>WNGO01006083.1_pt1 | contig 13033 bp, 13 predicted proteins | sample 5400511 | NCBI WGS metagenome assembly WNGO01 (sample SAMN13153380, study PRJNA577476) | soil metagenome | isolation source: 20 cm soil or saprolite under Garry oak tree replicate 2 | place: USA:California | collected 2016-06-15
GTCGAGAACACCTTGAGCATCCGCAAGCCGCGCGTGGATGGATCAACCCACACACAGTCGGTGAACGTCCCTCCGGTGTCGATTGCAATGCGCAGAGGCTCAGAGCGGCGCGCCATGGTTGCGGAAAACTAGACTACCATCCGCAAGCGAGGAAACCCATTCAGAGCTCGTCACGCAACCTGTGCCGACGACTTTGCCTTTGCTGGCGCGGCTGACACGACCGGTCGGGCCGTCGTGCGTTCGCCTTGCCGGATCAGCATGATCGCACCAAGAATCGCAACCGAGGCAATCGCCACACGCGCCGTCAATGGCTCGGACGCGAGCAGCCATCCCAGCAGCACCGCCACCACAGGATTCGCGTAGGTGTGCGTCGCCACCACCGCCGGAGGAACCCGCTGCAGGAGCCACGTGTACGCGGTGAACGCCACAATCGATCCGAACACGATCAGATATCCCAACCCAAAAATGGACTTGAGAGAGATGGCTGACCAGTGCAGCCCGCGAAACTCACCCGTGATTCCAGCGGTTGCCAGCAGCATGACGGCACCGCATACGAGTGGCACCGCGGTACGCGCCAGCGCGTCGGTCGGCAGCTTCAGTCTGGGAGAAATCACCACGCCCGCCGACCACGACAGCGATCCCAGCAACACAGCGAGCAAGCCAATCAGGCTTGCATTTTTTGCAGATACCTCTGCGCCGGTAAGAATCGCGACACCGACGACGCCAAAAGCCAAGCCCAGCGCGCTGATTCGGCTAATCCTCTGCTGCCCGCTCAACCAGGCGAGCACCAGAATGAACATCGGTTCGGTCGCGATCAGCAGTGCGGCCAATCCTGATGCGACGTGCTGTTCTGCCCAATGCAGCGTGCCATGTCCCACAAAAAAGAAGAGCGCGCCGAGCACGATGCCCGCGAGCCAGTGCTCGCGACGCGGACGATATCCGCGCGCGCACGCCCATGCCAGCAGGACTCCGCCAGCGATCGTGTGGCGAATGCCTGCGGCGACCAGCGGAGGAATGGTCTCGACCGCGTAGCGAATCGCCAGGTACGTCGATCCCCACACGAGGTAGATGGCCGCGAACGCCAGCGCGAGTTTGACGGATTCGCCTCGCGGGAGTCGGATCGGTGGTGTGCTTGGTTTAGACACGATCACAGGCTTGCCTCCTATATTAACGAGCTTCGTCTATTAACGAGCTTCGTCTTCTTGAGTTCGCGACTTGGAGCCAGGGCCAAGACTCGGGAGGGGTGGTCACGGAACATAACTAACCTCCAAAAGCGTGTTCACAAGTTAGATTCAGGTTAGCTCGCGACAACTAACTTGTCAAGTGCATTTCAATGGTTAGATAATAGGATCAGATCGGGAGGGTGAGATCTACACAGAGAATCTAAAAAGAAGAAGAGCGCCGCGTTTTGAATTAACGGGCGGGGCGGTGTGTCTCGATTTCGTGAACACGCTGGATGACCGCTTCTCGGCTGAGCCCAAGGAGTTGCTGAAGCAATACGTCGATCTGGCGCGCTTTGCGGAGGACACAGGCATCCTCGGTGACGGGCAAGTGGATCGACTGATGACGCGCAGCATGCAGCGGCCTGAGGACGCGAAGCGTGCGCTCGCGTCGGCGGTTCAATTGCGGGAAGCGATCAGTGAAATCTTTTACGCGCTCGCCAGGAAGAAACCCGTACCTGCGGCATCGCTAGTGATTTTGAACCAGCATGTGCAGGAGGCGGCGCAACACTTGGGACTGGTGGCGGGCAGGCGCCACTTTGAATGGAAATTCGAATCGGACTTGTACGATTTATTCGCGCCGCTGTGGCCGATCGCGCGTGACGCGGCTGAACTGCTGGCGTCAGAGCGGTTGGAGTATGTGCGCGCGTGCGCGTCGAAAGCGTGCGAGTGGCTCTTTTTGGATGAGAGCAAGAACCATCGGCGCCGCTGGTGTGACATGACCAAGTGTGGGAATCGGGCGAAGGTGAGGAGGTTCTATACGAGGAAGAAGGAAGCGGTGGGGTGATATCAGGAACTCACAAAAGTTGAACAGGCTCTCTGCCACTGAACTTTCATGAGATGACTACTCCGGTGGACGAGTCAGCGCACCGGGTACGCCAGGTCAGCCATCCGGTGAGGGACCTCGAAAAGGCCCACCAGTACGCTGCGTGCACCTAGGAAATTCCTATCCACAGCATCAAAGCCTCTCGCTGTCGTACGGTCCCTCACGGCAGCTTCGCCGCCGTTCAGCATGACATCACCGGTGGGGGAATCATCCGAATCGGGAGGCGCATTGGTTCATTCGACGGTCAGGCCACCCGCCCACTTTACCGCTTGCTGGGAGGGGATTCGCCTTGTCGATGAAGGGCTAACAGTTTTTTTACAGGCCGGACTCTTTAAATGTGAGGAAGAATGTAGACAAAGTGGCCGCGCGAACGTAATGTCGAGACAATCCTAAAAACCCTCCGCGACGTGGGTGAGGTTCCCAAATGGAAATGTTTTCTATTCGTACTGCCCACTGCTGCTGGATTTGCGGAAAGCCGGTCGTGTTGGAGAATTGCAAAGTGGATGAACACGGCCTTCCCGTGCATGAAGAGTGCTACGTTGCCAGGGTGGCGTTAAATAGCATGCGACCGCAATCCAACGAGGTTAAGGCTGTCGAAGTGCGTAAAACAATTGCGCGCCTGGCGTGAGTAAACGAGTCCAGTCCACTCGCCGGAGATTTCCGGGAGCCTCGAAAAATGACCTCCGAAGAACGCAAGAGATTGAACACGCTCTGCAAGCGTATTAAAGACGAGCAAGATCCGAGAGTCTTTAGCCTGCTGCTAAAAGAGCTGGATGAAATGCTCGACGCAACGCGGGAACCTTCTTCTCCTCCTCCGCCCCCAAAGACGAAAGGGAGAGCGGCGTCAGGGAAATGATTTCGAGAGAATCGAGCAGGATTGCCATCTGATAATCCGAAGCGTCTATCAATCTCCTGCGAATCCTGCTTCAATTTCACGTTTGCTTGCCACGACACGAGATTGGCATCCGATGCCAACGTTCTTTGATGTTTCAGCTGCGATTGAAATTGATTTACTGAGGTATTTCGCGGAAATCAAGATCCCGGTGTAGTGGTCGTTCCCAAGAAGTCAAAAAGCCACGAGCCTGTCTGCAGTGCGCACCCCGAGTCCGGGTCGATTACGAGTATTGTTGGTTCACGGAGTCAAGCCCTGTCCGGCGGCCGCAAACCCCGACCACCCATCCCACGTCGAAATGCTTCTGAGTATGCCCCACGGTGCTAAACTTTGATTTCAGCCGGGCGCAAAGCGTGTTCATAACGCACGTACCCCTGGGTTGGAGGAACTCGTGTCTCGCGAACTCACGACTTCAGAGCTGGAAGCCTTCCCCGCACTCGAATGGCCCGATATCGCGCCACGCCTGACTCCCGCGTTGCGCGGTTCTCTGGAGCGAGTGCTCGAAACGCAAAACGGCGCAGACCTGTCGCTGGAAGAGTCTTATGCACTGGCTGATGCCGAAGGTCATGATCTCCTGGGCCTGCTGGCCGCGGCGAACGTGCTTCGAGCGGAACTCGCGGGCAATATCGTGACCTACGTGGTGAACCGCAACATGAACTTCACGAACATCTGTTTCGTGGGATGCAAGTTCTGCGCGTTCAGCCGAGGGCCTCGCGAGGCCGATGCTTACTTCCACAGTCTGGATGACATGGCCCGAAAGGCAGTCGAGGCGTGGCAACTCGGCGCCACTGAGGTCTGCATACAGGGTGGGCTTCCCCGCAATCTTCCGAAGTTTTATTACCGCGACATTCTTCGCGCCGTGAAGGATGCTGTTCCGCGGATGCACATTCATGCCTTCTCGCCGATGGAGATCGTCTACGGCGTCGAACTCACTGGTATGCCATTGGCCGATTACCTTTCAATGCTGCGCGACAACGGCCTCGGCACGCTGCCGGGCACTGCGGCCGAAATCCTCGATGACGAGATCCGCCATATCCTCTCGGCTAACAAGCTTTCCACCGCGCAATGGATCGAAGTTATCCGCGCCGCGCACCGCTGCGGAATCCGCACGACTTCCACGATGATGTACGGACACGCCGAAACCCCCGAGCACTGGGTACGCCAGATGCGCCTCTTGCGCGATATTCAATCGGATACCGGAGGCTTCACTGAATTCGTCCCCCTTGGGTTCGTCCATCAGAACACGATCCTCTTTCATCAGGGACTGGCGCGTACCGGGCCGACGCTAGCCGAGCATCTCAAAGTTCACGCGTTGGCGCGGGTGCTGCTCGCCGGATCGATCAACAATCTTCAGGTTTCATGGGTAAAGTTGAACCGGAAACTTTCGCAACTCTGCCTGCATGCGGGCGCGAATGACTACGGCGGGACGCTGATGGAAGAAAACATCTCGCGCGAAGCGGGTGCCACGGCCGGTCAATACACCAGCCCGGAAGACTTCCAAAACCTGATTCTTGAGATCGGCCGCATTCCTGCCGAGCGCAACACCACTTACTCGCGCATCAACATCAAGCTGCCGCTCGACGAGATCACCGCAGAACAGGCGCTCGAGGCTGAGTTTGCATGAGCTCTGAGCCCCGAACTTCCGTTCGCCCCATTTCGATCATTGGCGGGACTGGTCCGGCGGGTATTGGTCTGGCGCTGCGTTGGGCCCGCGCCGGAGAGACCATCATCATTGGATCACGCGACGAGCAGCGCGCCCAAGCGGCGGCCGCTGCCATTCAACTCAAAGCAGGAAGTCAGGCCAACGTTGCGGGCATGGAGAACAGCTTGGCTTGCGCTGCGGCCGACATCCTGATGTTGACGGTTCCTTTCGAGGGTCAAGCGGCGCTGCTCAGGCAACTGAAAAACTCCATCACGGAGGGCAGCATCCTGATCGACGCCACCGTCCCGTTGGCATCTGCGGTTGGAGGCAGAGCCTCGCGCCCGCTGGGAGTCTGGCAAGGCTCGGCCGCGCAGCAAACGGCGGAATTGGTCCCGAAGGAAGTGAGCGTAGTCGCGGCCTTTCACAACCTGTCGGCGGACCTGCTCAATGGCGATGATCCTCTCGATTGTGACGTCGTTGTCTGCAGTGATGATCCTGACGCGGCACAACTCACCCGCGAACTGGCAGCGAAGATTCCGGGAGTGCGTGCCGTGGATGGCGGCAAGTTGGAAAACGCGCGCATCGTTGAACAAATCACGGCGTTGCTGATCGGTCTGAACATCCGCCACAAAGGACATGCTGGAATCCGCATTACAGGTCTGCCCCCTGCAGCGTATCGCTGACCGCCTTGAGGAGCCTTTCGGTTGAGTGAAAACAACCTGATCGATGCCGCGCGCCAGTATCACAGTGGGACCAAGCACTCGCATCTAAGCGTGCGACTGCATCCGCACGCACTCGATTGGGAGAACAAACCGCTTCTGTTCAAGATCTATCCCACGCTGGAGGTCACGCGTTTGCCTCGCGACTTTCAGGATACGGGCAAGCCGGCGTTGTCAGCGATCGCGGCAGCCGGCGTCGAGCCAAAGGGCGAAGCCGTCCCTGACCTCGAAACCCTTGCTCAGTTGCTGTTTTTCTCTGCCGGGGTAACAAGGAGCAGGAAACATGCGGAGGGAGAAACGTTTTTTCGTGCCGCAGCCTGCACGGGGGCGCTGTACGAAATCGAACTTTATGTGGTCTGCACCGATCTCCGATCGAAAATTCAGCTTTCCGGGAGTTCTCACGCATTGCCCGCCGGGGTTTATCACTTCGGGGCCGCCGAGTTTGGCCTGCGCCAGCTTCGAGCGGGAGATTATCGACAGACTCTCGTCGCTGCCACAGGCGACGATCCGGCCCTGGCCCACGCCCCTATCATCGTCATTTGTACAGGGACGTATTGGCGTAACGCATGGAAATATCGATCCCGCACCTACCGACACTTCGGCTGGGACAATGGCACGATTCTCGCCAACTCTCTCGCGATCTCGGCTGCCATGGGTCTCCCCGCGCGTGTTGTCACCGGATTTATTGACTCGCAAGTGAACCCTCTGCTGGATCTGGACACCAAACGCGAAGTCGCATTCTCTCTGGTTCCGGTTGGCTGGACGCAGTCGACGCCGCCTCCACCGCCCGCCGTCGAGCCGCTTGGCCTTCCCGTCGTCCCCTACTCTGCGAAGGAAGTGGATTACGCCTCGATGCGCAAGATTCACGAGGCTTCTTCTCTCGATTCGGTGGCGGAGGTGGTCGCGTGGCGGGGCAAAACGCCCAGCAATGAAATGCCTCCCGCCAAAGAAACTACCTCTGCGTTGCTGTCGCTCAGCGAATCGCGCATTCCTCCCGATACCATCGAACAGGTGATCTCGCGCCGGGGGTCGACCCGGCAGTTCTCACGCGATCCCATCACAATGGCGGAACTCTCAACCATGCTCGACCGGGCCACTCGCGGCATCCCTGCCGACTTTATCGATCCGCCCGGGAGCCATCTCAATGATCTTTACCTGATTGTGAACAACGTGGTCGGATTGCCCGCTGGGGCTTACGTTTATCACTGGCAGGAGAAATTTCTCGAACCTCTGAAGCGCGGAGAGTTCCGCGACAAGGCAGGATACCTCGGGCTAGAACAGCAAATTCCGGCGGATGCTGCCGTGGATATTTTCTTCCTGGCGGATCTGAAAGAGATCCTGGAGCGCTATGGGAATCGCGGCTATCGCGCCGCGCAACTGGAAGCAGGCATTCTCGGCGGGAAACTGTATCTCGCTGCCTATGCCCAGAAACTGGGCTGCAGCGGACTCACTTTCTACGATGACGACGTGGTTAGTTTCTTCTCGCCCCACGCGCGCGGAAAAAGCGCGATCTTTCTCATCGCGCTAGGGCGCAGCGCATTGCGTAAATCAGACTCATCGCGCCGTTAGTCCTCTTTTACCTCGACCACCGGGGTGGTCATCTCCTCCGCCGGTTCGCCTGGGGCCATGGCTTGCGCCATGATCAATTGCCGAGCTTCCGCCCGGACCTTTGGCAGTTGTTGGCTGAACCACCAGGCGCCCAAGACCGAAGCCAGGCCACCGATAGCCACCGTCAAGGGCGCGCCCAAGCGATCGGACATCGCCCCGCCCAGCAGCGCTCCAACCGGAGCGAGTCCCATGAACATCATGGAATACACCGCCATAGTGCGGCCGCGCAGCGCATCCGGCACCATGGCCTGAATCAGTGTGTTCGATGAGGCCATCTGCAGCATGATGAAGTAGCCCACGGGGAGCAACAGCAGAACCGACAGCCAGAACGATGTGGAAAACGCGAACAGGATGAGACTTACCCCGAAACCGGCGCAGCACATCGAAACCCAAGTCCCGAGCCCTTTGACGCCAGAGCGCACGGCGAGAGTCAACGCTCCAAGGAGCGCTCCCACGCCGGCGGCGCCCATCAGGATCCCCAGCCGCACCGCTCCCAGATCATGGGATCCGATCATTGACGCCAGTTCCTGCCCGCCCCGGTGGAGGATCTTATCCGCGAAAATCGGCATGAGCACGACATAGGGCATGCCCGTCATGCTTACCACACCGAGCAGAATAAGCAGGGCGCGAATTGGCGCGGTCTTGCTGACAAACCGGAACCCTTCGATAATGTGCTCGAAAGGCGACGTGTCCACGGACGCGCGGGCGGGTGCATGCACATTCATCATCATTAAGCCCACAATGACGGCGATATAACTCACGCCATTGGCAAAGAAGCACCAACCCTCGCCAAGTCTCGCCACGAGAACGCCAGCAACCGCCGGCCCCACCACACGCGCGCCATTGAACATCGACGAATTCAGCGCGATCGCGTTCATCAGGTCTTCCTTGCCCACCATATCGACGAGAAACGACTGCCGTCCTGGGATATCGAATGCGTTCACGACGCCAAGTAACGCGGCCAGAACGAAGATTTCCTTTACTGTTCAAGGCGGCGAGCACCAAGGCGAGGATCATGGACGCGGCTTGAGTGGCGATGACAACCCGCTGCCGATTGGACCGGTCGGCAGTAATTCCTCCGAGAGGCGCGAAGAGAAACACCGGGATCTGGCTGGCAAACCCCACCGCGCCCAACTTCAGGCCGGATCCGGTCAGTTTGTAGACGAGCCACGACTGGGCGACCGTCTGCATCCATGTGCCCACCAACGAAATGAGCTGTCCGCTGAAAAACAGCTGGAAATTACGGTGCCGCAGCGCCCTGCCCGCGGCCTGCCAATTCAGCTTGCGTTCGGCTGCCTGCTTACCGTTGGGTGAAGACGAGTCTTGAATGGAAGTTCCCGAATCAGCCACTGTTAATTGTGAAGACGAGTCTTGAATGGAAGTTCCCGAATCAGCCACTGTTAATTTTTAGATGACACCGCCGCAGTTTGCACTTCATGATTATTCTCCACTCGAACTGGCTCCGATGTTTGACTTTTCCACACGGAAACTTTACTTAAGAGGCAATACCAGTCCGGAATTCGGCTACAATAGCGGCAAATGCTCAGCTTGCGCCGATCCCGGACCTGTAACTAACTTGCAACTTCTCTTATCGGCCAATCTGCGTTAAAGTATTGCACTTGCCTTTTTCGGCGCTTCGCCAAAGGAAGTGACGCCATGACCACTTCTCCAGTCCGGGTTGAACGCCGCGTCGGACAACGGTTCCCATATTCGCTGGCCCTTTCTCTGCGCCAACCACTCGGATCGGTGGAAGGCGTCGGATTTACCCAGGATCTCAGTTCCCGCGGAGTCTTCTTCTTTACCGATGCGGCTCTGACCGAGGGGGCCGAAATCGAACTCACTCTGCGTATGCCCTCTGAGATCACATTGGGCGAGAGCATGCCGGTACGCTGCCGTGGGCGCATACTGCGGGTGGTGCGATCCTCTATTGCTAACAATCTCCGCCCAGGCAGCGCGGAAACCAAGATCGGCGTCGCCGTTCGACTGGAATGTTACGAATATTTGCCAGATCCGTCGGCGGATCTGACGCGAGTCGCCTCGCTGCACTCCCATCACGAGGACGAGCAGTTTCCGTCCCATTCTTCCGTTCGCTCGTAAACGGATCAAACCGCTTCTCGTCTTCCCAGCAAGTCTCGTACCTGACCCCTGGAGATGATGGCACGATTGTTCCAAAACTATGGTGCAGAAGTTCTCTTTTCAACCGGACGCGGCGGGCTTACAATACTCTGCAACGATCACAGAGACCTTAAATGCTTCCAGCCTTGTGCTCTCCCTCCCAGCCATCTCTCGAGATTTCTGTGGCAGTGGTATGTCAGCGCAGATCGCGGACAGTCACGCGCTTCTTCCGTTACCTAGGTCACTTGGCGGAGGCAAGGTTCTCTTTCTAACATGCAGACACCGAGAGAATTAAGCGAGCACCGCGCTATGCATGGCATCGCAGTCGCCCTCCTGACCGAGGACCAGGACCAACTATCTGCACTCCAGAGCCGTCTGGAGGCGACTCGGCTGGGACGCGCTGTATTCAGTCACGTCGGATTTCCCACGGGAACGACCGATGCGATTCTCCGCGAAATCCAGGACTCACGCGCCGAAGTCGTCATCGTCGATATTTCTCCGCGCGACGCTCAGCGAGCTATTCGTGCTATCGAATTGATCAAGGCCACGACGCTTCAGATCGGCATCTTCGCCAACGGCGAAATGACGCAACCGGCCAGCATTGTTGCCAGCATGCGCGCTGGCGCCGGGGAGTATATCGATCAGTCCGCCGGATCCGACGCTCTGCTGGAAGCCCTGACGCGGTATAGCTCATCGCGCTCACGTTCTTTCGGAGCCGCAGGCAGAGCGCGGGTTTTCACATTCCTCAGCGCCAAGGGAGGCGCCGGCTGCACGACCGCCGCGGTCAACACTGCACTTGCCCTGCAGCAGTCTCACGGCGACGTTGTTCTTCTGGATTTTGCTCCCATCGGACACGCCGCCCTGCACTTGAATCTCAAGCCGCAATTTGGCGTGCTCGACGCGCTGCAGAACCTGCATCGCATGGATGTTTCCCTTCTCGACGGCTTGATGACCACGACGAAAGAAGGACTGCACCTTCTGGCCGGACCGCAGCAGCCTTATCCGACCGAGCCCACACCTGGCGAACTGGCACGGCTTTTTGATCTGGTCGTGAACCACTATCGCTTTGTCGTGGTCGATGCTTCGAGCCGCCTCGATCAGACCACAAGGCTGCTCTCCGATCTCTCGAACGCAGTGCTGGTCGTCGCGCAAACCGATGTTGTCTCCCTCTGGAGCGCTGGGCGCATTCATACATTCCTGGAGGAAGGAACCGGGCGGGACCGCCTGCGGATCGTTCTGAACCGGTATAAGAAGATTCCCGGATTTACCGATGAGGATGTCCAGCACGTCACGAGCAGCAGGGTCCTATGGAAGGTTCCCAATGCCTACCATGCGATCTCACCGTCCATCGATAACGGAACTCCGATCGTGCTGCAGGAAGGCCCGGAGATCAGCCGGTCATACCGTGCACTGGCGGCGACCCTGGCGGCAGCCTCCTCTGATTCAGACGGCAGCGCCGATCTCGTGTATGGCGGCGAACCCGCCTCTAAGAAGTCCCGCGGCAGTCTTAACCTGTCCCCGGCCCGCGCGGGACACTAACTCAGCACCGAGTTGCGAGTACTGAGTACTGAGCAAACCTCGACGCCTTCCTTCTCAAACTGAGCTTTAAGAACTTCTCTAACAGATTGCCAGTGAGATATTGTCTCGGTACTCGGTACTCGCGGCTCACTTCCTCACGACTGGAGCCGGCGTGGCTTCTTGCGGGAACATCTTGAAGACCACCGGTCGTGGGCGAGACGCAACTTTCTTGTTCGCATCACTGATGTTTTCGGTCAGCGTCCCTTTCAGGACGAAGTACGCCTCGTCGCCCGGATTCTTACCTTCGCCACGATCCACGGACCCTTGAAAGTCGAATGCGACACCGTGGACGACTTCGGTGGTAAAGCTCAATTTGTTTCCTTCAAGTTTTCCGGTTTTGAAGAACTGATCGAGGAAAGCTCCTTTGTCACTCTCGCCGTCCCCGAATCGAGAGATGAACCCGGTCACGCTGCCGCCGTCTTCCACCGTCAATTGCACAAATTCGCCGTCTTTAAGGAAGCTGTACATTCCGGAGTATGTTTGCCCTTCCTTCGCACCGGCCGAGGACGGCTGGGCCTTTTCTGCTTGTTTCTCACTCGGAGCCTTTGCATCTTGTGCGCGCAGATCCGCCGATGCACACCACATTCCGCACACGATCAATCCGCAGATCAGAAAAGATGGCAATGTTTTCATCATGAATTCCGCCCCGCCCACATCGTACTACCCAGAGGAGCACGCGACCAAGTCTATGAGGGAAGATTGAATGACGCCGAGCGCAGCGATCCGCAGCGAATCGTCTGATTTTGAGTCTGAGCTCCCAAACAAAAAAGGCCTCAGTCGCTTCGGACTTGAGGCCATGATTCGCACCCACCCTTTATTTCTTTGTGGCCTTTACATCCATGAACGGCATCCAGTTCTTGCTGTCCATCGAGACTTCATATTTCATCGTGTAACTGGTCGGCGACACGGTCTTGATCGTCATCTTTCCCTGGATCTCCATTCCTCCATAATTCGATGAACTGGTCCAGGTCCAGGTATCGCCGCTAAGCGTTCCCTTGGACGACTCGTGTCTTCCCTGGCTGTTAAAGGAATCGTAGGTATAGACATTCGCCTGCGCGTCGTACCCCATGACTGCGAATTCTTTGGAGTCGCCGCCGATCTCAGCGGGCATTTTCGCTTCCGAGTGCGACTGGAGGAAGTAGTTGCCGGGCATCCACTCGCTCGTGCCGCTCGCCGTAAACTTGCCGCCCGCACCCCATGGGCCTTGTGCGATCGTGCCTTCAGTCGTCCATGTTCCGACGAAGTAATCGAGCTTCTTCAACTCCGGCCCCGGAGGGCCGCCCATCTGGGCCCACGCGGATACGGCAATCACAATCAGAAACGGTATTAAGACGATTCTTCGGTTCACGTTTTCTCCTTCGAGGCTGGGGATGTTAGAAGTTCCACGAAAAGTTAGCGCGCCAAGAATGCCCTCGCCAGTGGGATTCGTCAACCCGGACCCATGACATTTGTCAGCTGATTCTCACTTGTTCTTGGTCGCCTTGCCATCCATGGCGGTGGTCCACTTGGTCCCGTCCTGGGAGACGTCGTACGAGAAGTTATACGACGTGGCGGAAGTGACCTTCATAGTGAAGCGCCCCTTCATCTTCGCGCCGTGCGTAGTGTCGTCGCTCAACCAGGTCAAAGTATCGTTGTCCCAGGAACCTTTCGCCTCTTCAAACTCACCCCAGCTATTGAACGCGCGGTAGCTGTAGGCTTTGTCGTTCTCTGAATAACCCAAGAACGACTGGCCGGATCCATTGCCCATCACTGCGCTGGCGAACTTCACATGGCAGGCGAGAAAGAATCCGCCTTCCATCCACTCGCAGGTCTCGTTTTCGGTGACTTTCCCCCCCGGTCCAATAGTACCCGGTTTCAGATCACCGTCCAGCGTCCATGATCCTGCAAAGATGTCGAGTTTCTTATGCTCAGGCCCAGGTTTGGGCATTGGCATCTGGGCAAAAGCAGACGCCGCCAGCATCAGCGCCGCCACACAACACAATTGTCGAGTCTTCATTTGCGCGTCTCCCATCTGTTTTTTCTGGATTGTTGAAGCCACCGGGCACCGCGGCGAGATAGTAGATGGAATGGCGAAAGCAAGTCAACTGCAAGGTTTTGAGTCCTTCAATCAACATCATCCTTCAACAATCAAAAAATCCTACCAGTCTCCCCAGTGAGCCGCGGTCATCTGCTGGAACTTCATCTTCCAAACGTCACCCTGCTTCACCCAAACCGTGGTGAAGTGCTGATAGCGCGGCGGCGGTCCTTGATCCTCCGCCGGGGGCACTCTCAACACGACGTTGTAGGTCACAATGGCAACACCCTCTCCCGCACGAACTACCTTCATTTCATAGGGCATCAGGTCCGTGCCACTTTGGGCGAACTGGTCGAGCATATCCTGCCGCTCGTAGAGTTGGCCATCGAAGGAGACGAAGGAAAAGTCATCGGTCAAGG
>WNGO01002027.1_pt1 | contig 13026 bp, 15 predicted proteins | sample 5400511 | NCBI WGS metagenome assembly WNGO01 (sample SAMN13153380, study PRJNA577476) | soil metagenome | isolation source: 20 cm soil or saprolite under Garry oak tree replicate 2 | place: USA:California | collected 2016-06-15
ACTTCGGCGCGCTTGAGGTTCGCCTGGCAGAGCTTGAGCAGTCCCTTGTCGATGATGTTGTTGTGGAGCTCTTCCTGCTCCTCGAACTTGAACACCTTCGACGCCTGATACGACAGCACGTCCTTGATGTTGTGGAAGACGACGTGGTGGTACTCCACGTCGAACGCGCTGCAGACAAAGAGCGAGCCGCCGAACTCTTGGGCCAGCTCGAGCGCCGCCTTCATCGCCTTGTAGCTGTAGGACGATCCATCGACGCAGACCATGAACCGGCCGCCCTGAATCGGCTGCTGGTCGCGCACGATCAGCACGTCTTTTTCGATGTCGCGCAGCACGCGCGCGACGACGCCGCCGAGCTGGGAGAGCGGCTGGCGGCCAAGTCCGTGGGCACCGATGGCCATCAGGTCGTACTGACGCCCGGACGAGCCGACCAGGCGGGCGGCCGCATCCTCATCCTCGGCGACGAGGCGTCCGTTCTCGCCGAGCTTGACGTCGCTGCGGACCTTGTCGCCGCCGTCGTAGCCCGCGGCGCGATTGGGATCGAAGCCGATCAGGCCCGGCAGCCGTCCCGCGCCGCGGTTCACTTCGTTGACGATCTCTTCGTAGTTGATGCCTTCGAGCAGCTGGCGGGTGAGCGGCACACCGGCCGATTCGCAGCGCTTCCCGAGCTGATCGAGAAAGCTGTCGGCGATGAGCTGCAGCCCTTTTTCGATCAGCTTGTCGTGGATTTTGCGCTGTTTCTTGATCTCTTCAGGCGTCTGGAACTGCGCGGGGAGGCCGGTTTCGAGCTGGCGGAAGCGGACATCGTGGAGGCGGGCAGCGTACACATGGTTACCGGTGATTCTGCCGCCTGTCTTCCTACACATCTCAATGGCGCGGTCGACGGCCCAATCGGAGTGCTGCGAGTTGTCGACGGGAACGAAAATCTCGCGGTACACCACTACCTCCCCGAGTAACGCCGCTCGAGCGGGCCCTAAACTCTAGATGTCGGTGTGGATGCCGTCAGAGTTAAGGGATATGTACACGACTCCCGAGGCTGTCAAGGAACTTGTTCACAAGCCGCGGGGACAATTTGGGTACCGTCTGCGTTCCAAACCGTTATTGCATCCACCGGGCAGGAATCGCACGCACGCAGCAGTCGCTCTCTGTCTACGTCATCGGGCTTCACAAACACCGCCGTGCCGCTCTCATCGAGCACGAAGGCTTCGGGAGCTTCCGTGATGCAGTCGCCGAAGCCGACGCAGAGCGTGCGGTCGATGCGCACCCGCAGCTCGCCGACGCTGCGTTCCTCGAAGTCGCTCACATCCCTTCCAAACCCAACTCGGCACGGGCGGTGTCCATGAGGGCAGGCGTGATCTCGGTGATGCCGCGTTCCTTGGCGTAATCGGCGTAGATCTTCTTCACCATGCCTCGCACGAAGCTGGGCACGCGGGACAGTCGTTCCTGGGCGTCGTTCGACCAAGCCGGACCGCCTGTAATCACATTCGCCCGTACCATCTCCAACGGCTCGCTGGGCACGGTGCGTCCGCCGATTTCAACTCCCAGGGAAGACACGAGTTGAGTCTCCATCGGATTCGTGAGCATCGCCACGACACGGCCGCATTTGGGGCACTTGAAGGTCGCGGCCAGCGTCCCGTCCCCGGGCAGCTCGCGCTCCGCGAAGGCCATCTGCTGGTCGCACTCGACGCAGAGGAATTTCACAGCTGCGAGGCCAAGCGGTTCCAGGTGTCTGGTGTCGGGTGCCAGGGGATCCTGGCCACTACCGGTGTCGCAAACTCCGCCGCCAAATCATCCCCGGCCGTACCCTTCAGCTCCGCTCCGACCATGTTCTCGACGATGCCGAGCAACGCGGATCCGTGGTCCACGGCCGCACGCATGGCGCGCCGGACGGCGTCGCGGGACTCTGGGGTCGGGATGGTCACGGTGAGTACGGCCGGCGCGTTGCCAAGGATGTCGCACAGCTCGATGTAGCGCTGCATGCCCGGCGGCAGGTCGAGCAGTAAGACGTCGAGCTCGCCCCACTCCACATCGCTCAGAAACTCGCGCAGCGCCGATGCTTCCATTGCGCCCCGCCACACGAAGCTCTCGGCGGCCGGACCTGTGAACGCCAGGGGAGCGCCGTCATCGAGGAAGTGACCCATGGAGATGCACTTCACACCATCGAGACCAATCGCCGGCGGCTGGGCAGTCTGAGGGACTTGCAGCAGCCCCGGAATCGTGGGGCCATTCAAGTCGGCGTCGAGGACACCGACGCTGCGACCGGCGCGGGCCAGGCCTCTCGCCAGGTGTGCCGTGACGTAGCTCTTTCCCACGCCGCCTTTACCGCTCATCACCGCCACAATCCGCCGGACCGAGGCCAGGCGCTCAGCGACCCGCTTGCGCTGGGCGCCGATCTGGTCGGCGAGACCGGAGCGGTCGGGATCGGTCAGCTGGTGGTACGTGCGCATCGGCCCCTAAAAGCTAGCCGGTAGGGTGGTTCGTCGGTTAGTATCCCGTATGATCGAAGCGCTCAAAGAAAAGCTCCAATCGGAAGTCGAACGGCTGAATCACGAAATCTCTTTCGTGCTGCCGAAGGAGATCGAGAAGGCGCGTGCCCACGGCGACCTGCGCGAGAACTCCGAGTACAAGGCCGCGCTCGAGCGCCAGCAATTCGCGCAAGCGCGGGTGCATCACCTGCGGCTCAGGCTGTCGAAGCTCTCCGATGTGCGCGAACAGGATATCCCGCGTGACCGCGTGGGCTTCGGCTCGCGCGTGACGGTCGAGGATGTCGACACGAAGAAGAAGGAAGTCTACGCGTTGACACTCGGGGAGTTCGTCGAGGGCGAAGACGGCGCGGACGAGATGTCCGTCTCGATGGCGTCGCCGCTCGGGAAGGCATTGCTCGGCGGAAAGGTCGGGCAGAAGGTCGATATCACACTGCCGATGGGCAAGCGCAAACTCAAGATCGTGAGCGTGGATACGGTCCACGATCTCGCCGGCTCTTGACTAAAACGTTTTCGTGATGTCACTTACATGCCTAGAGCGTGGATTCAACCCCGGGGAGACCAACGATGGTGATGCGCTTTATAACCGCTACGGCGGTTTTCTTGCTTTTCGCCCCCGGACGAACGCTGGCGGCGCAAGCCGATCCCGACCGTGCCGTTGCAGGCGGCGGCAATTTCCCCACCGGCTGGCATGTCCGCACCGAAACGAACCGCCAGACCGGGCAGCCCGCGCCGCTCGAGAACGTGAAGTTCACGGGTATGGGCGACGGCCTCCATACGACGGTTGGACCCGCGGCGATCTATTGGCGTGATCGCGATACGATCTCGGCCAGCTACCATGTCGTCGCGAAGCTGAGTCAGATGAAAAACCCCGCCCATCCCGAAGCGTTCGGCATCTTCATCGGCGGCAAGAACCTGGCCGATTCCGGTCAGACCTACACGTACTTCCTGGTGCGCCCGATCGACGGCATGTACTCGGTCCGCCGGCGCTCGAGCTATGCGAGCCGGCCCACCGCCGTCGTCGAATGGACGGCGAGCGATGCCGTGACCAAGGCGGACACCGCCGGCCGGGCGACGAACGAGCTCAGCATCCAGGTGCAGGGCGGGAAAGCGAAGTTCATGGTGAACGGCAAAGAGGTCTACACAGGTGATGCCGCGAGCCTGGACGTGAACGGGGTCGTGGGCTATCGCGTCAACCACAATCTCGACGTGCACCTCGGCCCGCTCGGGATTCACAAACTGTGACCGCCTTGAACCCCGCGACGGACGACGATCCCTTTTCGTTCACGCCGTTCACCCGGCATCCGTTCTTCTCGTACGTCAATCGCTGGATTCTGGAGCGGGTGATTTGCCCGGGCCGTCAGGTCATCGTTGACCTCGGTTGCGGTCCGGGCGCCGTCACGGAGCTCATTCTCGAGCGCGTGCATGGCCAACAGCCCCCGCCGCGCGTCATCGGAGTCGATCCGTCGCCGTCCGCTCTACAAAAAGCGCGGGCGGCGATTTCTTCGAAGCTGGCGGAGTTCGTCCAGGGCAGCGCGGAGTGGTTGTCGAAGCTCGTCAAATCGGCCGACACGGTCGTCTTCCTGAACGCCATCCACCTCATGCCGGACAAGGAACAGGTGCTCAAGGAAATCCGGCGCGTGTTGAAGCCGGGTGGGTTGCTCGCGTTCAACAGCACCTTCTTCAACGGCGCGTATGTCGAAGGGACGAGCGGTTTCTGGCGCCGCTGGATTGTGCGCTCGGTGCAGACGCTGCGGGAGAAGGGCTTCGAGGTGAAGCACAGCGGTCACGCGGCAGCGATGGAATGGTTCTCCGCCGATCAGTACCGGAGCGCGTTGGTAGCGTCCGGGTATCGCCCCACGACCGTCGAGCTCCTGCGCGTGGACATGACCCGTCAAGCGCTCATTGATATCGGCCGGTTTTCGCTGTTCATCGAGGGTGCGCTGCCTGGCGTGCCGCTCGAGGAAGGCGCCAAGGCCCTCGAAGTCGGCCTCGAGCGCACCATGGAAGAGCTCAAGGTTGAGTCGGTGCCGCGGCACTGGCTGGAGGTAGTAGCCGAAGCGGTGTAGCTCAGACGATGACGAATTCGAGGCGACCGTGCGCATCGCGCAACGCGGCCTCGACCACCGCAGGCGTTTCTCCCCGTGCAAAGATGAATCCCGGATACCGCGACCCCTCGGGGAACGGCACCAACCGCTCCCCCGGGTGCGCGGTGATTTGGACATCCTCGATCAGCGGCACCGCTTTCGCTTCCGCCACACCGCGGACTTCCTGCAACGTTCCAGCCCCGGGAATCGGAATCATCATCACGCCCGCCGCTTGCCGCTCGCGCTGCAGCGATGGAATCGGCATGCCGAGCGCGTGGCGCAGAATGATCTCCTCGAGGGTGACGCCCTTGTCGCCGAAGCGCAGGACGGCCGAGCAACGGCCGCCGATCGGCCGGGCCGCAAGCTCGATGAGCCACGGCCCGCGCTCGTTGTAGCGCAGCTCGGCATGGATGGGGCCTTCGGTGATGCCGAGCGCGCGCACGGCGCGATCCGCACAGTCGACAATCGCTTTCTGCAAAGCGGCTGGAACCTGCGACGGTGTGACGTAGATGGTCTCTTCGAAGAACGGCCCGTCGAGCGGATCGGGTTTGTCGAAGATCGCCAGCATGTGCATGCGGCGATTCACGACCAGCCCTTCGAGCGCGACCTCGTAGCCTGGAATGAACTCCTCGACGAGAAACGACGCCTCGGGCTCACGCACGATCGATCTGAGCCGATTCTGTGCTTTCATGAAGCCCTGGACGTTGTCGGCTCGCATCACGCCGCGCGATGCGGAGAGCCTCAGCGGCTTCACGACGCACGGATACGTCACGGTTCTCGCGATCTCCGAGGGCTCTTCATTCAATCCACGGAGCATGAAGCGTGGGATCGGGACCCCCGCTTTGGCCAGCAGCTCCCGTTGCTGATGCTTGTCACGCGCCGCCTGCATCGCGTGGACCGGATTTCCCTTCAGGCCGAGTCGCTGAGCGATCACCGCCGCGACGATCGCGGTGTCATCATCCACGCCAACGACCGCGGCGAGCGGATATCGTTGCGCAAAGAGGAATGCTTCCGTCGCGGATCGTTGGGGATCGTGCAGGGGCAGCGTGATCAGCCCGCCCAGACTGGTGGCCTGAAGAGCGCTGGGCTCCTCCGACGCGACCGTCAGCTCCACGCCGATCTGCCGCGCAGCCTCCACGAACGCCGCGGTGCGGTACGTCGTGGTGGGCAGCAACAGCAGCAGGCGAGCAGCTATTTCTTCGCGGCCTGGAAGTAGGGATTCGCGCCCGAGGTGTGATCGGTGATGTCGACGATGCCCCGAACCGCGGGCACGAGCTGCGCGAGCATCCCCTCGATCCCCTGGCGCAGCGTGACGTCGGCCATACCGCAGCCCTGGCACCCGCCGCCCATACGCAGCATCACGACGGCGTCCTGCACATCGATGAGCTCGACGCGGCCGCCGTGGCGCGCCACCATCGGATTCACCTGTTCGTCGAAGACTTTCGCGACCTGCTCGTACAGCGCGTCGTCGTTGACCGCACCGGGCGGCTTCGGGCTGGTAGCCACCGGCGGCACATCACTCGCCAAGGCGGCGCGAATTGCCACCCCGATCGGCTTCCCGACCGCCTGCCACGGCGGCGTGGGTGACTGCTTGACGACGGTGATGATGTTGCCGGACACGATGAGCTCGCTGACGGCCAGACCAGGGATCGCGAACATCGCTTCCGCCAGCGGTGAACCCTTCGCCTCGTCGGCTCCTGTGAACCGACGCACTCCGCCCGTCAGCACCGGGACGCTCACGACGAACTTGCAGCGCTGATTGTCGATCGGCTCGGCGGTTATGCGGATCTCAGCCGCTTCCATTCCGCATCTCTCGCGCGGCGGCCACCATGTTCTTGAGGGCCGCCAGCGTCTCTTCCCAGCCCCTGGTCTTGAGCCCGCAGTCGGGATTCACCCAGATCTGCGTGTCATCCAGCACCTGCGTCATGCTCTTCAAGGCGCCCGTGATCTCCGCGGTCGACGGTACCCGCGGCGAGTGGATGTCGTAGACGCCGGGGCCGATCTCGTTCGGATACTTGTACTGCTCGAAGCCCTGCAGCAGCTCCGAGCCGGAGCGGGCGTTCTCGATCGAAATCACGTCCGCATCCATGCGCTCGATCACCTGCAGCACGTCGTTGAACTCGCTGTAGCACATATGCGTGTGAATCTGGGTCCCGTCACGCACCCCGGCCGTCGCCAGCCGGAAGGCGTCGACGGCCCACTGCAGATAGTGCGCCCAGTCGGCCCGCCGCAGCGGCAACCCTTCGCGCAGCGCCGGTTCATCGATCTGGATCACGCGGATGCCGGCGGCCTCGAGGTCGATCACCTCGTCGCGGATCGCCAGCGCGATCTGTTTGGCGGTTTCCGCGCGCGGCTGGTCGTCGCGCACGAAAGACCACTGCAGGATCGTCACGGGGCCGGTCAGCATGCCTTTCACCGGGCGCTTGGTCAGCGACTGCGCGTATCTGCTCCAGCGCACGGTCATCGGGCTTGGGCGTGAGACGTCCCCAAAAATGATCGGCGGTTTCACGTAGCGAGTGCCGTAGGACTGCACCCAGCCGTGCTCGGTGAACGCAAATCCGGCGAGCTGCTCCCCGAAATACTCGACCATGTCGTTGCGCTCGAACTCCCCATGCACCAGCACGTCGAGGCCGATCTCCTCCTGCAGCTTGATCGTCTTGGCGACTTGCGCCTCGATGAAGCGATCGTAGTCCTCGGCCGAGAGCTGATGGTCGTTGAGCTTGCGCCGCGCAGCTCGCACTTCCGTTGTCTGGGGGAAGGACCCGATCGTCGTGGTCGGATACGGGGGGAGCTCCAGTTGTGACTTCCGGCGCACGGCGAACGACGCGCTGCGGACGCTGTCTTTCTCCGCCACCGAGCCGGCGCGCCGCTGCACCGCGGCATTGTTGATCCGCCTGGACGCGCGACGCGCCTGCGCGGCCCGGCTGCTGCTCTCGACCGCCTTCCGATCGCCCTTCGCGAGTGCGACGACCTCTTGAAGCTTCTGCTTGGCGAACGCGAGCCAGCTCTTCAGCTCCGGATCGAGCTTGGTTTCGAGATCGAGGTCGAGCGGCGTATGGAGGAGTGAGCAAGACGGCGCCACCCACAGGCGGTCCTTCCCGACTTTCGCCGCCGCGCGCTCGACCAACGCGGCCCGCTTCTCGAGATCCGCCCGCCAGACGTTCCGGCCGTCGATCACCCCAGCCGACAGCACGCGGCCTTTGGGCCAGGAGGCGAGCAGCGGCTCGAGCTGCTGCGGCGCGCGCACCAGATCGACATGCAGCCCCTGCACCGGGAGCGCGAGCGCGGTGGAGAGATTGTCGTTGAGGCCGGCGAAGTAGGTCGCTACCAGCAGCTGCAGCTTCCCGGCACGCGACGCCAGGTATTTGTAGGCGCGCCGGTATGCGGCACGTTCGGCGTCGGTGCGATCGAGCGCGAGACTCGGCTCATCGAGCTGCACCCAGGTCGCCCCCGCGGCGGCGAGCGACTCCAGCACGTCGCCGTACACCGGCAGCAGCGCGTCGAGCAGCGACAGGCGATCGAACGCGCCGCCTTTCGACTTGGCAAGCAGGAGGAATGTCAGCGGCCCGATCAGTACCGTCGTCGCGTCGAGCCCCAGCGCCTTCGCCTCGCGGTACTCATTCACCGGCTTGGCGGACGCCATGCGGAAGCGTTGCCCGCGCTCGAGCTCGGGGACGATGTAGTGGTAGTTGGTATCGAACCACTTCGTCATCTCCATCGCGGTGACGTCGCGACCTTTGCCCTGACTGCCACGCGCCATCGCGAAGTACGTGCCGGGATCGACCCACGCGCCCGTGAACCCGTAGCGCGGCGGCACCGCGCCGACCATCGCGCAGGTGTCCAGCATGCGGTCGTAGAACGAGAAGTCGTTCGCAGGGATGCGGCCCAAGCCGAGGTCGCGCTGGAGCTGCCAGTGACGGCGGCGCAGCTCGGCGCCGGTAGCGAGCAGCTGCTCGCGGCTGATCTTGCCACCCCAATACCCTTCGGTCGCGCGCTTCAATTCGCGCGCGGCCCCCAAGGGGGGGAAGCCCAAGTTCGAGGCGATGGTCATATGAGGAAGGGGAACTTACCGAGTTCTAAGCTTCTACGGTACTTGGCACCACCTGCCGCAGTAACGCCCGCTAGGGATGCGGCGGAGCCGGCGGGTGCGGCGGGTGCGGATGCCCCCCCCCTCCACGGCCCGGCGGCGGACCATGCGCGGCCTGCGCCGCTGCCGCCCGGGCGAGTCCCGCCGCCGCTTGTGCGGGTGTAGCGCCGTTGGCCATTTCCGACTGCACATTCCCCGGCAGTGACAGCAGAGCCGACACCGGCTCACCGGAGCGCAATGCGACGCTCACGAGTCCAATGTCCTCCGCGGGCGGCACGCCCAACGCCGCCAGGGTGCCTGCCACGCGGAGCGCGACGGTGAGCGTCACGGCGTTCGCGCCGGTCCGTGCCAGCGCCTTGATATCGCCCCCGCTCAATCCCGCCGTGATCGCAAACTCGCCGGCCGCGATGGCCAGTGTGTCAGAAACAAGCCCACCGTCCCGCAGCGCCGCGGCGGCCGTATCGAGCTGCATTGCGACGAGTCGCAGGGCGCTCGCCACGCGCTCGGGCGCAACACCCTTCGCGTTTCCTTCGATCGCCTTGTCAATCAGGGGATCGATTGGGAGACCGCGCGCGGACGCGGCCGTCCCCAGCTCTTGCACGAGCGACGCGATTTGGGGGGGCACCCGCCCCGCGAGGCGCTGGGCGATGCCGGTCCCCTGTTGCATGCTCAACAGAGCGAGCGGGAGCGCGAGGAGTGTGATCACAACGTCAGCACGCTATTGCGGCGGCCGAAGCCGTCATCGATGGCGGGGGCGCCGGGATCGGGGACCCAGCGTGCCCCATCGACGACGAAGGCGTACTGGTGTTGGCCCGCCGGGAGCGTGAGGGTCGCCGTCCAGACGCCGGTTGCGCCGACGCGGACCAGCGGCGTCGCCTGCGGATCCCACCGGTTGAACGTACCCGCGAGGCTCACCTGCTTCGCGTCGGGCGCCACGAGAACAAACCGGACGGTGACAAGCGAGGCGGGCGCGGGCGTCCGTGGCACGAGCCAGATGACGAGCGCCGCGGCGATCGCGAGGGCCGGCGCGAGCAGCCAGGGCAGGAAACGGCGACGCCGGCCTTCCAGCTTCGCCATGACACGCCAGGTGACGGCGGGCATCGAAACGTCCGTGCGATCCACGCCGGCGAGCAGACGCAGCGCCGCTTCGCCCTCCGCACGCAGCTCGGCGGGCAGGTCGGCGAGTGTGATGTCGCCGTCCAGCAGCTGCTTGACCAGAGGATGAAGCTCGTGCCCGCTCATGTGTGATCTCTCAATCGTTCGCGCAATTTATCATACGCGCGATGCATTCGCATTTTCAATGACGCTACCGAGGTACTCAGGCGCTCCGCGATTTCTCCGTACGACAACCCTTCGACGTGCTTCAGGACGAACACCTCGCGCTGATCCGCCGTCAGCTCGAGCAACGCGCGCTGCAGTGCGCGGCGTTGCTCCGCGGTTTCGGCGCCGCCATCCGACCGATCCACCGCGGCGACATCATTCGCGGCTTCCAGCGATGCCGACGAGCGGTTGCGGCGCCGCTCCGCGAAACAGCGGTTGCGCAGAATAAGGAAGAACCAGCCGACGAACTTGTCGGGCTCCTTGCACTGCGCCAGCTGATCATAGGCCCGCACGAACGCGTCCTGCACGGCGTCTTCCGCTGCGTCCACGGAGCCCAGCATCCGCGTGGCATACCGCGCGTAGCGGTCGCGATACCGTTCCACCAGCTGGGCGTAGCGCTCGCGATCCCCGGCGAGCACCGCCCGAACGATTTCGCCATCCGCCGCTTGGGACTCAGGACGCAACCGCTGCCTCCGCTAAAGAGTTGTGGCGTACAACATTGGTAACGTTTGCCGCGTCGTTCCAGTGTGACCTGCGTTACCCTCGATCCTGCTCCGCAATCTTTACGAAGCCATGCCCGCGATGCTAGAGCCTCAACCCCCCATAGTCGCCGATGCCGTTCTGATAAATCGGCTGGTGCAGCGGGACTCGACGGCGCTGGTGGAATTGGAGCGCCGGCATCGCGCGTCATTGTACGCCCAGGCTTACGCCGTCCTCATGGATGCCGTCCTGGCTGAGCGCGTCGTGCGCGACACATTCGCTCAACTGTGGTTCGCGGCGGAACAATATGCCGGTGGCTGTAGCCCCCTGTCCCTGCTACGGGACACTGCGAGAGAGTTGGCACGCGCCGAGCGCGCATTACATGATTCACCTGTAGGTCGGAGGTAGCGTGTTGAAGCGAATCTTCACATTCGGTCCCATCCTGCTCGTGCCTGCGCTGTTGGCGGCGCAGACCCCGAAGGCGGCGCAGGCCCGCCGCGCCACGCATGTGTTCGGCGAGGCCGTCGGTCTGGACAATCGGCCGGTGACGCCCGCCACGACTGCCGCTCGCGCAACACCCGCGACGCACACGGGCGACGGGCCGGCGACACCGGCCACACCTGCGACGCCAGCCACGCCGGCGTCTCCCTCTCACCGGCTGGACCATGCCGGCCTGGGCGGTCAGGGACGCTCGAATAACCCGCGCCGCCCCTAAATAGACAGACGCCTTCACACTGTATCTTACCGGTCCCATGCGCATGGGACCGGTTTCATTTTTGGCACTGCTCACGTTACTCCCCCTTGCCCTGTCCGCCCAGCGGCAGGCATCGCTCGGCATTGGCACAGGCATCGTTCGCTATTCCGGTGGCTCGAGCTTCAGCGCCGTGACGGTGTCTCCCGCCGCACAGTGGCTCACGCCTTCCAGTTATTTCGGCGCCAGCGGAGCGGTGTCGCTGCTCGAGGGCGGTGTCTGGGCCAGCCAGGGCCGTGCGGACGTCTGGGTTGCGTTGTTGCAGCGGACCGGCGGCGTTCGCCCAGCCGTCAGTGCCACGATATCGGGCAGCACACGTTCCGACGGCGTCGCGGCCGGATCGGGCGCAGCCGTGATCGAGGCTGTCCGCGGTAATGTCGCGCTGGGAGTGGGCGCCGTAACCGGAGTGATCCAGCAGGAGCCGGGCGTTGGCGCGCTGAGGGTACGCGGCCGGGCCTGGTGGCAGCTCAACGCGGCACCGGCGCAGCTCTCCCTCACCGCCGAAGCGACGCGGTTCCTCGGCGCCTGGTATACGGATGTGGTTGGCGGCGTCACCTTCGATGGCGCACGCACGGTCGGCTCGGTGTGGCTCAGCGGCCGGCTCAGCAAGACCTACGGATCGTCCGGCGCCGCGAGCGCGACGGTCCAGTACTTCCTCACACCATCGGTTGCCGTCGAAGCGTCGGGAGGCAATTACCTGCGTGATCCATTTCAGGGATTGCCACAGGCGGGCTTCCTGGCGGGTGGGGTTCGTGTGTTCGCGTCGCGGCGCGCCGCCATGGCGCGATCCGCAACGGTACAGCCGGTCCTTCAGCCGTTAGTCGCGGCACGCCGGGCCGGCGACACCGTCGTCGTGCGCTTCCGGATGCCGTCCGCGAAGTCGGTCGCGATCGCGGGGAACTGGAACGCCTGGACGCCCTCTACAATGCACACGCTGGGCGACGACATCTGGGAGGCGGCGCTGCGCCTCCCGACAGGCACCTACTACTTCAACCTGGTCGTCGATGGGCAAGAATGGGTTGTGCCGGGTGGCGTCGCCACGATTTCGGACGGGATGGGGGGCTTGCTCGCGATCCTGAACGTCATGTGACTTGACGATTCTCGTCCGATTCCCTACCGTGGCGGCGGCAGGTTGGCTCCGGGTTCGATGCTGTCCTCTCGCTCGAGGGGGTGCTCGATGGGGAAGATCAACATGCAGAAGGTCCTGACGGGTGGGCTGATCGCTGGTGTCGTCCTCGTCGCGGTCGATTTCGTGTTGTACAACATCATCCTGAAAGATCAGATGACCGCGGCTATGACGGCGCTCAACAAACCGGCCATGACGACCGCACAAATCCCGTGGTTCGTCGTGCTCGATCTGATCTCGGGCGTCTTCCTCGTATGGGTGTATGCGGCGGTCCGGCCACGCTTTGGAGCCGGTCCGGGAACGGCCGCGAAATCAGCAATCGCGCTGTGGTTCCTGGCCGGTGTGCTCGGCACCTTGTACATGTGGCCGATGAGCCTCTTCCCGCACAATCTGATGATCATGCAGACGGTTGGGATGCTCGTCGCGTATGTTCTGGCGAGCGTCATCGGCGCGAAGTTCTATACGGAAGGCGCTGGGATGGGCGCAGGGATGGGAGCCGGCGCAGGGATGGGCGCGAGGATGTAAGCGCGGGTCCACCGCAAACAAGACCGCCGGGCGGCGTGCTGCCGTCCGGCGGTTTGTGCTTCAGAAGCGGGACCTTAGTAATCGAACCGCAGCGACACGCCCAAGGTCCGCGGTTGATTGGTCAGGAAGCCTACCCGGGCGCGCGTGCCGCGCTCGCGGTCCAACGCGAG
>WNGO01004521.1_pt1 | contig 13026 bp, 15 predicted proteins | sample 5400511 | NCBI WGS metagenome assembly WNGO01 (sample SAMN13153380, study PRJNA577476) | soil metagenome | isolation source: 20 cm soil or saprolite under Garry oak tree replicate 2 | place: USA:California | collected 2016-06-15
GCCTTTCCCCCGTTTCCCGCTAAAGCAGGGCTTGCCACAAATTCCTCAACCTCGGCGCGCAGCAGTCCTGTCAACAACGGCGGCAACCTTGGCTCCGAACGTGACTCCGGTTACTTGCCCCGAGTCGACCGCAAGTCTCTGCGGCTACATTCCCGTACCGCTCGACCGCAGGAATCCAGGGGGCGCGCACCTTCAAATCTACTTCGAGCTGTACTCCCACTCCGGCTCCGGTCCCGCTGAGAGTGCGATCCTCGTGAATTTCGGCGGCCCCGGTGTCGGTACAACAACCGTTGAGCGCGATTTTGTGCAGTTCCTGTTCGCCGCCAACATGGATGTGCACGATTTGCTCCTCATTGACAACCGTGGTCAAGGGTTCTCCTCTGCCATCGACTGCGAAGAACTGCAACACGGCAGCGTGCCGTTCGCTCCGTCAGAGGTCGATTGCGCCGCGCAACTCGGCGATGCCGCAAGCCGGTATGGGAGCGGTGACATCGCCGAGGACGCTGAAGCCGTTCGGGCTGCCCTGGGCTACGATAAGGTGGATTACTTCGGATCTTCTTACGGAGGGATGGATGTGACTGCGTTCGCAACCCGATTTGGGAGGCACCTCCGCTCGATCGTCCTGGACGCGCCCCTTGGAACACCCGCCGTGGACGAGTTTGCGCGATTGCAATTTCGTACCCATTCAGATCCACGAATGGTGCGGCTGGATTGCTCGCGTTCTTTACTTTGTTCCCTCGATCACCCCGACCCCGACACTACTCTCAGCCAACTCATCAAGGCCATTCAGCGCCGCCCCGTAGCGGGAGACGCCTATGACGCCAACGGCAACGTCGTGCATGTGAGGCTCGACGAGAAAGCCCTACTCAACTTCGTAGTAAATCCGAGCGGATTCTACTTCGTTAGCACGGGCGAGATCCTAGCTGCAGCTGCGTCGCTGAAGCAGGGCGATCCGGGACCGCTGCTACGGCTCGGGGCTGAAGGCTCTTTCACTTTGGAGGGTGACTCCGGCGATCCGACTTTCTTCTCGGCTGGTGCTTATTACGCAACTATTTGTTCGGATGCACGCAATCCCTGGGATTGGTCCGAACCGGTTTCGACCGAAAAGAGGACTACGCGGAAGCAGTGTCAGGACTCCCAAAGTCTTATTTCACGCCCTTTTCGAAAACGGCCGCAACAGGCATTCTGTTCAGCGGCGCCGGACGGCAATGCCTCTGGTGGCAGGAGCCTACGCCATCCTCTCCTGTAGCACCTTCTAACGCGATCTATCCGCAGGTGCCGACGTTCGTATTGGACGGCGACCTGGACAACGTGGTTCCGCTCGAGGAGACAATCAAAGTGGCCGCTCTGTTCCCCGACAGCACCTCGGTCACAATACCGGAGGCTGGACATGAAACCGTCGGCTGGTCTCAGTGCGCACGCGACCTCGTCTCCGAGTTCGTCGAGAGTTTGCAGGTGACGGACACGAGTTGTGCAAGTACTCCTGAGACCGTCTGGCCCGCCGTGGGACGCTTCCCGTTACTCGCGAAAGACGCCCGACCTGCTGAGGTCGATTCCAGTGGCGGCAACCGGATCGGCTGGCCGAGCGCAAGGTGGTCACCGTGACTGTGGCTGCCGCCATCGATGCCTTGCAGCGCAGCACAATCGGTTTCGGCGACGGTGTAGGGCTAAGAGCAGGCACGTTCCATACCGACTACGGCGCCGCTTGGACGACGACGCTTACGGATTGCGCCTTTGCGACCGATGTGACGGTGAACGGAACCGTCACGTGGGGAGCCGATAATTCGTTCGTGGCGGACCTCAGCGTCAGCGGGTCCGGTACCGCGGGGGGCAGGCTGCATGTCGACGGATCGTGGGTGGTACCCGGCCCCGTCGGTAAGTTCAAGGTCTCGGGCACGCTCGGGGGCAAGGAGGTGACAGTACTGGTGCCGGAGGCGTGAAATAGATCGAAGAGCTCACCAAATTATGGGAAGGCCGTCCGAATTAAGGATGCGGAGGGGACAAATGCTGGCGGATCTGCGTGACGCGGTGCGGCAACTGCGCAAGGCACCTGGATTTACAACGACAGCTTTGATCACGCTGGCACTAGGGATCGGAGCGACGACGGCGATCTTTACCCTCGTGTACCAGGTGCTGCTGAAGTCGCTGCCCGTGACCAAGCCGGGTGAGTTGTGGCGCATCGGAGATAAAGATCGCTGCTGCAACTGGGGCGGGTATACCCAGGGTGACGACGGGAATTTTTCCTTATTTTCGGGGGAAGCCTACAAGCATTTTCGCGCGCACACACCGGAGTTCACGGACCTGGCAGCGCTGCAGGCCGGCAATGCGCCTCTTGGCGTGCGCAGAGCGGGATCACAGTCACCAGCGGACACACGCAATGGGGAGTATGTGTCCGGGAATTTCTTCAAGACCCTTGGCGTGCAGCCATGGATCGGTCGCTTGATGACCGACGAGGACGATCAGGAGGGTGCGCCGCCAGTGGCGGTGATGAGCTACCGCATATGGCAGGACAAGTACGGATCTGATCCCTCGGTAGTCGGCGCCGGCTACCAGATTAATGGGCATCCGTTCACAGTGATCGGCGTAGCTCCGCCGGGATTTTTCGGAGCGAAGCTGGCCGGGACGGGCATGCCGGACTTCTGGTTGCCGCTCACGACCGAGCCACTGATTGATGGAGCAACGGCGCGGTTGAAGAGACCAAACACCAATTTCCTGGATTTGATCGGAAGAGTGCGTCCGGGAACGAATCCCAAGTCGCTCGAAGCAAAGCTGAAGGTGGAACTCTATGACTGGCTGGCCAGTCACGTTCCCGATATGGATCTGGGCGAAAAACAACTCTGGCAACAGCAGACGCTTCACCTGAGTCCCGGGGACGCGGGCGTGACCGCGATGAGAGATCAGTATCAGAATGGACTGAAGCTGCTTCTGGTGGCTTCCGCATGTGTACTGTTGGTGGCGTGCGGAAATTTGGCAAATCTGATGCTGGCGCGAGGGTTAAGGGACCGCGCGCAAACTTCAGTACGAGTGGCTTTGGGCGCTTCACGGGGACGGCTTGTTCGCAAGTCGCTGGTCGAATCCATCATGCTGGCGGCCATCGGTGGTGTGTTGGGCATCGCGGTGGCATACGCCGCAACTAAGTTGATTTTGCATCTTGCCTTTCAGATCGGTGGCCCCAATAACTATGTGCCGATCAGCGCGACTCCTTCTTTACCTGTGCTGTTTTTCACGCTGGGCATCTCCGTCCTGACGGGAGTAATTTTCGGAATTGCGCCGGCGTGGATGACTTCGCACGCTGACCCAGTCGAGGCGCTTCGCGGGGCGAACCGTTCGGTCGGGAGCGGCCGCTCGTGGGCGCAAAAGTCTCTGGTAATCGCGCAAGCAGCAATGTCATTGGTACTGCTCTCCGCGGCAGCGCTGCTCGGCCAGAGCCTGCGCAACCTGCAGCACCAGGATTTTGGATTCGAAACTGAAGGTCGCTTCATCGCCTGGATCAATCCCATGCTGGCCAACTACAAACCGGAAGAACTGCTGCCGCTGTTTCGCCAAATCAATGATCGACTGCGGCAGATTCCCGGCGTGCGCATGGTGGCGCCCGCGCTCTATGCCCCGATGACTGGCGACAGCTGGAACAACGGTATTCGAGTGGAGGGCCGGCCTGAGCCTCCGGCTAAGGAAGATACGGGAGCAGGATTTGTCCGCGTGATGCCGGACTTCTTCGAGAGCATTGGCGCCAAGATGGTACTCGGCCGTCCGATTACGGAAGAGGACACGGAGACGACACGACACGTAGCCGTAATCAACGAAGCATTTGCAAAGAAATTTTTTAAGGACCAGAACCCGATCGGGCAGCATTTCGGACCCGGCAAGATCAAATATTCTGCAAACTTCGAAATCGTTGGTGTCGTGAGAGACATGCGATACATGACTTACGACTATAAAGATCCGATTCGCCCTATGTACTGGTTACCAGAAGCACAGACCTTCCAGTATGACGAGCCGGAATACGCAAGTGGCGAAATCTGGGGGCACTATCTTTACAACGTCGTAATCTGGGCGCCGGGAAACCCGCCGGGCATGGAAGACCGGGTGCGGAAGGCGCTGGCGAGCATTGATCCAAATTTTGTTCTTTACGGCGTTGACCCATATAGCAAAGTGGTCGCCGCTGATTTCCAGCAGGAAAACATGATCGCAACTCTGACCGCACTCTTCGGTGTGCTTGGCTTGGTGCTTGCCGCGGTTGGGCTGTACGGAGTGATGGCATACACAGTGGAACAGCGAACCAGCGAGATAGGCGTTCGGATAGCCATGGGCGCGGATCGAGGACATGTCATAAAGATGGTCCTGCGCGGTGCTTTCTCGCAAATAGGCATTGGGCTGGCACTTGGCATTCCGGCAGCGATTGGAGCCGGCAAACTGATGAACAATCAGCTCTTCGGCGTTAAGCCATGGGACCCGATCATGCTCGCGCTGGCTGCGCTGATGCTCGGCTTGGCTGCACTACTGGCGTCGGCGATTCCCGCGAGACATGCTGCAGGCGTCGAGCCGATGGTGGCATTGCGGAACGAGTGATCAGGGACGCGGACGGGCTTTACTTCGCGACCGTCGGCTCGATCAGCACCCATAACAATCTTGTGTCGATGACAAGGCGGCTAGTCCCGGATCGTCGGCAACACTTCCCTAACCGGTCGTGGAAGAGTAGCCCATGATTCGGGACGAATCTGCAGAGAACCTGTTTTCCGCTGAGGGTAGCTTTAAACTTTGCAAGAAGATCAAGCGTTCACAGTGCACTGGAAGCAAGAGCTGATCACCAACTGTTAGAGAAGAACCGCTCGGCGACGCCAACGCTGTCTGACGTGATGTAGGCAGTGCACGGATCTGCCGGCCTTAAAGTCTCACCAAGTCTCACCCTTGCGAAGCGCCGATTGAGAATCCAGCGGAGCATTCTTATAATGTTTCTCCATAAGTGAAGGCCATGAAAGCATAATTTTCCAATGCGAGAGTCAAACGGCGGCTTAACCTCCATCCCTCAATTCCATTCTCCCCTGCGCCGCCAGATTCCGTCGGCGCAACGCGAGGCCAATGCTCCAATGGTTGGTGTCAGCCCCACTGCGGCATTGGTCACGATAGGAATGCTCGCAGGGTCAATAATTCGGCCAGACGCCTGGAGTGGCGAGCTCAAGCAAGTTGGCATCCGGATCCCTGAAGTACAAACTGGCTCCGCCTCGCTCCCACTGAACTTCCGATTCAATTTCGATTCCACACTCGCGCAGTCGCGTTCGCCAAGTCTCGAGCGCGTCCGAGGAAATGGCAAAGGCGAGGTGGCCAGAGCCGCGTGTCTCATGCGGAGGGATGATGCCTCCGCGAATGACGACCGGATCATTAGACCCGCCCTGAGTGAAGAGTAGGAGCACATCCGGACCAGCCCGCAATGCACAGAAGCGCTCGTCGCTGACCATAGCCTCAAAATTGAATAGCAATTGATAGAATTCACGCGCGCGATTGATCTCCGCGACATTGATGCAGGTCTCGACGATTCCATCCACCCCCAGATTCGAGCTCTCGATTGGTTTCATCATTTGCAATTCTAATAACACACCACCCGGCCGGGAAAGCGTCAATGGCGCAGCAAGGAGGCTGCCTCCTGCACCAGTGGTTTTCCCGTGGTTCTGACAGATCGCAAGCAGCTGCCGACCAACACCAAACGTCAAGCTGATACCATCGTAGTGTCAGCCGATCCGATAAGTGCTTGACGCGCGGCAGTCTGGCATACTTCAGAAGAGTGGCAGTTGATTCTCAATTGTCGCAAGATTGCCCTAATGCGAGCTCTACAACCAAAACAGTGGCGAAACACCGATAGCCTAGTTAAGGAACTTAGACTCTATCACTGGAAAAAACAGTGGTTCGATCAGGAGCGGAGGCGGTTTGGTGGCCTCGACCTTCCAGCACTGATCCAGGAGTCCATTCTCGGCAACACTTTCCGCGGGTTAAGGGTTCACCAGGGGAAACGCCCGTCTAGGGTGTTTCGGACCTGGGCTCGCCGAAAACTAGAGGGGGGTGCCCTTGACGCTCTTCTGCGTGTCCGATCACGGAAGGACTACGATTCTTGGTTGCTGAACTTCGCCGATAGCCTACGCCGCAGTTGGAGGCGCCAGATGGGCGAGGAGCCGAAATATGGCTGTTTAATGAAGCTGGTGAACCTGCTCACGAAACACATGATCTTTTACAAAGGTACGCCCCCCAGGATCGCCCGACGCCTGACCGAGTTCGTTCATGTTCCGCTGGACCAATATTCCCTCCTGGCGGTTAGAAAATGCTCGGCTGATTTACGGATCGCGACAGCGTGGGAAAGATTCCTTTCAGTGCGACGATGAGCTTTGTCCGCAGCCCCAAAATGTACAAGGCTCTTCAGAGCGGCATGCGCCGAATCGCCAAGAGCGCCGAAGTCCCTGTGATAGTGATCGATGTTCTCGCTTGGAATGAGCGCCACCAAATCCGACGGCACAAGCGCACGGCAGGATTCTGATGTGTCTGAAAAATCTTCTAGTGTAGCACTGCTAAACAAGTGTAGCGGATACTGTAGCGACCACCTGCTTAGATTGGTTGGTGAGGGCGAGTATAGGTCCACTAGTACTCGCCTTTGTTGGCAAGCGCTTACAACCCTCTACCAAACCGTACAAGTCCAATACCCAATATCCTAAGTCTGGTGCGTCTGCCAATTCCGCCACTTTCGCACGCTTAAATTCTACATCTTACGTGACTCATGGGGCTCCTGCTTGTTCGATGTAGTGAAGGCATCTCGAGGACGGAATCATCCACCGAAGAGCCGAAGCCCTCCGTCAGGATCTCGGCCCCGAACAGCTTAGCCGAGGCGGCGCCGCCGTACTCGTTGGCCGCGGGCCACGGTGATGTCGAAGGGCAGGATCTGGTGGGAGTATCACGGGAGGGCGGGCGCCGTGAGCTTAGCTCTGCGAAGTTGGCAGCTGTCTTGAATCTCTCGAATTGTAGTTTGACACTGTTGGAACATTGCCGTTTCCCACTCATTGACCACATTCTGAGCGTTATGGGTCGACTCTTCGAGCAACTCTTTTTAGGCGTATTTCAACTTCACCCCGACACGGTTCGCGGTCACCACCGTTCGCAATTTGGAAACAAATACCATGCTCACTCAGAGTAGCCGTCGTCTTCGTTCTCATCATCGTTGTCATCATCGTCATCTTCTTTTTTGCCGTCGCCTTCGTCTTCCTCTTCGTCTTCATCCTCGGCTGGCTCTTTGCGAAAGTGGACGTCGGCAGCTATCGACCGATCAGGAGAGTGTTCGACTCGGATGGTGTTCGGAATCTTGCTGCTCTCAAGAGAAGTCAACACAATGCCTTTCGTGTCTTCGACGGGGACTGCATCATCCGATTCCCTGATTCGCAACATCATCTTTCCCGGTTACCCTTCAGCGGTCGACTCGGATTATCCAGATCAAGGTTGCGTTTATCCCAGCTCCCAACCAACTGCAGGTGATCATCGCTCACTCCATCCTCAGAGCCGAGGGTCAACAGGCGGGCTTTCCAGTGCCAAGACGCCGACACACTCATGCACTCGCCTGAGCCGCTCCCGCTCCACGAACCGTTGGAGAGCTTCCACACGTAACGCGAATTCACGCAACGCCAACGACCGCGTCGTACCGAGACCGCTGGAGCGAAGGCGTTGCCAATTCCGCCACTTTCGCAACAGCGTGGTCCGTAAAATTATACAGGCCGCCGTCAGTGAATCCTGCACAGCGGGGCCTCCACTGACTACTCTACGCCTGGGGTCGGATCGATGTGCCCGGGCCGTAGGACACTGGCCGCGCCTTAGCGACAAGGCGTGGGCATTCCATTAGCATTCCTAAGCTGATACTTCATTCCGTTGCAAAACCGAATCATGGCTCAAGACTTCAATGCGATTGTGCTCGGAGCTGGGGCCGCTGGCATGGTGTGTGCCATCGAGGCAGGAAAGCGGGGACGACGCGTCGTCGTTCTGGAACGGGCGGATCGGATTGGCAAAAAGATTCTGATTTCGGGAGGGGGACGCTGCAATTTTACGAATCTTCACTGCCAGCCGGAAAATTTCCTATCGGCGAACCCGCATTTCTGCAAATCCGCTCTTGCACGTTACGCGCCGGGAGACTTTATCGCGCTGGTGGAGAAGCATGGCATTCGCTACCACGAGAAGGCTAAGGGGCAGCTCTTCTGCGATGGGTCGGCGCGCGAGATTGTTCGGATGCTCGAAGAGGAGTGCCAACTGGCTGGCGTTCAGGTTCTCCTAAACGTCGCGATCCGTGAGGTGCGGAAGAGCGATGGCTTCATTGTCGAGACGTCCAAGGGTGAGTTTCGTGCGCCCGCTCTGGTCATTGCGACTGGCGGCCTGTCCATTCCCAAGATTGGGGCAACGTCGTTCGGTTACGAGTTAGCACGGCAGTTTGGACTCAAGATCAGGGACTGCCGTCCGGCGCTGGTGCCTTTAACATTCGACTCGCAAGATCGCCAGCAATACTGCGATCTGGCCGGCATTTCCGCCGAGGTGGTTGCTTCTTGCGATTCCCAGAAATTTCACGACAAAATGCTCATCACGCATCGTGGCCTCAGTGGTCCGGCGATTCTGCAGATATCGTCCTATTGGCAGAAGCCCATGCCGATCACGGTTGATCTTGCTCCTGGGCACGATCTGACCGCATCGCTACGAACCTCACCCGCGCGACGAGACGTGTCGGCTGCGAAAGCTTCATTACGTGGGATACTTCCTGGCCGGCTGGCGGATCGTTGGGTGGAAGCGCATGCACCGCAAAGCTGGACGAATCAATCCCTTGCTGCGCTGGAAAGCCACATCCATCACTGGCAAATCACGCCCAGCGGCACCGAGGGATACGAAAAAGCCGAAGTTACAGCTGGCGGCGTCGATACGGATGACCTGTCGGCCAAAACGATGGAGAGTCGCAGGGTTTCCGGTTTATTCTTCATCGGCGAAGTGGTGGACGTCACGGGTCACCTCGGCGGGTTCAATTTTCAATGGGCGTGGGCATCGGGCTTTTCGGCGGGACAGGCCCTGTAACTGTGCTTGCACGGGGAGAGAAATGGCTTGTGAGGATATGCTCACCGCCGCGATAGCGCACATAAAATGAAGCGATTCCAGTGCAACGGATGTCTAACCAAACGGTGAATTCCCCTCAAAAGCCGCCCGGGAAGCCTCTGGGAAAGCCTCCCCTGAACGCTCAGCGGCTGCGGGCGGTCGCGCCGGCCGTGTGGGACCTGATGCGGCCCCGTCGCGGGTTGTTGGCTGTGGGCTTCGTGCTGATGGTCATCAACCGTGTTTCTGGTCTGGTGCTTCCCTACTCGACGAAGTTTCTGATTGATAGTGTCATCATCAAGCACCAGATTCAAATGCTAAGGCCGCTGGTTCTGGCTGTGCTCGTCGCGACCATCATCCAGGGAATCACAACGTTCTCCTTAACACAGTTGCTGTCGAAGGCTGCCCAACGGCTGATTGCAGAACTGCGCCAGAAGGTACAGACGCATATTTCCCGTCTCCCGGTTTCCTTCTACGATTCCAACAAGACTGGCACACTGGTGTCGCGCATCATGACGGACGTGGAGGGCGTGCGAAATCTGCTTGGAACCGGATTGGTAGAGTTGGCCGGAGGGTTGCTGACTTCTTGCATAGCGCTGGTTGTGTTGTTTCGCATCAGCGCACTGATGACGGCTCTTGCCTTTGGATTCTTGCTGTGTTTCGCTCTGGCCCTGAATAAGGCATTCGGGACGATTCGTCCAATCTTCCGCGAGCGCGGAAAGATCAATGCGGAGGTGACCGGCCGATTAGCGGAGTCGTTGGGCGGCGTACGCGTGATCAAGGGCTATCACGCCGAAGAACGGTGAGTCTGTCAGCCAGCCTGCTGATGGGTGTGGTGGGAACGGTGATCATGTATGTGGGGGCGCACCAGATCCTAGCGGGCACTCTCACGATTGGCGGATTCTTCACGTACACGTTGTTCCTCGGCTTCCTAGTGGCGCCCATCATCCAGATTGTGGCCATTGGAACCCAAATCACCGAAGCTCTGGCGGGACTGGAGCGGACGCAGGAGATTCTTCGCGAGCGGCCCGAAGATCAGGACCCCCGGAGGACGGTAGTTTTGCACGACATCGTGGGCGACGTGAAGTTCGATCACGTCAGCTTCAGCTACGACGGTACCCGCGAAGTGCTGCACGACGTATCGTTCGTGGCTGAGCCCGGGACAGTCACTGCGCTGGTCGGTTCGTCTGGATCAGGCAAGTCGACGACCATTGGATTGATCACGGCATTCCACGTGCCGACGCAAGGGGAAATTCTCGTCGATGGCGTCGATCTCAGCACCGTGCGGCTGGATTCGTATCGAACGCGCCTGGGGGTTGTCCTGCAGGAGTCCTTTCTCTTTGATGGGACGATTCGGGAAAATGTCGCTTTCTCGCGGCCCGATGCGAGCGAAGAAGAAATTATGCGTGCCTGTCGGATCGCGCGCGTGGATGAGTTCGCGGACACTTTCGCAGACAAGTACGACACGGTCGTGGGAGAGCGGGGAGTCAAGCTTTCCGGCGGACAACGCCAGCGCATCTCGATCGCACGCGCGATACTCGCGGAACCGCGCATCTTGATTCTGGATGAGGCAACGTCCAGTCTCGACTCGGAATCGGAACAGATGATTCAGCACGGTCTTTCTTACTTGATGCAGGGACGGACGACTTTCGTGATTGCCCACCGGCTGTCTACCATCCGGCGGGCCGATCAAATCCTCGTGGTCGAACAGGGACGGATCGTTGAGCGCGGCACGCACGATCAGCTGTATGAGATGCAAGGCCGATACTACGATCTCTACACCAAGCAACTTGGCGTGGAGAGCAACCTTTTCCTGGCACCGGGAGAAGGCGATTCCGTGGCGGCGGATAATGGCAATGGATTGCCTGGCGCGAAAGAGCCGGCTGATCCCGATGCCCTGCGTGTCATTCGCGGGGAGGTCCGCTGAGACTGCATGAGCGCCTCTCCCGATGCAACCGTTGCCCAAGCAACCCTAGCCATTCGTACCGAGAACGTGTGCCGGCACTATCCGATGGGCGAGAGCCTGATTCGGGCGGTGGACGGTATTTCAATTCAAGTGCCGACAGGAGAGTTTGTCGCGTTGCTGGGCACGTCGGGATCCGGGAAGTCCTCGCTCCTGAATCTAGTCGCCGGACTCGACCGGCCTACGGCAGGAACTGTGGTGGTGGAACGCAGGAACCTCGCGGAGTTGTCGCGCGAGGATCTCGCAAAGCACCGGCTGCATACCGTGGGAATGGTATTTCAATCGTTCAATCTGATTCCCAGTATGACGGTGATTGAAAATGTAGAACTCCCCTTGCGCTTTGCAGAGGTTGATCGCAGTCGGCGTGATTCTCTTGCACGTGAGGCGTTGGATCGCGTAGGGCTCGGCCGCCGTCTCCATCATCGGCCGAGCGAACTTTCTGGCGGAGAGCAACAGCGAACCGCGCTCGCGCGAGCCTTGATCAATCAGCCAAAACTGCTTCTGGCCGATGAGCCCACGGGGAATCTCGACAGCCGGACCGGAACAGAAATCATGAACCTGATTCGGGAATGCAATCAGGCGCTACGCATGACGGTCGTGATGGTGACGCATGAACGCGCACTTGCTGAGCAATACGCGCAACGGCTGATTTTTCTGGCCGATGGCAAACTGATGGACGATCAGTCAAACGGTGCAACCCTCATGGTCGCGACCCCACATGGAGGTGCGACGCGTGAAGGCATATGACCTGGCCGAACTTGCCGTGCGCAACTTGCGGGAATCCATTCTGCGGAATTCGCTGACCACGATCGGCATTTCCGTCGGTGTGGCGTCGCTGGTCGCTATGCTGTCACTTGGGATTGGTTTGCAGCAACTGGCCACGCGACGGTTGGTTCGGTCGGGCTTGTTCGATACAGTGGTCGTCACTTCACGCCGGGATCTGCGCAACTTCAATCGGGATGAAGATCAAGGGGGCCCCGCACCTGCCGAGAGCCCGGCTCTCGATGAGCCCTCGCGGCAGAAGATCGAAAAGCTTCTCAACGTAACAGAAGCATATCCGGACTTGCGTTTCATCACATCCTTCGCGTACGAGACCAAGCCTCACCTGACGATGGTAGCCGGTGTACCAGAGTCGTATCGAACAAATGATGCGTTCGAGGGTATGCAGGGCAGTTTCTTTTCCTCGGAATCCTCCGCCGAGGCGATCCTGCAAAAAACTTTCGCGGCCGAGTTGTTGGGTAAGACGGCGAAGCCGGGATCCGCCGATGTGCCGGTTGGGGAGTTAGCCAAGCCGCTTCTGAGCAAGGAGCTGACGATGCGTTACGCCGAGCGCACGCCTTCACAGACGACTGAGTCGGCTCCGAATGGGGGACTTGTGCCAGAAGGGGACGGTCTTCCCGATACGACGACCTACTCAATTGCTTCGCGAGAACTCAAGCTCAAGATCGTCGGCGTTACAGACCTTGATCCCGACAGCATGCGTGGTCCAGTAAGGGCTCGTGTGTTGCTCCCTCTGAAACTCGTCGAGAGCCTGCACGTGGTTCAACCGAACGCTCTGCGTGATACGACCCAGGCGTCAAGCAAAGTGCCGACCTATTCGACCGTCAGCGTTCGCGTGAAAGATCCCGGCAAGATTCAAGTGGTCGAAGACGCCATTAAGAAAATGGGCTTCAACACATTTTCCATGTTGGATGCTACCCGGAGCCTGCGACGCTTCTTTGCCGTGCTGGATCTCTTTCTGGGTATCTTCGGGAGCCTCGCATTGGCGGTGGCGTCGATTGGTATCGTGAATACGTTGGTGATGGCGATCCTGGAACGTCGCCGAGAGATTGGCATCATGAAGGCGATTGGCGCTGCAGATGTCGATGTGAAGAAGCTTTTCTTCGCCGAGGCGGGTGTGATGGGAGCCTTAGGTGGGGCACTGGGCGTTGCTTTGGGATGGACGATCGGCCGATTGATCAACATTGGCA
>WNGO01005253.1_pt1 | contig 13025 bp, 10 predicted proteins | sample 5400511 | NCBI WGS metagenome assembly WNGO01 (sample SAMN13153380, study PRJNA577476) | soil metagenome | isolation source: 20 cm soil or saprolite under Garry oak tree replicate 2 | place: USA:California | collected 2016-06-15
GGGTAGGCAGTGCCCGCGCGCTCGCTGCGCCGTCGCTCCGGCATGCCGTGGCCGAACACGTCCTCCGTCCCGCGCGTCGCGACGGGAATCCCCGCCGCAATCGCGTGCGCGACCGGAGAGTCGGGTGCAAGCTCGACGCCCGTGAGCCGGCGATCCGCCTGTCCGGAAACGGCCACGATCCTGGCATGATCCCCGGTTGCCACAACCAGGACGACACTGCGATGGGTGATCTGGGCGCCGAGCTCGACGGCCGCGCGCGCCATACCTTCGAGCGTCACCGCCCCGGCGACGAAACGCGATACGCGCGCGGCTACGATGCGCGCGCGCGGGATCGCGCTCTGTTCCTCGGTGACTCGCATGCCGGCGACGAAGCGTCGCAAAGCACCGGCAACGACATCGACCAGGGCCTCGGTGCGGGCGTTATCCTCGAACACCAGGCCGGCGGCGTACGGAAAATCACCGACGGCGACGTAGGTGGCCTCGGGATCGCGCACGATGTGCAGTCGTCCATCCACCGAGGGCGCGGCGCCGCGTTGTCGCTGCTCACTCCCGATGCGCGCCGAGAGCGCGGCAGGAACTTCAAGCGGACCGTCGTCGACGCCGACGCCCCACCCCACGCTCGCGCCGTATGCCTGGCGTAGCAGATCGAGGATTTCCGTGAGCGCGAGGGGGGGCGGGCCGCGTCGCCGGAGCCGTCCTGGCCGCCAGCGAATGGTCCACCCGAAGGCGAGCGCGGCGCCACCCAGCGCGGCGACCACCGTCCATAGCGAGCCACTTCCCCGCCAGGCGGCGAGGACGGCGGCTGCGATTCCCACGACCTGGAGCGCGAGCGCGAGCCAGCGCCGGGTCTGGGTTCGTTTACGAATGATTGATGCGGCTGGCGGCGGCCGCGGCCCCGAAGCCGTTGTCGATGTTGACGACGGTGACGCCGGCGGCGCATGAGTTCAGCATGGCGAGCAGCGCCGCGAGCCCGCCGAACGACGCGCCGTACCCCACACTGGTCGGCAGCGCGATGACGGGAACCTTCACGAGCCCACCCACGACACTCGGCAGCGCGCCGTCCATCCCCGCGACGACGATGATGACGCTCGCCGAGCGCAGCACGTCGGTCTGGACGAGGACGCGGTGGATGCCCGCGACGCCGACGTCCGTCAGGCGCTCGACGCGATTCTTGAATGCGCGCGCCGTCACCGCCGCTTCCTCAGCGACCGGGAGGTCGCTCGTCCCGGCGGTGCACACGAGGATGGTCCCCCGCCCTGTCGGTGTCGGCTCGGGATCAGGCGGGAGATAGACCGTGCGGCCGAGCGCGTTCACCTCGGCGCGAGGGAAGCGCGCCTCGAGGGCAGCGATTTGACCGGTGTCGGCGCGGGTGGCCAGGAAGCTGCCGCTCGCCGCTTCGAGGCGCTCCGCGATCGCGAGCACCTGGCCGATCGTCTTGTCTGGACAAAAGATCACCTCGTGATGCCCCTGGGTGATGGGCCGGAGGTGATCGACGGTCGCAAACGGCAGCTGCTCGAACATGCTACGCCGCGATCTCGATCCTCGCACTCGCGAGATAGGCGGCGAAGATTGCCTCAGCCTCGGCCATGGATTCGATCGCAAAGAGACGCTGCCGCAGCTCAGCGCCATCGCGCAGACCCTTCGTGTACCAGCCGAGGTGCTTGCGGAACTCGAGCGCCGTCTTGCGCGTGTCGCCCTGCAGGCGCAGAGCCAGGCGCGCGTGCTCGAGCGCGGTCGCGAACCGCTCTTCGGGTGTCGGATCGGGGCGCTTGGCGCGGCCGTCGAGCAGGTCGCGGGCCTGGGCGAAGAGCCACGGATTCCCGAAGGAGCCGCGCGCGATCATGATGCCTGCGCAGCTCGTGTGCCGGCGCATCGCGACCACGTCTTCCGCGGTCCGAATGTCGCCGTTGCCGATGACGGGAATCGTCAGCGCCTCCGCGACGGCGGCGATCTCGTCCCAGCTGGCGGATCCCTGGTACATCTGGGTGCGCGTCCGCGGATGCAACGTCAGCGCCCGGGCGCCCGCGTCCTGGCAGCGCAGGGCGATCTCGACCGGATCACGCTGCGTCTCGTCCCAGCCGCTCCGGATCTTCACGGTCACCGGGAGACGCGTTGCCGCGCGGACCGCACGGATGATGCCCTGGACGAGCCCCATGTCCTTGAGGCAGCCCGAGCCGCCGTTGTTGCGGACCACTTTCTTCACGGGGCAGCCGAAGTTGATGTCCACAAAGTCGGGCTCGAACAGCTCCGTGACCATGCCGGCGGCTTTGGCCATGACTCCCGAATCGGCGCCATAGATCTGGATGCCGATGGGGCGTTCGACCGGCTCGAACCGCATCTCAGCCAGCACGCGTTCGATGCCGAGGGAGATGCCGACGGACGAGATGAACTCGGACACGACGACGTCGGCCCCATAGCGGCGGCAGATCTGCCGGAAGGGGGACTCCGACACCCCCGCCATGGGGGCGAGGAAGAGCGGGAAGTCGTGCTTGACCGAATACGGGAAGTCCATGCGGTGGAACGTAATAGCGCGTTGCGCGCCGAGCAACCAACATTTACCTTTCGCGCGCGAATGCGCCTACGCGAGTTTTTCTCGGAAGACGCCATCCAACTCGGGCTCGAGAGCACGACGAAGGATGCCGTGCTCAAGGAGCTTGTCGGGCTGTTGAAGCTCGACGACAAGGCTCAGCAGATGCTGTTCAAGATGCTGAAGCGGCGCGAGACGCTCGGCTCGACCGGCATCGGGCAGCATATCGCGATTCCGCACTGCCGCTCGCTCGTCGTGTCCCGGTTGCGCTGCGCGTTTGGCCGGAGCGCCAAGGGGATCGACTTCAAGGCGATCGACGATCAGTCCGTGAACGATTTCTTCTTGATCGTCGCTCCGCCGCTCGAAGTCTCCAACCAGTATTTGCCTGTGTTGGGAAAGATCGCTCAGTTCGCGAAGGACTCGGATGTGCCGGCGCGCCTGGGCAAGCTGACGACGCCGGCTGAGTTTCTGACCCTGCTGGAAGAGAAGAACATCTAAAAAGCGACGCTAGGGAAAGACGATTCCACCTAGCGTCGCCGTACGGGAATGGAGTCTGCCGCTGCCCGCTTCGCTTGCTGCAGCGCCTCTCGCGCCGGCGCGAACGTGCTGTCCAGCGCCACCGACGCCTCGAGCTGCCGAATCGCCGGCTGCCACAACCTGGCGCTCATATAGAAGCGCGCAAGATCGTAGCGAGGACCGGTGAGGTTCGGCGCGAAGGCGATCGATTCCAACAACAAGGTCTCTCCACTTCCCCACCGACCCGCTGCAAACTCGTCTTTGGCTTCGAGCCGCAGTGTGCGGTAAGAGCGAGGTGCTTCTCGTTTGAGCGCCTGGTAGTGCGTTTCGTCATCATGCCAGGCCGGCACTCTGTGGATGCTGCGTGCACCCCCGGCGACCACCGCAATCGCCACGAGTGCATTGCGAAGCCGAGGCGAGCGAATCGCCATCGCGGCGGACGCAAGCGCGAACAAGACGCCGAACGAAGCGAGATAGAGCGTGCGCTCCGCGATCAAGAACTCCGTGGGAAAGGCGACGTTCGCGACCGGCGAAATCGTAATTACCATCCAGACGAGCCCAATCGCGATGCCCGGGATAGTCCGTCGCGTGCGCCACGCGAGGACCGCCACGCCGATCCAGATCGCCGCGCCCAGGACGTGCCAGACTGTGAAGCCGGTGGACACGGTCAGCTCGCCGGGGGAGTAATCCGCTGACAGGTGGGCCGGAAACAGCAACAGGCGCCACCATTCCAATGACAGGCGCACCATCGCCCACGTTCTCTCGAAGAAACCGAGGTGCTCGAGTCCCACGGCGAGCCCGCCGGCATAGAACGTCCTGATCCCGACGAATCCATGCACGATGAAGTAGGCCACAATTGGCAGTGTCGCAGCCACGACCGGGCGCCACGCCAGGCGAAGGTTCTCCCGTCGCGCGAGAGAAACGAGCACCACGGCCGCGGGCAGTGTCACCGCGATCTCCTTCGACGCGATCGCCAGCGTGGCGCCCGCGGCAACTCCGATCAGATACCGCCTCTTGTCCGTCGCGCGCACGGCGCACAGCAGCGCAAACGCATATCCGGCAGCCGCCATCATTTCCGCTCGGCCCACGACATTGGCAACCGCCTCGACATGCACCGGATGCACCGCGAACAGGAGGCCCGCGATGAGCCCGACGACAGGCCCTGCGAGGTCGCAGGCGAGCAGCGCGAACAACGCGGCGACGAGCGCGGCCCATAGCACGTTGACCGCGTGAAACCAGTGCGGGCTCTGGGAGATCTGATAGTCGATTGCGAAGGAGGATATGACGGCGGGCCTCCACATCACCCCGCCAAAGCCGGCCGGCCAGTAGGGTTCTTTCAGGACGGCGCCAACGGATGGTGGATGTTGCAGCACCTGCCGGTTCGCGACGACCCACTGATCGTCAGCGACAAAATCGTTGCGAATGGAGGGGGTAGCGACGAGCAACGCGAGGAGTCCCGCAGTCACCGCAGCTTGCCATGAGCGGATCGTGAGACGTGCAGTCGTGCCGACGCGCTCCGGTCCGCTTACTCCCACTCGATCGTCGCCGGAGGCTTTGAGCTGACGTCGTAGGCCACCCGGTTCACGCCCCGCACTTCGTTAATGATGCGGCTCGAAATCCGGCCCAGGACGTCGTGGGGGAACGGGAACCAGTCCGCCGTCATGCCGTCGCGGCTCGTCACCGCCCGCAGCGCGACGACGTTGTCGTACGTGCGGCCGTCGCCCATCACGCCGACCGTGATCATAGAGCCCGGCGGCACGGATCTCTTCCAGGTAAATCGCGTCCACGCGGCGCAGCAGGTTGAGACGGTCTTCACTGACCGCGCCAAGGATGCGGATCGCCAACCCAGGCCCGGGAAACGGATGCCGCCCCACGATCTCATCCGGTAGCCCCAGCTCGCGTCCCACCTGGCGCACCTCGTCCTTGAACAGCTCGCGCAGCGGCTCGATCAGTTTCCACGGCAGATTGGGCCGCAGACCACCGACATTGTGATGCGTCTTGATGGTCGCCGAGGGACCGCCCTTCGGCGAAGTCGACTCGATCACATCGGGATACAGCGTTCCCTGCACCAGGAATCCGACGCTCCCTTCCACGTGGCTGGCGGCGTCTTCGAACACATCGATGAACGTATGCCCGATGCGGCGGCGCTTTTCCTCGGGGTCTGCGACGTCTTTCAATTCCTTGAGGAACCGGTGCGTGGCATCCACCACCCGCAGATCCATGCCGAGGTGCGCGCGGAACGTGTGCTCCACCTGTTCGCGCTCGCCGCGGCGCAGCAGCCCATGGTCCACGAAGACGCACGTCAGCCGGTTTCCGATCGCGCGGTGCACCAATGCGGCCGCCACCGCCGAATCCACACCGCCGGAGAGTCCGCAGATCGCGCGTCCCTCGGCGCCGACCAGCGCGCGGATCCGGCCGATCTCCTGGTCGATGAAATGACCGGGCGTCCAATCGGGCGTGCAGCCGCAGATGTCGAACAGGAAGTTGTGGAGGATCTCGCCACCGCGCGGCGTGTGCGCGACTTCCGGATGGAACAGGACGCCGGAGACGGGCTTCGCGTTGTGCTGCATCCCGGCCACCGGGGCGTTGGCGCTGGTGGCCGTGACGCGGAACCCGGGCGGCGGCGAGTCAATGCGGTCACCGTGGCTTGCCCACACGATCACACGCGCCTCGGGCTCGAAGCCGGCAAAGAGTCCCTTGTTCTCTTTGACCGAGACCTCGGCGCGCCCATACTCGCGCGCGGTGGCCGGCGTCGCCTTCCCGCCCGACAGATGCGCGATGAGCTGCATCCCGTAGCAGATGCCGAGCACCGGGACGCCCAGCTCGAGGATGTGGGGATCGACCGTCGGAGCGCCGTCCTCGAAGACGGAATTGGGCCCGCCCGAGAGGATGATCCCCTTCGGATCGAACGACCGGACGAATGCGAGATCGAGCCCCTTGGTGGCGGGATGGATTTCGCAATAGACGCTCGCTTCGCGGACGCGCCGCGCGATGAGCTGCGTGAACTGCGATCCGCAGTCGAGAATGAGGATCCGGTTCACGCTTTGTACCACGTGGTCGGTTCGGTCGTTTCCCCGCGAATCAGATCGTCGAGGGTCTCGCGCTGCCGCGCCACATAGTAACGGTCGCCATCAACCAGGACCTCCGGCGCCCGCGGCCGCTGATTGTACGTCGAGCTCATCACGAAGCCGTACGCTCCAGTTCCCAGGACCGCCAGCACCTCACCCGGTCCGACCGCCACCATCTTCCGATCGAGCGCGAGGAAATCGCCGCTCTCGCAGATCGGGCCGACGACGTTCACCGTCTCCTCAGGGCGCTTGCCGTCGCGCAGCGGCAGGATCTCATGGTGCGCATTGTAATGGCTGGGCCGCACGAAATCGGACATCCCGGCGTCAACGATCACGTACTCCTTCCCACCCGAGTGCTTGCGATACAGCACGCGCGTCAGGAGCACGCCGGCATTGGCGACCAGATAACGCCCGGGCTCGCAGAGCAGCCCGAGGCCGGCCGCCTCCACCGCGGGTACGACCGCGTCGGCGAACGCCTTGGGAGACGGCGCCTTCTCGTTGTGGTAGCGCACGCCCAGCCCGCCGCCCACGTCGAGCGCCTCCAGGGTGCTCGTCCCGGAGGCGCGGATCGCGGTGACCAGCTCGATCAGCTTGATGGCACCGCGATGGTATGGAGCGACATCGGTGATCTGCGAGCCGATGTGCATCGCCAGTCCCCGCAGCACGAGCCTTGGCTCGGCGGCGATCCGCTGGGCCACCGTGACGACCTCGTCGAACGGAATCCCGAACTTGGCCGTCTTCTCGCCGGTCTTGGTGTAGGGATGACTGTCGATCGCGACGTCGGGATTGACGCGAATCCCGACCCGCGCCGTCAGCTTGAGCTCGTTCGCCACCGTCGTGAGCGTCGCCAGCTCGCTCGTGGACTCGATATTGATGAACCCGACGCCGGCGCGAATCGCCTCTTCGATTTCTCCGGCCGTCTTGCCCACGCCGGAGAACACGACGCCATCCGGATCGAACCCCGCGATCCGCGCCCGCCGCAGCTCTCCCACCGACACGATGTCGGCGCCCGCTCCGAGCTGCTTGAGGACACGAAGTACGCCGAGGTTGCCGTTGGCTTTGACGGAGTAACAGATGCGATGCCGGATGCCGTGGAGCGCGTCGTCGAGCGCGTGGTACTGCGCGCGTATGAGATTGGCGCTGTAGACGTAGGTGGGCGTACCGATTCGATCCGCGATGGCCTGGAGCAGGCCCGGATCGAACCCTAGTACGCCTGCGCCCACACGGCCTCCGCGATGCTTGGCGCACCGCACCACATGCAGTTCTTGGGGGCTTCCTTGCTGCGGAACTCGGGATCCGGCAGGACGCGAATCGTTGCATTCGTCTCCTGCTTGATCTCGGCCTCACATGCAGGATCGCCGCAGAAGCCGCCATAGGCGAAACCACCGGCTCCCTTTATGAACTCGAGGAACTGCGCCTTGGTCGCGCCACGGATCGAGTTTTTCTCGCGGCGCTCCTTGGCGGCGGCGAACAACGCCGCCTGGATCTCATCGAGCGCGGTCGTCACCGCCCCCACTGCGCTTTGCAGTGGAACGGGAGCCTTTCCGCCGGTCCGACGTGCAAGCACGACCTGCCCGCTGGCGACGTCTCGAGGGCCGATCTCCAGCCGCACGGGTACGCCAAGTCCCTCCCATTCGAAGTACTTCGCGCCTGGCTTCATCGTGTCGCGGAGGTCGAGCTCGACGCGCAGGCCGGCTTTCTCCAGATCGGCCTTTACCTGACTCCCGACTCCAGACACCTGACTCCTTTCATCGTCAGTCTTCCAAATCGGCACGATCGCGACCTGGACCGGTGCGACCTTGGGGGGTGCCACGAGCCCGTTGTCGTCTGAATGCGTCATGATGAGGCCGCCGATCAGGCGCGTGCTGACTCCCCACGACGTATTCCAGACGTACTCGAGCCCGCCCGCGGCGGTCTGGTACTGCACGTTGAACGCCTTGGCGAAGTTCTGGCCGAGGTTGTGTGACGTCCCGCCCTGGATCGCTTTGTTGTCCTGCATCAGCGCTTCGATCGCGTACGTGCGCAGTGCGCCGGCAAACTTCTCGCTTTCGGTCTTCAGGCCCGTGAGCACCGGCATCGCCAACCACTCCTCGGCGAAACGGCGGTAAACACGCTCGAGAATCGTGCGCGCCTCGCGTTCAGCACCCGCCTCGTCGGCGTGCGCCGTGTGGCCCTCCTGCCAGAGGAACTCCATCGTCCGGAGGAACAGGCGCGTGCGCAGCTCCCAGCGGACGACGTTCGCCCACTGGTTCAGGAGCAGCGGCAGATCGCGATAGCTCTGGATCCACTTGGCGAACATCGCGTAGATGACCGTCTCGGACGTCGGCCGCACCACCAGCGGCTCCTCGAGCGCGGATGTCGGGTCGACCTCGATCGCGTCCTTGCCTTGTTTCCCCGTGGCACGCAACCGCGTATGGGTGACGAGCGCGACTTGCTTGGCGAACCCCTCGACGTGCTCCGCTTCTTTCGCGAGGAAACTCATCGGAATGAACAGTGGGAAGTAGGCGTTCTTGTGGCCGGTCGCCTTGATCAGGTCGTCGAGCGCCCGCTGCATCAACTCCCACATGCGGTAGCCGTGCGGCCGGATGACCATGCAGCCGCGCACCGGCGAGTAGTCCGCCATTTGCGCCTGCATGATGACGTCGCCGTACCACTCGCTAAAGTCCTTGGCGCGTGGTGTGATCCGCTGCGCTTTCGCGTTCTGGGCTTGAGCCATTAGTCGAAATATCCGTTGAGAAGCTTGTCGAACGGTACCTTGGTCTCAGTGCCGGCGTTCAGGTCCTTCACCACCGCGCTGTTGGTTGCGCGCTCGTCCGGGCCGATGATCACCGCCCGCGGCGCCCCACGCGCGGCGGCCAGCTCGAGCTGTTTCCGCACGCCGGTGTGGCGCAGCCCGTACTCCACCGCGACCCCGCGCTCCCGCATCGCATGCGCCAGCTTGAGCACCCACGGCATGTCGTCCCCGCCTACCGCTATCAAAAAGGCGCCGAGTTCGATCGACGCCTTGGGGGCCACGCCGCGCTCCTTGAGGAGCTCCCCGAGTACAACATCGCCCATGCCGAACCCCAGCGCGGGTTGGTCCAGGAGCGCATCGTAGCGGCCACCGCCGGCGATAGCGCGCAGCTTCTTCTGCGCGTCGAACAGCTCGAACACAATACCGGTGTAGTAGGCCAGGCCCCGCACGATCGTCAGGTCAACCGAGACAAACGCACCGAGACCCATAGCCTCCAAGGCCTGGAGCGCTTGCCCCAGAGGCTCCCCCGCCTCGCCGGCCGCCTCGATCGCCGCCTGGCCCTGCAGGTCCGCGACGTCGAAGACCGCCGCCGTCTCCTTTTTGCCGTATCCCGCATCGCGGAGCATCTCTTCGAGCACATTCTTGGGGACGCGCTCGCGACGGTCGATGACCGCGAACGCTGCCGGCAGCTGGCTCTCAGTAAGGCCTTTTCGCAGCAGGACGCTCCGGATCAGCCGGCGGTCCGAGACACGGAGCTGCACGTCGGTGGGTCCCAATCCAAAGGCTCGCATGATGTCCACCGCGGCGGCCATCAGCTCGGCATCCGCCAGCGGTCCTGCCTCGCCGATGATGTCCATGTTGAGCTGAAAGTGCTCGCGCAGGCGGCCCCGCTGCTGCCGCTCGTAGCGAAACAGCTGCGGAATGGAGAACCAGCGAATCGGCTTTTTGAGCGCCTGCACGCGCGCGGCCACCATTCGGGCCAGGGTCGGCGTCATTTCGGGCCGGAGCGCGACTTCGCGGTCTCCCTTGTCGCGAAATGTGTACAGCTGCTGAACGATCTCGTCGCCGCTCTTCTTCGTGTACATGTCGAGCGCTTCGAGCGGCGGGCCGTCGTACTCCTCAAAGCCGTACCGGCCTGCCACGCCGCGCCACGTCGCAAAGATGTGATTTCGGAGGCTCAGGTCTTCAGGGTAAAAATCGCGAAAGCCGGGTAGGGCTTTTCCTTGCATCGCAACAACTTAACCGACGGGCGCGAAGCCGGGCAAGCGAGCCATCGCATCGCCGACGGTGTGAAACGATCCGGTGACGAGAATCGTCCCGGCTCCTTCCTGAATGTCGTGCAGGGCGCGCTCGAAATCCGGTTCGAACAAGACATCCGGCCCCATGTCCTCGATCGACCAGCGCTGCATAAGCGGAATCGACGGCGGCACGGTGAGCGTCAGCCGGTCTACCAGGGGGCGCAGCGAGTCGAGCATCGCCCGCCAGTCCTTGTCGTTGCGAATTCCCACCAGCGCATTGAGCGGCCGCCGGATTGTCTTGGCGGACTCGGCGAGCGCCTGCGCGACGACGCGCATGCCGTCGGGATTGTGGGCCACATCGAAGATCCACTTTCCGCGGACCTCGAAGCGGCCGGGGATGTAGGCGTGCGCGAAACTCGTGGGCAGCGTCTTTCCAACCGGCCCAAACGGCTGCGGCAAGGCGTTCAGAATGGCGTGCGCCACCAGGGCGTTGCCGACTTGATGCCGACCCTTGAGGCCGAGCCGCGTGTCTTTCCGTGGCCGGACAGTGGTATCGACCGTAATGATCGGGTCAGCCCCACGCCGCTTGGCTTCCTTGACCAGCTCCGCGCGGATGTCGGGGTCGGCCTCGCCCGTCACGAAGGGCACTTTGGGTTTGGCGATGCCGGCCTTTTCCCGCGCAATCCCCTTGAGGTCGCTGCCGAGATACTCGACGTGTTCGAGCGCGATCTTGGTGACCGCGCTGACCAGCGGCGTCAGAACGTTGGTCGCATCGAGCCGCCCGCCGAGTCCCACCTCGATGACCGCGATGTCCACGCCTCTGGCCGCGAGATCGGCGAAGGCGAGTGCGGTCGTCGCTTCGAAGAACGAAGCGTCGAGGCGCTCGATGTGCGGCTTGAGCTGCGCCGTCCACTCAGTGAAGGCTTCCTCGCTGATCGGGACGCCATCCACCGTGATGCGCTCGACCGGGGAGATCAGGTGCGGCGAAGTATAGAGACCGACCCGCCAGCCATATGCGCGCAGCTCGTTAGCGACGAAGGCACACGTCGACCCCTTCCCGTTGGTCCCGCCGATGTGGATGGCCGGAAAGTGCCGCTCGGGATGGCCAAGCACGTCGAGCAGCCCCTCGGTTGGGCCGAGGCTCCACTTGATGCGACCGGCTTGTCGGGCGAAGAGATACTGGACGGCGTCTTCGAAAGTCAGTCGGCAGCCTCAGCCGGCCAGGCGCCGGTCATATGCCGCAGCAGCTGCGCCGTCGTGTCTCGCAGCTCGCCGCGCGGCACGACCGCGTCGATCATCCCGTGGTCGAGCAGGAACTCGGCGGTCTGGAACCCCTCCGGGAGGTCCTGGCCGATCGTCTGCTTGATCACGCGCGGTCCGGCGAACCCGATCACCGCGCCCGGCTCGGCGAGGATCACGTCGCCCTGCATCGCAAAGGAGGCGGACACGCCGCCGGTCGTGGGATTGGTGAGGACCGACACGAAGGGGACGCCCTTCCCCTGCAGCTCGGCGATGACGACCGACGTCTTGGCCATCTGCATCAGCGACAGCACGCCCTCCTGCATCCGCGCCCCGCCCGAGGCGGAGACGAGGATCAGCGGGGTGCGCTTGTCGATGGCATGACGGGTTAGGCGGGCGATCTTCTCCCCGACCACAGATCCCATCGAGCCGCCCATGAAGCTGAAGTCCATGACGCCGAGGCTGATCGCCATGCCGTGCAGGCGTGCATAGCCCGCGCGGAGTGCGTCGAGCGGCCCCGCCTTCTTCACGGCGGCCTGCACGCGCTCGGCATAGTTCTCGAATTTCAGGGGGTCAGCGGACTTCAGCGAAGCGAACAGCTCGTGCCACGAACCTTCATCGACGAGGAGATCGATGTACTCCTGTGCGGTGATGCGTCGGTGGTAGCCGCAATTTGGGCACACGTTGAGCGCGCGAACGAAGCGTTCGCGAATATCAACGTGCCCGCACTGATCACACTTTTCCCAGGCGTCCGCCGGGATCTCGAGCTTGACTCGCTCTGAGGTGCGCGGCTTCCGTTCCTTTTTGAACCAGGCCATTCGAGCCATAGAGTGACGAAGCGCACAATTTGTGACCGCGTTTGGTGGGGCGCCAGTCCCGGAGCGCTAAGCTATTACCCTAGTTCGGCATAGCCGGACTGACGGGACTCCCATGCGACGCGGAGCGCAATGCCGACGCCAATCGAGCAGGCGAGCAGGAAAGAGCCGCCGTACGAGAAGAACGGCAGCGGAATGCCGGTGATGGGCATCAGGTTGATCGTCATGCCCACGTTCTCGACGATGTGCGTGAACAACAGTCCCGTGATGCCGAAGACGCAGAGGCTCGAGAACGGATCCGTTGCCCTTCTGGCGACTCGCAGCAGGCTGAAGAGGAGCCAAGCGAACAGGCACAGCGCGACCAGCACGCCGACGAATCCCAACTCCTCTCCGACGACCGAGAAGATGAAGTCAGTGTGCTGGGCCGGAAGAAACGCGAGGCGCTTCTGCGTGCCTTCAGTGAATCCTTTCCCCAGGAGCCCGCCTGACCCCACCGCCACCTTCGACTGAATGACGTGCCACCCGGTCGCGCGGGGATCGACTTCGGGGCTCAGAAACGCGAGCAGACGATGTTGCTGGTAGGGTGCGAGGCGGTTCCACATCGGCAGCGCCACGATGCCCATGCCAAGGTTGATCGCCATCACCAGCACGCCTTCCCACAGATAGGGCCGCCACCACAACAGCAGCGCCATGAGGATGGCGATCCACACGGTCCAGGCGAGGGTGTTGAAGGCCAACGCGAGTGCGATGACTGGCGACGTCAGGAACACGAGCACGGAGGGCTTGGTGCCTGCCCAAAACAGCATGAAGAACAGAATTGCGACGAAGACGATCGCGCTGCCGAGATCGTGCTGCAGGACGACGAGCGCGAACGGGACTCCGGCGATG
>WNGO01005704.1_pt1 | contig 13020 bp, 10 predicted proteins | sample 5400511 | NCBI WGS metagenome assembly WNGO01 (sample SAMN13153380, study PRJNA577476) | soil metagenome | isolation source: 20 cm soil or saprolite under Garry oak tree replicate 2 | place: USA:California | collected 2016-06-15
CGTAAATAGAGTCCGACTTGGAGCAACGGATGCACAGATTATGAATAAGCTTGTTGAGTATCGTCGCGAGCTCCTCGGCCTTCCGTCTGCCAGCCTCTCCGCCGCCAAAAGGGTCTTCCATCGACTCTGACTGATCCACCAAAAACAAGAAACAACCAGGGTTCTTACGACTGATTTCGGCCTGGTATGCCATGGTTTTCCTCCACTTCTTTTGGCATCACGAGAACTACGACTCTCACATGCCAGAGGTCACAGGTTGGAGTCCTGTCGCGACCATCCCCAGAATGCAGCAACGCCCGTCACGGCACGCTCACTGTTTGATAGCACCCACAGGGCGAACGCGTCGTGATCCTGATCACTGCGTAACGGATTTACATCGAGGCGTAACGGAATCAAGAGCGGCAAACGCATCTTCCCCTTTGGGTTGGCTCCATCGCTGAAGACGCGTGTCGGAGGGTGAGATCATGCGGCTGTGCGGTTGGGAGACGCGCAGCATGTTCGACCGCTACAACATCATCGACGCCACGGATCTCGACGCCGCCGTCGCGAAGCGCTGCAACGGCACAGTTGCGGCACGATCGGCGGCTCCCGCCGCTGACGTGGATTCGCTAACTTCAAGTCCCAGTAGATCCTAGGTCCGTAGCTCAATTGGTAGAGCACCGGTCTCCAAAACCGGGGGTTGCAGGTTCGATTCCTGCCGGGCCTGTTTGAGCACTGCACGCGAAGACCTCGTCCGCGCGATCAGCACGGCACGAGACCAGGCGAAAAAGCTGCTCACGGCTTTAGAGCAGGTAGGCCATCCAGAAACGAGCCGATCGAGCTCGCTCTATTTGGCGCTCGTCTCGATGCGAAAGCGCCTCACCAAGGACGAACAGTCACCGAGCGCGGTGATCACGGAGCTCGCGCAGCTCGTGACGCTCTGTGAGGGAAAGCTCGCGCGGATCAAGCCCGATCTCGAGGACGCCCTAAGGATCGCGCGCGGAGCCTGATGGAGCAGGAACCCGGGTGGTTGTCTTGACGGCACGGCTTGGTGTCGCACCAAGGCGCTGAAGTGCGACGCGGGCTTCCCTCACGTACGGTTGCAGCTCCGGGTCCGAGTTACGCCACACAGCGATTACGAATTCGTAATCTCGCGCTGCGGTCGCGAGATCGCCCAATCGCTCGGCGATCCGGCCGCGTTCAAGCGTTCCCACAACGGAGCTCGCGGTGAGCGGCATGGTGACCTGCTGATCAAACACACGTGCCGCCTCGCGCTCCTGCCCCGTGGCCGCGAGTAACCGGAATCGCTGCATATGAAGCGGGGCGAGACTGGGAGATAACGAGCCATAGAAACTCGCGCACAGTGAGTCCGGGAACGCCAGGAACCGATGTAACGCCTCAGCCGTGTCGTGCCGGGCCAAGGCGAGCGCTGCAGCGGCCAAGCTGGCATCCGCCCGCGCATCGAGCAACTGCACTTCGCTCCGAGCCGACTTGGCCATCGAGCCGCCTCGACGCATCAACTTCAGCAAGGGCAAGGTGTCCTGCCTCCCGGCCCACCAGCGGGCCGCGAGGAACGAGCGGTAGCAGCGCGCCACCCACGGCGGATCGGCCCCGGTTACTCGGTCGCCCGGATCGAACAGCCAGCTGTCGAACGCCCTAGTCGCGGAGTCCGGAGGAATGACACCCAGGACCGCGAGCTCGGCGAACGGCACGCTGAAGCTCGCGCCGACGATAGCCCTCGCCGCTCGCAGGTGTCCCCGATAGAGCAGCTCCGTCGCGAGCAGATACCGAGCCCAGAGCGTATCCGCCGCGATTCCCCCACCGCGGCGACCGGCGAGCATTCGAAGCAGTCGCACGGCGGTCTCGTTGGCATCCGGCCACCGTTGAACCGATCGCCACGCGTCGAACAGCACGTTGGCCGACGCGGTGTCGAGGACTGATTGGAGCTGTGGCGACTGGGCACGGATCGGGTCGATGAGCTCGCGTACCAACCGGATCGCCGCCCCCTCGGGAACATCCGCGGTCAATCCGATATAGCCGTTGATGTAGTGTTGCGCCGCCGTAGTGTCGTTCTCGTCAAGCGAGAGTTGGACGGGATGCACGTACGCCGGCGCGAACGCCGCATCGAGCGCGATGGCTCGAGTGAACGCGGCAATGGTCTGCTGCGCGGTAGCCCCGACGACGTACCCGAGGTGAAAGCGAGCCTCGCCCAGCTCATACCACACTTCCGGGTCATCGGGATAGCGACTGCTGGCCTCTTCTAACACGATGAACTTCCGGGTGCGGTGTGACCAGTACGCGCTGTCGAGTGAATCGTCGGACGCCGCCTCGAGTGAGTCGGCGACGATCAACAGACTGTCACGCGGCGCCAGGCCACGGTTGAAGCGTCCTGCCTCGAGGCCGAGTGGACCCCCGCCCTCACGCCTCCACCCTCGCACCAGCCCGATGCGGCGCAGGGCGAGCGCGAACCTGCCATCGTCTTGGACGGCCTCCTGATACGCCCGAATTGCGGAGTCGAGAGAGAACCGCCGCAGCAGTTGCTCCCCGCGCAGAAACGCCTTCAGCGCCGGCCAGGACCGCGTGCCGAGCGATGGCAGCCTGATATGGGCTTCGGGTCCGATCCGACCCATATCGCGTAGCACGTCGGCTGCCAACGAGTCCGCCAAGCGATCGAGCCGGGTGGCCAAGTCCGTCCGTTCGAGCTCGGCAAGTGCGTTCCCTGTCGCCGCGTCCACCACCGTCACGCGGACTCGCGCCGAGTCCGCTCCTGCGCCCACCACTTGTCCCGACAGAACCAGCTGCGCGCCGGTGCGCCGCCCGAGCTCGCTCGCGGACGTCGGGTCCGCGGGCCCATGCCAACGTCGCAACACGACCGTGGGAGAGACCGTCCGTAGCGGCCCGGCACCATCGAAACTCTTCGACAAGTAGTCCACCAACCCCTCATGCCACAGCTCGAACCGTGGGTCGAGCACATCGAACGGGGCCACGGCGACGAGGTTCGGGTCGAGCGTCGCTCTCGAGTGTGACCGGGTGAGCAGCGCGCCACCCGCGACGGCTCCGACCGTCGCCAACCCGAGGCCGAGCGGAAGCCAGCGCCGATAGGAAGGGAGCCGCCTAGGCGAGGCTGACGGCTCCGCTACTGGTGCTTCCTCGACGCGGACGGTGGGGGCCGGTGCGGCGGCGCTAGCGCCGGCGGGGGCCGGCGGTTCGACGGAGCGCTGCGTTCTCTGGCGGAGGCGCCGGACGATCGCCAGCACGGCGCCATCGGGCTCGAGGTTCAGCTCGTGGCGCAGCAGCGTTTCGTAGACCTGGGCATGCCGCAAGGCGCCACTGGCATCTCCCGCCGCGGCGAGCGCGGTAATCAACCCCGCTGCAGAACGCGCGTTGAAGGGGTCGAGCGCCGCCAGCCGCCGCCACCACTCGACGGCGCGGCGGTGCTCGTGACGCTCCGTGGCGGCGACCGCGAGATGCTCGAGCGCCTCAGCGATCAGTCCGGCTAGCCGAGAGCGCTCCGTCTCGACCCAGCGTTCGAACTCTGGCGATCCGTGCGCGTGGTCCAGGTGAATGCCGTCGAGGAACGGACCGACGTAGAGCGCGACGGCACGCTCGAGCTCTGTGCGGGCGAGCGCGGTCTCCAGGGCCGCCACGTCGCTCTCGATGACGGCGGTGTTGAGGCTGAGGTCGGCGGAGCCGAGGAAGAGATCGTCGGAGCCCAGCTCGCGACGCAGGGCGGACAGGGACTGGGTGAGGGCGTGGCGCGCGTGCTCAGCGTCGCTTTCGGACCAAAAGAGGGCGAGCAGGCGATCGCGGCTCACACCGCGCTCTCCCCCCGTCGCAAGTACGGCGAGCAGGGCCAGCTTGCGGCGTTGCGTCGCCGCCCCGGTGACCGGACCGCTCTCGGCAGTGAGCGAGAGCCCGCCGAACGTGCTGAGCCTCAAGGGCATAGCTCTGCTGACTTCTATCTGACTTCTGGCTGTTGGTCGGGCGATAAGCTACGCGCCCGACCGACGCCCACAAGGCGGGAGCCGCACGGCCCCGTGGGAGGCGTCGCGCACGAGAAGGAGCGTCGCCATGAAGCGCCTGGGATGGACCGCCGCCTGCGCACTCGCGGGTTTGGTACTGAGTAGCAGCTGCGAGCTAGGGCCCGCTGGCCCGGGCGCGCAGACCATGGCCGAGCTCCGGGTCAGCGCCATGGTCGCCGGCACGCCGATCAATTTGCTGGTTGTCCTTGTGACCGCGTCGGACATCCCCACGCCGCTCGCGTTCAACCTCTCGGTGCAAAACGGCGTTGCGCAGGGGACGATTCGTCTGCCGCCCGGCATGCGGCGGATGATCACTGTAGACGCGTACGACACGGACGGCGACATCACCGCCGAGGGCAGCAAGACGATCGATGTCAAGCCGGGGCAGAACCCGCCGGTCTCCATCCCGCTGGTCTCGAAGGCGGGCCAGGTGACCATCACGGTGACTATCGGCCCGGTAAGTGTCGTCGTGCAGCCGACGGCGCCGACTGTGCAGGTCGGAGCGACACTGCCGCTCGCGGTCACGATCACGGCGGCGAACGGGGACGTGCTGGCGGGCCCGGCCGACTGGGCGACGACAAATCCCGCGGTCGCCACGGTGGACGGGAACGGGAACGTGATGGGAGTGATGCCCGGCACCGTGGACATCGTGGCGTCGTTCGCCGGGGTGGCGGGGGTGAGTCACGTGACGGTCGGATTCTTTCAGATCGCATTCAGTTCAAACGGCGCGATCTACCTCATGAACGTCCCCGGCGGCGTGCCGACGCAGATCACGATGGGCATGAGTGATTTCTCTCCCTCTTGGTCACCAGACGGGAGGAAGATCGCGTTCGCCTGTTTGCAGGCCATCTGCGTCGTGAACACGGACGGAACAGGCCTCCTGACACTTCCCAACGGTGGAGGGAGGGACTTCGACCCGGCCTGGTCGCCGGATGGCTCGAAGCTCGCATTCGCGTCCGACCGGGACGGCAGGTCGTTCCTGTGCGACTGCACCTACATCTACGTTAGAAACGCCGATGGAACCGGCGTCACGCGCTTGAGCGGTGTCACCCCCTTGGAATTCGATGAGCACCCAACCTGGTCGCCGGACGCCACGAAGATCGCATTTTCCTCGGTCCTGGGCGGCGGTCGACCCCAGATCTACGAGATGAACGCGGACGGGACCGGCGTCACGCGTCTGACCACCGACATGGCTGACGATTTCGAGCCGGCCTGGTCGCCCGACGGGGCGAAGATCGCGTTCACCTCCGATCTGAGCGGCAACGATCAGATCTATGTGATGAACGCCGCCGGGGGCGGGATGCCGGTGCGTCTTACCGCCACGTCAGCCCGCGAAACCACTCCCGCCTGGTCGCCCGATGACAGCAGGATCGCGTTCCAGTCTGATCGAGACACGCCCGCAGGCAACTTCAACGGCAAGATCTTCATGATGAATGCGGACGGGACCGGTGTGGTCAGGCTGACAGGCGACTTCACGCGCAACGACATCGGGCCAAGTTGGCGGCCATGACGGCGCCCTTACGGCCAACAGGCGGAACCTTCGGAGGACTTATGATCAGTCGCATCGCCTTGCTCAGTGGGATTGTCGTTCTCCCAGCCCCGCTGGCGGCCGTGAGGGTCCTCGCATCGCCCGCGGAAGGGGACGCGTAGCGCTAGTCGTCGTCCAGCCCGTCCGGGCAGCTTGACATGCACTGGCATGCGTCCGTGCAGACTGGCCAGCGGACGTCCTGACGGAGACAAGTCCGCGGGCCAGCAACCAGAGAGGGAGGCGGTATGCTTCGCCGTTCGCTATGTGCGCTTGTCCTCGCCGTGGCACTCGCTTGGGGCTGCGACCAAGATGGCGCGACGGCTCCGCGGGCGAAGACGCCACCTAGGCCGGCGGCGCTCGCAACCGCAGTCGGTTCCATCACCGACCTCGGCAACCTCCCCGGCGCATCATCCGCCCAGGGTTTTGCAATCAACGATCGCGGACAGGTGGTCGGCTGCAGCTACCTGCAGTTCTGCAATCTCGCGAGCGGGTCGCGCGATCCGCAGCGCGCCTTCCTCTGGGACCCCATCACCCAGCACCTCACGGACCTCAGCCTGCCGGGTACGGCGCCGAGCGAGGCTTTCGGGATTAACGAAACAGGGCAGGTCGTCGGCTCAGTCAACTCGGACGGTAGGCGTGCGTTCCTGTGGGACCCTTCCACCGGGACGATGATTATCATCAGCGACCCGCTCCCCCCCGGTGCGGAAGCCACCGCTATCAACGGTCGGGGACAGGTAGTCGGTTTCGGCCGCATTCGCGGGGGACTGGTCGACCACGCGTTTCTGTGGAATCCGGACGTGCCGAACGGCACGACAGGAACCCTGACCGATCTCGGCACCCTGGCAGGCGGGTCTGGCAGCGCGGCTTCCGGCGTCAACGATCGCGGGCAAGTGGTCGGCTGTAGCTACACCTCCTTCTGCGACCCCGCTAACGGAACCGCCTTCCTCTGGACACCGGACGTCCCGAACGGCACGACGGGGAGCATGATCGAACTCGGAACGCTGCCGGGCGGATCGGGCAGCGAGGCAAGCGGCATTAACAACGGTGGCCAGGTGGTCGGCGCCTCTGCCGATGCGGACGGGACGGCTCACGCCTTCCTCTGGACGCCGGGCGCGCCAAATGGCGCCACGGGCACCATGACCGACCTCGGGAGCTTGCCGGGCGGGTCGGCCGGCCGCGCTTTCGGCATCAACGATCGCGGGCAGGTCGTCGGCTGCTCCTACATCTCGTCGTCTACGACCTTCTGCGACCTCTTTAACGCCGACGCTTTCCTGTGGACGCCGGACGTCCAGAACGGCACGACGGGAACGATGATCGGCCTCGGAGCCCTGCCGGGCGGGTCAGGCAGCGAGGCACGTGATATCAACAATGCCGGACAGGTGGTCGGTGGCTCTGGTGTTAACGGCGCGGCGCATGCCGTCTTGTGGACCATCACCGAGACCAGCGTGCCGCTGGCCATCACGCCCCCTGGCCCCATTACCCTACCCACCGATCCCGGCCGGTGCGACGCACAGGTCAGCCTTGCCCCGCCCGCCACGACCGGAGGCACACCACCGGTCACGCTGATGGCAAGCCCACTGCCGCCCTATCCCGCGGGCAAGACGACCGTCACGTGGACCGCGACAGACGCGACCGGCAGCACGGCCAGCGCCACGCAAACCGTCGCGGTTTTCGATGCCGGTGGTCTTTTCTATATCGCGGCCCCGGCAGCAGTGACGCTGGAGGCTGGGCCAGGGGGGACGGCATCGGTTGACCAATCGCGCCTAGCGGCCACGGTTGGGGCCAACTGTCCCGGAGGCATCACCGTTACCTCCGTGCGCAGCGACGGTCTGCCGCTCGACTCGCCGTATCCCCTCGGAACGACGCGAATCACCTTCACGGCGACGGACGCCTCAGGCTACTCCCTTTCCGCCTCGACCACGGTCACCGTCGAGGACACCACACCCCCCATTGTCATAGCGCCCGATCCTGTCGTCGTGAATGCCACGAGTCCCAACGGCGCAGTCGTGTTCTTCGTCGCGACTGCGCGCGACATCGTCGCCGGGGTGATTCCGGTGAGCTGTGCCCCGCCGTCTGGGAGCATTTTTCCAATCGGGACCACGACGGTCACGTGTACGGCAGTGGACGAGGTCGGCAACACCACTGCCGCCAGGTCTTCCGTTACAGTCCTAGGCGCTCAAACCCAGATCGCCGACCTCAGCAATTCTGTAGGCAGCCTCCGCTTGCTCAGCGGGATCGCCACGAGTCTTACGACAAAACTGGATGCGGCACTCGCCGCGGCGAATGCGGGCGACGTCCCCACCGCGTGCGCGCGGTTGCAGGACTTCATCAACGAGACGCAGGCGCAGGCGGGGAAGAAGATATCAACAGGGGATGCGGCCTCGCTGATCGCGGCGGCACAGCGGATCCGGGCCGTGCTGGGCTGTTAACGGGAGCGCAGCGCGAAACGATAGATGCGGCACGAACCAAGCTTTCTCCGGCAGAAGTCGGAGCCGATTGCGGAGATCCGGAAATGGCCGCTCAACGCAGCACTGGGGCCTCTTCTGGTAAGGCGCCCGGTGGCTTGAAGCGGGCGTTGTATCGCACAATGGCCACTCCCGTGACAATCAGTGCGGCCGCCCACCCGGCGGTGAACACGGAGCTCGGCACAACAGTACCGCTGTTAAAGTCCCAAACGTCTCGTTCCCGCCACAGGGAATCGCCCCAGAGGGATCCGACCCAGAAGCCCAGGTTGACGAGAAACAGGCACGTTCTGGCAAACATGATAGCCAGTCGCTGATAGTCGGTCGCGAGGCGTAGCGATAGGCGATAGGCGAGCCAGCTCAATAGACCGAACAGGAGTACCGTGACGCTCGGCTGACGGATGACGAGCCCGTACATCGCATGATCGTAGGCGGTCGCCGCACCAACTGTGGCTGACAGTGCAAGCGCCGCCATCGCCACCAGCAAACTGCTCCTTGCCAGTATCCCGCCCGCGAGACACAGGACGGTCACCGCCAGGAAGCCGCTGGTTCCTCCCTCCGTGCGGACAATGATTCCGCCGGCGGCGAGAATCGATCCGACTAAGAGCAGAATGGCGCCGAGCACTCCCCATTGCCGGACATAGCGCGCGCGGAGCGAGACGCCCGCGAGCGAGAGCGCAACGCCGAGCACGATGGACGCCGGGGCGGACCGAAGCAGCGCCAAGGCGCCCGCGGCCGTGGCGATGACGCCGAAGCCGATCAGGATGTTAAACGCGAGCGAGCCTGTGTCCTTGGCGGCCAACGCCTTGAGGCGGGCGTATTCCGACTCGGTGATGTCCTTGTCCAGAAGGAGCTTGTCGATGTCGAGAACCACTTTCATAGCGACCCCTCCGCGTCGAGCTCAGCGAGCATGTCGTCGAACATCGGCATCGCGTCGGCCGGATTCGCCGACAGCGATACCCGCCATCCACCCGCGCCGGCCAGCCGCCGCAGCGCTTCGTCCAGGGAGGCGCCGAAGCGCGCGCGGCTCAAGCCTACTCCGTCCTTGAGGAATGCCTGCACCTCCGCCGGGGACGCCGGCGCTTTAGAAACCGTCGTGCTCCCGCCCGTCCGCTCGAGCAAGCAGACCCTCGCTCGGGTCGCGACAGGGGCCGGCGCCGGCGCGGCGGGCCAGTCGCCCGGGCAGTGGACCACCAGTTTCTCGTCCCCGTTCGCGAAAAAAGTCGGCGATCGCCCGGCGAGCTCCGGAAAGTGGGTTACGGCCGTCGTGAGCAGCCGCACCCGGCCGGGCAGGCCCCACACCCGGAACTCCGGATCGAGCTGCACGTAGACGGCGTCGTCAGACAGCACGCGCAGTCCGCGGCGATGGGCGTGATAGGCGAGCGTACTCTTTCCGGTGCCCGGAGGGCCGGCGAGCAGCAGCGCCACCCCGCCGCGGGCGATCGCCGCCGCATGCACCGGATAGCGGTCACACGCCGTCACGAGGACGAGCGTCAGGCCTTCGATCATGCTGTGCTGCACGTGCGCGCGGTCGGCGAGCAGCGCCGGCGTGATGTAAGCGGTGGCCTCCTGCCGTCTGGTATCCGCGATCCCGACGCTCCCGGGCGTGTGCAGGATGACACGGTCGGCGTCAGGCATTCGGCACGTCACCGGGGCGTGCGACGCAGCTCGACCATCCGCCCGCTCGTCTCCCTCGTGAACGATCAGCCGGACGCGCACCCCTAGCGGTGCGATCAGACCGGGACTCGTCCGCAGCCCGCGCCAGATTCCAAAGGCCTCTTCGACTACGGCCAGCGCCGCCGCGCTGTTCGATTCGAAGCGGACGGGGACGCCGAGCACGGGCAGCTCCATCACATGGCGCAGCGCGACACCGTGATAGAGTACGTCGGGGGACGGGTCGAACGTCATCGCATCGGTCATCGAGACACGATCTTACCGGGGCCACCTAGCCGCCGCTAGCTTCGTGGACATGGAGCCGCAGATCGACATCCCCGCGCGGCTTACGCGCTACGCCGTGACCCGAGACGCGCGGGACCTCTGGCCCGAGGTGAGCGCGTCTGCTTTCCAGGCGGCGCAACAAGAGATAGTGCGCATCACGGCCGCGGTGTTGGCGGGCGCTCCAAGTCCCGTGCGCCTGGAGCTGCCCGGTGACACGGATACTCGGGCGCTCGGCGTCGCAGCCTCCGCCGCCGGGATGGGACCGCTGCTGGGGTTCTGGTGCGAGACCGGACGCGTCGACGCCCCGCAGTCCGTGCTCGACCTGCTCGCGCGGCATCTGGACCACGGGCGGCGGCGCGCCGCCCGACTGCGGCTCGAACTCGAGCGGATTCTCGTGCCCTTCGCCGAGCGTAGCATCGAGGTGCTCGTCCTAAAGGGCACCGACACCGCGTACCGTTACTTCCCGGAGCCCGGGACCCGCCCCTCGGCAGACCTCGACCTGCTCGTCGCGCCGCACGACATCGCGGCAGCCGGTACCGTTCTGCGGAACTTGGGGTTCGCCGAAGAGGGGCCTGGACATGGCGACCGCTATCGGAGCACTTGGGCTCCGCCGGGAGTCGACGGAGTCCGCTCGCTGGAGCTCGCGCACGCCGACAACCCATGGTCCGTGGATCTCCACGCGTCGCTCGATCGCGAGATGTTCCCGGACCGGCCGATGACGTTCGGTACGCCCTCCCCCACGCCCGGGCCTCTGGATGGGGAGGTCTGGCAAGAGTTCTCGCGGCCCGTGTGGGTTCTGCGGGAACCACTTCTGCTCGCCTACCTGGCGGCGCATACATCCAGCCACTTCTATGCGATTACGCTGGTCCGGTTGGTCGAGCTGGTGCTCGTCGCGCGACGTGACTTCGGGAAGGACAACTGGCCGGCCTTTGCAGACGTCGTGCGCCGTACGGCGACGGGCCGATTCGTTTTCCCCGCGCTTTACCTTGCCGAGCAGCTGGCACCGGGAACGATCGATCCGCTCGCTTTGGAAGAGGTAGCGGCCGCGGCCCCGCCGCGGCTCCGCAAGCTGGTGCGCGCCACCACGCCGGCGTCGGCGCAGCGGCTGCACCCCTATCCGTTCAGCGAGCGGTTCGTTTGGGCGACGTCGCTCAAGGAAGTGCTGCTCGAGCTGGCGTGGCCGCATGTTGGCGACCGGCGAGCATCGCCGCGACGCTTCCTCGCCCATCAATGGGAGCGCATCCGAAAACGCTTGCGGCGATTTCTTCGAAGCAGGACCCCGTGATCACGTCACCGGCCTGGCGCGATGAGGGCGCCGGCGATGAGGCCGATTCCCCCGACGAGTCCGATCGCGCCGGCCACGAGGAATAGCGACTCGAACGCTCCGCCAGCGCTCGCCAGCAGGTAGCCGCCCAAGCTCGCTCCGATCATGCCGCTGAGGTCTGCCGCCACCTGCCGCCAGCTCGACACGAGCCCCTGCTGCTCGCGCGGGGTCTGCCCGAGCAGCCACTGGTCGATCAGCGGATTCGTCACCGGGCCGATCAACCCCTGGAAAAAGTAGAGGGCCACGGCCAGCTCGACGCCTCCGGCCACCGAGAGCCCCACCATGGCCGGCGCGAAGAAGAGCAGCGCCGCGTTGAGCACTCGGACTACGCCAAGGCGACGCGCCACCTCGCCGCTCGCCAACACCGCGAGCGCCCAGCCCCCGTTGACCGCGGCGAAGACGACTCCGATGCGCGCGATGGGAAGACCCTGCTCGTGGGAGAAAAAGATGTTAAAGAACGGTGCGGCCAGCGCCGGGCCCACCATCCAAACGGCGACCAAGCCGACGAGCGGGAGCATCCGGCGCATCAATTCTGGGGACGCGGGGACGGAAGCCAGCGCCATGGCCGAGCCGTGGGCCGTGCGGTCGACCGGTGCGCGCAGTGTCCGGAACAGCAGCACGCTCGCGGCACTTAGGGCGGCGCCGAGGATGAGGGCCCCACGCATCGCGGGCAGGTGCGTCAGACCCCCATGATGTTCGAGCCACCCAGGCGTGAGGCCCGCGATCGCCGTCCCCAGTCCACCCCAGGCGACGAGCAGCCCGACGTTCCACGCGAATGCGCGCGCGCGGGTGCTCGGCTCGGTGAGTCCCATCAGAATCGGAGGCGTGGCCACGCGCCAGATGCCGCTGCCGGCACCCGCGACCGCCGCCGCCGCATACACCGCGAGGGGCGTCGTGGCCACCGCGCCGAGGGCGAGTCCGGCGGCGAGCACTGCGGCGGCCATCGTCACCGAGGCTTTAGGTCCCGCGCGATCCGTCAACACTCCTGCCGGGAGCAGCGTGATCAGCCCGCCCGCTGTCAGCGCCGCCGCGGCGTGGCCCATGACTTCGGTGGGGAGATGGAGGGCGTCGAGGTAGAAGTTGTAGAGAAACGCATGGAAAATGAGGCCGGTGCCGAACAGGAGATTGCCGGCAATGACTGCCGCGACCGCGCTCCCGCCTGGCCGACGCTCAGTCGCGATCATTGACGGCATCCCTGTGCGGGAGGCAGTTTCCCCGACTCCCACTGCTTGCGAGTGTCCACCATGCACGTCCTGTGTCGGGTCGAAACTGTTCTCCCCGTGCTCGCGCTGGTCGCGGGCCCGATTTCCGCCGGCGCGCAAGTCGCTCCACGAGCGGATACCACGCGGAGCGACACGCTACACGGCTACAATCTCGCGCCCCTGATCGTGACGGCGAGCCGCCGACCGGCCACGGCGCAGGAGCTCGGATTCGCCGCATCGGTCCTCCAACGCCAAGACCTCGTGGCGGGGCCGACAACATGGGCGGCGCGGGCGCTCACGTTCCTCCCGGGCGTGTCGATCAGCGAGGGCTCCGGTCCTGGCGGCCCGACATCGCTTCACCTCCGTGGCGGTGACGAGCCGTTCACCCAGATCATGTTCGACGGGGTCCCGATCAACATCAGCGGCGGTTTCAGCGACATCGACGGCGTCTTGCTCACGAACGTGGAGCGTGTCGAGATCGCCCGGGGCCCGCTGAGCGCGTTGTGGGGCTCCTCCGCCGTCGCCGGCGCCGTGCAATTCATCACGCGCGAAGGGCAGATAGGCG
>WNGO01002032.1_pt1 | contig 13019 bp, 11 predicted proteins | sample 5400511 | NCBI WGS metagenome assembly WNGO01 (sample SAMN13153380, study PRJNA577476) | soil metagenome | isolation source: 20 cm soil or saprolite under Garry oak tree replicate 2 | place: USA:California | collected 2016-06-15
GCCGGGTGCAGCCACACACGCTGGCCACGGCGATCAACACCGGCAACCCGGTCTCATACGAGCGCGCCGCGCGCGCCATTCGCGACACGAACGGTGTCGTCACCAAGGTGAGCGACGACGAGATCCTCGAGGCGAAGGCGGTGGTAGACGGCGCCGGGATCGGGTGCGAGCCGGCGAGCGCGGCAGCACCGGCCGGGGTGCGGCGGCTGATCCGCGAGGGCGTGATCCGCCCGAGCGACCGGGTGGTCGCCGTGCTCACCGGACATGTGCTGAAGGATCCTGAGATCGTGACCCGCTATCATCAGGAGCTCGAGCCGCGGCCGGCCCGGGCCAACCGGCCGATCGAGATCGAGGCGCGTCTTACGGAAGTGGAGCGGGTGATGGGCGGCTGAGGCCGCCCGTCAGAATTGGGCGAGGTACTCCTCGTCCCAGGCGACGTCGAACTCCCCCCGACAGCGCCGGCACGTGAGACGGCGCGGACGGCCGAGGAGGGCCGAGCGCTCACGGCAGCTCGGGCACACGCCGTAGTTTGGTCCCCACTCGGCCGGCAGCTCGTCGGCCCCATCCGGGCGCGGCACGACAGACCACCGCGTGGGCGGCCGCGAGACGACCTCAACGAGATAATGTGGGACTTTGAGCGGTCTACGGTTCACGTCCAGGATGGCTTCGAGCGTCGCGAGCCCCGCGACGCGGTACCACGCGCCGCGGCGCAGCGCGCAGTTCACGTCCACCTGGAGACGACCCCATTGCATTTTGGGCACGGCCGAAGATACGGGGGGAGCCGCCCGGCGAGCGTGATGTAGACCACACGCGGTTCGGCAAGTTGTCTCAGGGATCTGCGTGGTGCGGCATCATCATATCCGCCATCACGGCGGCGTTGCCCGCCCGGATTGTGGCCGCCAAGTCCTGTTGGTACAGCGTATCGCGGGTATCGACCGGGGGCCACTCCTCCCCGCGGTCAGGCACGAACAATCCGGCCACCGCCCCCATGCCGCCATCGCGGATGTATCGCCCCGTCCGGTTCTCGTACACGGCCGTCAGCCGGTAACGGTGGGCGGGGACGACGTGCACGCCGATCCGGCGCCAGTTGTAGAAGCGGGCGAGCGGGAACGAGAGGACACGCCCGGCGGCGTCGGTGACCGGGGCGCCGCGCCACAGCACGGTCCCGGTCGTCACGTCCTTCAGCTCGAGGCTGACGCCGTAATCGTGCATGTGACCTCCCAGGCCGAGGATGGTGCCCGGGATCGCGGGACTGCCTTCCCAGAAGCGCTCCGTGCGGCCGGGGGGGAGATCGAACGCCTTGCTCCCTGTTGGTGGGCGACCCAGCGGATACTGCACGTCGATGGCCCAGGGGTAGGTGCGGTAGAGCGGCCAAGGCCTGCCGCCCGGAACGTAGCGCAGGACGAGCCGTACGTGCACGCGGTGATACGCCACGTCGGAGGTGTTGGCGAGCATGGCGCCGGCGATGAGCCGCTGGCCGCGCACCAGCGGCAGTCCGAAGAGCAGCCGCGGGACCGTGATCGTCGGCGTCTCCCTGCTCGCGGCGAACAGATGGAGCCCGATTGGCAGGAACAGTTCCCGGTGGTCCGGATCGCTGAGGTTGAAATGATGCAGCAGCTCGTGCGGCAGGTGCCGCCCCGAGTCGTCCAACACTTCCACGTGTGAGCTGTGGAGCGACGCGTTCACGGGCACGAGGACCTGACAGAGCGGGAGCCCGACCATCGCCTCGCCGCCATGGCCGGCCGCCGGCACCTCCACCGGGGGCAGCTCGATCACGAGCCGATGGGCGTCGGCGTCCACCAGCACGGTCGCCCGGGGTAGCGTTTCGGGACCGGGGCGCCCGACGAGCAGTCCGACGAGGAACAGAACGGCCTGCATGACCGACGGCTCCAGGAGGTAGAGAGGGACAACATACCGGCCGACGGGGATTTTTGCGACGGGTCCGACGCCCATTGCCAGAGTCTCGGTTCCGGGCCTTTCTTGTAGGCGACCGACCATGGACACTCAAGCCCTCGAGGCCCGGCTCCGGGAAGCCAACAAGCTGGAAGCGCTGGCGCGGTTCGCGCGCGGCGTGGCGCACGACTTCAACAACATCTTTACGGCCGTCACGGCCAACTGTGATCTTCTGCTGGAAGACATCACGCCAGACGACCCGCGCCGACCCGAAGTTGTGGCGATCCGCGAAGCCGTCGAGCGTGCCACCGATCTCACCCGCCGCCTGTTCAAGCTTGGCGCCGTGCAGCTGCTCGAGTCGGAGCTCGTCGACCTGAACGACCTCGTACGCGCGACGGACCAGGAGCTGGCGGCGCTCGCCGGCGACCGCATCGGGGTGGCGACGGCGCTGGAGCCGCGCTTCAGCCCCATCACCGCCGACCCGCGCGAGCTCAAGCAAGTCTTGCTGAATCTGGTGCTCAACGCACGCGACGCCATGCCCGATGGTGGCCAGATCACCATCGAGACCGCGAACGTGGTGCTGGACGAGATCTACGCCGCCGACCATCGCCTCATGCCCCAGGGTCATTACGCCCTCCTGGCGATCACGGACACGGGGACGGGGATGGACGCCGAGGCTCGATCGCATCTGTTCGAGCCGTATTTCACCACGCGAGATCGCAGCGCCCGTAGCGGGCTCGGTCTCGCAACCGTGTACGGGGTGGTGAAACGGAGTGGCGGATTCGTGTGGGTATACAGCGAGCCGGGACTCGGCACGAGCGTGAAGATCTATCTCCCGTTGCCGCGTCCCGGCCCGACGCCGGTGCTCCCGACGCCGCTACCGATCGTCTCGCTCCGGGGCACGGAGACGATCCTCCTCGTCGAGGACGAAGAATCGGTGCGGACCGTGGCGCGGCACGTGCTCCAGCGGCACGGCTACGCGGTGATCGAGACCGCCCGCCCCGAAGATGCCCTGGCGCTGGCCGACGGCACGCAGGCGGTGGACCTGCTGCTCACCGACATCGTGATGCCGGGCGTCGGAGGGCGGGCGCTCGCGGCCCAGTTCACCGCCCGACGGCCCGGGACCCGCGTGCTGTTCATGTCGGGCTACCCGGCGGCAGCGATCGGGCGGCATCAGATGCTCGAGCGGGGGCTCGCGTTTCTACAAAAGCCGTTCAGCGCCGCGGCGCTGGCGGAGAAGGTCCGGGAGGTGCTGGGGTAGCGGCGGTGGGGAGTGGCGGCGCCGCGGGGAGTGGCCGAGGACCCACAATCCGATCTCCGTTCCTCATGACCGAGCGAAGAGGGGGGTACGGCTCACTCCCCGCGAGCCGACCGGCTCTAGTGCAAGGGTAGTGCCACGGGTCGGAGCCGATAATAATGCAGATCGCGCGATCGACTGAGGCAGGTTCCGAGCAGCCGTGTCGCTGACGTGCGACACAACCGGCGAGCCGTGGCGGGAGCGTGTAGGAATCGAACCTACCGAGGTCCATACGGACCCCAGCTGGTTTTGAAGACCAGTCGGACCACCAGGCCCGATCCGCCCCCGTGCACTGCCGCCCTCCGGCCCGGCCCTCTTCTGAGGCAGGGTTCAGTCCGGCGTGACGCCGGTCACTTGCCTCCCGCGCCGGGTCCACCCATTGTGCATCGCCATGAACGCCGCCCCGCGCACCGTCCTGGTCGTCGACGACGACGCCGTGCTGCGAAGCTCGCTCGATAGCGTCCTCACCACCCTCGGCTACCGGATCCTGAGCACGGGCAGCCCGGACGCGGCGTATCAACTGCTCGCAAGCGAATCGGCCTTCGCGGTTCTGCTCGACGTGCGCCTGCCCACCATGTCGGGACTCTCGCTTTACCTGGCGACGACCCACCGCTGGCCGGGACTGCGGGGCCGGGTCGCCTTGATGACGGCGGACGCCGACGCGCCCGACGTGCGCGCGTGGACGAAGCGGAACCCCTGCACCGTTATCCGCAAGCCGTTCAGCTTCCGGGAGATCACCGGCTGGCTCGATGGCGTGGCCCGCCAGCTCGAGGCCACCGCCTCGGCGGGGTAGTCGCTACCGGGCCTGGGCGACGGCGACCGACACGGTCGCCCCGGCAATCGATAAGTCCGCCTGACCCGCTGCGACCGGTTTGAACGTCGCCGTCGCCGCACCGCCATCCGATTCGACGCTGATCATTTTCAAAAGCTGCGACTGCAGGTTGAACCGAGTGCGCATCTTCTGAATCATGCGCGCCAGATCCGTCGTTGCCACGGGGTTGCCGTACGCGTCCAGCGCGGAGACCCGCAGCACGAAGGTAACGCCGAGGGTCACGACCATGGTGCCGCCGTCGACCCGATTCCCGTCGCGCTCGATGATCACGCTGGCGGGAGCCGCCGGGTCCACCGACAACGCCGCCTGCCTTTGAAGCGAGTCGATCGTGGCGGTCACGAGGGCCGGGCCGGCCTGCTTGCCGAGGGTCACCTCTACACGGGCGAGGCCGGCCGAGTCGGTGACGACGCTGTCGGTCACGACCTCGGCGTTGACCGCACGGAACATGACGACCTTCCCCACCAGCGGCCGGCCGAGCAGCGAGCGCGCCTGGAACACCAGGGGCTCGCTCAGCCGGGTCCGCGCAATGCCCCGTTGCCCCACACCCGAGACGAAGCCCGTGGCCGCGGGCGCCGGCATGTCGATCCGCACCACGTCCACCGACCCGAGCGGCTGACCTCGCACCCGGATCGTGAGCTTCCCGCCGTGGCGCACCGCAGCCCGCTCGATGACGAACGTGGCACGTCCGATCGAATCCGTGGAGCGCGCGTCGGCGGGCACGCCCATGTCCGGGCTGTCCGGTTGCAGCGCGACGACTTCCCCGGGCACGGGGTTCCCCAAAGAGTCGCGCACCGTCACCAGCAGCGAGATGGGCCCACGCTCGCCGGCCCGCAGGTCCACGCGGCCGGGCTGGACCGCGGCGACGGCCGGCCCCGACGGACCGACGACCAGCTCGAGCGGTGGGGTTCCGGCGATGGACGCGCCGGAGCCGGTGATGAGCTCGAACGCGTAGGTCGCGGGGAGCCGGCCCACCGGGAAACGGAACACTGCAACGCCGCTCGCATCGGTCGTGGCGTGCACGTCCTGCGAGGGTCCACCGGGAATGCGCGAGGTCCCGCGGAGCACCAGCGGCGCACCGGGCTGCGGTAGCTCGCCCCGCCTCACCTGCACCCGCGCCACGGCTTCGCCACCCACGGTGACGCCGAGCCGAGCCGGTAGTAACACGGCGGCGAGGGGTAGCACGGGTGCGGCACGCGGCGCCGCGGGCGTCGTCGCGCAGCCACCGATGCTGCTGACCACTTCCGAGTCCGCGCCGAAATCGCGCAGATCCGCCCAATCCCGCGGCGTGGGTCGAAAGGCGACACAGTTACGGCGGATCAGATCCGCGACCTCTCTCCTCGAGATCAGCGGGTTCGAGAGCAGGCGAATCACGTCCGTCTTGCGAAGCGGCTGCGATCCCTGCGTCGCCCCCGGGCATGGCACCGCGCTCGCCAGGAGAGCGAGCAGGGCGACGGGGCGCGTCACGGTCGAGGGCAAGCCGAGCGCTCGAACCGCCGCTCGACTCCGTCGACATCGGAATAAAGCGATCGGTCCCGAGCGCTGCGGGCCGCGTCGAAGGCCACCCCGTTGTCCTTCCGCACGCTGTTATAGGTCGTCCAACGCTCCTCGACCACGACCAGCCCGCGCGCCAGCTCGGGACAATGCATCTGACGGGTGGCGAACAGCTGGGCCCGCAGATCGAACGCGGCGATCGCCAGGGCGAGTGTGTCGGCGGCCTGGTCCAGGCGGTCCAGCGGCGTGACCGCCAGGGCGGCGGGCGTGCCCGGGGACGAACCAGTCGACGCCGGCGATGCCAGGGCCGCGTATAGCCGAAACAGACCGGCGACGAGCAGGACGGCTGCCGCGGCGTACGCGACCCACCGCGCGATTCGTCCTACGAGAGCGCTCGACGGCCAGCCTCCGCTGTCGTCGGCGCCGCCGTCGAATTGGTCGGGCAGGAGCACCTCCGGCAGGGCTGCCGACGTCGCGCGTCGGAGATCAGCGGAAGGGGGCTGTGTCTGCGCGAATGCGGGCGCCGCGGACGTGATGGGGACAGGTAGCGCGGCGGGCGGAACGAGCGCCGTCTCTTCGGTGCGGTAGTTGTCCCAGCGCAAACGCGTTGGCTTGCTGCCGTCCGTTCGGAAGGATGCGGGCTCGACCAGCTCGTAGAAGGGCAAGCACTCCTGCGCCCAGTCGGGACTCGCGGAGCGGCGCAACACGCCACCGATCGTGGTGTCGCCCGCACCCACCACCACCGCGAGCTGCCAGGGCTGGCCGAACAGGGCGGTGTGCGTCTCCGCCTCCGCCGGAGCGAGCCCGGTCTCGGCGGACCAGCGACCGCGGTACCAGCCGACCAGCTGATCGCCCGTGCGGTGCACCACGTCCTGCGCCACGACCCACCCTTGCATCAGCGCGGCCTTGGCATCGTCGCCGATCACGCCCGGAAGACGAATCGTGGACTCCACTACGACGTAGGGGAGGCCCGTTTCCGGCGCGCGGTACGGGCTCCCGGCGAGAAGCCCGAAGCACGTTTCGCGCGTCGCCGCACAGTGATCGTGCACGGCGGCCAGCGCCCGCTGCGTGATGAAAACGGGAATGATCCCGGCGTCCTGCTCCGGCGGAGCGTCGATCGGTTTCCACAGAATGGAAGCGGCGATCGGCATCGGCCGCACGTCGTAACCGGGGTCGTCCGGCTGGCGACCCCCGTCGGCCGGGGCGGGCTCCGCCCCACCGGGGATGCGGAATCGCGCCACCCTGCCCTGCACTCCTACCTTCACTCGCTTCCACATACGCCTAGACGACCGTCAAGTCGACCCGTGTTGAAATACTCCGCGACGGTCACTGCGTCAACCGGTCCGACGCGTACGCCTGCATCATCCGATACCAGAACTCGAGCGCTTCGTAAAAGCTCTGCACGCGGAGTCGCTCATCCCGCCCGTGGGCGCGCACGTCATTCTGCTCTTCGAACACGGCCGAGACTCCGTAGGTGGGGATTCCCGCGTTACGGAGGAACAACCCGTCGGTCGCGCCCGCCTCCATCACAGGCACGATCGGCACATTGGGGAACTGCTCCGCGACCAGCCGCTCGATGGGGCCCATGATCGCCGGTGTGAGGGGCGAGGGCGGGCTCGGGATGGGCGCGTACACCGTCCGGAGGGCAATCCGGTCGTCGCCGGCGAGCCGTTCGAGCGTGGCGGCGACCTCCGCAGCGGGTTCCCCCGGAAGGATCCGGCAGTTCACCGTCGCCCGGGCCGATTGGGGGAGCGCGTTCTCGGCGTGCCCCGCCTCCATCATGGTCGCCACGCAGGTGGTGCGCAGCTTGGAATTGTAGAAGGGCACCGCCGACAGATGCGCCACGGCGGAGCTGTCCGGCGGGTCTTTCAGGACGCCGCGCATATCTTCAGCGAGGGCACCCGTCTCGAGCGCGGCGGAGCGCTCGAAGAATCCGCGGGACACCTCGTTGAGCTTGACTGGGAACTGATACGCGGCGAGCCGCCCGAGCACCGGGGCGAGTCGGTAGACAGGATTGTCCGCGGGGCGCGGGAGGGAGCTGTGCCCCCCCTTGTCCGTGGCTTCCAACGCGTACGTCGCATATACCTTCTCGCTCGCTTGCACGGCGAACATGACGCGGCGACCGTCGCGTAGCACGCCGCCGCCGGCGTCGGTGTTCAGCGCGAACTCGGCGTCGATCAAGTCGCGATGCTTGTTCACGAGCCAGGCGATGCAGCTCCCCGCCGTTTCTTCGTCGCCGGTCAGCACCATGATCAGGTCACGCCGCGGCTTGAACCTCGCCCGCCTGAGCCGGATGAAGTCCGCGACCAGGATCGCGTCCCCCACCTTATCGTCGGTCGTGCCGCGGCCGTAGAAGTAGCCGTCCTTCTCGAGAAAGGTGAACGGATCGACGGACCAGTCCGCGCGACGGGCCGGCACGACGTCCAGGTGCGCGAAGCCGATAATGGGGCGGCCACCCCCTCCCGTGCCGCGATAGCGCGCCACGAGGTTACCGTGCTTTGCATCGGGACCGATCAGCACACGAACGTCCGCGGCGGGAAATCCCGCCGCGACGAGCCGCCGCGCCATGGCGCGTGCCGCGCGCGGCGTGTTGCCCAGCGAGTCCGTCGTGTTGATCTCGACCAGCTCCCGGAGAATGGCGCGCGCCAGTGCGCGATCGGCGGACGGCGCCTCGGTCTGGGCGACCGCGCTGCCGGCGAAGCAGAAGATCAGCGCTCCCGCGATCACCACGGCGAGGCGACTCACCCGACCTTCGCGATCGCGTCCATCTCCACCCGCACCGCCTTGGGCAGCGCCGCCGCCTGGACGGTGGAGCGTGCCGGCTTGTGAGTCTGAAAGTACCTCGCATACACCTCGTTCATGGCCGGAAAATCAGCCATGTCGACGAGATACACGGTGGTCTTCACGACCAGCTCGAGCCCGGAGCCCGCCGCCGTGAGGATGGCCGCGAGGTTCTTGAGCACCTGCTCGGCCTGCTCCGGAGTGGTCTTGCCCACGATTCCGCCGGTCTTTGGGTCGAGCGCAATCTGCCCCGCCGTATACACCATCCCGTCCACCACCACCGCCTGGCTGTAGGGGCCAATCGCCTGCGGGGCGCCCTCGGTCACCACGATCCCCAGGGCTTTGCGTGCCATTAGAAAAGTCCCTCGATCGTGCCGTCGGGGTGCACACGGATCCGTTCGGCCGCGGGCGCCTTGGACAGGCCCGGCATAGTCATGATATCGCCCGCGAGGGCCACAACGAACCCCGCGCCCGCCGCAGGCAGAATGTCGCGCACCTGGAGCGTGAACCCGCTCGGGGCACCGAGCTTGGTCGGGTCATCCGAGAAGGAGTATTGCGTCTTCGCCATGCACACCGGTGTCTCGCCCAGCCCCATCGCCGGCAGCTGCTCGAGCGCCCGCTCCGCCGCGGGAGCAAACGCCACGCCCCCGGCCCCGTAGATCTCCTCCGCGATGGTCTCGATCTTTTCCCGAATCGGCCGTTTCTCGTCGTACAGGGGCTTGAAGCGGGCCGTGCGGCCGTCCAGCAGCTTGAGGACCGCTTCGGCCACCGCGACGCCTCCTTCCCCACCCTTCTCCCACACCTCGCACAGCTCCACACCCACGCCCTCCGCGGCACATTCGACCCGCAGCGCCTCGAGCTCGGCCTCGGTGTCCGTGATAAACCGATTGAGCGCCACGACGACCGGGACTCCGAACTTCTTCACGTTCTTGATGTGGCGGCGCACGTTCGCGGCGCCGCGCCGCACGGCGTCCACGTCGGCCTTGCCGAGGGCATCCTTCTTGACGCCGCCGTGCATCTTGAGCGCTCGCACGGTGGCGACGACGATCGCCGCTTCCGGATTCAGACCCGCCATGCGGCACTTGATATCGAAGAACTTTTCGGCTCCGAGGTCGGCCCCGAACCCCGCCTCGGTGAGCACGACGTCGCACAGCGTGAGGGCGAGCCTGGTCGCCACGACGGAATTGCAGCCGTGGGCGATGTTTCCGAACGGGCCGCAATGAATGAACGCGGGACCGCCTTCGAGCGTCTGGACGAGGTTGGGGTTGATCGCGTCCTTGAGCAGCAGGGTCATCGCGCCCTGGGCCTTCAGGTCGCTCGCGCGCACGGGCTGCTTATCGGACGTGAGACCCACGATGATGCGCGCGAGACGCTGCTCCAGGTCCTCGAGGCCGGTGGCCAGCGCCATGATGGCCATGATTTCCGAGCCGGGGATGATGACGAAGCGCTCCTCGCGCGTGGGCCCGGCGTTGAGCCCTCCCAATCCCACGATGATGCTGCGCAGGGCGCGGTCGTTCATGTCGATGGTGCGGGGCCAGGTGATGCGCCGCGTGTCGAGGCGGAGCGCATTGCCGTGGTGCAGATGTGCGTCCAGCATGGCCGACAGCAGGTTATGCGCGCTTGCGATGGCGTGGAAGTCGCCCGTGAAGTGCAGGTTGATGTCCTCCATCGGCACCACCTGGGCGTAGCCGCCGCCCGCGGCTCCGCCCTTCACCCCGAAGACCGGCCCGAGCGAGGGCTCGCGGATGCAGAGCGCGGCATTCGTTCCGATCTTCCGCAACGCCTGCGTCACGCCGACGGTCACCGTGGACTTGCCCTCACCCGCCGGCGTCGGGTTGATCCCGGTGACCAGCACCAGCCGTCCCTTGAGCTTGCGGCGCGCCAGGGCGGAGAGCCGCACCTTCGCCTTGTACTTGCCGTACAGCTCGACCTCCTCCTCGTCGAGCCCCAGTTCGGCGGCAATGTCTGCCACCGGGCGTAGCTCAGCCGCCTGCGCGATGGCGATGTCGGTGGGTACCTTGACCGTCGTGGTCACGAATGCTCTCGGCTAGAGGGTCGTGTAGAGCCGCGCCCCGAAAAGCCGGCGCGCGTTGTCCGTCGTGCGTTGACCGATGCTGTCAAGCGACTCCCCTCGGGCCCGCGCGAGCGCCTCGGCGACCGCGCGCACGAAGGCCGGCTCGTTGCGCTTGCCGCGGTGGGGAACGGGAGCAAGATACGGGCCGTCGGTCTCCACGAGCAGCCGGTCGGGCGGACAGGCCGCGAGGCGATCGGTCATCGTCCAGTTCTTGAACGTGATCATACCGCTGAAGGAAAAGTACGCGGCGATCGCCAACCCCGCCTCGAACACGCCAGGACCCGAGCTGAACGAGTGAAGCACGACCGTCGTCTCCACATCCCGGAGCATCGCCACCATGTCGTCGTCTGCCTCGCGCGCGTGCACCACGACCGGTTTCCGAACCTCGGCGGCGAGCTTGAGCTGGGCCTCGAAGGCGTCACGCTGCGCGTCGCGCGGCGAATGGTCGTAATGGTAATCGAGCCCCGTTTCGCCGAGGGCCACCACTTCGGGTAGGGCGAGCAGATCTCTCAGGCGAGCCGCGGCGGCCGGCGACCAGTGCCGCGCCTCATGAGGGTGGACGCCGGCGGTGGCGGAAAGGCCGGGACGGGACCGGGCGAGCCCGACCGCCCGCTCGCTCTCCGGCAGCGTGGCACCGATGACCACGACGTGTCCGACGTCGGCGTCCCGCGCGCGGGCCAGGACCGCCTCGCGGTCGGGGTCGAACGCCGCATCGCCGAGATGGCAGTGGGCGTCGACCAGCCCCGGTCCAGCCCCCCGCATCGAGATCGCCTCAGCCACGCCGATCGCTTAGGAGCTGGAACGGGGCGAGCACGTCACACGGCCGCTTTGGAGCGGACCTCGGAGGCACCCCCCGGCGACGGGGGTGGGGTGAGGGGAACGGACCCCGTGGGACGCAACGCCCGAGCACCCCGCGCGTCCTCGCCGGGCCAGCGCTTCTCGATGTACATCAGGAGCGGGGCCGCGATGTAGATCGACGAGAAGGTGCCCGTGAAGATCGCGAACGTCATCACCAGCGCGAAGGGTCGCAGCACCTCGCCCGCCAGGAAGACGAGCGCGATCGTCGTCGCCATCGTTGTCCCGTGCGTCAGCACGGAGCGCGGCAGCGTCTCGTTGATCGACAGGTTCAGGATCTCGTACAGGTTCTGGCGCCGGAACTTGCGCAGGTTCTCGCGCACCCGGTCGAAGATGATGATCGTGTCGTTCAAGGAGTAGCCGACCATGGTCAAGACCGCGCCCACGACCACGAGACTCACCTCGAGGTCGAGATAGCGGATGAACGCGATGGTGGTGAGAATGTCGTGGAAGGTCGCGAGCACGGCGGCGAGGCCGAAGCGCCACTCGAACCGGACCGCGAGGTAGACGAGGGTGACGATGAACGAGAAGAAGATCGCCAGGAACGCTTTGCCCTGGAGCTCGCGCCCCACCTTCGGGCCGACCGCCTCGGTGCGCAGGATCTTGTAGTGCTCGGGCGCCGGGCCGAGGGAGCGCGCCAGCGCCGAGTCCACCGCCGCCGCGGTCGTTTCGGTGGAGCCTGCAACCAGGGCGTCCGCCCGCCCGAGGCGCGCCCGGATCACGTATTCGTTGATCGCCCCGAACTGCTGAATCTCCGCGTCGCGAATGCCGGCCGCATCGAGCGCGCCGCGGATGCGCTCGGGGCCAACGGGTTCGGCCGTCTGCACCTGGATCAGCGTGCCGCCCGTGAACTCGATGGAGTAGTTCAAGCCGCGCACGAGGAACAGCGCGAATCCGGGAATGATGATCGCCGCAGTGAGCCCGTAGGCCCAGCGGCGCCACTTGATGAAGTCGTAATTGGCGTTGGCGAAGAGTCGGATCATCTCAGACGCTCAAGGTGGCCATGTCCGGCCGACGGTCCAGCCAGATCATGTAGAAGGTGCGAACCACGAAGATGGCCGTGATCATGGACGCGGCGATGCCGATGATCAGGGTGATCGCAAAGCCCTGCACCGGGCCGGTCCCGACCAGATACAGAATGAAGGCGGTGAGCGCGGTGCTCACGTTGGAGTCGACGATGGCGCTCATGGCGTGCAAGAAGCCCTCGTCCACGGCGGTCCGCACCAGCTTGCCGTGCTGCAACTCCTCGCGGATGCGCTCGAAGATCAGCACGTTCGCGTCGACCGCGATGCCGACCGACAGCACGAGTCCGGCGAGCCCGGGCAGCGTGAGGGTGAACCCGAACCCTGCGAGCCCGGCGAGCGTGAAGACGACGTACAGGGCCAACGCAGCCACGGACAGCACGCCCGACAGCCGGTAGTAGGTCACCATGATCAGCACGACGAGGGCGACGCCGACGATTCCGGCGCGGATACCGTCCCGGATCGAGTCCTGGCCGAGCGACGGGCCGATGGTGCGCTCTTCGATGATCGTGAGCGGGGCGGGGAGCGCCCCCGCCTTGAGCACCAGCGCCAGGTCCTGGGCGTCCTGCAGCGGCTTAGCGCCCAGCTCGATCTGTCCGCGCTGCCCGATCTGGCTCTTGATGACCGGCGGCTGCCCCTGCACCCGGCCGTCGAGGATGATCGCCATATAGTCGTTCACGTGGCGGCCGGTCTCGCGCTCGAAGATGCGCCCCCCGCGCCGCGACAGCACGAAGTTCACCACCGACTGGTTGGTGAGCGGGTCGCGCGTGGCCT
>WNGO01007790.1_pt1 | contig 13018 bp, 8 predicted proteins | sample 5400511 | NCBI WGS metagenome assembly WNGO01 (sample SAMN13153380, study PRJNA577476) | soil metagenome | isolation source: 20 cm soil or saprolite under Garry oak tree replicate 2 | place: USA:California | collected 2016-06-15
CTCGCGGATTTGATCGCGGTCCGGATGCGGATTTGCGTCAAGCAGCGCTTTTGCGGTCACCAATATCCCGGGCGTGCAATAGCCACATTGGGCCGCGCCCAGATCCGCGAACGCGTCCTGCAACGGGTGCAGCTTCCCATCTCCGGAGAGACCCTCAACAGTCAGCACTTGTCTTCCGCCGCACTCCAGCGCCAGAACCAGGCAGGAGAGCACGGGCTTGCCGTCCAACAGCACGGCGCACGCGCCGCATTCTCCCAACTCGCAACCGTGCTTCGTTCCTGTATGGCCAAGGTCCTCCCTCAAGACCTCCAGCAGTGTTTTGTAAGGAGAGAAGAAGACGTCGAGCTCCTCGCCATTCAAGGTGAACCGGATCTGCGCCGTCTTCTGGGATTCAACTGGGAGTGTCGCCACTTTCCATCACCTCTCGCGTGCGCTCTCTAACCGCCACGCGGTTTTGCGTCTCTTCGGAAACTCGCCTCCGCGTGAGTTGGGGCACATCTCTCTCATGTGCAAAGTGCTTCAAGGAGTTTGCCTTGGCCAGCAACCCCCGGATCAGATAGTCCGCTAATTTGTCCGCGATTTCCTCAGCGGTCATTTGTCCGTCGGGACGGAACCACTGCACGCTCCAATTCAGGGCCCCGAGCATCGCGCGCGCGACGAGCGCCGCATCTCCGGGAGCAAATTCTCCGGTGCGCATCCCCGAGGCAATCAGGTTTCGCACACCCAGTTCGTAGCGGTCGCGCTTCGCGACCAGATAGCGTTGCTGCGGTGGCGGCAAAGCACTTGTCAGCAGATGCGCGGCGGACCCTTCGACCTCGTCGAGCAAGCAGCGCAAATGCGAAACAATCACCAGGCGCAATTTTGCCGATGCGCTTGTCTTCGCGCGACGCGCCCTTTCGAGCGCTGCTATCATTCGATCCAGCGAACTGTCCTGGCAGAAAAAGAGAATTTCGTGTTTGCCTTGGAAGTAATTGTAGAGATTGGCAGGGGAGAGTTCTGCAGCCTTCGCGATGTCGCGCATTCCCGTTTCCACAAATCCGCGGGAGCGAAATTCGCGTCCTGCCGCACGCAAAATCTCAAGACGCCGCGCCAGGTAGCGCCGGTGCTGGCGGCCATTCCGAGAAGTTGTGGATCGATTCGGCGGCACGGCCCTTCGCAATTGGGAGAACAAATCCCGGTGGACCAATTCCCATGGAAAGTGTCCTCTTTTTCCGTGTGCGTGTCAATACAATCTGAACAGTTGTTCATAAAACGAACACATGTTCATTTACTGCAGGATGACATGGGACGCAGTCATGACCATGTGTTGCGGGCGTTCAGCAGGCGCAAGCCGCTAACCTCAGTCGAGCCGCCGGAAGCGGCGCGCTTTCATCTCAAAATGCGCCAGCGCACCGCGTTGTGCCACGATAACAGCGGGTCGCAGCGAAAGGGTGCGATAGAGCGCTTGTTCCACAAGCGCTCGCACTCTCTCGGCATCGTTGCCAGAAAGGACTTCGATTTTCACTTCGAGGTGCTGCATCTCCTGCTGTGTTTTTACCGTGACTTGGAATTCGTCGATGGCGGAAAACTGGCGAATGACATTTTCAATTGCTGCCGGATAAACATTTACACCGCGAATGATCACCATGTCATCGCTGCGGCCCAATAGCCCTCCGTCGAAGCGCGCCCAGGTGCGTCCGCAGGCGCACGGGCTCAGATTCAGCCGCACGAGATCTCCGGTGCGATAACGAATCACGGGGAATCCCGGCCGTCCCAGGTTGGTGACGACCAGCTCCCCGGTTTCGCCCGGTTGCACTTCCTTCCCGGTTTTCAGGTCGATTACTTCGGCGATGAACTCGGTCTCGATGAGATGAATTCCCCCGGGCTGAAACTCGCATTCAAAACTATGCGCGCCCACTTCCGACGCGCCTGCGTGATCGAAGCACTTCGCATTCCAGGTCGCCTCGATGCGCGCTTTGGTATGCGCAACGTTGGCCCCGGGCTCTCCCGCGTGAATCAGCGCGCGGACGGGAATGGATCGGAGGTCGAAGTTTTGTTCGCGGGCGATTTCTGCCAGCCGCAGCGCGTAAGTTGGCGTGCAGCAGATCACCGTGGCCCCGAGATCCCGCATCATGTGAAGACGCTGCAGCGAATCCCATCCGCCGCCGGGAATCATCATTGCCCCAAGCTGCCTCACTCCTTCGACAGCGGCCCAAAAGCCGATGAAGGGGCCAAAGGAGAACGGAAGAAACACGCGGTCTTTCGTGGTCACGCCTGCGCCTTGCAGCACGTAAACCCAGCATCTGCCCCACCACTCCCAACTCTCCGGAGTGTCCACCACGCGCAAGGGAGCGCCCGTGGTTCCGGAAGTCTGATGCACGCGCGAGTAGGCTTCTGGCGGAAAAGTGGCGTTCGTTCCGAAGGGAGGCGCCTCGTCCTGCGCGCGGAGTAACTCTGATTTGTGAGTGAACGGGAGTTTGCAGAGGTCGGACAATGACTTTATGTCGTCAGGCGCGATTCCCGCTTCCTGCCATTTTCTTGAATAAAATCGATTGCCGCCGGAAACGACCCGAAGCAGTTCCTGCAGTTTATGCCACTGGATCTCGCGCAACTCCTGGCGCGACGCTTTCTCCGCCGGCTGGTTGAAGGTCATCGTGGCTTATTCAAGCTCTGAGAATCGCATTCAAATCTATTTTCACTTCGGGAACAGCCGCGCCGCGTTGTGGTACAGAATCTTTCGTTTTGCGGCTTCTCCAATCGCTAGCGCCTTGAAGTTTTCGATATTCCCTCTGATTTCTGGAACGCCGGGCCCGGGCCAGTCCGTGCCCCACAAAACTTTGTCGACGACATCCTCGATGCGCGGAAAATATTCCATCAGTTTTTGCGGCGGGATGCCAGAAATGTCCATGTACATATTTTTGTGTCGGCGCACTAAAAAGAATGCTTCATTCATCCACAGCGGCCTGCCTCCGTGCGCCAGGATGACCACCAGATTCGGATAATCGATGGAAACATCGTCGCAGAGCATTGGCTGCGCGTGCAGATTTCGCGCCCCCGGAAAGATAGAAGTTCCCGTGTGGATCATGATCGGCATCCCGTTGGCCTGCGCGCGTTCATAGATCGCCGCCAGACCACGGTTGCCGTCCATGTAATCGTTGGGCGAAAGCACCTGATGCGAAGGGTGCATCTTGATGGCGCGAATGCCAAGCTTGGCAAGTCGGTCCACCTCGGCGCCAGGGTCCGGAACCGTTCCCGGCAGCACGCCGCCGAACGCGATAAGCCGCTCGGGCGCCACGCTGCAATACTTCGCGCTCCAATCATTCACGTCCGGCGTGAAACCGATGATTTTCGGCGCGACGTAGTTGATGAGCCCTGCGCGCTCGACTCCCAGTGTGTCGAGGAACGCCAGAAACGCTTTGGGATCGGCGCAGTATCGTTCGACATCGGCATAGTCCTTGCGCCCCTTTTTCATCAGCTCCATCGCGGAGGGCTTCATCATGCTGTATGGCATGATGTGAACATGGATATCGATAATCGGCTGCACAAAACTCCGCTCTTAGCCAGAAACAGCGCCAGCTTTGCTGCCCATCAGTTAAAACGAACGTATTCGAAATTCAAAGGTTGATTATTGACGCCACGCAGCGGCGGTGCAATCCAGTTTGCAAACTTTCCGGGCTCGGCCACCCGGCCGCTCATCAGCGATTGCACAAATTCATAGTCCTTCGGACTCGGCACCCACTCGAATTCGTGTTTCTTCCAGGCTTCTTCGGTCAACACTTCTCCTTCGGGGCTGATAAAGTGCCCCGCAAAGTTTCCAATCTCGCGGTGGAAACCCTTGTGTGGCAAGGTCAAGCGAAATGGAATTCCAGCCTGATCGATCACTCTTTGCCAACGGCTGACGCCGTCGGCGATCTCGTCAATGTAATCGTCGCGTAGGCGTTCATTCAGCGCCGTCAGCGCCGGAACGTTCTTAGTCACAATTTGTCCACCCACCACTTCGGACACTGGATAAAAAGCGTCGATCAGCACATGATCGTCCTCAAGTTTAGTTTCGCGAAAACGCCCCTTGAGGCCGCTGGTGAAGTAATTGGCCGCATTCGAGGAAACGTCGGAGCCATAGAGGTCCAGCGTGACGCTGTAGTGGAAGTTGAGGTATTTCTGGATGGTTTGTAAGTCGATCACCCCCAGCGCCCGCACATCGGATGGAGTTTCAAGCTTCTTCTCTTTCATCACTTCGCAGGTACGCTGAATAATCCGCCCCACGCCCGTCTCGCCCACGAACATGTGGTGCGCCTCCTCGGTCAGCATGAAGCGGCAGGTGCGCGCGAGTGGATCGAAGCCGGATTCCGCCAGCGCGCAAAGCTGGAATTTTCCGTCGCGGTCCGTGAAGAACGTGAACATATAAAACGCGAGCCAGTCCGGTGTCGGCTCATTGAACGCGCCCAGGATGCGCGGATTATCCGTATCGCCCGAGCGCCGCGCCAACAAGGCTTCGGCTTCTTCGCGGCCATCGCGTCCGAAATAACGGTGCAGCAGATACACCATAGCCCAAAGATGACGGCCTTCTTCGACGTTCACCTGAAAAATGTTCCGCAGGTCATACAAAGACGGACAGGAGAGCCCCAGCATCTTTTGCTGTTCCACCGAAGCCGGCTCGGTATCGCCTTGCGTTACGATGATTCGCCGCAGCGTCGACCGGTATTCACCGGGCACGTCTTGCCAAGCCGGCTGGCCTTTGTGCGTCCCAAAATTCACTTGACGCCGTTCATCGCGCGGCTGCAGGAAAATTCCCCAGCGGTATTCCGGCATTTTGATGTAATCGAATTGCGCCCAGCCGTCCGGCTCCACGCTGATCGCGGTGCGTAAGTAAACGTCATAGTTGCGGCTCTCGGTGGGACCCATGTCGGACCACCAGCCGAGGAAGGCCGGCTGCCAATGCTCCAGCGCGCGCTGCAGGACGCGGTCTCGCCCCAAGTCCACATTGTTTGGAATTTTTTCCGTGTAATTGATCATTGCTGCCCCTCAGTTGTTCACAGATGAAGCCTGCGCTCTAAACTTTTTCCCAATCGAATTTCACCGGTGCGCCGGTGCCATAAACTTTCAGAGCTCCGCTCGGTCCAACCGCGTTCGGCCGGATGAAAATCCAGTTTTGCCAGGCAGACAAACGCCCGAAAATGCGTGTCTCTGGCGTCTCTTCAGGGCCGAGCCGCAAGTTTGCCTCGAGGCCTGTCAGTGCATCGGGCGATTGTGCGGTGCGCGATTCCATCGCTTGCCGGATTTCATCTTCCCAGTCGAGATCATCGGGCGCAGACGTTACGAGGCCTGCTTCAAGCGCCTCACGCGCCGAAAGTTTCTTTCCAATCTGGCGACGAAGCGATTCCAGGTGATTTGCATCTTGGTAGAACCGCGCCGCTACCCGAGTAACGTGATTCACCATCGGGAGTGGCCCGAAGTTCATCTCCGACAGTGTCATCGTGGCCGTGCTCGCACCTTCTTGCGTGTCTCTCATGTAGATACGGTCTGCGGCCAGGGCCAGTTCCAGCAACGTGCCTGCAAAGCAGGAGTCCGGCTCCACGATCGCGTAAATCGAGCGTGACGTCACTTCCGTCCGCGCGAACGTGCGCCGCATCATCCCCAGCACTTCGCGCACGAACCAGTTGTTCTGATGGCTCAAAATGAATTTGTCCATCGCCAGAACGGCGTCAGGGTTCCCGGCCGTTTTCACTACCCACAGTCCTAATTCGAGTTCATTGGTGCGCAAGCTCAGGATGGCGTCATCGAGTTCGCGCGCCATCTGCAGCGGCCACCAGTGGGCTCCTGCGGCCAGCGCCTTTTCGATCGTTTGTTCGGAAACCGAGTCCGGCGCGCGCACAGTAATCGTTGCGGTGCGCGCTGCTTTGTTGAATTGCACATCCAAGGATTCGTAATGCAGTCCTGCGTCGTCCGTCACTTTTTTCAACGGCGTTAGCGGCACGCCTTTCGCTCCCGCCGGACGGTCCGACAATTCCGCAAGCTTCAGCGCGCGCTGCTTGACGTGCTCCGCAAACTGTTGCGGCTTGACGATCTCGTCTACCAATCGCCAATCCTTTGCTCTTTGCCCGCGCACGCCGTCCTGGTTGGTGCAGAACATGTCCGCGAGGTCTTTGCGAACTCTTCTCTTGTCGGTCAGCCGCGTGAGCCCGCCGGTTCCCGGCAGGACCCCCAGCAATGGCAGTTCCGGCAAGCTCACAGCGGACGAACGATCATCCACGAGAATGATTTCATCGCAAGCCAGCGCCAGCTCGTACCCTCCCCCAGCCGTCGTTCCGTTGCAAGCGGCTAGAAACTTCAGCCCCGAATTCCGGCTCGCATCTTCGATTCCAATCCGCGTTTCATTGGTGAATTTGCAGAAATTCACTTTCCACGCGTGCGAGGAAAGTCCCAGCATGTAGATGTTGGCCCCGGAGCAAAAAATGCGATTCTTCGCGCTGGCCAAGACCACAGAGTGGATCTCTGGGCGTTCGAACCGGATGCGTTGCAAGGCATCGTGGAGCTCGATATCCACGCCCAGGTCATACGAATTCAGTTTCAGTTTGTAGCCTGGACGAATCCCGCCGTCTTCCGCCACGTCCATCGTGAGCGTGGCAATAGGGCCATCAAAGGAGAGCCGCCAGTGCTTGTAGCGCGAAGGTTCGGTCTGGTATTCGACCCCCGCCGGTTTCGTCTTCGCTTCTTGAGATACCGCTACGTCCACGCCATCCTCCTATTGCAAGTTCGCTTGCAACGCTGCTTTCAGTTTCGCAAAACTCTCTTCCGCGGAAGTACCCGAGGTATCCAGCAACAAGTCCGCTTTCCGGTAGAGCGGTTCGCGGGCCTCTAGTATGCGCCGAAGGTCTCCCATCGCCTGATCGTTCGCCGCCATGGGGCGAAAGTCTCCTTGCGCTATCACTCGGGACATGTGTTCTTCTGGCCCCGCCTTGATCCATACGGTGTAGCAGTTGGAGAGGAGATAATCAAAAGTCTCCTTTTCAGAGACGATCCCGCCACCGCTCATTTTCTTTCAACACTTTTTCAAGCGTGCGCCGCTCAATGGCGCGAAAGCCAGATTGCCCATAGAGCGAGAAGATCTCTCCGAGTGGCATGCCAGTATTCCTTTCAATTTCACTATCCAGCTCGACGAAACGATAGTTGGTGTCTGCCGCCAGCTTCGCCCCCAGAGTGGACTTGCCTGCTCCCCGCATGCCGATCAAGGCGATACGCATCCTCCGCATCTGTTCGTCATGGCCAAAGTCGCGCATCAGGCGGAGTACCACGTCCTCGAGCCGATGCTCTGGCAAGCGTTCCAGGAACCTCTGGATTATTCTTTTTTCCGTGGGTTCCTCGGTTTGTGGCGCAAACAAGTGTGCGACTGACACATTCAGGGCTCCAGCAATCCGCTGGAGCAATAGTACGGAAATATTTCCTTCGCCGCTTTCCAGTTGGGCGATGTGCCGTTCCGATACGTGAGCTGCTTGCGATACTTTTTTGCGGGTCAGGCCCCGGCGGTTTCGCAAATCGCGAACGTGCTTTCCCAAGGACAACAATAAATCCGGTTCTTCTGAAAACCTGCGCCGATGTAAAGCAGAGGCCCTTGATTGCGTCGTCGTCGGCGGCTTCATCATGCGACATCCTGGTGATGTGCATTATTTTACAGCGTGCCGAAGGCCCGTCAACAGGAATTAGAAGCTCGTCTCAAGCAACCTCCATGAGTTTCATCACGTTCCGCCGCTTCCTTGTAGCTGTAGTATTATCAATAAGATGCACGAAGTTCTAGCGACTTGCTCATCGACGAAGGTCACCAAGAAAGGTCTTCCTGACATGCACTATAGTGCATGTCAGGCGAGCTTTGCCTTAACCTCGCGCGTTTGCTATTTTAGTGGGTCTTTTTGCTTGCGCCCGCGAAGGGGTGACTCATGAAGCTTCCCAACTATGTTGCTGACCACTGGAGGGAGGGATCAGGCCCCGGCGCCCCGCTGGTTGATCCCGTTACAGGAGAGGAACTGGCCCGCATTTCTTCCGAGGGCGTTGATCTGAACAACGCCCTCGAGTTCGCCAGGACTCAGGGCGGCTCAGCTCTGCGCCAGCTTACCTACGCGCAGCGCGCGGATCTTCTGGCCAAAATGGGCGATGCGCTTACTGCAAATCGTGATGAATACTTCCGCCTTTCGCTCCTAAATCTTGGTGCCACGCAAGCCGATGCTTCTTTCGATGTTGACGGCGCGCTCTACACAATAAAGTATTACGCAAAGATTGGCCGCGCCCTCGCCGAAGGGAAAATGTTGAAGGAAGGTGCGGTTGTTCCTCTTTCGAAGACGGGCGTCTTCGCCGGCCAGCATTTTCTCGTGCCCACAAAAGGCGTGGCCGTTTTCATTAACGCCTTCAATTTTCCCGCCTGGGGTTTCTGCGAAAAAGCGGCGCCGGCACTTCTCTCGGGTGTTCCCATCCTTGTGAAGCCTGCCTCCCCCACAGCTTGGCTGGCACACAAAATGGTGGAAGATGTCGTCAAGTCTGGCATCTTGCCGCCAGGTGCCATTTCTCTCGTTTGCGGCTCTGCCCGCGAGTTGCTCGAGCACGTTCGTGAAGAAGATATTGTTTCCTTCACCGGTTCCGCCGACACGGCCGCACGCATTCGTACGCATACCAATGTCGTGCGCGGCTCCGTTCGCGTGAACATTGAAGCCGACAGCATCAACTCCGCCATTCTCGGCCCGGATTGCGCTCCGGGCACAGAATTGTTCGATCTTCTGGTGAAAGAAGTCCTCAAAGAAATAACTCTCAAAGCCGGTCAAAAATGCACCACCATCCGGCGCGTCTTCCTGCCAAGGCAGAACGTCAAAGCCTTCGGTGAAGCCGTGGCCTCTCGCCTTAGTGCCATGAAAGTAGGGAATCCTCGAAATTCCGAAGTAAAAGTGGGGCCCGTGGTCAACAAAGCGCAGCAATCTGCTTGTCTCGAAGGGCTCAAGAAACTGCAATCGGAATGTTTGGTCGTCTTTGGCGGCAACGAACGTTTCGAACCAGTTGATGCCAATCCACAAAAGTCCGCGTTCGTTCAGCCCACGCTTCTCTCCAGCAACAACGGGCTCTCCGCAAAGTATGTTCACGACGTCGAGGTGTTCGGTCCCGTCGTGACTCTCGTGGCCTACGATGACACCAAGGATGTAATCGCGATGACGCGCTGGGGAAACGGATCGCTGGTTTCCTCGGTTTTTTCTAACGATCCTAGCTTTCTTCAGGAAATCGTTCTCGGCATCGGTGATCTGCACGGCAGAATTGTTGCCGTGGATTCCTCCGTAGGCAGCCAGCACACCGGCCACGGGAACGTGGTTCCCAGTTGTCTGCATGGGGGGCCGGGACGGGCCGGCGGAGGCGAAGAACTTGCCGGTTTGCGCGCGCTTCTGCTCTACCATCGCCGCTTCGTAGTGCAAGGTCCCGTCAACTGCCTTAAGGAGTTGTCATGCTTGTGCGCTGACACCAGTCTGCTGTATTCGTAAAGATTCTTCTGAATTGCTGGAACGAGCACTCACTCTAAACGCTGTCTTCGTTATTCACGAAAAAGTGCGACCATAGCAGGTGCTTTTCATCGAAAGGCTCGTCGCCCATGCCACGAATCTCAACCACGGAAGACCAGCGCCTCGAAGAAGCGCGCACCCGCAAGAAGCATTGGAAGCGCTGGGGACCGTATCTTTCCGAGCGCGAGTGGGGCACCGTCCGCGAAGATTACAGCCCGGACGGTACGGCGTGGGAGTATTTCCCGCACGACCACGCCCGGTCGCGCGCGTACCGCTGGGGCGAAGACGGCATTGGCGGAATCAGCGACCGTCACCAGATGATGTGCTTCGGGCTCGCGTCATGGAACGGCCGCGATCCCATCCTCAAGGAACGACTCTTCGGCCTCACCGGCAATCAGGGCAATCACGGCGAAGACGTGAAGGAGTGCTACTTCTATCTCGATTCGACTCCCACGCATAGTTACATGCGCATGCTCTACAAATATCCGCAGGCCGAATTTCCCTACGAATTTCTCGTCGAAGAAAACCGCCGCCGTGGCCGGCGCCAGCCCGAATTCGAACTGCTCGATACCGGAGTCTTTTCCGAAAACCGCTACTTCGATCTCCTCGTTGAATACGCCAAGGCGGATGTGGAAGACATCCTCATTCGCATCACCGCCGTCAATCGCGGCCCGGAAGCCGCCCCGCTCCATGTCCTTCCGCAATTCTGGTTTCGCAACACCTGGTCCTGGGGCAAAGATCTGCGCCGCCCCATTGCCCGCGCCGCCGCCGGCGTCCCCGGAAGCTCCTGCGTCGAGCTCCAGCACTGGCAGTACGGCAAACGCTGGCTCCTGTGCGCCGGCAATCCCGGCATGCTCTTCACGGAGAACGAGACAAATTACGTCCGTCTCTTCAACGGCAAGAACCGCTGCGCGTACGTCAAAGACGCCTTCCACGAATACCTTGTGCAGGGCAACAAATTCGCCGTCAATCCCGATCTCATGGGAACGAAAGTGGCCGCTCATTATCCCCTTCACCTTGCGCCCGGCGCCTCCGTCACACTGAAGCTCCGCCTCACTGACATCGAGCCGCTCGCGGGCCTGGACACCAACTCGCCCGGGACCGGCATCCCAAGGCGTCCCCGGCACCAACGATTTTGCTGCCGGGTTTGACGCCCTCTTCGCCACGCGCCAAAAAGAAGCCGACGAGTTCTACGAATCACGTATCCCAAAAAACCTGTCCGCTGACGCCAAAGCCGTCATGCGCCAGTCCTTTGCCGGTATGCTCTGGTCCAAGCAGTTCTATCATTATGAGGTTCGCGCGTGGCTCGAAGGCGATCCCGCCGGGCCCAAGCCTCCCGAAGAGCGCAAGAAGGGCCGCAACAAGGATTGGGCGCAGCTCTACAACGAAGACATCATTTCCATGCCTGACAAGTGGGAATACCCATGGTACGCCGCCTGGGATCTCGCCTTTCATTGCATTCCCATCGCACTGGTTGATCCCGATTTCGCCAAGGAGCAGCTCATCCTTTTGCTTCGTGAGTGGTACATGCATCCCAATGGGCAATTACCTGCCTACGAATGGGCTTTCAGCGACGTGAATCCTCCCGTTCATGCCTGGGCCGCTTGGCGCGTTTACAAAATCGAGCGCCGCGTCCGGGGCGTCGCCGACCGCGCGTTCCTCGAAAGAGTTTTTCACAAGCTCCTTCTGAATTTCACCTGGTGGGTCAATCGCAAGGATCCCGACGGCGCCAACATCTTCCAGGGCGGCTTCCTCGGCCTCGACAACATCGGAGTCTTTGATCGTTCCGCCCCACTTCCCACCGGCGGGCATCTGGAACAGTCCGACGGCACCAGTTGGATGGGGATGTACTGCCTGAACATGCTGGCTATTGCACTGGAACTCGCCAAGGAAGATCCCGCCTACGAAGATGTCGCCAGCAAGTTCTTTGAGCACTTCGTTTACATCGCCCACGCCATGAACGACATCGGCATTGACGGCATGGCGTTGTGGGACAACGAAGACGGCTTCTACTACGACGTGCTTCGTTTGCCCGACGGCAGCCAGCACTTCCTGAAGATTCGTTCCATGGTGGGGCTCATCCCGCTCTTCGGTGTGGAAACTCTCGAGCCGGAGATCGTCGACCGCCTTCCTGGCTTCAAGCGCCGCATGCAGTGGTTTATGGACAATCACGCCGACGTCCCCGAACACATCGAAATGACCCAGCGTTCCGCGCGCGGCGTGCGCCGGCTCTTGTCCCTTGTGAATCGCAAGCAATTGAAGCGGGTCCTCGAGCGCATGCTGGATGAAGACGAGTTTCTCTCTCCTTATGGAGTGCGTGCCCTGTCCCGTTTTCACCTGGATCATCCCTATGAGGTGCAGGTCAACGGAAATATCAGCCGTGTCGCGTATGAACCCGCGGAATCGGGCACTGGCCTGTTCGGCGGCAATTCGAACTGGCGCGGCCCCATCTGGTTTCCTGTGAACTATCTCCTGGTCGAATCCCTTCAGAAGTTTCACCACTACTACGGTGAAGACTTCAAAGTCGAGTGCCCCACACATTCGAACCGGGAATCCGACCTCTGGCAGATAGCCGCGGAAATCTCTCGCCGTCTGGTCCGCATTTTTTTACGCGATCGCACCGGCCGCCGCCCCGTCGCCGGTGGAACGGAAGTTTTTCAGAGCGATCCCCATTGGCGCGACTTGATTCTATTCTATGAGTACTTCCATGGCGACAACGGTGCCGGCCTTGGAGCCAGCCATCAAACTGGATGGACCGGCCTCGTCGCGAAACTCCTCGAACAAAGCGGAGAGTAACGTGCCTTGCTGGAGGTGTAGCAATGAGTGCGAGATTCGAAGGCCGCGTGGTTCTCGTAGCCGGTGGCACCGGCGGATTGGGGCGCGCCGTAGCTTCGGCCTTTCTCGAGGAGGGCGCCATGGTTGCCGTTACCTATCGCAATCAGCCTGAATGGGAAGCGTTCAAGAACGCCGCGTCTGCTAATGCTACTCGCCTCCAAGGTCATGAAGTCGATGTTACTGACGAAGCAGCTGTGCGGCAGCTCGTGGAGAGAATCCTTGCCAAACATGGCTATCTGGACGCGATGGTAAATACCGTCGGAGGTTACGCAGGCGGCTTGAAATTGTGGGAGATGGAAACGAAACTGTTCGAGCAGATGTTGAACTTGAATCTTCGCTCGGGCTACGCGCTGTCACGTGCCGCGGTTCCCGCGATGCTGAAACGGGGGCGCGGGTCCATCGTGAACGTCGCCTCCAAAGCAGCCTTCGACCACGCCGCCGGGGCTTCCGCTTACGCCGCTTCTAAAGCCGCGGCTGTAGCGATGCTCGATTCTCTTGCCGCGGACTTAAAAGGCACCGGCGTGCGCGTGAACACGATTCTCCCCAGCATCATCGACACGGAGCCCAACCGCAAGGCCATGCCAAAAGCGGATTTCTCCAAATGGCCAAAACCCCAGGACATTGCGCGCGTCATCTTGTTCTTGTGCGGCGACGACGCTAAGGTCATTCACGGCGCC
>WNGO01008267.1_pt1 | contig 13000 bp, 25 predicted proteins | sample 5400511 | NCBI WGS metagenome assembly WNGO01 (sample SAMN13153380, study PRJNA577476) | soil metagenome | isolation source: 20 cm soil or saprolite under Garry oak tree replicate 2 | place: USA:California | collected 2016-06-15
GCGCCGAACGCTTCCGAGCTGGCGATCTGCCGTGCTGCTCGTCCGTCACCGGCTCGAGCTGCAACCGCACCACCTCCAACGGCTCTAATACACTCTCGTTGGGTATGAGAGTCCACCAACCCCCAAGACGACACAGAATGGTTTCGTAAGCGTTGGTTGCCACTGGACGCATCCGAAGTATCCCAAGGCTATCGTCTCCACATTCACCCGTGGCAATCCTAGCGCTGACCAAATGAAGTCTGGCTACGGTGTTTGGATCAACTTTGAGTTCGTGGGCGAATACGAGACGCTGGCGCTAGCCCAGCAGGCCGTTGAGCAGTCCGCCAATCGCTCGCAGACCAATGATCAGCTTGTCGCAGCAGCCCCCGCCTTGTTGGAGGCCGCAAAGCTACTCCAAGCCGCTCTTTCCGAGTATCGTTTGCTTGATGTCAGGAAGCGCTTTTCCCTTTCGATCGCTCACGCTGCTGCTGGCGCCGCAATTGCCAAAGCTGAAGGGCGTTAGATTCAGGCGCGCATATAGCTCAGGCGGTTTAGAGCGGCGGGCCGGGTGAAGTAGCAACCCTATTGGTCCGCAGGCCGTGGGTTCGAGCCCCACTATGCGCTTGGCTGGATAGGCGAATTACCCGGAGATCATCAATGAATGAATCTCAGTTCTTTAAACTCGTAAGTGATTACGGCAGCACGCGCTTTGACGATGGCGCACTGGAAGCAAATGATCCATGTCGCCCCACCATTGTGAAGATGACACAAGCCGCAGCGCGAGCCATTGTTGATGAGTGGAGACAATTGCGCAATGAGAACAAGAATCTATTGCGCAAACTCCAAATCGCCAATGAAGCCACGCAGTTTTGCCATGATCATCATTGGCCCGTGAGTGTTGGGCGTCAGATAAGTGATATTCAATGCCCTTGGAATTACCGTTGGGCGAGCGGTGCGGAGAAATGCTGTATGCTCAAAAGGGGCCATCTCGCTCCCCATATAGACGATGAGGGCAACTGGGGCGATGATATGGTGTTAGATCACGAACGCGAGGCTCTTGCTAATCCGGTGCTCCGCAAGGAGCCGTAAGTCGCCTTCCTGAGAGGCGAGCCGGCCCGAGTCCCCGGTTATTTCCACAGTCCAGTCCCCGGTTAAATTCAAGCACTAATGACGATGGGTTTCTGGCGAAATTTGCTCATTTTAGCCCCACACCATCCACCGCATATGCACTTTCCAAGATGCGGCGCGCCCAATTGCGATAACCGTCCGGCGTCATGTCGATGGGCGTGATCCCTCGCAGCTCCTGAATGACCCAGCCAACGGGAAGTCGGCGCTTCTTATCATCAAACGGCACGAATATGCCCATCATGTTTTGCCTCCCTCAGGCTCTCCTGGCGTCTCAGCAGTCCCCTCGGGGACCACGGGCTCGGTCATACCGCCACCTCCAGACACTTTGTCATGGGGCGCACTCCATATAAGCGCTCACGAACGCCGCCGCCGTGTACGGATTGATCGAATTACCGCTTCCCCGGATGACGCCCAGCCTATTGGGTAGCCTTGCAGCCAAAGGGAAAAGCGTGGGTTCAGTAGGCACGGGGCGGATTTTCCCGTCGCTGCACTTGATCCATTCGACGGCATCCCAGAAACCAGCGCCACCGTCTTGCGGCCCGAGTCCGTATTCCCCGCCTCGTTGTACTGGTCCGTCGCTGGGCTGCTGGCCATCGGCGTAGGCCAGGGCGCGAGCTTCGCCGCTCCCGACAGATTCAGCGCTTTCTTGCTGTGATCGCCGCCCGAATACTGGTAGTCGCCCGTCACTACCTTGGGCGTCAGCCAGCCGCTTACCGCCATTGCGTCCCGCGCGAGGCAGGCGCACCCGTGCTTGGTCCCGTGTTTGGCTTTCTGCCCCTTGCCGCGGGGGTTCCCGTCGTGATGCTGTGGCGTGGTCCACCCCGACAGCGAGAGCACTTGCTTTGACAGCGATTTCCCTTGTGGCCTGTTCTGACGCCTGGTCATCATCTCGGCGCTGCCATGCTCGCTGCGACCGTCTCGAGCCATCGGACTCGCCCACGAAGAACAAGCGTGGCCGGATATGCGGCGCGCCGACGCTGTGTGAGCCCAATACAACCGCCCCAACGGTGTACGCTTCCGCTTCCAGCTCTGTCGAAACAACGTCCCACCATCCCTTGCCAACACCGTTTGCAACCTGCTCCCCAAAGACTCGCTCAGGGCGTTGCTCGCGGATGAGCCGAAACCAGTGCGGCCAGAGATGCCGCGCGTCATCTTCGGCTTTCCCTTTTCCGGCCGCACTAAAGGGCTGGCAGGGACAAGAGCCTGTCCAAACAGGTCGGTCGCCCCAGCCGGCAAGCTGGAGGGCGTAGGGCCATCCCCCGATTCCAGCGAAGAAGTGGGCTTGCGTGTATCTGCGCACATCGTCCGGCATCACCTCTTGAATGGGACGCTCGTCCACATCCCCGGCGGGCAACAGCCCCGCTGCAATTAGATTGCGGAGCCAAGCACAGACGAAGGGCTCGGAGTCGTTGTAATAGACTCCCTTGGGGCTCACGGCTCCGTTCCTCCAGCCCGCACCCCAAGTGCGAGACGTTCTTGTCCGTATTTCCGATCGCGCGTGGCGCTCGCATTCCGGGCGTGATGATACGCGTCGTAGCGCAGATGACATCGCTGACACATCGCCCGCACGTGGGATTCGTCGCGGCAGCTCTCGTCGTGACAGAGATGCGCAACCGTCAGCACGAGCTTGCCTCCACGCAACAGAATGTCTCCGTGGCGGCCCGGGCAGCGGCCCGCGCACTTGCGGCGCGTCTCGTGGCGGTGGCCGCACTCGCCACGACATTCACAGCGCCCCCGTGCACGCGTGAAGCGGATACGATCTGAGAACATGGACCAATCTCTGCCGTACAGCGCCGCACGTTCTTTGCGAATCGGGCTCATGGGGTTCCTCCAGCCCGCACCCCGTCTTGCTGGCCAGCGCCCCATTGTGCTTGGGCAGCATGCGTAAACGGTTTCCCAAGATGCGGGGGCTCGCTCCACTTCGTGAAGAATCCGCTCACGCGCTGCATCGTGCGTTCGTTGTGAAAATCCACACGCAAACCGTGGGGCGTCTCGGTGATCCGTTCGATGAGCCAGTCGCTCATGGTTCCCCCTGAGGGGTGGCCCCGGATTCTTCGATCCGCCATGCCGTGTAGAGGTCCCACATGTTGGGCTCAGGAATACGCTTCGTGTAGTTCCATGAGGCGGGCTTCCCGATGTGCCGCGCAGCCTCGGCCTCGGCCTCATCTCGCGTGCCGTGGAAACTATGCGACGCATTGGTGCCCCCAGAGGCGTCCAGGTGAATCCACCAGCGGCTCATGATGACACCTCCACGGCGCGACCCATGTATGTGAAGATCTTGCCTGCCTCGATCCAGTAGTCGAGCTCGTCGTCCGCGTCGAGTTCGGCTTTGGTGATCTGACACATGGGGCGGATATAGGCGACCTCCCACGGCAGGCCTGGGATGACCTTCTTGGCGAACGCCTGCGCGAGCGCCATGCTGGGGAACCGTCGCCGCCCATATTCGCAGTTATCGATGTCAGCGTCACCGTGCTCGTCCTCGGGAACACTGGCGATCCATTCCACTTCGTAGAGCGTCTGCATGGTGCCTCTCTGGTTGAGGTTCACCATGAAATCTAAAAATCGGTTTTGCTCACTTTCAGAAATCACGCACGGCATTTTGGAAACCCCCTCACCCCTTGACACGAGTATTTGGTCAGATGGTGGCGCACCTGCGTTGGGAAAAATCCCCGCGCGTTTTGTAAGTGGCTCCGGGTAACGACTTGAACTGTTACAATCGGTCATTCCGGGGTTCCTCCAGCAGCCCGCACCCCAGCCCCGTCAAACAATGCGAACAGCAATTCGGCAACCGACTCGGCCGGGGCGCCAGCATTCTTCCATTCGTCCAACTCTCGCGCGAGTTTCCGCACTGCCGCTTCTCGGGGCGAAAGCGCCACGGGCTGCTGATGCGAACAGCCCGTTGTGTGGTGTTCATCCCCCGCGAGGCCGCGAAAGCAGAAATCACTCACGGACATGGAAAAACCTCCGCTTCGTATTGTTCAGTATACCGGCGCGCGAGAAACGCAAGATCCAATTCCCAGAGCTTGTTGAAAGCGGGTATCCCGATGACGTGCTGCTGATCGTGCGCGCTCGCACACATTGGGACGCAGTTCTGGCGATCCGGCCCACCCGCCCCGCGATTCTTGACATGACAAACCTGAACCGTACCCCAGCAAAGATGCTGGCCATGCGCGCACATCTTCCCCGACAGAATACAGGGGAGCGCCCGAATCCATTCCCGGTAAAGCGTATCGACGTTCTTGGGAAATGCATGGCCTCCACGCTCCGCATTCCGCGCCTTTATCCGCTTCGGGAGCGGCTTCGGCTGGCGCTCAGGCTTGGGTACAGGATAAATCATACGCTCCCCGCAACGAATAGGCCGCCATGCGCGTGGGCGGTTGCCGCCTCAAGATTCGCACAAGCCTGCCGCCAATAGGATGCCTTCAACTCGACACCCACGAACCGCCTCCCCATTTCGAGCGCACAGTAGCCTTCCGAACCGATGCCGGCGAATGGCGACAATACGAGATCATCGGGGCGCGTCCACAACTCCAATGCTCGGCGTATCACCGTGAGCTGAAGCGGGCAGATGTGCTTCTCGTCCGCGTGCTCCCGCGCACTGCGATACTGCAACGTGTCGCTTGGGTTAATATCCATCCACACGGGACTCGCGTATTGCTGCCACCGCTGGACGGGGAACTCCTCTTTGCTGTGCGCGATCGGTTTCAGGTTCTCACCGGGCTTGCGCATCGTCACGAGATAGTCAGGAATACCTTGCCGACTCATCGCACTGTCTTTGCGGATCGTCTTATGCAAGAGTCCGAGCGCCTTGGTGCGCTGCATGGCGGTCACGGGGTCTTTCCAGATCACAACCTCGCTGTGGTAAATCCAACCCAGCGCAGAGAATGCGCGAATCAGTTGCCCGCGGAAGTCAGTCAGCCCGATCACGCCATCCCGCATTTTGCTCGTGGGGAGATTCATGCAGTGGAATGAGAGCAACCGTCCAGGGACGGTTACTCGATAGAGGTGCGGCATGAGATACGTGAAGTGCTCAAAGAACTCGGAATGGTCCCGACAGTTCCCCATGTCGTGGGCCGAGTCGGTATAGGTGTAGAGAGACGCGAACGGAGGCGAGAAGATGCTATAGTCAACCGACGCGTCGTCCAGTGCCGCTATCGCGTCGATCGCATCAGCCAAGTACATCGTCCAGCCCTTGCCGGACTTCTCATCTCTCGCATAGGCAGCCTTCTCCATCACCGACATGCCGCGCAACTCTTGAGCAACAAACTCCCGCGTATGTTCGGCCATCCGCACCGCCATTGCTTCCGCGTCGGCGTCTTTGCGCTTGAGATTCTGGACCACGGCGCCCTCAGTATCGGCCGCGATGCAATGCACCGTGACGGGCTTCTCTTGGCCGAAGCGCCAGCACCGCCGCACGGCTTGGTAATACTGCTCCCACGAATCGGAGAGACCCACGAAGGCCATCTGATGGCAGTGCTGCCAGTTCATCCCAAATCCGGCGATCGACGGTTTCGTGACAAGGACGCGAATCTTCCCGGCCGCGAAGTCTAGCATAGCCTTCGTCTTGATCTCGGGATCATCCGAGCCTCGTACTTCGACCGCGCCCGGCACAAGTCGGCAGACGGCTTCTGCTTCGGTATTTAGGTGACACCACACGACCCACGTCCCCCGGTTCACCAGCTCGGCACACGTCGCGGCCCGGTCCTGCACGGTATCACGACGCGCCGTAAGTCGTTCACTGAGCGACTGCGCTTCCATGGGGAATAGGGCACCACCCGTCGCTTCGGTATGTACGGTATGCTGCACGATCTTCAACTCGGGGAGTGCGAACGCTGAACCGTCGAAGCCAATGTCGGCCGGATTCCGCACCGACACGGCCCACGAGCAGACCCAGCGCCAGAAGTCCCGTTCTGCGTGCCGCTTGATCCGCCAGCTCTGCGTCTCGCCCCCATCGTGGACGAAGAACGTCGCCAGCATTTCCGTGCGCGTCATCACCCCGAGAAATTCGGCATGATTACCGAGCTCCATGTGGTCGTTCGGCGCCGGCGTCGCCGTGCAAGCCAGTCGGTACGGGGTTTTGGCAAACGCCCCAATTAGTGCGGTGCGGGTCGCCCCGTCGTACGATTTGAGGATGCTGGATTCATCCAGCACTACGCCCGTAAAGTCGCCAGGGTCGAAGCGATCGAGCATTTCATAGTTTGTCACGATGATCTGCCCATCGCACGGTTCGCGGGCATAGACGGCAGGTATCTTGAAGCGCTTCGCTTCAGCTACGGTCTGTTGCGCCACGGCGAGCGGGGTAAGAATTAGCACGCGCCCCGGGACATGGCGCGCCCATTCGAGCTGCTGAAAGGTCTTGCCGAGTCCGCAATCCTCAAACAACGCCGCGCGGCCCCGCTGGAGCGCCCAGCGCACGATCGCGCGTTGCCAGTCAAAGAGCTGCCCATGCAATTCGCCCGCCTCGAGCCCCACGGCAGGAGCGGTCAGCGCCTTTTCGGCGACGAATGCCGCATAGCTCACGGGTCCAGCCCCCCAGCAGGGGACCCGCTCACGCCCGTCACAGTGCACCCAACACGTGGAGAATGCCAATCCACGCGAAAATCGCCCACGCGAGAAGTACGAACGCGCCAACCGCCACAGCGCCGAGAGCTTTGCGATCGTCCGTCATTGTGGCTCCTGGGGCGCTGGGACCGGGATATATGCTTCCGGCGAGCCCCTGAAGAACCGACCGCCCTGCTAAGTCGGTCCCCAGAGTGCCCAGGTAGATGTTGCGCCCACACCACGGACAACGGACCTTTTGGCTCATAACTGCTCCCCGATCGGGGGTTTCCAATCGCCTTCGTGATCCCATTCCGTGGCGCGGCTCAGCGGTTCCGTCACTTCCCATTCCCCGTCCCATTGCTCCCAATGCCGCGTACAGGTCTCGCACTCGAACATATTGGCCGAGTGATCTTTGCAGGTATGGCACATCCCATCGTCACCGACGACGCTGTTGCAGCCGAAGAGACAGGACGCGCCCCAGGTCGCGAGGCTGAGCTTGCAGCATTCGGGGGCATCCGCTGGCAGATTCTGGACGCTCATACGGGCTCCCATTTCAGGGCGGAAGTGACGACGATGCGGACGAAATCTTCGGCTTCCCGATCCGGCACGTTTCGGCCCCACGAGGCTTCGAGATAGCGCCGCGTGAGTTCTACGGTATGCGGATGGGGGTCGCCTAACTTCGTCAGCGCATCCCGCACAAGGCGAATGACGGATACGAAGGCTTCCCCGTAGGGGCTGCCGGATAGCGCATTGGACTGCGCCCAGCTCTGGGCGATTTGGAGCGCATTCAACAAATCTTCGTGGGGGCTCTGGGTGAGCGGAGTCGTCTGGGTCATTCCGCCTCCATAAGCAGCGCATCAATATCCTGTTTCGCCGCTTCCAACGACGGCGCGCCCCCGTGGCGTGCATCGCCGGGGCCATCGTAGTCGTCGTGCCACCAGCGCCAGTCAAAGTTTCGGAGCGGGATGGGCGGGGGATCATATTCGATCCAGCAGCCCCGGTAGGCGATTTTGCTCATAGAGGTATGCCCGTCCCCTTACAGGATTCGCAGACACCCCCCGCAACCGTTCCTGAGCCATCGCAGGACGGACACGGCAGATATTTGGCCCATTGTTCGCCCCCCGCTTCCCCGGTCAAAGCAGCATACAGAATCAATGCCGCTGTATCGCGGGCTTGTCGATCGGGCTCGGTGAGCAAGCGAAAGGCTGCCTCACCCATGCCGGACCTCAAAATGGATTTGGCCACCAAGATGGCTGCCTCATTCGGCTCGGCCAACTTCGCCAGCGCTTGGGCAATGAGTCCCCGGATACGGTCTAACGCTTGTTTCGCATCCGAATCGGCAATGTCTTTGTCCCCATAGATCACGGCGAGCTGCAAGGCGTTCTGCAAGTCGGTCGCGGCCGGGGCCTTCACTGGGGTGACGAGGCTCATGGCTGCCCCTGGCGGTAGGCCTGCTCCGCTTTGAGCGCCTGCTGCTCGGCCTGCATGGTGACATCTGCATACAGGGCCTCAAGGGCCTCATCGGATAACAGGGCGAGCATCTGGGTAGTATAGGGAGTCGGTGTCATGGGCACCAATCTACGGGGTACTTGACAGGTGTCAAGCCCCCCGCTAACGTAGGCACACATGAACTGCATCCGATGCCGGGGAACCGGCAAAGAACCCGACTGGCGTGGGCTGGGAATGAAGGTGCGTCAGATGCGGGTATCCAAGGGCATGGGTCTCCGAGAAATGGCGCGGCATGTCCGCGTCAGCCCCGCATTCATTTCAGACCTTGAGCGCGGGAATCGCTCTTGGCAGGGGCCGAAAGCTAGGGCGATTCTTGACTTGCTCGGCATGAAGGGGGCCGCATGACGTGGAGCTGGTGGGCCTTCATCGCCGGCATGATCAGCTCCTTCGTGGTCTCCTTCGGCGCCATGGTCGGCTGGTGGTTCCTCCTCATCGGTCGCCATGAACCGGAACCGATGGACCGCGTGCAACAGGATTTCGAGCAGGTGCGCGAAGCGATCCGGCGCCGGAAGGCCAAATGACTCGCACAGTCGAGCAGTACGAGTGCGAGAACCATCAGCACCGTGGCAGGACTCTGGGAATCGCCCGCCATGACAAGTGCGCCCCGTTCGCGTGCAACGGTGTGCTTGCGTTGGTGGTCGAAGCCAATCCCCTGCGTGCTATTCCGGGAGAACGGCTCGTGACGGAGCGGTGTCAAGGCTGTGCGCGCGTCGTAAATGTCTGGCGCGTGGTTGGGGACGATGCCGCGTGAGTCGTTTTTACTGGATCGCCCGTTTCACTGTCCCCTCTGCCAGCAGAAGGTGGCGCGGCTCTACCCGGTGACCCATTACGATCACAGGATGCGGCGCTGGCGCCCCGTCAATGCCTGCTTGGCCTGCTGTGGTCTCAGAGAGAAGGACGGTCCAACGTTTGATCTGCGCCAGCATCGACCGATTCAACGATGAGAAAGACCCGCGGGAGCCGGTGCAGGGCCAAAACATCCACGGGTCGGCGGTGTCGGCTCCCCGCGCGGTTCAACGGGTTGTGTCACATGCATGACCACATGCAAAGTGCGGTCCCCATTTACCAGAGGAAGCCATGAGCGCCGAGCCCGAGCAGCCAAACCGGAAGTACATGCATCCTGAGAGTGGGGAATACAAAGCCAAGAAAGCCGCCGAGGAGAAACACTACGCGGCGCTCGAACGCGCCGAGTGGTTGCAGCTCTGGCGGATTTACGAACGGTGCGTGGATATCGCGCACAAGGTATGGGATACAAAGCTCGAGGATGCCCAAGTCGAGCAGAGGGAAATAGCAGAAGCCATGCGCGACCGGCTGGCTTGGAATGAGGCCGGCGGCAAAGATCGCCGCGAAATCCCCGTGCCGCTGTTCACTCCCCGGGATCGCTTGCAGTTCATCAAAGAGGTCGCCGTCAACCTCACCATCAGTGCCGGACAACGGGGGCTCTCGATTCGGTTCCCCAAGGAATGGATGCCCAGAGATGCCGAGATGAAACCGGAAGCGGGGACCGAAGCGGCATCGGGTGCATCTGAGGAGACGTTGGATACAGAAGCGCGCCAAGTGGCCGCCCAAGGGGCGGTGAACCAAAGTTCACGGCCTGAGCCGAACGCAGATGGGGTACCCCTCACCAGATGACCTCCAAAGCGAAAATCGACGTGGCGGGCCCTAGGAGGCTCCAGGACGAGAGCAAAAAATCCCGCCTGACGCACCATATCGGGGCCAAAGTGAACCGGGACGCGTTTCAGATCATCGACAACGCGGCGCTGATTCGCGGGCTCCCCCGGTCGGAGATTGTGTCGCGGGGAGCGTTGGAATATGCCCAGCGGGTGTTGGAACAGGCGACGGGGACGGTGGCGGCCTTTCGTCGTATTATCCGGAAACAGCACGCACAAAAGGCGGGGCTTGCGAAACGGCGGCCGGGCTAGAATGTTGTGACTGCCCGTTACGGTAACACTCACAACTATCCGGTGTGCATGTACGTAAAACTCTTCGGCAGTATCCTCGACTCCTCGATTTGGTCGGCCGATCCGACCACGCGCATTGTGTGGATCACCATGCTTGCCATGGCTGACGAGTTTGGAATCGTCTACGCTTCCATTGATGGATTGGCACGTCGCGCCCAAGTCGCCACCCAGCAATGTCGTAAGGCCCTCAAGGTCCTGGAGGCGCCAGACGAAAACGACCGGAGCGGTGTCGCACAGGGCTGCCGCATTCGAGCCTTACAGGGCGCGTGGGAAGTCATCAACTACAAGAAATATCGGGAGTTGCGGACCCAGAAACAGGTCGCGAATGCAGCTAGGCAAGCCCGGTATCGGGAGTTACATGGCGTTACAGAGCGTGACAACCCTGTGACAAGTGTTACTGTAGGCGATGTCACGACAGAAGCAGAAGCAGAAGCAGAAGCAGAAGCAAATACAAAGCCAAAGACAACTACCGCACGCTCACGCGTGGCGCAAGCGCATTGGGTACGGGAACTGGGGAGCATTTGGAGAAATCGCTACCACGGCGAACCGCCGTGGGCCAAGATGGGCAAGCTGCTGAAGCCAGTCAAAGATGCTCCCGATCTTGTCCATCGCTTCACCGCTTATGTGGCGGCCACCGAACCGCGATACGTCAACCTGGCCAAATTCGTGGCGTCGTTCGGTTCCTGGGGCAATGGGAAACCAACACCGCAGACCTATGGCCCTTATATACCGGGCCAATCAGGGCCGAATCTGTGACTAGTCCACTCACCCTCGCGCCAGCAATTCCGCCACCCTTCGTCCCCAAACGGTTTCTTGCCGCGCGCTTTGAGAACTACCAATCCGAAAACGACAGCGAGGCAAAAGCGCTCCGCGTGGCCGCGCGCTGGGTTGAACTCGTAACCAAAGGCCCTACGAACACCGCAGTCTGCTTTGGTGCCAGCCCGTGATTTTGCTGGACGAAGTACGACCGACGGCGAACACCGCATTTGACGACACGGAACTCGCCAAGCTGGCGTGTCACTGCTATGATCAACAGGTGCCGATCGTCCTCACCACGAACGTCAACCCACTGGCGGAAGTCCTTGGCGCCCCAGCTGCGAGTCGATTTACACAGATCACACTCACCGGTCGCGATCGGCGTCGGGAGCAATTACGCGCCACCACGTGAGGGGCTGCCCTGAAATCCTGTGCCACCACTGCGGCCAAGATTACGCCCGCGACTACTGGGGCCATCCCGCGAAAGCCGATCCGTGCGTCTGCACGTCCTGTCGGCGCGATACCAACCCCGATGCCGCCGATGCGCCCCACTGGATTCCCCAACCGCAGGAATCTGCGCTCGCGCGTGTGGCCGTCGTTACGCCGGCGCGGAAACAGTGCCGAATGTGCAGGGGTGAATGGGATGGGCTCATTTTCGGCCCTGCTCCCAAGGGCTCCCCCCTGCCATTCGGCATCTGTCCCACCTGCGGCGCGGAGGAGGATCGGCAACTCGCCGCGATGGCGGCCCGCACGGTGCCTGTGGGCATGCCACTGCTCGCGCGCCCCCGTCGCACGGCGGATGGCTAACGTCGCCGTTCCGTGGCTCACCCACTTTTACCAGGACGTGCCTGGTTTTTTCTGGTTCGAAGAGGGCTACCGACGCATGCTTGAGACGCTGCCACGCACCAGTCCGTCCGTGTTCGTCGAGATCGGGAGCTTTCACGGGCGCTCGACGGCCTACCTCGCCGTCGAAGCGCTGAACCGCGGCATCCCGGTGACGATTCACTGCGTCGATTCGTGGCAATTCCCCACGCCCTCCGAAGGCGCCGAAGCGAGGCGCGATTTCGGTCAGCACTTGGCGCCCGTCGCCGTGCTCCTCGGGGAGCGCTTTGTCGTCCATGCGATGAGATCCGACGAGGCGTCGCGAAAGTTCGATGACGGGTCGGTTGATGTTGTCTGGATCGACGGCGACCATGCGCACGACGCGGTGGTGTCGGACATCCGCGCCTGGTTTCCGAAACTGCGGTCGGGTGGCTGGATGGGGGGCGACGATTGGTGCATGCGCCCTGTACAACAGGCGGTGTTCGAGGAATTCGGGACCAACTACATTCTCGTGCATGGCTGGACGACGAATCCCACGCCGCAAATTTGGCCAAGCTGGTTGGTCAGGAAAGGATGACGCCAGTCGTGTTGGTACTTCCTGAGCCTCCTGCCGCGAACAGGTACTTGCGGACTCATGGCCATGTCACGTACAAAACGCGCGAGGCAAAGGCGTACTGCGAACTGGTCGCGACGCTGGCGCACGATGTTCGGACGAATGGCGGCCCCGCGTTTCCAGAGGGCGATGTATCGGTTGCGGTCGTCTGGCATCGCGGTCGGAGGGCGGGGGATTTAGGCGAGCGCACCAAATGTCTGTACGACTCGTTACAGGGGACGGTCTACACCAACGACAAGCAAATCGCGCACGATGAGCGGTGGCGCGTTGACGCCCATGGGAGCCTGCCCAAGGGGCACGTGCGAATCACCGTCACCGATCCGCGAATGTCCTAAGGTTCATCCGCGCGCGGGGCCCCCGGGGAGCGACGTTACGCGAAATCGCCCAATCGCTCCGACTCAACGAGAACACCGCGCGCCCTAGGGTGTGGGAATTGTGCGGCAACGTCCCGGCTGGGAGACTTCCGCGCCCCCCGTTGATTTACATGAGCGCCGAGAAGCGCGAAGGGATGCGCGTCTACCGGTCCGTTGACACCCAAGAAATCCGCTGACCTGATTGGTCCCGTCGTCCCATTTGTCGGGACGATCCTCGATGCCCTCGATGCTGCCGGGATGGTGGGCGAGACCTGGGACCCATGGCGAACCTTCTGGAAAGCGATCTTTGCACTCCCCATGGACGACGCAGACCGCAC
>WNGO01017278.1_pt1 | contig 12998 bp, 11 predicted proteins | sample 5400511 | NCBI WGS metagenome assembly WNGO01 (sample SAMN13153380, study PRJNA577476) | soil metagenome | isolation source: 20 cm soil or saprolite under Garry oak tree replicate 2 | place: USA:California | collected 2016-06-15
GGTTCCGCCAACACGTGTTCCTCCAGAAGTAACGTCTCAATCGCGCGTAGCATCTGCTCGTCGCTCACCAGGACCACGTCGTCGACGAGGTTCTGTACATCGCCTACATTCGCTGCCTCCGGCGTTCGTGTCGCTAGCCCATCGGCAATCGTGTCGCACGTCTCGGTTGTCACTGCTTTGCCTTTCTTCCAGGATAGGTAGTAGGCCGGCGCGCGTTCCGCTTGCACACCGATGATCTTCACTGCAGGCAAGGTCTGTTTCACCGCCGCCGCGATACCGCGAATCAGAGCCGTATCCCCCACTGGCACAACGATCACGCTCGTCTCGGGAAGCTGCTCCAGGATTTCACATCCAATCGTCGCGGGCCCCGCGGGCAGATCCTCGTCGGTCGCATCATTCAGCAAATGCACCCCCGGCCGTTTGGCATACTCCGCAGCCAGCGTGAACGCAGACGCCAGATCGTCGCCGCCGCTCTCCACAATCGACGCGCCGAGCCCTGCAATGCGGTCGCGCTTCACCGGATTGCAGTTCGCAGGTAAAAAGACCTTGGCCTTGACACCAAACTGTTTGGCCGCACAAGCCACCGCCGCTCCATGATTCCCGGTGCTCGAAGCCACCACTTCCTTCACCTGCCCCCTCGCCATTCTCTGCGCCAGCGCCCAGAACGCGCCTCGCACTTTGAAGGAGCCCGTCGGCAGCTCCGTTTCCAACTTCAAGTAAACACTTCTGCCCGCCGCCGCGCTCAGGAACGGCGCAGCAATCAACCGTGTCGGCACAAAATACTTTGCCAGAAATCTTTGCGCCTCACGAATCGTGGAAATGCTTGGAACAATTTGCAGACCAGCCTCACCGACCGAAGAACTCATCCGACCACCGCCGATGCCGCCGCTCGCTTCCTGCCCAGCCCCATGTACGGCTCCAGGTCCTTCATCATACCCCGGAATTCTGCATGAACCCCTTACGGTCACACGCGAAATGTCCAGGCCGGCTGCGATTTCTCACCACACCTACAGAGATTTTCATCACCTGCAAAAGAAAGAACGTTGTCATCCTGAAACCATCCGCCGAACATCGCCGGGATGATCTCAGCGTTTCCACCCAGCAGGGTGTTGGTACGCATGGGGCCGGGTGTCTGGGGCGAAGGTATTCAACTAGCGACGGCGGCCACCTCTTTCTTCCTCGATTCGTTCCAGAGATGAATGTACGGCTCGAGTTCCTTCATCATTTGTCGGAATTGCGCGAGGTCGAGCGATTGCGCGCCGTCGCTGATGGCTTTTTCTGGCGCGGGATGTACTTCCACGATCAGTCCGTCGGCGCCAATCGCTACGCCCGCGCGCGACAAGGCCGGCACGAGGCTCCGCTTCCCCGTCGCGTGGCTCGGATCGAGAATCACGGGCAAGTGTGTCAATTCATTCAGGGCGGGGATCGCGGCGATGTCGCAGGTGTTTCGCGTCACGGTTTCAAACGTGCGAATCCCCCGCTCGCACAAAATCACATCGGGATCGGGCCGCCCGCATTTTCCCAGCGCCTTCAACAGCATGAAATTCTGCATGTTTCGCGCGCCCACCTGCATCACGTCGGCGTATCGTGCGACCAAATCCACATGGCGGTCGCTCATCACTTCCGTGATGATCGCCAGTCCCGTGGCCTGCTTGGCCTTCTTCAGCAGCTTCAAACCTTCTTCTTCCATGCCCTGAAAATCGTAAGGTGAAGTTCGCGGCTTGAACGCGCCGCCGCGCAACATTTTCGCGCCGGCTTTCGCCACGCCTTCCGCGGCCTGCATGATCTGTTTTTCTGATTCCACCGAGCACGGACCGGCCATCACCACGAATTCTCCCCCGCCGATTTCCGTTCCGTCTACTTTTATTCTTGTTTTTTCAGCACGGAATTCCTTGCTCACAAATTTATAGGGCGCCGAGATCCGCACCACGTTGTCCACCTGCGGCATGGCCTCAATCGATTCCATGCACGCGGTCACATCTCCCACACCAACGACTCCAATGACCACGCGTTCTTCCCCTTCGATGGAGTGCACTTTGTACCCGAAGTGCTCCACCTGTTTGCGTACTTCATCGATCTCTTCGCGCTTCGCGTGCAATTTCATGGAGATGATCATCTTTCCGGCCCTCTCAATTTGTTTTTCGTCCCTTAAAACAAAAAACCCACTCGGCTGGCGAGTGGGTCGAATCTTTTTCTCTGGATTCGCTTACAAAAACGCCCCCCGCTACCTGGATGGATCCCAAGTAAATCGATACCAGCGGTAGGAGTTGGCGAACCCGGCGTCCATGACCTACATATTGTATTTCTTCCCGTTCCCAGACACAACAGTTTCTTTGAGTCCCGGCGGGCCGCAGAATTTCGATTTGTCCTCAGAAGAATAGAACCGCGATGCGATAGCGCGTGAATCCGGCCGCGCCATTCGCGCGGCACGCCCCCACCGCAACCCTGCTGTAAGGCCCGCTCCGAATCTTTCTCTCGACATCTTCCGGCAGTTTGCTCAGGTCAGTGGCCTCAAATCGGATCATCGCTCTTGCTGGCGTGCCGGCGAATCCCGCATCCCTCTCACAGGTTTTCCGCGCTCCCTCGGTTGCGTTGGCCGACCTGAATCCCTGTGCGGCTAGCAATGAAACCACCTTGTATTCCTGCTGCTCAACGCTCAATTCCGGGACAATCTGCGAAAAATCCTGGACCGCGAAGAGGCCCCCCGGCCCGCGCACCGCTGCGATACCAACGGAGGTGAGCCGCGGGTCCAGGATGTTCTTGCAGTGACCGGGCGAATCCATCCAGCCGCGATGAATGATCTGGGGATTCGGACCGCTGGCGATGTTCTCGGCGATGGCACCGAACCGCGCGCCAGCCTCGGCGAGGCGATCTTCGAGGTTGGGTTCGCTGGGGAGCCTGTGTTCGAGCCTATTCAGGTTGAGCATGAGAAGGGCGTGCCGGCGGGCGGCTTTGAAGAGTGTTTCATCCCACTGGAGTACGGAGAGGTCGTGGGCAGTGCGCTCGCGGTTCAGAGCTTCGAAGAGCTGGCGCTCCGAGTCGTTCCTCTCCAGTTGAGCATGCGCACCGGTAGAAAAACAGAACAGAAATGCAACGGCCAGGAGAAATATGAGATTTCTCATGCCGATGAAAATCAGCCGCGGACGCGGACGGCGCTGAAGCTGAGAACCACGTGGCCGCCGGCCGTGGGACGGCCAAAACTCAGCATGGGGCTGAAGCGCGAGAAGAGCAGCAACTGATCAAGATGATGCAGAAGCTCCGGATTCGTCGGCCCGGAGAGAATCTGGTAGTCGGTCATTTGGCCATGCGAGTCGACAGTGACATCAATCAGTAGGCCATGTGGCAAAGAGAGCTCGAGGTCCTGCTGCTCCGGCGCCCAGGCTTGCGGATAGTCCGAAAGAGAAACCAGCTCGGCTGGGCGCATCAGATTGAGAGCCACGTCGTTCTGGACGGCGCGCAGGGTGGTGCCCGGCACGATCATCTGGAGCACCAGAACGAAAACGAGGATGGCGGAGAGGAATCCGCCGGTAGCCGGGACGGTCAACGGGCGGAAAACGTTGTCAAGCAGAATTTCAGCGCGATCCTTCATGCGGCGCATACGGCTCGGCCAGTTCTGCGAAGGCTGCGCCTGAGCGGCCGCAACCTTGATGCGCACGGCCAGATCGGCCGGCGGAATGTTTTTGGGTACGCGCGAGAGCATAACGGCCAGCTTGCGGAAGCGTTCCAGTTCCTGGCGGCAAACGCCGCAACCTTCCAGGTGCTGTCGAATCTGCACGCGCTCTTCAACGCGCGCTCCACCCGTTACCGCATCATCGAAATAACCGGCCAGTTTGGTTCGCACTGTGTTGCACTTCATTGGACACCCTTGCCCGTGGAACTTGCCCGCGGAGACGTACATTGGGAAGAAACTGTGATACGCCGTGCGGCGGAAAAAGCATCGCCGAAAGGTGACGGCTGAGCCTCGGAGACATTGCCGTGCGAATACGTCTGGGGGTGACAACCGCGAATCTGGTGTCCACCCAAGAGCGGCTCAAGAATTTCTTTCAGCGCACGGCGCCCGCGAAGGATGCGGGACTTCACCGTGCCGACGCTGCATTCCAAGACTTCGGAGACTTCCTCGTAGCTCAGGCCTTCGAGGTCTCGCAAAATCACCGCGCTGCGAAAAACATCGGGAATCTGTTGCAAAGCGCCATGCACGACTACCTGGATTTCCAACGACGCAAGCTGCTCGAAGGGCGTGGCGCCAAGATCCTCGATCTCGACGCGCGCTTGCCCTTCCTCCGGCTCAGCATCGATGGAAACATTCTTCTGCACATGGCGTTTGAACCAGCGCTTGTGATTCAGAGCTTCGCGGATGGCGATGCGGTAGAGCCACGTCTTCAAAGAGCTGCCCTGGTGGAAATTGCGGATGCCGCGGAAAGCCTTCAAGAAAACTTCCTGGGTGCCGTCGGCGGCATCGGAAGTGTCGCCAAGCATGCCGAGGATGAGGTTATAGACCGGTGCATGATAGTGAGTGACGAGCCAGTCGAAGGCCGCCTCCGAGCCTGCTTGCAGCTCGTGGACGAGATCGGCTTCATCGCGGCCCCAGCTAAGGGCACTAGCCCAATCGGACACTGCCGGCCTTTCCAGCCCGATTGAACCCACCATCCTGTGCAGATGGGTTACTCGGGCCACCCTGCTGAGGTCCAACCTTAGAACGGTGGACCCAGGCACGACTTGCGACCCCGACCGAGTCGGGCCGAACCGGGAACGTCGTCGAACGGTTCCCGATGTCCGCTCAGTATTCTTAGACACCGAGAGCCGCGCAGTTGTTTCCCCGGATGGGGAAGAATTCTCGTGCCTTGCCAATTGTTGCACCAAGGGCGACTGGCTGCAATGGGACGCGGTGGTTCGTGAACCAGGACCGGAACACGGTAATCGTCGCTACTGGACGGTCGAGTGGACGACAAAGGGGCGCTCCCACTCCTGGGAGCTTTCGCAAAGTAGCGTGGAATTGCTTGAAAACAAAAGGGTTGAGTTCTTGGCAAAGTAAAACGTAATGAGCAAGTAGGTGAAAAAGAGGCGGATTGGGAGGGGATCGAGCACTAACAGCCTCTCACCATGGTTGTTGTAAGAGGCTTAACTTTGGCTGGGTCTTTTGGACGCGAGGATCGCAGAAATCGAAGAAAAAAGAAAGCAGCCTTCAAGCCCCGGCCTGAACGCCAAGGGGCGCGAAAGTGGCGTGGATCACGGCGAAAACCCGAGAGGAATGGAGCCGCAAGAGCGCTCCTTGAAGTGAAATCGCGTCGGTTGACATTGGTAGTATTCGGGACGGAGGTGTGCTAAAGAGGGCCGGCAAGGACAGGAGGGATTATGCGCGGAAAGCGGAAATTCGGGCTCATCCTACTGTTAGCAGCGTTGGTGGTTCCGGTATTTGGCCAGGGGCAACCGGCGGACAAAACGATCATGGTGTTCGGACAATCAATTCATTATTTTGATATGGGCTCGGGGCCGGTCGTGGTGCTGCTTCACGGATTGGGGAGCCGCAAGGAAGACTGGATGCCGGTGCTCGAGCCGATGGCGCAGAAATATCGATTACTGGTTCCCGACCAGATCGGGTTCGGGCGCTCGGACAAGCCGCTACTGGATTATAGCATTCAAACATATGTGGATTTTCTGAATGAATTCTTGCGGCAATTGAAGGTGGAAAAAGCGAACCTGGTGGGCGAATCGCTGGGCGGCTGGATCGCCGGGCTTTACGTGGCGGAGATCGCCAGCGGCGCGCACTTGATACCAGTGGAGAAGCTCGTGCTTGTAGATGCGGCAGGATTGAAGCAGGACAAGCCGATCCCGGATTTGAATCCGAGCTCACTGGCGGCGATGCGCGGACTGATGGAGGCGGTTTTCTACGACACGAGCTGGCTGAATGAGGAGGCGCTGCGAAGGACTTTCACGGACAAGCTGGCGGTTCACGACGGCTACACGGTGCGGAGCTTGTTGGGGAATCCAACTCTTGGAACCGAAAGATTGGACGAAAAGCTGGCCAGTATCAAGGTGCCGACGCTGGTGACGTGGGGAAAACAGGACAAGTTGTTGCCAATCGGAGCCGGAGAACGGTACGCCGCGGGAATCGGGCGCGAAGCTGGTCAGCTTTGAGAAGTGCGGGCACGTCCCCCCGATTGAAAAAACGGAAGAGTTTCTAGCGGCGGTAACTGAATTTCTTGGCGGCGGGGCGGCGACTGCGCACTGAACTGAGCCGAAGCAACAAGAAAATCCTGGATGTGAGGGTGAGGGTGGCGCAAGACGTGGAGCTGCTGGCTTCGTACTGGACGATTGCGGGTGGGGCGCAGCCGCATACGGACAAAGAGTACAGTCCGTTTGATTTTGAGGACCGGGTTGTAGCTGCGGCACGGGCAGGTTTCAAGGGCGTGGGAATCTGGCATGCGGACCTGGAGCACGTCCTCAAGAGCAGAAGCTTGAAGGAGATGAAGAGAATTCTCGACGACAATGGAATGAAACATGTGGAGCTGGAATTTCTGAAGGATTGGTTTCTAGAAGGAGAAAGAAAAAAACAATCGGATATCGAGAAAGAGAAACTGTTTGCCGCGGCTGAGGCGCTGAACGCCAAGCACGTGAAGGTGGGAGATTTTTTTCGCGAGAAATGTGAGATGGCGCGGCTGATTGAGGCGTTCGCGTCGCTGTGTGCGGACGCGGCCGAGCATGGAATCACAATTGGTTTCGAACTGATGCCCTTTGCCATGATCGATACGCTTGCGCACGCGTTGACGATGGTTGAGGGAGCGGGAGCGAAGAACGGGGGAATCATCCTGGACACGTGGCACGTGGTGAAGCTGGGAATTCCGTATGAGGAAGTGGCGCGGATTCCCGCGCGTTACTTGATCAGCGTTGAGCTCAATGATGGGACGCTCAAGGCGCCTTGGGACTTGCATGAAGACACCATCAATCATCGACGGCTGTGTGGCGAAGGTGAGTTTGACGTGCAGGGGTTCATAGCCAGCGTGCGGAAGGCAGGTTACACGGGTCCGTTTGGCATTGAGGTTCTTTCGCAGGAGCTGCGGCGGAAGCCGCTGGAAGAATTGACGACGCGAGCGTTTAGCACGACGATGGCGCAGTTTCGTGCTTGAATGCAGTTCCCTGCAAGAAATGCAATATTTTTATTTCTGGCCTGCATTGGTTTTCGGCAAGCGAGGCGCGTGTTGATGGAAAGGTTGCGCCGACCGACGCAGTTCTTTCTCTGGCCGCAAAGGGAGCTGCGGCGACCCGTTTGCTAGTTGGAAAGAGCACGGTCGATGGAAAAGGCGCCGGAGCCCGTGATCATGATGGCCAGGGCGATGGCGAGCGCGAGAATGTGGTACTCAAAGCCTTCGCCTTTTTGGTTGCCGAGCCAGTTTGCAAAAAAGCCGTAGTGCCAATGGACCATGGCCACGGCCACCATCATGTTGCAAGCGATGCCGAAAGCGGCAGCGCGGCCCAGAAGGCCGAGAATCAAGCCGATACTTCCCAGAAATTCCGCGCAGATGGCCAGGAAGGCTAAGGGCGCGGGGATATGCATGCCCTGAGTGAAAAAACCCATGGTGGCGGAAAATCCAAACCCGCCAAACCAGCCGAGGGCCTTTTGCGCACCGTGCGCGAAGAAGATCACGCCAAGGATAAGACGAAGAATGGTGATGGCCGGATCGTCCGTGGTGTTGATGAGTTTGCGTAACACGGGCACGCCCCCCTTCTCTTAGAAGAGAAAATCAGGACTCAAGGAAACGGAGATGTTACACCGATTTCGCTGGGTGGTGGACACGAACGCGGCAAACCGAGGGATCAGGACGGTTTGGATCCGGCATCGGCAATGATAGCGCGAGCGGGAGGGCGGACGGCTGCGGAGCCCGGACAAAGCTCATGACCCCATCTTGAGTCAAGGAGTGCGAGTTGCCGTAACTGCGTTACGAATTCCAGATCCAAGACGGCGCCGCCTAGGCGGGAACGAGTTGTCACTCGCTTGCCATTCCACTTGGTAGTAAAGTGGCGCTCATTATGGCGTCAAGGGATTGGCAGTGCCTGGAGGGCCATCATGGCCGGCGATGGGATGGATGCGATCAAGCATCTGGTTGTGGTGATGATGGAGAATCGATCGTTCGACAACCTACTGGGATTCCTGTATGCGGACGTGCACAACCGGCCGCCAATTAACATTCCGGCGTCGTCACCAGGAGGGCAACCGACGTTTGATGGGCTGGTCGACGCAAGTCCGGAGAGCCCGTTCTGGAACCCATCCAATCCGGAGTATTTCACGGCGAATGCGCCGCCAGTGAAAGTGTTCGCCACAAAGGGCACAAAGGGACCAAGTCCGTTCCTGGCGCCGAACCATGATCCGCACGAGGAATTCGACCACATTACGTTCCAGATTCTGGGGCCACAGGGCTGGACCGGCCCTAAGATGAAGGGATTTCTCGTCGATTACATCACGACCGATCCCGGGCACCCGGAGAATGCCAACCAAGTGATGGAGTGCTACAGCCCGGAGCAAGTGAGCGTGATCAGCCAGCTAGCGAAAAACTTTGCCGCGAGCGACCGATGGTTCTGCTCGACGCCCAACCAAACGCTGCCGAACCGGGCGTTCGTGCATGCGGGAACGTCGATGGGGCGGGTGAACAACAAGCCAGAGCCGCTCTATGAAGCGGAAACAATTTTTGAAGTGCTGGAAACCACCCGGCACAGCTGGAGGGTCTACAACGATTCGTTTATCATGTCGCTCGTGCGGCTGCAATTTCCGCAGCTGTGGAATCCACTACTGCAGCCGCATTTCCACGAGATGGAGGAGTTTGAAGAGGATTGCCGAGATGGAACCCTGCCGGAATACTCGTTTGTGGAGCCGAGTTTCCAGATTGAACCGAACGACGAGCATCCGCCACACGACGTGAGTCTAGGCGAGCAATTTCTTCTGCGCGTTTGGAAAGCTGTCAGCGGGGGCAAAGATTGGAACAGCACGCTACTGGTGATTACCTTTGATGAACACGGAGGCTGCTACGACCACGTCGTACCTCCAGCGGCAGTTCCGCCGGATGTGGCAAGCAATCCGGGAGAGGAAGGCTTCCGTTTTGATCGCTTTGGCGTGCGAGTTCCAACGGTACTCGTGTCGCCATACATCGAAGCGGGGACAGTGTTCCGCTCGCCGAGCGACGTGCCATATGATCACGCATCGATCCTGGCAACGATCCGAGACTGGCTGCAAATTCCGCAGGAGAAGATGCTCAGCAGCGGCCGGGTCAAGCAGGCTCCGACCTTTGGGAACGTCTTGACCCGTTCGGCGCCTCGTACAGAATTGCCGGTCATTGCACAGAAGGGCGCGCCTGCGCACCCAACGAAGCGATGGATTGCTCGGAACGACTTGCAAGCGGCCATGCTGACCGCTCACAGAAAGCGCTACCAACACATTCTGGGAAACCTGGCAAGGCTCAAGGGCTTGCGGACGCCGCCGCCAAAATCTAGGCCAAAATAGGTCAACCGCTGCCGACTTGGCGAGGGAGATTCGATCCTAATGCTGCTCTCGCAGCCACGTCCGTTCAGGCGTTAGGAATGGTATGCATGAAGTCGAGTGGATATCTCGTGGCTCTGTTCTCTTCTGGCCTTCCGTTGCTTCGAGGGGAGCTCGAAGAGGGGGAGCGCCGGTCGGAGCAGTAGAGACAAAAGTGGTTCAAGATTAGAAGCGCTAATAGAGTTGCGTTGCGCCCTAACGGCGGAGACCCCGCGCTGCATCGATTTTCCGGTTAGCGCCGCGGCCCTCATGGCTCTTCGCGCGTGCTCAAGGACGAAAGTAACGATCAAAGTCAAAATGATTGTTAGGAGAAGGGGCAGACTGCACTAGTGCGAAAGCATGCGTATCCGAGAGAGAAAATAGAGAAAATGACAAAATTCCATTTCTCGATTCCCATGTCACTCGGGCAGACGTTGATTCCAGTAGATTTGCAGGTCAGCGCCCAGACATAGAAAGCGACGCCATGGTAGGACAATCCGCAGGGAATTGCGGACCTGGCTCCCCCAATTCCATTAGCTGGCCGAGACCCAGGTTATCGAACCAGGTAAGGCCCTGTCATTCACTTAATTCCCACGTTCCAGTGACGGAAAGAATTCGTACATCCTAAGCCGCTCCCTTCGGAACTTGCTCCTGGGGAGGGCGCATGCTCATCGGGGTAACCCCGGCCTACGCGAGTTGCTAGTTGGTTAAGGCCTTTTTGGCGCGTTCTGGGTCCGCTGGCCGAAACATCGTATTATGATGGCTGGAGTTTTCAGCCGGAGGCAGCCATCGCATACATAGAGAAACGTCGATCACCCAGGTATTCATTCATCGCGAGCGCTGAGCTGATCGATGAGAAAGCAGACGTCCGGATCGCTTCGCGAGTAAGCGAACTGAGCCTCCATGGTTGCTATTTAGATATGATGAATCCGTTCCCCAAGGGAACGCTGGTGCTCGTGAGGATCACCGCCGGGGATGCGCTCTTCGCCGCCAAGTCCAAAATCATTTATTCGCAGCCGAATATGGGTGCCGGCGTAGTCTTCCTGCAAATCGAACCGCAATCGCAAACTTCGCTGGAGGGCTGGCTGGATGGAGCGGAGAAGGACAATCAGAGGCAGGTAGGATAATCCCGCTTGGGCACGGCAGCGTGGGCGCCAATCGGGGTAGCGCCGCCATCGGGGCGAACAATAAATGAAAATCTGAATCAGTACGGGAATTGACACCGTCTGAAAAGTGGACAGAGTGGAAGTGTGTCCGGATCAGAGAGTGCGTGCATCGGGCAAATTCAGATGGCGTTGCGCTTCAGCTCGGACATGAGGTAATCGCAGGAGCGAACGCAGAGAGCCATGATGGTTAGGGTGGGATTCTGGCAGGGATTTGAAGTGAAGCCGGAAGCGTCCATGATAAACAGGTTTTTGATGTCGTGGGTCTGCTGGAATTGATTGAGCACGGATTTTTTCGGGTCGCCGCCCATGCGGGCGATGCCGGCTTCGTGGAGCGCCCAGCGCGGAGCGGAAGGATGAGCGTAGGTGCGAATGTTTTTTGCGCCGGCGGCTTCCAGCATTTCACCGGCGGAGTCGCCCATGTCCTGAATCATGGCGCGCTCGTTTTCGCCGTCGGACATGTGAATCTTGAGAACAGGAATGCCGTAAATGTCTTTGACGGTGGGGTCGAGCTCGACGAAGTTGTCCCAGCGCGGGAGGACCTCGCCGAAGCCTGTAATGTCAATGCTTGTGCGAGGCTCAAGAAGAGCTTTTTTGTAGGTCTCGCTGAATCCTGGTGCATCCCAGTTGAATTCCGTGGAGGCTGCACCTTCGTAGCCAAAGCCGCGGAGGAATTTTTTGTAAGGTGGGGTATTCGCCAGATTGCGGAAACGCGCGATGTAAATACCGAGCGGCTTTTTGGGGCCACCAAAAGAGGGCTTTGCACCAAAGGCGGGAAACTCGCCCCGGCCGCCGCCGCTGCGAACATGCGCGGTAAGGTAATGGCCGAGGACACCGCTGGAATTGGCGAGGCCATTCGCATACTGCGGCGTGGCAGAATTGAGAAGAATGCGCACCGACTCCTGAGATTGCGCACAGAGAATGACGGTGCGGGTGTAGATTTCGAGGGCCTGGCGTGTGTTGCGGTCGACGTAGAGAACGCCGCGGGCGCGATTGCGATCGGAATCCATCAGAACTTTGTAGACCATGGCGTTCGAAATGAGCGTGCAATTGCCGGTAGCGACGGCATCGGCAACAGTGGTGAAGGCGGAGTTGAAATAGGAATGCGTCATGCAACCGCGTTCGCAGGGGCCGCAATAGTGGCAGGGGCCGCGCCCGTTGATGGGCCTGGTGAGATTCGCGGAACGCGTGGGCATGACGGTGCGACCGAGTTTTTCTTTGACCCGATTGCGGAAGAGAGTCTCCTGACAAGTGAGCGGAACGGGCGGCTGAAACTGGCCATCGGGGAGATGCTCGAGGCCTTCGGCACTGCCGGTGATCCCGACGTATTTTTCGACCAGGTCATAGTAGCGTTCGATCTCTTTGTAACCGAGCGGCCAGTTTTCACCGTAGCCGTCGAAGGAAGCTGATTTGAAATCCAAATCACTGAAGCGCAGGCTGACGCGGCCCCAGACGTTAGTTCGGCCACCCGTCATGCGCAAGCGGCCCATCCAGTTGAAGGGCTTGTCGGCGGGAGTTGTGTATGGCTCTTCAAGATCGTTGACGAACCAGTTGTAAGTGTATTCGTTGCAAACGCCAAATTTGACTTGAATGGGGCGGGTTTTGCGGACGATTTCTTTGGCGCGGTTGCGGTACCTGAGTTCGAACGCCGGCTGGTGTTCCGTAAAATTCTTGTCCGACTGCGGTCGGCCAGCTTCGAGGAGGGCAACCTTCAAGCCAGCTTCCGCAAGACGTTTGCAGGCCCAGCCTCCGGAAGCTCCGGAACCGACAACGATGACATCATAGGAATGGTCTTTCTGTTGACTCATAGTGTGAAAATTCGAAGCGCATGCTAGCAAGCGCACGATGGCAGGTCAATCGAGTAAGGCGAAACGATTAGTGTTGTTCTTGTGAACGATTGTCGGTGGGTGATACCATCGGCGCGAAATCGGAAGGCTGGGGAATTGCGATGGAAACAAGGAGCGCATTGCCGGTGATCGACGAGGCAGCCGCGGTGGGCGGGCAGCTCACGCGGCGGGAGATGGTGCGGCGGCTGTTCGCGGCTGCGAGTGTTGGAACGGCGTGGCCGTTGGTGGCGGCCTCGCATCCGATCCATGAGCTGTTGGGCAATGATGCGGTTCTCGGTGAAGCGGAGAAACTGGGGGCTGCGGATTGGAAACCGCTGTCCCTGAATGCGCAACAGAATGAGAGCCTGATTGCCATTGCGGAGAGCATCGTGCCAGGATCGACGAAGGCGCAGGTGAACCGGTTCATTGACTTGCTGCTGAGCGTGGATACGCCTGAGCGCCAGAAGAGTTTCGTGGACTCGCTTGCCGCGTTTGAAGCGGAGT
>WNGO01002042.1_pt1 | contig 12985 bp, 11 predicted proteins | sample 5400511 | NCBI WGS metagenome assembly WNGO01 (sample SAMN13153380, study PRJNA577476) | soil metagenome | isolation source: 20 cm soil or saprolite under Garry oak tree replicate 2 | place: USA:California | collected 2016-06-15
CCTCGGCGCCACAGATGTTGCAGGGCGAGGTGGTGCACACCTGCACGAAGTGTTTCCCGACGGGGTGCTGGTGGTACATCGTGTAAAACGTCACGACGCCCTTGACGTACGCGGGTGTCAGTCCCAGCACCTCGGCCACCTCGGCCATGATGCGGTCGGAGATCCAGCCGTGCTCGCGCTGCGCGATCCAGAGGGTTGGTAGGAGTGCCGCCTGCTTGTTGGGATAGCGCGGCAGCACGGTCTGCAGCTCTTCCATCACCTTGCCGGCGAAGATGGGTTGATACTCCTCGGTCGGCGGGACGTCGTGCGTCATCGATCGACCTCGCCCATGACGATGTCCACCGACGCATTGATCGCGATCAGATCCGACAGCAGATGCCCCTCGGCCATCTTGGGGAGCGCGGCGAGATTGATGAACGACGGCGGGCGGATGCGCCAGCGGACCGGCTTCGCGGTGCCGTCGGAAACGAGATAATTGCCCAGCTCGCCCTTGGGATTCTCGATGCCGACGTACGCTTCTCCGACGGGTGCCTTTACGCCTTCCATCACCTGCTTGAAGTGGAAGATCATGGCTTCCATGTCGCTCATGGCCCGCGTCTTGGACGGGAGGATGACGCGCGGGTCATCCACGTTGATCGGGCCGTCGGGCAACCGATCGAGTGCCTGCTCGAGAATGCGGTTCGACTGGTGGCACTCCTCGAGCCGGACCATGTAGCGATCGAACACGTCGCCGTGCTCGCCGACAACGACGTCGAAGTCGTACGACTCGTAGCCGAGGTACGGCTTGTCTTTGCGGACGTCGTAGGCCACGCCGCTCGCGCGCAGCATCGGCCCCGAGAGCGAGTAATTGATCGCTTCGTCCGCGGTGAGCGTGCCGACGCCCTGGGTGCGGCCCGCCCAGACGGCGTTGCGCGTGAGCACGCGGTCGATTTCGCCGAGTGTCTTCGGGAACGTCGCCGTGAAGTGGCGCAGTTTGTCGACGAATCCGTCGGGAATGTCCGCCATGAGCCCACCCACGCGGGTGAGGCTGGTCGTCAGGCGCGCCCCGGTCCACATCTCCTGGAGATCGTAGATCCGCTCACGCTCCTGAAACGCCCAGAGGAACGGCGTGAACGCGCCCAGGTCGATCGACGTCGTGCCGAGCCAGACCATGTGCGAGATGATGCGGCTCATCTCGCAGGCGATCACCCGCAGCACGGTGCAGCGCGGCGTGATCTCGATGCCCATCAGCGTCTCGGCCGCCAGCGCGAACCCGACGTTGTTCGACATCGGCGACAGGTAGTCGGTGCGATCGGTGAGCGGGATGATCTGATTGTAGTGCCGGTACTCGCCCAGCTTTTCGAAGCCGGAGTGCAGGTAGCCCAGGTGCGGAATGCAGCGCACTACGGTTTCACCATCCAGCTCGACGACCAGGCGCAAGACGCCATGCGTCGCGGGGTGTTGCGGCCCCATGTTCATGAGCAGGTGCTCGCCGCCGAGATCCGGCTCCTCGACGGTGGCGAGCGGAACGCGGGTCGCGTTGCCCTGCGCATCGACGCCGGGCGTTGCCAGCTCGAGCTCGACGGTGCGCTTGCTCATGGGATGGGCGGCTCCGGAATCACGCCGCGCTCGCCGCGCCGCAGCCGGTCACGCATGTCCTCGGGCACGTCGCCAGCCGCTTCAGCGATGGACAGCTCTTCCATGGAGTAGTGCGCTTCCGGATTGGCGTTCAGCGCCTGCCGGACCTGCTCGGCGCGCGAAAAGCGGCCGCGCAGCGGAAAGTTCTTCCGAAGCGGATTGCCCTCGGCGTAGGTCTCCCACATGAGGATACGCCGCAGGTCGGGATGTCCCGTGAAGGTGACGCCGAACATGTCGAAGACTTCGCGCTCGAGCCAATCGGCACCGTGCCACAGGCTCCAGACGGAATCGACCGCTAGCTCGTCGGACGGCGCCAGCTCCACCTTGACCCGCAGATCGGCTTTGCGCTTCAGCGAACGCAGGAAGTAGACGACTTCGAGCGGGCGCTCCTTGTCGCGAAACTCGACCGCCGTGACGTCCACCAGGTAGTCGAACTCCTGGCCGGGCGTCTCCTTCAGCCACTTCATGGTGTCGAGGAGACGCTCGCGGGCGACGTAGACGATGTGCTCGCCGTCGCGCGCCACGGCCTCCCGCAAAGCGCCTGGGATCACGCCGAGCGGAATTGGTGAACGGAGTTGCCGAACGGCTCGGAGATCTCGTCGATCGTTTCGGGCGGGAGCCGGAGGCCCTTGTCGTCGAGCGGCTGCTCCTCGCGCCGCTTCACGGCGTCGAACAGCGACTCGCCTTTGATCTTCTTGTGGAGGAGCAGGATCCCGTACAACAAGCCTTCGGGCCGCGGCGGGCAACCGGGGACGTACACGTCCACGGGCACGATCGTGTCGATGCCCTGCACCATCGCGTAGTTGTCGAAGATGCCGCCGGTCGAGGCGCAGGCGCCCATCGAGATCACCCACTTGGGCTGCGGCATCTGGTCGTAAATGCGGCGGATCACGGGGGCGAGCTTGAACGGCAGCCGGCCGGCGCAGATCAACACGTCGGCCTGGCGCGGCGAAAAGGCTTGCCGCTCCATGCCGAAGCGCGCGAAATCGAAGCGGCTGGCGGCGGTCGCCATGAACTCGATGGCGCAGCACGCCGTGCCGAACGGCATCGGCCACAGCGAATTGGCGCGCGAGCTGTTCACCGCCCAGTCCACAAGATTCTCGAACTTGGCGACGAGGTAATTCTGACTTTTGACCTCTCCAACGTGTTTCATACGCCTTCTTTCGACGCCGTTCATTCGACGACTTCGATTCGACGTCTTAGTCCCAGGTAAATGCGCCGCGTTTCCAGACGTAGATGTAGCCGACGAACAGGATCAGCAGGAACACCAGCATTTCGACCAGCAGGAATCCTGTCGAAATTGTTCCGCTCCCTCCACCCCCCAGAAAGATCGTCGCCCACGGGATGAGAAAGACGGTTTCGATGTCGAACAGGATGAACAGCACGGCAACGAGATAGAACTTCACCGAGAACCGCTCGTGGGCGCTGCCCAGCGGCGGCATGCCGCTCTCGTACGGGCGCTCCTTGACCTCGGTGGGACGGCGGGGCCCGAGAAAATGCGAGATCACGATCATCGTCGCACCGGCGATGATGGCCATGCCGAGCAGCATCAGGAATTGGATATAGGGCTGCATGGCGCTCGTGAAAAAATTCACTAAGTGATGCATGGAAGCTATCGGCGGTGTGGCGTAAGTCAAGTTGGCGCCATTACATTGCGCCCCCATGTCCATCAAATCGGATCGCTGGATTACCAAGATGTCGCGCGAGCAGCGGATGATCGAACCGTTCGCGGACCGGCAGGTGCGCGACGGGGTGATCTCGTATGGCGTGTCGTCGTACGGCTACGACATGCGTGTCGCGCCCGAGTTCAAGATTTTCACCAATGCCCTCTCGGCGGTCGTCGATCCCAAGCACTTCGATCCGAAGTCGTTCGTCGAGTTCACGGGCGACGTCTGCATCGTCCCGCCCAACTCGTTCGTGCTCGCGACCTCGGTGGAATACTTCCGCATCCCGCGCAATGTGCTGACGATCTGTCTCGGCAAGAGCACGTATGCGCGGTGTGGGATCATCGTGAACGTGACGCCGTTTGAGCCGGAGTGGGAAGGATTCGTTACGCTGGAGATCTCGAATACGACGCCATTGCCCGCCCGGATTTATGCGAATGAGGGGATAGCGCAGGTTCTCTTCTTCACGGCAGATGAAGGCGACGAGTGCGAGGTGAGCTACAAAGACAAGAAGGGGAAATACCAGGCCCAGCGAGGGATCACGCTACCAAAGCTATAAGTCTCCCCCGGCTGGTTGCTTGGCTCTGAGGTTGTACGCGTAAGCGACAGTGAGCGCGATGACCGCCAGCGCAAAGAAGGATCCCACCCGATACAGCGCCTGCATCGTCGACAAGTCGTAGAGCACAATCTTCAGCCCCGCAAACGCCGCCACGCCCAGCCCCGTCGAGCGGACGAGCTTCTGGTTCAGCCGGAAGCCCAGGAACACGAGCCCCCCCGCGAACAGCAGCCACCACACACTCAGCGCCAGATCGCCCGCCAGCGCCGTCATGTGGCCAAAGTAGTCCTGGAACAGAATCGAGCCGCCCACGAAAACCGCGGCGCCGCACAGGATCCAGTTCCAAAGCAACGGCTTGTCCTCGCGTCCCCACCAGTGCGCGAGGACCGCGGTGCCGGCCACGTACACGTACAGCGCAACAGCCCAGCGGTCCATGAACACGTGCGCGCTTCCGGCGAGCGTGCGCTCGAGGAGCGCAGCGGTGAACAGGCAGATCCACGCCGCGATCGCAAGCGTCGTTGCTGAATGACGCCCGCCTGGACGCTGCGCTTCCCGCTCGGCGGCCAGGGCGACGAGCGCGAGCCCGGTCCATCCGATCACGATCGTCCTGGCCTGCCACGGCACCGCCATCGCGAACGCGACGAGCAGGAAGCCGGTGATGAGATGCGCGGCGCTGCGGCGGAACCACCCGACCGGTAGATACGCCGCCGCGAGTGTCACCGGCACCACTTCGAACGACTGGTTGAGGAGCGGCACACTGACCACTCTCGCGAGCAGCAAAAGCGCCAGGGGATTCATGATGAAGAGCAGGCGCTCGGCGCCAACATCTTCGGTCTTGAGCCCCTTCATCGCCTCGGCGGTGAACGGCTCGCGCTGCGCCTGCTGCCACCACAGCAGCCCCCAGACGGCGACAGCCGCGGCGAGCGCCAGCCAACGCGACGCCTGCACCGGCGCGATCGCGGCGAGGCCCGTGCCGAGAATTGTCCAGGCGATGAGGAGCCCCCCGAGTCGCGTCTCCGGCCAGTAACGTTGCCTGGTGATGTGGAGCGTGAGAATGGCGCCGGCCGCGATCAGCCAGCAGCCGAGCGGCGTCGCGATGGCAGGGGACGCTCCGGCCGCGGCGAGCACCAGGTAACCGAACACCGCGAGGTTGAACGTGGCCCGCCAGCTCATCGCGTAGGCGGTGATCGCGGTGCCGAGGCCGATCACCTCGAGATAGCTGAGAAAGCCCAGCGGATTGGGCTCCGTCGCGAGGATGACCGGCGCGAGATAGGCGCCGCCCAGCGCCCAGATCGCCAGCGCTTCGATTTCGTGGTGAATCGCGAGGTAGGTGACGGCGATCGTCGTGACGGCGAGCAGCAGAATGCCGACACGGCGTTCCATCAGCGCGTACGGCCCCGCCGCGGCCCAGAGGCCGAGATACACGAGGCCGCCCCCTGCCCCGATCATCGCGGCGCCGTAGCGGCGCATGCCTCCTCCCCGCCGGATGCGGTCGTGGCCCCAGGCAGCCACCGCGATACCGAAAACGACCGCGCCCACCGAGCGCACGAGCGGGGGGATCCAGCCGCGGTCGAACGCATACTTGAGGAAGAGCGCCGTCGCGATGAGCAGTGCCGCCACCCCCACCGCCAGCAAGCCGCGCTGCCCGAACCATTGCTCGAGATCGCGCTCACCACTCGCCGCCTTGACGGAGACCGTGGGGAAAAGGGCGCGCGGTGCAGGCTTGCGGGTGTTGGGTCGGGGTTGCGGAGCCTCTGGAGAAACGGTGGCGCGGAGCTGCTCGTTGCTGGTCGCGAGGGAGGTCAGCCGCCGCACCATGCTCTCGAGCGTTGCGACGCGGCGCTCGAGCTGCTCGATGACGTCCTTCTGCTCGTCGGTCACACGGCCGCGGCCGCCTTACGCGATCCCGCCACTGTAATGAGCGCCGTGATCGCGACGATGATTGCCAGGTCGGGAGGCCAGCCCAGCTCGGTGACGGGGACGGCCATCTGGAGGAAATACATCACGAAGTCGAACGCCCCGATCACGAGTCCGAGCAGGACGGTGTACTGTAGCGCACGATTCATCTGTGCCAACACGTTGCCCGTGACGAGGGCGACGGCGCCCTGTCCGGCCGCGATCGCCACGGCGGCCACCGTGCCGCTGAACAGCGTCTCGATGACCGCGGAGCGGCCGGGGTGATAGCTGAAGAACCACGTGTGGATCAGGGCGATGGCGAAGCCGGCTACTGTCGCGCAGATCGTCACCCAGATGGCGTAGGCAATGACGACGCGAGTCTTGGAATCAGTCATGAGCTCCCCGTGCCATGATAGGGGTCAGGCGCTCCTATCGCAATACAGCGGCTGCCTCCACCAGCGCCGCCCGCGCCTGATCGATGCGAGTCACGAGATCGCCCAGCTCCTTGTTCGCGGTGGCCGCATCGGCGTAGCGAATCGCTTCGTTCACGCTCGGGAACGCCATCGTCGCATAGCCGTTGTCGAGATCGGCCGCAAACTGCAGGCTCCTGAACCACGGGCGGCTCACGAGGCCGTCGGGTCGCGTCAACCGCCGCTCCACCAGCATCAGCGCCTGATTGACGCGCTGCGCCTTTGACGAATCGACGCTTCCAGCGCGCAGCGCATTGTCTCGCGCCGTCCCGTACGCGCGCGCGACGGCCGTGAAGCGATCGAGCGCGTCCTTCAGCGCCTGCGTGCTGACCGAGGCCGTCCACTGCTTTTTCGCGATGCCGGAATCGAGCTGCGCGACGAGTGCCGTCATCTCCGTGCCGAAGTTGGCGTAGTCGAGCGGCAGCAGGTCGCTGTTGGCGAGCCGGCCCAGGATCACCGCGACGAGCTGCGCGCCGGAGCGATGCGCCTTATAGCCCGGATCGCCGAAGCGTGTCATCCAGTCGTAGGAGTCGTACATCGAGTGGTAGATCCCATCGGGTCCATCGAACCCGATGCCGCCGGCCGGAATGCCGAGGTGATGATAGAACCCGGAGAAGTCCGATCCACCGCCGAGGTTGCCCATCGTGAGCTTGGTGGTGTCGCCGTTGTTCTTCTTGAGCCAGACGTCGTACACGGAGCCAGGCCCGACGGGATCGGGCACGGCGCGTGCGGCGTCGCGAAACAGCGGCTTGAGCGACGGTGAGCCACCGCCGCCGAAGTTCGGGCCAGAGAACGTACCGTCTTCGTTGATGTAGGCGACGACGTGCGCGCGCAGCGTGTCCTCGAGCTCTTCGACCCATTCGGTGGAGCCGATCAGGCCCCACTCTTCGGCATCCCACGTTGCGAACACGACGGTGCGGGCGGGGCGTTGGCCGTCGCGCGCCAGCGTCGCGAACGCGCGCGCGCTCTCGAGCACCGACACGGTCCCGCTGACGTTGTCGCGCGCGCCCGGTCCCCAGGCGTCGCGGTGGCCGCCGACCACCACCCATTCGTCGGGCCAGCGCGTGCCGCGGATCATGCCGACCGTATTCCAGATCTTGTGGAACGCACGAGCGCCGCGTTCGGTCTTCACCTTCATGCGGGCGCGCGCCGGCCCTGGCCCGACGTGATAGTGGAACGGCAACCCGCCCTGCCAACTCTGCGGGACGGATGGCCCCGTCATCGGCTCGAGGAAGCGGCGCGCGTTGCCGTAGCCCATCGGGATGATCGGGATCTTCGGAATGTCGAGCGAATCCTCGGGCACGCGGCGGGCGCCTTCGACCGACGACCAGCTCGGTGTCGTGGGATCGCCGTTGCCGTTCATCATGCTGCCGCGCTGGATGCCGTCGGGATTCCGCATTGGACCCTTGGGGTACACGTCGCCGCGGAAGAATCCGTCGTCCTGCGGATCGGAGTAGACGATCAGCGCGACCGCGCCGCGTTTCTGCGCCTCGCGTGCCTTGATGCCGCGGAAGGAGCGGCCGTAGCGCGCGAGCACGATCTTCCCGCTTACGCTGAGCCCGAGGGAGTCGAGTGTCTTGTAGTCTTCGATGAGACCGTAGTTCACGTAGACGACCGCGGCCGTGACGTCGCCGTCGCCCGTGTAGCCGTTGAACGGCGGGATTTGCGGACCTGTCCCCGGTTCAGCGAGCGCCAGGCGTACCGGCTTGGCGCGTGGCCCCGAGATGATCCACGCCGCCACCGTATCGGGCTGTGGGATGTAGACGTTGTACTCTTTGCTCCAGGCGTCGATGCCCCAGGACTTCATCTTGTCGATCACGTAGTCGCGCGTCGTCGCCTGGGCCGGTGTGCCGGCCATGTGCGGCACCGCGGAGAGATCGCGCGACATCTGCCGGACGCTCGCGGTGTCGGGCACGGCGAGGAGTCGGTCCTCGAAACTCTGGGCGGTTAAGCGGTTCGGCGGTTGGGCGATTAGAAGCATTGCGCCGGCGATTACCAACCGCCGAACCGCCAGACCGCCGAACCGCCATTTCAGCTCGCTCACGAATCCCTCCCAGCCAGCAGAACGGGTTGCGGTGCTCGCAGCTTTCGAATAAGAGCGGTCAAGAGCATGCACAGTAACGCGCCGAGGGCCGCGACGCCCATATCTTTTTGCGCGTCCCAGACATCACCTTGGGTTCCGAGCCACGCATCGCCGGTGCCAGGCGCGACCATCGTGGCCACGACCATTTCCATGATCTCATACAGGGCGCTGAACGCGAGCGTGACGTCGAGCGGCAGATAGTACGCCCAGATGCCGCGCGTGTTGGCCACCCGCAGGAAGACCTCCCGGATCGGATACGCCATCAGGAGCCCGAACGAGAAGTGCACGACGCGGTCGAACGGATTCCGGACAAACCCGAACGTGTGCTGAATCCAGAAACCGAACGGTACCTCGGAATAGGTGTAGTGCGCGCCGATCGCGTGCAGCGTCAGGAACGCGGTGATCAGCAGGTACGACAGATCGGACAGCGCGAAGACGCGATACGTGCCGATCAGGATCGCCAGCGCGGCGGCGACCAACAGGTTTTCCAGGAACCAGTCGTGCCGGTCGAGCGGCCGGATGGCCGTGATCACCCAGACCACCGTGTACCACACGACCAGCGCCTGCAGCAGACGGTTCTTGGAAAACCCTACCGTCTTGTGGGTCGTCGACGTCGAAAGCATCACCGCGGGTTCAAGACTTGGTCGATTCTCGCCAGCAAATCCACGATGTGCGCCCGCGTCGTACGGTCGGCGGCCCTGGCCTGTGCCCCACGCAGCGTCGTCTGCAGGTCCACCAGCTCGAGCCGAGCCTGCGCGCGCGCGTCGGCGGGCCGCGGCGCCGGCGGCGTGAAGCCCGGGAACGGCGTGAAGCCGGGCGGCAGCGGCGTCACGAGCGGCGTGCTGATCAGTCGCTCCATCTGATCGGCAAAGGCGCGCTGCAGGTTGCGCCGGTATCCGTCCACGCGCACGGGTCCGGTGCCGAACTCCGAGAAGATGCCGCGCCGCACGTCACCGCACAGGTCGGCAATCGTATACGCCCCTGGTTCCGTCGTCCCCTGGTCGGCGAGCCGTGACAGCCGCGCGTCCTGGAACAGCAGGTTCAGCACGGCGGTCTGACGGGCGCGCACGCGGTCCACGAAACCAGATGGCTCGATGCGCCGCAGGATCTCCGGATCGAAGAAGAACGACGGCGTCGTAAACACATTCGCGTTCAGGAACTGCACTGCCTCGGCCTGCTTGGCACGCGGCACCGGCTGGTAGACGCGGCCCGTCTGGCTCGCGTATTTCGTGAACTGGTAGACGCCGCCCACCACCACCGCGACGTGATTCATTTCCCGGGCCCACTGGCCGATCAGCTCGCCGTACATGTCGTCGAGCCGGTCGTAGTTGTCCGTTTTCTCCGTGGTGGTGGCCGGGATCAGCATCGGTACCAGTCGCTTGATGTTGCGGACGCCGTAGCCGCTCGCCTTCACCGGATCGTCGCCCAGCGCTTCGGTGATGATGCGCGGATCGACCGGGTCGCCGTCGCCGATCCAGCGGAAATAGGGGTTGGCGTCCTGCAGCCGCGCCAGCGAGTCGAGCACCCGACGCTCGGCGTCCGGCGACGCGGCGCCCGCAATGCGCCGGTACCCCCAGTCGATCACGAAGTAGTCGTACGGCCCGATGCCCTGCATCAGGCAGGCGCTGTCCCCGGGCTGCGCGACGTAATTGTAGCGCGCGTAGTCCATGATCGACGGGCTGGTGCCCTTCATCCGGCACGTGAACGACTTGCTGCGCAGCGAGTCAACCGGATAGTAGGTCGACGCCACCATGTTGTGACGCAGGCCCAGGCTGTGTCCCACTTCGTGGTTCGCGACGTACGCCAGCATCAAGCCCATCAGCGAATCGGGGAACGGCAGCGTCTTGGCGCGCGCATCGGCGCCGCCGGCCTGCGTCCAGTACCACGCTTCCACGAGGCTCGCCACGTTGTGATAGAACCCGATGTTGGCGTTCATGATCTCGCCGGAACGCGGATCGCTGACGCTGGGCCCATAGGCGTTTTCGATCGTGGACGGTAGCCAGCGGATCGTGTTGAACCGGGCGTCGTCGAGGTCGAAATCGGAATCGGCGGCGGTAGGCACGCGCGCGGTGATGGCATTGCTGAATCCTGCGGCCCGGAACACGGGCTCCCACATCTCGACGCCCTTGATCAACCAGCTCTGCCATTTGGCGGGCGTCGCGGGATCGATGTACCAGACGATCGGCTTGATGGGGTCGGAGACGGCGGCGTTGGGGTCCTTGGGCTCGAGACGGAATCGCTTGATGAAGCAGCGCTGCGGCCCCATCACCCGAACTTCGTCGAAATCCTCGAACGAAACGTTGAAGTAGCCCACGCGATCGTCGCACAGTCGCGCCGTCATCGGCTGATCGGGCAGCAGCACCATCGAGTAGTTCATCAACATCGTGATCGAATTGAGCGACCGGTTGGGCGGTCCCCCCGCGGGACCGGGCACGGAGTCCACCTCGAACGTCTGCAGCGCGCTGATCTCGACGTTGCGCGGGAACGAGCGGGCCCGCTCCACCAGCGAGCGGGCGGGATCCATACGCCGCACGCGCATGCCCGACTGCCGCAGGTTCAGCTCGGCCACGTCCGTCGTAAAGAGCTTGGTTGCCTCGATCACGGCGGCGCTGTCGGGCGTGTGCCAGGAGGCGACGTCGAAGCTCATGATGATCGGGGCGATGTTGGAGAGCCGCACGGCGCGCGCCACCGGCAGCGTGCTGTCGGCCCGCATGGCATAGGACACGATGCGCAGGAATACCTTGTTGCCCATGCGCTCCCACACCACGATGCGGTTGCTGATCTCTTCACCCGCGTAGCGCACGCCGCGGATCGTGCCGCGCTGGTCCGCCACGAGCAGGAACTCGCGGCCGAACATCGCCTGGGGGATCTCGTAGAACAGCTTCTCGCCGATCCGATGGACGATGAAGACGCCGGAATCGGTGGTGGCGCCCTGGGTGATTACCTGGTTGTAGGGCTTGGGGGCGGTCGCGTCCTGTGGTTGCTGGCGTCCCCCATTGGTCGCCCGTGTCGTATCTTGCCGGGCGGGCGCTGGAGGCGGAGCCTGCCGCGCAGGGGCGGAAGCACAGGCGAGGGCGGTGACGGTCAGGAAAGCACTCAGCGTGCGCATCAGGGATTACCTTGACGGTTGGAAGACCGGGGAGATTAGGCCGTGCAAACCAATTCGTCTAGAGGCATTTTTGCGGCATGAGTAAGAGTCTGCGCGTGTTGATTGTCGGCATCGTCGCCGCGGGCGTCGTGTACGGCGCGGCACTCACGCTCGCGCTCACCGGGCATCTCGGCACGGCGCCGACGATCGTCGTGCTCATTGCTGGTGCGATCCTCTTCCCCGCCGCCTGGCTGCTGGTGCGGCGGCGTTTGTGGACGCCGTTCACCGCGATCGAGCGCGGGATCCAGCGTGTTTCAGAAGGTGACCTGAGTACGCAGGTGCCGGTATCGCGTCCCGATGAGCTCGGCACTGTGGCGAGCCACTTCAATCATATGGCGCGCGTGCTGCGTGATCGCGCCGAGGAGCAGGGACGATTTGCGGCGGCGGGCGAGCTCCTGGGCGGCGTGGCCCACGAGGTCAACAATCCCCTGATGGCGATCGCGAGCCACGCCGAGCTGCGCCTGGCGGATACGAAGCTTTCAGCGGAGCAGCGCAACGAGATGCAGAGCATCCTGCGCCAGGCGCAGCGTGCGGCCAAGCTGCTGCGCGGGCTGCTGCGGTTCGTCCGGGCGGGTGAAAAGCGCTCCACCACCGTGAATTTGAACGACGTCGTGCGCAGCGCGATCGATCTGGTGTCCTACCGCTTCGGTATCGAGGAGATTACGATCGAAGGGCGGCTCGATCCCGAGCTGCCGCCGGTGGTGGGCGACGCCAATCGCCTGGAGCAGGTCATCGTCAACCTGCTGAGCAATGCGCTGGACGCGCTGCGCACCGTAAAGCCGCCACGGCGGCTGAACGTGGATTCCTTCACCGATAACACGGGCGGCAAGGTGTGCGTCACGGTCACCGACAACGGTCCCGGCGTCGCCCCCGAGATATCCGAGCGGCTGTTTCGGCCGTTTGCCAGTACCAAAGGGACGCGTGGCACTGGTTTGGGCCTGTACATCTCGCGCCAGCTAGTGCGGGAGGCGGAGGGTGAGCTCGACGTCGTCAAGCTTCCCGAGCCGGGGGCCCGGTTTCTCTTATGGCTGCCATCGGCCCGGGTGGCCGTGCCGCGCGCACCCGTGGCGAGCCCGCAGCCTCCACCGGAGGCGCCGCGCGGCTCACCTGTGCCCACGTCGAGTCTCGAGGGTGTTCGCGTGTTGCTCGTGGACGATGAGGAGCTGGTCCGGCGGCCGATGGCGAAATTCCTGACCAAGCGCGGGGCGGAGATCATGGAGGCGGGCGATGGCGTGGCCGCGTTCGAGCAGCTCGGGGCCGGGTTCCAGCCGCATGTGATTCTCGCCGATCTGCGGATGCCCAAGATGGATGGCGCGGAGTTCTACCAGCGGCTGCAGCAGCTGCGCCCTGCCCTGGCCGAGCGCGTGCTGTTTCTGTCGGGCGACATCACGCAGCTGGCGGGCCGCGGGCTGGCCGACGTGCCCCGCGATCGCGTGCTCGTCAAGCCGGTGGAGCTGGCCGAGCTCGAGCGGCGGATCACGGAGTTCGTCCGGGAGAAGGCCGCGTAAGATGTTGGTGGTGGTCGTGCTGTTCGCGACTGTACTGCTGCGG
>WNGO01002044.1_pt1 | contig 12978 bp, 11 predicted proteins | sample 5400511 | NCBI WGS metagenome assembly WNGO01 (sample SAMN13153380, study PRJNA577476) | soil metagenome | isolation source: 20 cm soil or saprolite under Garry oak tree replicate 2 | place: USA:California | collected 2016-06-15
ATCTCCTCGTCTTGCCGGAGCTCGTCAAGGCGACCCGGCAATTCGGACAGCGGAATTAGCTTCGAATCTGCTATGCGCGCGATCTCGAATTCGAACGGCTCCCGCACATCGACAATCGTAAGTCGCCCGTTCGCTTCCATCTGTCGTTTCAATTCGTGCACGCGGATCGTTGCAATCTCGGCGCCGCGGGCTGAGCGTGTTCCGCAAAACTCTTCGTAATCAATTGGCGAGAAAATTGTTGGATGTTCCCCGCAAACAGGGCATGCAGGATCGCGTCGCAAGTTAAGTTCCCGGAATTTCGTTTTGAGCGCGTCGAAGTGCAGGAGGCGTCCGATGATCGGATCGCCGATGCCAATGATCAGCTTGATCGTCTCGATTGCCTGCAACATCCCGATAATCCCGGGCAAAACGCCAAGCACTCCCGCTTCCGCACAGTTTGGAACCGAGTCCGGCGCCGGCGGCTCTGGAAACAAGCAGCGATAACACGGGCCGCCCAAATGAGGCGCAAACACGGTGGTTTGCCCCTCAAAACGAAAGACAGAGCCGTAGACATTCGGCTTGCGCGCAAAAACGCAGACGTCGTTCGACAAATATCGCGTCGGAAAATTATCCGAGCCGTCCACGACCACGTCGTACGGCGCGATGATTGCGGATGCATTCTCGCTCGAGATACGGCATTTGTGCAGTTCGATGTCGATCTGCGGATTGGTTTCACGCAAGCGATCCCGCGCGGATTCCAACTTACCCCGGCCAATATCGCTTGTTCCATGGAGAATTTGCCGCTGCAAATTCGAAAGATCGACCTCGTCGAAATCGACTATTCCGATTGTACCGACACCAGCTGCGGCCAGATACAGCGCAGCCGGCGATCCGAGGCCGCCCGCGCCGATGCACAAAACGCGCGCCGCCTTTAAGCGCCGCTGCCCGGCCGGCGTGACTTCCGGCATGATGAGATGGCGCGAATAACGGTCCCGTTCTTCATTGCTTAACTGGATCGAGTCGCTTCGTTTTTCGTCGATAATGCTTCGCTTCATGTCGCGAACTTTATTGTAGCATAATTCGCTGCAGAGAGTCGAATCTCGGGCCCTAGCGATCAACAACCGTCCAATCGATTCCGACGATCCGCTTGTCTGCAAATCGTTTTAGCGATTTGGGAAAGACAAGATAAGTCGCGCCTTTTCTCTCTTTGAACCCTACGAATCCAAAGTCTGTTCCACCCTCGCTCTTTTGGATCGTCATGACCCGGTTGTTCTTTATCTGCGATTGAAAATGACGATCGGCACCCGGCTTTTGCCAAAGTGTATAAACTTCCGGTTCACCGGCTTTTTCGACCACGCGTGTAAAGCGCGCCGTTTTCACTTTGAGGAGCTTCACGTCAGATTAGGCGTCAAAGAAAAGTCCGCCAGAGAACTACGGCAAAGAGGATCAGACTACCGTTGCTGCATTCCTGCCCTGGCGGGGTTTGTAAGTCCTCAATCCATAGCCCCTGACGGAGAACGAATTTCCCGCAAGATCGGGATCGTGCAATCGCATTTTGTAAATAAGAAAATCGCTCGCATTGACAATCCACCGCCCTTCTGTTTGCATCGGCACCGTGAAATGGCTGGCATTGTTTTTACTCGTTGTTCTTCAATGTTCGTGCACCACTCTGGTCAATCGGCGTGATCTTTATAGTCCGGAACCCGCGCCCGGCGCAATGCCGCCGGTCATAAGAACAACGACTGTCACCAGGACCACATACAGCGCCAGCCAAGAACCCTCGCCACAGTTTCGCTATTAGATGGCTTTCTAGGAGCGCATCGCGCTCCGAAGTTCTCCAGGCGCGCTGATCCTTCTAGCCGAATGGCAGGTTGGCCTTGATGCGGGCCACGTCGGTGTCGTCCACCCGCGCCGCTTTGCCCAGCTGGCGTCTACGTTTCGCGTTCTTGGACGACAGCAAATGCCGGCGCGAGGATTGCGCCCTTAATACTTTGCCGTGCGCCGTGATTTTGAAACGTTTTGCCACTGCCTTGCGTGTTTTGCTGCGAGCAACTGATTTCGGCATAAGGCGCGAAAGATAGCGGCGATTGCAGCGCTCACAACTGGTTTTGGCAACTCCCGTGGCGAGGTGAGACATCAGGGAAATTCGACAACTCCGCAGAGCGTGGCCCGAGTAGAAAATCCTCGCATCGGTTTTCTTTCTCGGAACATTCTTGCATATGGAAAATCCCCCGACGGAAATGCCGCGCGTCGTGATAGTCGGAGCGGGCTTTGGCGGGCTCGAGGCGGCGAAAAAGCTCGCCTGCAAAGATGTGCGCGTAACCGTGATTGACCGCACGAACTATCATCTTTTTCAACCGCTGCTCTATCAAGTCGCAACGGCAGCGCTTTCGCCAGCCGACATCGCTGCGCCGGTGCGTGCGGTGTTGAGCAAATGCAAGAACATGGAGGTGATGCTCGCGGAAGTGCAATCGGTGGACGTTGATGCAAAAAAAATAAAGACAACCGACATGGAAATCGCTTACGACTTCCTCATCGTCGCCACCGGAGCGCGGCACTCATATTTTGGACACAACGAGTGGGAGAAATTGGCGCCCGGGCTAAAAAGTCTGGAGGACGCAATCGAGCTGCGGCGCCGTTTGCTCATGGCATTCGAGTACGCGGAAAAAATCACGGACGAGGCCGCTCGCAAGGCAGCGATGACTTTCGTAATCATTGGCGGTGGTCCAACTGGTGTGGAAATGGCCGGGGCGATCGCAGAGATCGCGCGTTATACGCTCGCGAAGGATTTTCGACATATCGACCCGTCGCAGGCGCGCGTGATTCTCATCGAAGCGGAGCCGCGTCTGCTGGCTGTCTTTCCGGAGGATTTGTCCGCGAGCGCGATGAAACAACTTGTCGCTCTTGGCGTGGAAGTGCGCACGGGCACACGTGCCACCAATCTCACTGAGACCGGACTGCAAGTGGGCGACGAATTTATTCCGTGTCGCGTGAAAATCTGGGCGGCAGGTAACAATGCTTCGTTTGTTGGTAAAACACTCGGCGTGCCGGTCGACCGAGTCGGCCGCGTCATGGTCAACGACGATCTTACCATTCCCGGACATCCGGAAGTCCAGGTGATTGGTGACCTCGCGAATTTTTCTCATCAAACTGGGCAGCCGTTGCCGGGCGTGTCACCGGTCGCCATGCAGCAAGGCCGCCATGCCGCTCGAAACGTTCTCAGGATGATCGCCAACCGCAAACCACGTCGATTCCGGTACTGGGACAAGGGAAGCATGGCCACGATCGGACGGAATAAGGCAGTCGCGGATTTGAATTTTGTGCATCTGAGCGGACTTCCAGCCTGGCTTGTCTGGTTATTTGTGCACATCATTTTTCTGGTCGGCTTTCGCAACCGGATCGCAGTGCTCTTCCAGTGGGCCTGGGCTTATTTCACTTTCAACAAAGGCGCACGATTGATCACGCGAAATTTCCAATCAGAGACGCGCCCGCCAGCGTGAAAACAACGAATTTCCGGATTGCGATCATTGGTTCGGGAGCGATTGGCAGTTATTACGGCGCAAAGCTCGCATATGGCGGCAGCGATGTTCATTTCTTAATACGCAGTGATTTGAGCGAAATACGCAGCAACGGACTCTCTGTTCGCGGCAAAGGTGAAAACTTCCGGGTCACGAACGTGAACTGCTACAATTCGACGCGGAAAATTGGCGCGTCTGACATCGTTCTCATTGCCGTCAAAGCGACCTCCAATGCGGACCTTGTCGATCTTATCCCGCCGCTCCTGCATGAGCGCACGATGTTGCTCACGCTGCAGAATGGCTTGGGTAACGAAGAATTTCTCGCGAAGAACTTTGGCGCGGATCGTGTGCTCGGCGGGCTTTGTTTCATATGTTTGAGTAGAATTTCACGCACAGAGGTCGAGCGCTACGATTACGGTCACATCGTGATTGGCGAATATGGGCGTAAACCACAATCGCGAACCCATGATGTCGCGGCGGAATTCAAACGTGGCGGTATCCAATGCAACGTCATTGAAAATCTCGCACTGGAACGATGGCGAAAGTACATTCCGTTCAATGGATTGTCCATCCTAGCCGGCGGAATCGATACCGCGGCGATTCTTCACGATGAAGGCCTGAGGCGCACGACACTCGGCCTGATGGACGAAGTGATCGGCGCCGCGAACAGATGTGGATATCCGCTGGAACACTCTGCTGCTTATGAGCAAATGAAGCGAACAGAAACGATGGGCGCCTACAAACCCTCTACGTTGCTAGATTGGGAGGCGGGCCGACCTCTCGAAATCGAAGGGATTTGGGGCGAGCCTCTGCGCCGCGCAACTGCGGCAGGCGCAAATATGCCGCGCCTAGAAATTGTTTACACGCTTCTAAAATCTCTCGGTGAAGCGGAACGAAAAAAACGAACAGCAGCAAAACGCGACAATTGCTGATCATGAGACAGCGTTCGACGCGCGAAGCGATCCGGCGAGTCAAAGTCAGAAATCTTCAACGAACTGTTCCGATCGATGTGGTGGATCTTGAACGTTTCGCGACCAAAGCAGTGCGCTGCTGTGCGGTTCTGCGCAGAAGAAAACCGACCGATTTAACAAAACTGCGCGAGGTTTTCATCTTGTTTATTTCCGATCGCCGCATGGCGTCGTTACATCGACAATTTCTCAATCAATCGGGACCAACAGACGTGCTGACGTTTCAACACGGGGAAATCTTTATCAGCATCGAGACAGCGCGGCGGCAGGCTCGGGCCTTCGGAAATTCGCTCACGCGCGAACTTCGATTGTACATTGTGCATGGCCTTTTGCATCTGCATGGCTTCGATGACCAAAGGCGCACTGACGCGCGCAAGATGGAGAGGATACAAAAACGAATCCTCGCAGCCGCGACCGCAGAGCCAGTAACCTGACGGGATCGTATCCACACGTTTGAACTGAAGGCGGCCTATGTTAATTTTTGCGGATGAGTGTGAAGCCACTTTGGAACAAGGTGGCGATGGTCCAAAACGGAGTGGTCATGACGGGTTCTGTCCCGAAAAATGCGGGGCCACCGACAATTGACAAACCGGCCATCGAAAAAGAAACGCGCTCCCAAGAAGATATCGATCTTCCATGGCAAGTGGTGGTGCACAACGATCCAGTAAATCTAATGAGCTACGTGACGATGGTCTTCCAGCGGGTCTTCGGTTATCCGCGTGAGAAAGCGGAAAGGCACATGCTAGAGGTGCATCACAAAGGGCGTTCGGTTTTGTGGAGCGGAATGCGCGAGCGTGCGGAGCTTTACGTCCAGCAGCTGCACGGTTACCTCCTGTTGGCCACACTCGAGAAGGCGGGTTGATATGGAAATTTGCCGACGAACCGATGAGATCGAAATATCGGAGCTCGATCCATTTCTGGCAGAGCTTCTTCGGCAAATCCCGGTCAGCGCTAATCCAGAGGGCGTCCCAGCAGCAGAAGAACGCCTCTTCAGCCCACCGGCGGACCAAAACGAAAAGGAGATGTGCGCGGAATGGAAACTTTATGTGAAACCCGAGCTGCGGCGGCTGTTTCAGACGGCGACAGAAACGGTGGCGGCAGACCTGAAGCAACTAAGCGGGAATGAGAAAATGTTTGCTAACCGCACGCTGTTCATTCCGTCGAGACATGCAGACGCGTGGCTGAGTGCACTCAATCAGGCGCGTCTGGTGATTGCCGCGAAATGCAGGTTCACCGATGCCGAGCTGTGCGACCACTATCGCTCGCCCATCGGATCACGGCGTGACTTGAGTTTATTCCAGGTAAACTTCTACGGCTTCCTTCAGGAGTTTATCCTGCGTGAAGTAGATGGGTGCGAGAAAAAGCCCGAAGATTAAGCCGGTTTCCGTTCTCGCACCATCGACATGAGCCGCTCTTTGATGGCGGCGGAAGCTTTCGCTGGGCGCAAGCTCAGAGCGAATGCTTCGTGTAATGCGTAACATTCTATGATGAAATCTTCTGCCTTTTTGCCGAATTTTTTGCGCGCTCTCTCAAATTCCTCCAATTCTTTAGACTCCAGTGCGCCAATGACATAGAGCCTCGATTGGTTCTGGAATTCGTTAAAGTTCATCTTTCAGCTCCTTCAGGCCGTCATAGATTTTTTTTAGTCCCAATTCAAGCCGTGTTTTCACCGTTCCTAAGGGTGTATTCGTTTTTGCGGCGATTTCGCGCTGGCTCATGCCCCGAAAAAATGCGAGATCAATTGCCTGCTGCTGGGCCGGCGGAAGTCCATTGATCACTTTGCGTATAAGAGTACGTGTATCGCCCAGGACAATTTCTTCTTCGGTGGCGTTATGCACCCACGCATCGGGTTGCTGTTCGGTTTCGTTTTGCAGGCGCTCTTCCGCGCGAGCGTAAGCCTGCTTTTTGCGCAAACCATCAATCGCACGACGGCGCGCTAGGGTGACCATCCAGCCCAGCGGTTTGCCCTTCTGGGCGGAGAAATTCTTTGCCTGATTCCAAATCTCCATAAAAATTTCTTGCAGAAGATCATCGGCCTCAGCTTCGTTATGAATCACGCGCAGAATGAGCGCTTTCAAAATCCCGTTGTACCGGTCGTAAAGTTGGGAAAGTGCATCAGCATCCTCACCCTGGATCGCCTGCATTAAGTCGAGATCACTTGGCGCGCCTGGCTCGAGTTGTGGAGGAGCGGAGAAGCGCCGAATTTTACGTGCAGTCTTGGCTCGTCCTCGTTTATTCGCTTTGCGATGCATGCAAGAAATCAGATTCAGTCACCCTTGGAGCTAGTTCGTGAAATTAGAAAAAACAGGCAAACGTCGGCAGCAGCCAGCCATCGGGGTCTCTTAGTCTGAGCTGGCGACTTCGTCCAACGGTTTCGAAGCACGGTTCTCGGATCGCACAGCAGGGGGCTACTTCCAATCAATTTACGGTCCCGATAAGCCTTGACCGGTGACCGGCCACCCCTTAATACGCTCTGGCAAAATAATAGCGTGGGTTGGAGCAAGAGTTACGCTCCCTTGGCCGCAGAGTAGGAGAATAGCTTCTGCGCAATCCTGCGTGTGAAGGAGAAATTCAGGAAAAGGAAAATCACATGAAACTAATTACATCACTGGTTGGCATCGCCGTCTTAAGCTTCGTCACCTCGGTCTTCGCGCAAGAGGAGGAAACAGCGTCCCCAGCGCCGGAGGAGAAAGCCTCCGCGACCGTGCAAGAAACTCCGACGCCCAGGCCCGAAGCAAAGACCGCTACGACTCCTAGAGAGGAACCGCCTGCTCAGAAAAAAGAGAAAGCCGCCGCTACCGCGCCTCAGAAAGCCCCCTCGGCCGCCGCCGCCACGCCGGGAAAGAAAATGAGCGCCGAAGCCACCTTGAAAAACAATGAAAACCGATGGTCGGATGCAATCGCCAAACATGACACGGCAACCATCGAATCGATGGTGGCGGCTGATTTCATCGGCGTAAGTTCCAAGGGCAAAGTTCAAAACCGGCGCGCGATGTTAGCTGACGTGAAAGGTGACAAAGATACCTACACATCGACAAAGGCCGAGAAACTCGCGGTGCATATGTACGGCAGCGGCGTCGCCGTTGTGGTTGGGATTGCCAACGAAAAAGGCTCCGGAAAAGACGGCAAGGCGTTTGATCGCACTTATCGCTTTACCGACACCTGGATGGATCGAGACGGCAACTGGCAATGCGTCGCCAGTCAGGTCAGTTTGGTTTCCCAGAAATGACGATTCTGTGTCCGAGCTGAAAAGCTAAGATTTGAACTGACGGTGGCGCCGACGTGGCCGCTTTATCACTCTCGCGGAATCAAAGTTCTCGATCTGGCCCAGGATGTTGAAGCCGGTGATTGCGCGGCGTGGATTTGTGCGGCAAAGGTTAGCCGCATGGCGCAAGGGCTGAGTAATACGACTGTGGATCCGCTTTGGTACAAGGACGCGATCATCTATGAGCTGCACGTTAAGACGTTTTGTGACAGCGACGGCGATGGGATGGGCGACTTCCGTGGCCTGATCGAAAAGCTCGATTATCTCCAGGAGCTCGGCATTACGGCCATCTGGCTCCTGCCATTCTATCCCTCGCCGCTGCGTGATGACGGCTACGACATCGCCGATTATTTCGACGTCAATCCGAACTTCGGCACCCTCGATGATTTCCGCGCGTTTCTGGATGCGGCGCATCAGCGCAATCTGCGCGTCATCACGGAGCTGGTGATCAATCACACATCCGATCAAAACCCGTGGTTCCAAAAATCGCGCCGTGCCGCGCCCGGCTCACCCGAACGCGAGTTCTATGTGTGGAGCGACACGCCGGAGAAATACAAAGATGCGCGGATCATCTTCAAAGATTTTGAAACCTCGAACTGGGCATGGGACCCGGTCGCCAAAGCCTACTACTGGCATCGTTTTTACTCGCATCAGCCGGACTTGAATTTCGACAATCCGGCTGTGCTCGAAGCTCTCGAGAAGGTGTGCGATTTTTGGCTGGCCCTGGGCGTCGATGGACTCCGTCTCGACGCCATTCCTTATCTTTACGAACGCGAAGATACAAGCTGCGAAAATTTGCCGGAGACCCATGACTATCTCCGCAAGTTGCGCGCACATGTCGATGCGAAATTTCCCAACCGCATGCTGCTCGCGGAAGCCAATCAGTGGCCAGAAGATGCGGTCGCTTACTTTGGCAAGGGCGACGAGTCGCACATGAACTTCCACTTTCCGCTCATGCCGCGCATGTTCATGGCGCTGCAAATGGAGGACCGGTTTCCGATTATCGACATTCTCGATCAAACACCGGCGGTTCCCGATGGCTGCCAATGGGCCATGTTCCTGCGCAATCATGACGAGCTGACGCTCGAAATGGTGACCGATGAGGAGCGGGATTACATGTATCGCGTCTACGCCACCGATCCGCACGCACGTATTAATCTTGGCATTCGCCGGCGGCTCGCACCGCTGCTCGCGAACAGCCGTCGCAAAATCGAGTTGCTAAACACGCTGCTTTTTTCCATGCCCGGCACGCCGATCATTTATTATGGAGATGAGATCGGCATGGGCGACAACTTTTATCTCGGTGATCGCAACGGTTGCCGCACACCGATGCAATGGAGTTCCGACCGCAATGCCGGATTTTCAAGAGCCAATCCGCAGCAGCTTTATTTGCCGATTACGATCGATCCGGAATATCACTACGAAGCGGTCAACGTCGAGAATCACCAGAAAAATCTCTCCTCGCTGCTCTGGTGGATGCGCCGTGTCATTGCGATGCGGAAAAACTTTAAGGCGTTTTCGCGCGGCTCTCTTGAATTTCTCCATCCCGATAACGCGAAGGTTCTCGCATTCCTTCGCCGGTATGAGAAGGAGACTATCGTTGTGGTGGTGAATCTCTCGCGTTTCGCGCAATCAGTGGAGTTGGATCTGTCGCACTTCGCCGGCTGTGTGCCGATGGAAGTCTTTAGTCGCAATCTGTTTCGTCCAATCAAAAAATCACCTTACGTGATCACCCTTGGTCCTCATGCGTATTACTGGTTCGCGCTGCAAGCGCAAACCGATGGGCGTCGCGTCTCGAAGAGGCACGTTGTGCCGACGATCAACGCGCCGGCCGAGCTTCATACTTTGCTGGACGATGGTCGGCGTGCGCAGCTCGAGCAGGTAATTTTGCCCAATTACATCCAGACCTGTCGCTGGTTTGGCTCCAAGGCGCGGACTCTCCGCGATCTTAAAGTGGTGGAACAGCCGGCCGTCTCATCAGAAACAGATGCAGCGCGCTTTTGGTTCGTGGTGGTAAGCTATGTCGATGGTCCTACGGAAACTTATGCCCTCCCGGTAAAGATTGCGTCGGGCAACGCTGCGCGCGTTGTATCTCGGAGCGCGCCGCACGCGATCATCGCGCGCCTCGGAGGTGCCGAAGACACTATTCTATATGATGCAGTGTGGGATGAGAAGTTTCGCTCTCAATTATTTGAGGCGATCGTCCAACGGCAGATCATGAAAGGACATGCGGGCGATCTCGTCGGCATCGCGGGCAAGGCAGTGGCGGCGGATTCCTCGGTCGCCGTGGACAAATCGCAAGTTTTGGGTGGAGAGCAAAGCAACTCCTCGATGCTCTTTGAAAACAAATTCTTCCTTAAACTCTATCGGAAACTCGAGGACGGTGTGAATCCCGATGTCGAAATAACCCGGTTCCTTACTGAGCGCGCCAATTTTTCCAACGTGCCGGCTTTCGCCGGCGCCCTGGAATATCGCCACGAAAAATCCGAGCCGGCCGTTGTCTGTCTGTTGCAGAGCGCGGCCATGAGCGAAAGTGACGGCTGGGCACTAACGTTGGACGCGGTTGGTCGCTATTACGAGCGTGTGCTTGGCCGCAAAGCCGATCTCCAGAATCAAACCGCGCCGCCCGGCTCTCTCCTCGATGAATTGATCGGCGGCGTTTATCCTGAGAAAGCAAAGCTGCTCGGACAGCGCACGGGCGAATTGCATCTCGCGCTTGCTTCAAACAGCGATGATCGCGCCTTCGCGCCTGAGCCTTTTAATGCAATGGCGCAACGGTCGGTTTACCAATCGATGCGGGCATCGCTGCGGCGGGCGTTTACTCTTCTCGAAAAGAAACTGTCAGACCTGCCGAATGCGTTTCGAGAGGAAGCAAAACAAGTTCTCGCCGCCGAGCAAAAAATTCTCGAGCAGGAAAAACGGCTTCTCGACCGTCGCTCCAACGCTTCAAAAATCCGGATTCACGGCGATTATCATCTCGGCCAAGTGCTTTATACGGGAAAGGATTTCATCATTCTCGATTTCGAGGGCGAACCGGCGCGGGCACTTGGCGAGCGGAAGCTGAAGCGATCGGCCCTCCGCGATGTGACAGGCATGATGCGCTCGTTTCAATATGCTGCTTACAGTGCGCTCTGGCAGCCGGCCATGCGCACCGAAGATGTCCCCTTCCTCGAACGCTGGGCTGATCTTTGGTATCGCCAAATGAGCAGCGTTTTCCTGCAAAGTTATTTGAAAACGGCCGCCGGCGCGATCTTCGTCCCGCAAAACCCTGACGATCTACAAATCATGCTCGAAGCTTATTTGCTCGATAAAGCCGTCTACGAAATCGGCTACGAACTGAACCATCGGCCCGACTGGGTCGTGATCCCCGTCCGTGGCATCAAACATATCTTAAAATCAGCTTAAGCGATTCAAGAACGACAGAATTCTGGGCGCCTGTATTGCTTTCACAACGCTATATCTGTTAATTGGAAGTTGAACTCGGAGTGGAAAAGGAAATTTTTATGAATCAACATCTCGACAAGATCGACAATGACATTGCGGAGAAACATCTGTTGAAGCATCCGTTTTATCTCGCGTGGACGCGCGGTGAGCTGAGCAAAGAGGCGCTCCTGGATTACGCGAGACAATATTATCACCATGTTGCTGCATTCCCGACGTACCTGTCGGCCGTGCACGCGAAATGCGATGATCAAGCAACGCGAAAACAACTGCTCGACAATTTGATCGATGAAGAGAAAGGCTCGCCGAATCATCCCGATCTTTGGCTCAAATTCGCCAAAAGTCTCGGCGTCTCGGATGTCAATGAACCGAGCGCAGAAAAATGGCCGGAGACCAAAAATCTGATCAACGCGTTCCGATCAGTTTGCGGTAACGGATCGACAGGCGAGGGTCTGGCCGCGCTTTACGCATACGAGAGTCAGATTCCCGCGATCTGCGAATCGAAGATCGACGGGCTGAAGAAACATTACGGCTTCACCGATCCTGAACATTATCGCTATTTCACCGTCCATATCGACGCCGATCGCGAACATTCTGCCGCTGAGCGCAACATGCTTGCCGCGTACATCGACAATCACAATTTCGAATCTGTTAAGGCTTCGGTGACTCGCGTTCTCGACGCCCTCTGGGACCTGCTCTCCGGCGTGTGCCGGCGTCACGCCATCGCGTGTTGATCAATCAGCGCGGAGTAATTCCTTCGGCTAGATCGACGTGAAACGTTTGTTTCACTTTCAGAGTGCCGAACGTTAACTCCGCATTGTAATCGCCGGCCGGAAGGAGACGCTTTGGATCATCGCCTCCGTATTCGATGCTCACATCTTTGGTCGGGCGCAGGTCCCAATTCAATCTTGTGAGACCCGGGGCGCCCGGCGCTTTCAGGTTCGCGACCGGTTGCCCGGTTGATTTCGTGACCGCGATTTTAATTTCGTCTCCGGTGAATTCTTTCACCCAGACGGTGAAGAGCGCGCCCTCTACTGGATTTGCTCCGCGGTAGACTCCTTTGCCATTCGAATCGGCGAATCCGGGTTGGAGATAGGCGCCAGCAACCGAACGCACGCTAAACAAGTGCGTCGGTTTCGCGGCGATCTCGGGCGTGAGTTCACGGAGAGGCGCGCTGTCATCGAGAATGGCGATACTGCGGCCGTGGGTTGCGATTACGAGATCGTTTGTGCGCGGATGAATTTGAACATCATCCACGCGTACAGCGGGCACGTCACTGATCCGGATCCAGTGCGTGCCTTGATCGAACGATGCGAATAAACCGAAGTGCGTGCCAGCGTAGAGTAATTTCGGATTCACTGGATCTTCACGCACCATTTCGACTGGATCGTTTGCAGGCAGGTCCCCCACGACTGGTTGCCATGTTTTGCCAAGATCGACCGTACGCAAAATCATCGGGCGGTCGTCCCCAGCCCGATACGCGTTTGTCGCAACATAAGCGACATTTGGATCGGCATTGCTTGGCTCGATCCGTACGATCCATTGCCCGCGGGTTGGCTCTGGCAGGTTGTTTGTTAACTCGGTCCACTTTCCGCCATCGTTCTCGGTGATCCATAAACGCCCGTCGTCAGTTCCGGCCCACAATAAGCCCGCGCGCTTCGGCGACTCGGCTAACGAATAGACGACGCCATAAGTTTCAGCGCCGCTTCCCGTAGCAGTCGTGCGCGCCGAATCGTTGTGCGTGAGATCCGGACTGATGACCGAATATTTTTCCGCGCGATCGGTCAATTTGAAAACGCAATTGCCG
>WNGO01002047.1_pt1 | contig 12975 bp, 9 predicted proteins | sample 5400511 | NCBI WGS metagenome assembly WNGO01 (sample SAMN13153380, study PRJNA577476) | soil metagenome | isolation source: 20 cm soil or saprolite under Garry oak tree replicate 2 | place: USA:California | collected 2016-06-15
GGCGCAGGCGCCGTGCAGATGCAAATATTTGCAAGGGGGGCATCCTGCAGGAGCGATCGCAAAATACGAGCGCCGCCGACGGCGCTGGCCAGCCCGAAAGGCTCCGTAAAAACGATTCGAGATCGATTAGGCTGGGCCGCGCGATATTCTTGTAATGTGTCGGCAGCTATCTGTTCCCAGCTAAATTGCTCCGCCATCGAGCGGCAATCTGCAGAAAGAGCGGCATACAGGCCCACCTCCATGCGAAGGATTTCGACCGCGCGATCCGCCATCGCTTTGGCATTTCCCGGAGGAGTCAAGAGCTTCGTTTGATTTGCGGCAATTATCTGGCGCGGTCCGGGAATATTGTAAGCGATCGTCGGAATGCCACAGGCAAGTTGCTCGAGGACGGCAATGCCGAATCCCTCGACATAACTGGGGAAAAGTCCGACCGCACACGAGGAGAGCAGGGCCGGGAGCTCATCCGGCCCATAGCTGGCTACGCATCGGACCCCGTCCTTGCCGGAAAGATCCAGATCCTTTAGAACCGCTGACTCATCAGTCATTGTGCCAAGCAATGTGAATTTGGCCTCGGGAATCGCGCTCCGGATATGGCGGATGAGAGCGGGCCAATCGCGGGCGCCTTTGCGCAAGCTCCACATTCCAATGAAGCAAATCTCTTTTCCCTTCAGGCGCACCTCGGCCGACTGGGCCGAGGCGGCCAAATCGGCACGACTTCGCTCGTTCAAGCCGTAGGGCTGGATGATCACCGGTTTGTCCTTCGCTGGAGTCTCTTGAAGAAAATTCTTTTCTTCCTCGTTAGGCAAATTGATGACGTCGCAATACGAAATAGCACGCGTGGAATTCCTCCAAAGATGTCGGGCCGTGAATTTGTAGAAAAAGCGGCCCAGGAATTTTCCGCGTGGCTGATCCGGCCATCGTTCTCGGGTTAATCGACTAAAATGTTCATAGGACCGATAAAGTCCGACCGAGCGCGCGACGAGCAGCCCGTCAAAATTAAGTTTCTTTTTTGCAAATGGCAGAGTGCCGATGAGGCAATCGATAATGTCGAAGCGGTGACCATGTCGCCGGACATAGCGGGCCGCTCGATAAGGGAATAACCACGCCTGCCGCAATGCGGCTAGTGCGCGGAAACTCGTCGGCTTCGGAAATGCATCGGTCAGGCAAAATCTTTCTACGGTGTGCCCGGCTTTTTTCCATTGTTCCGACAGTTCTACCCAGACACGGACGGCGCCCAGTCGTGAATCCCATGGGAGATTCACAATCGCTAAAATGCGGAGGGAATCCCGCCCAGAATTGACGGCAGCTCCGCCTAATGTTTCAAACTTGTCCAAAATTTGTGTCGAACAGGATTAACATAATGTCGCAATGCCAATCCGGGATCGGCATAGCGGTCGGCAAAAACAAACTGATCATCCAGCTGAAGCACATATTTGGCCGGATCAAAGGGCTGAGCACCGTTTGCATGCATCGTTAGGTGCGCCATCGTTTGGTTCGTAAAAAAGCTCGGTTCTCCTTCGATTTCGAGGAATCGGTCAATGCTCAGCGACCAATCCAGTTTTTTGAATAAGAACAAGACGCCCGTGTTCACCGGCTCCTTTTGCTCGGTGGAATTGCGCAAAAGCCGCTGATCGCCCGCGAATTGGCAGTCCGCCAGGTAGTATGCCGGCACATCTTTTACCTGACATTGTTTCGATAAGCCTGCCGCTGCCGGAAAGAAGCGGACATCGGAATCGACGTACAAGGCGGCACCATCGCGCGGCAATGACATGATCAAGGCAAGCTGTTTCCCGGTTGGATGATGATGGAGATAATGCTGAAATTTTGCCGGCAAACCTGTCGGCAGCTCACTTACTTTCGTGACAGAAACGCTTGGATCCACCTGCTCGAGCAAACGGACGCTGCGGGTAGAATGCGAACCATCCGAAACGACCGTAAAATTCTTCGGGCGCCCGACATAGCGGAGGAATGATCGAATGGAAGCAATTTGTTCGGGCAGCATTTCTTCACTTGAATAAGCAAAGACATCGAAGGTTACGCCGCGCGGGGGAATTAATTGAGAACGAACGATCACGGGCAGCAGCGCTCGGTAAAATCGTCGCAGAATATTTCCTTTCCAACGAGCCAGGTGATAGCCGAAATTCGGCATTTTTCTCATGCGCTTGCCGGCTGAAAAGAGCGGAATCCGCGGTAGCTCAGGACGGCGTTGAGCAAAAGATTCGGCACTGCGGAAAGGAGATTGAACATGAGAACGCCGCTGACACTTGAGAAGTTAGTGTAAGGGATCAGCACAATTTGCGTCGCCAGTGTCAACGGAATGTAAAGCCACGCGCCAGAGACCCAAGCCTTGGACGCATTGAGCGCCCAGAAAGTTCCGGTGAGCGCTCCAATGATTGCGCCTCCGACCATCAGGAGCAGCTCGTAATGCAGGTGGGCATACTTACTGCCCAGGACGAAAAGAAATTGATCAGGAAAAATCGCAGCGAAGGCGAGAATGACGAGGCTAAATGCAGCCACCCCGCCAAGAATAGCGGCATAGAGCCAGCGGAGCTTTCGCCGGTTTTGGCAACGTGCGAAAGCTGGGACAAACACGTTGGCCAGAAGATTGCTGAGCACGGTGAAGATCATGGCCAGCCGGCCGAGCGCGCCCACTTCGGCCACGGCATTCACGTGGTGGGCGAAAAAGCTAATAAGAAAGATGGTGATTTGGCCCTGCAAACAATAAAAAACGGCGTTGGCCGCCAAGTGTCTGGTTAGGCGAATTATTTCCTGCCGATCTTCGGGATTCTCGGTCGCATTCAGATCGACCACTCCTGTTACATAATGGCGAAGCATGGCGTATTGAAGCAACAAGACAAGGGTGGCGACCCCCACTGCCACCCCTGCATTGAGCGCGAAAAACAGCAGCGCGGCCAGAAGCAGCAGCCGCACGATGGCCCCGGTGACGTCGATGATCTGAATCCGTGTAATATCCGAGCGTAATCTTGGAACGACGCTCAGAACGCCAATCGATAGCTGGATGATGAGGCCGGCCAGAACTACCGCGATTAAAACAGCGGTGTAGAGAGTAGACGCGCCGTTTTTTACAAGCATGGAATACATGATCGGAGTGACAGCGACGATCGCGAGTGCGCCGAGTCTGCGCCGGACAGCAAGAGCGGCGTTGATTAGTTCGCCAAAGCGATGTCGATCGTGCCAAACACGTCCGCCGATGGAAACCAAGCCCACACTGATCCCGATATCGGCAAGTAAATTGATCGTGCCTTGCATCGTGTTCGCGATCGTGAAGTAGGCATATTCGCGTTGCGACAGCCACCGTACCAACAGAATCCCGCTGAGGAAGCCAATCACCTGCACCCCGGCCTGCACCAAGGCGAAATTGCCGACGATCCTGGCGCGATGAAAAGCGCGGCGGATTATAGGAGTAGAGCTCTCGTCCAGGATCGGTGGCGAGATCGGTCCAAAAAAGCTCATGCAATGATCAATCGTTGAACCAGAGCAGTGAGCGGCCGGAGTGCCAACGCGAATCTTTCCCTCGAGAGCGGGGTAAAAGATTCAGGCCCAGCGAAAAGATAACGAAACGACTCGGCTCAGACGGAATCGAATTCGCGTCTCAGCTCGTTGGCCAGACTGGCTTGGGCTCGTCCTGATGGGGCGCGGTAATGATTGGCTCGACTTCCGGCGCAGAAGTAGGCGTCGTGTAATACTCTGAGTATTGATAGTAGTAATATTCAGGCAACGAGGTGTCGACGAAATTCAGGATCACGCCGGGCACGTTCACTTGCCGGCTGTAGAGTAGTTCCAGGCCTTTTTTCGTCAGTCGAGCAGACGTATAAGCGAGACGCACCACAAAAAGCGTGGCGTCAATCTTCGGTGCCAGACTCGTCGTATCATCGGCCGCCAGGACCGGTGAACTATCGATGAGAATGTAATCGTACTGATGATACATTTCTTTTAGGAGCGCATCGGTCGAATCGCGCAGAAGATGCTCGCTGGGCTGCGACAACGTCCGGCCTCGGGGCAACATAAAAAGGTTGGGATATGCCGTGGGCACGACCACCTCGCGCCAATTCACTTCCTGTTTCAAAACTTCCGCAAGACCAATTTTGGACGATAGGCCAAATGCTTCGCGCAACGCGCCGCGCCGGAGGTCGCCGTCAATCAATAAAGTCCGCGCTCCGGACAGAGCAAAAGTAATCGCAAGATTCGCCGAGATAGTAGACTTTCCTTCGTTTGGCACCGCACTGGTAACGAGAAAAGTTTTCGGACGCGGCCCGTCATAGGGCATGAAGAAAAGGGACGAGCGAACATTTCGGTAGGACTCGGCAAAAATATGCCGAGCATCTTCTGGTTGCAGCAAACTGACCTTGCCCTTCGTCTTTTCCTTTGGAATCTGACCAAGGACATTTTCGGAAAAGTGATGCTGAAATTCACCGAAGGAAGCCATCCGATCATCGATACGATCGAGCAGGAAAAGAATTCCAATTCCGGCGAGGGCGCCGAAGGCTAGCCCGAGCAACAAGCTCTTGATCAATCCTGGACGAACCGAGCTGGGCGTGGTGGCCGCTTCCATGACGGACACCGATTGATCTCCGGTATCGACCACCTGCGAAACGTCGATCTCTTTGAGGTTGTTTGTCAGCCGATCATACAAGGTTTTGAGCCGATCGACTTTGCCTTTGACGCGATTGAACTGGGCCAGGCGCTGGCTCAAATCGAGGGCTTTTGCTTCCCATTCTTTGATGTTGGACTGCAGATTCTCCATCTGCTTTCCGATAGATTTGCGACGCGTCTCCAGCCTCTCCAGCGTGTCCTGGCGATAGAGCTCGATCAGCCTCTCCTCCTTGGTGACCTCGTCGTTCAGTTTGAGGATTTTGGGGTGTTTCGGTCTTAAATCTTTGGCCAGCGTGTCGCGCTCGGCTTTTAACAGTTGGACCTGCTGTTTCGCCTTCAAGTAATCGGCCTCCGGGCCAACATCTGAAAACGGCATCCCCTTGTCCTCGCTAGCTTCGCCGGCCGGCATACCTTCCATCTTGTTTTGAGCACGATCGAGGTTTTGATCGAGATCGAGGAGGTTGAGCAGATCGTATTCGGTTTTCAGGGCGGCGTAGTCCCGGTTCAGCTTCACAAGGAAAGCGGCCGCGCTGTTCCCTTCTTCGGTAATGAAGCCAATATTGTTTTGCTTCTGAAATTCGAGCATTTCGTCCTCGGCCGTGCGCAAATCTTTTTCGGTCTGAATGAGTTGCTCGGTGATGCCGGTAATGACGAACTTGCCCTGGTCTTCTCGCATCCCCTTCTTAAAATCGAGATACTTCTGCATGACGGCATTCAAATACGCCTGTGTGTAATCAGGGGTGCTGCCGATCGCCGAAAGCTCGAAGATTGAGGTGCGCGGTTTTTGCACGACCGTGACTTCAACTGGAACAGGCGGTATTTCGGGATGCGTCGAACGAACCAGCGCTTCGGCGCCGCGTTTTACCTCAGCGCTTTGCATCAGCTGAATTTGGGTGCCGTAAAAATTCTGGTTGTCTTCGCTGTAAACGGCTCCCTGGGCGATTTTCAAATTCCCGGCCAGCATCATCTTGCTGGTGGAGAGAAATGAAGGCGCCGTCTGATAAGCGAGAAAGGCTTCGACAAAGAGTCCAAGGCATATCGTCAACACGGGGATCCACCAGCGGCGCAGAAGCAAAGCCCTATAACGGTGCAGGCGTGTAATAAACGCCGTCGACCAGGAGGCGGCTGTCGGTTTTTCTGGGACAGACACGCGCATACCTTACATGTTAATCAGCCGTTGCGGGACATAGATCTGATCATCCGGTTGCAAAATTACGTCCTCGCCCGTGTGACCCTCTTCAATGACGCGCTTGAGGTCGACCGTGAAATCCTGGCCGTTTTTGCGAGTGACCTTTACTTTGCGTTTGTTTGCGAAATCGCCAAAACCGCCCGCACGGATTACGGCCTTGCTGGCCGTGTAATTTTCATCGGCCGGGATTTCTTGTGGGCCCTGGGCTTTGACTGAACCATAAACGTAGACCTTGCCGCGCGATTTTTCGCTTACGCGATCGAGCGCCAAAATAACCGTGGCATGGTAATAGTACTCCTTCTCGAGGGCAGCTTTTATATTATACGCGAGCTCTTTGCAGGTCTTTCCCTCCGCCGGCACCGGCCCAATGTAGGGCACCTCTAACTCTCCGTTGTCACTCACGCGCAGCCGCTGTGAATCGTTGTCTCGATCTTCGACCACGCGAAAACTGACGAAATCGTTTGGTCCGAGCCTCTTTTTCTCATCCAAAGCGGCCATTGAATTGGTCCGCAGAACGGTGCTGGTGGTTGGGGGGAGATCGGCCGGTAGGGCCTTGGGGATTGACGGGGCTGGAGTGGCCGAGTCCTGATTGTAAGCCGGATTGTATCTTTGCGCGTATCCTCGGACTGGAACGCAAACAATTACGGCTAAGAGTGCATAAAACCCGATTCTCATCCCCGCTTCACGCCTTTAGAAGCTGTAGGTGGCGTCGACCGAGACTCGGTTCTGTTTGTAGTCACGCAACACCACGTCTGAATCTTTCTGCGTATACTGATAACGCAAGCCCAGAGTTACATGTGGAGTCAATTGATAGCCGACCGTGATCGCGCCCCCATAACGCTGAAAATGTTCGTTAATGAAACCGCCCGAATCATCCGCATCCTCGTAGAAAAACTCGGTCGAAAGCAAGGTGTTACGGATAATATTCCACGACACGGTGTGACGGACATAATTCAAGGTAATATAGTCTGAGTTTACGCCGAGCTGGCTCTCGTGGCCCGCACTGACCGCCTGTCTGATCGCGGCATTGATCCGATGCGTGATGAGCACGTTCGCGTAGTAATCGGACAGTTTGGTGGAGTCGGCGAATTGCGTTGAAATCACCGCATTGTTGTCAAAGTCAATCTGTTGGTAGCCAGCGGCGGCGCGAAGCCTCAAATAGCTCGTCAGTTGGGTTTCGACAAATCCCCCGACGGCCCAGTCAGTCGAATCGTTCAGCACATGCTCATCGTAATAATTGAAGACCGCGTAGGATTCCACGCCAACGATCGTGGTCGAGGCGACATTAACCCCAAGAGTGCCGGAAAGTTCCTCGGCATTTCGATTCAAGTAATCGAAGTCCGAAACAGTGGAAACGTAGTTGTAGTGATCGTAGCCGAGTGTCAGGACGGCCTTATTTAAATCCCAAAGCACAGAGACACCGGCCGTGTTCTCGAACCGGCCATAGTCCACCACGTTGCTCAGCGCCCCTTCCGCGATGGGATCTTGTTGGAGAGAGGGTCGATCGTGGATATTGATCCGGAAGTCGCCCACAAAAATATCAAAAGCTAATTGGGATCCGGGTGAAATCAGGACGCCATTGGTATCGGCGTTGGAATGTTGGACATAAATGGCGTAGCTCAGTCCCAAATCCAATCTGAGGGTGTTAAGTTGGGTGATCGGCCAAATTGCATCGAGGTTGATCGCTGGCCGGAGGATCACGTCGTCCTCCTTCTGACTCCTTAGCAGAACGGGCCCGGTAGGGGTGACGATGACAGCAGTCCCTTCATCCGACAAATTGATATTGTCATTGTATTCCACCCCGAAAGTCGCGCTGAAGCGGAACCGAACCGGTCCGAGCAGAAGATTGTAAGGAATATGCTCGATGTCTTGCCGGCGCGCTTCGGCTGCGGCCTCACCAGCCAAGGAGGGGCGAACAGCATCTTGCGCCCGCAAAACCACAGGTGCGCAAAGAAGCGAAAGCAAAAAGATCGCGGCGATACGCTTCAGCCGATGGCTGTTTGATCGAGAGAGAGCGATGCAAGTCATAGACAGTGGCAGGTTTCGGCGGGTTAGGTTAGCAGTTGTAGTACCAAGGGTTCCGCTTCAGCAGTCGCCGTGGAGACGCGAATGGACGAGAAGCGGTCGTGTCTATTTTAGGCAACACTCAATCGATGATACGCGGTTTTAGGTCTTGGTTGCCGACGTTTTTACAAGAAAATGGCAGGGGCAATCAAGGGAAATCGCTTTCCGGGGCTTCCTAATGGCTGGTTGCGGGGGGCGGAAAAAATACACAACTGGCCCGCTCTAAGCTCTTTCAGAAGGACCAATGAAACATTTCTTCAGCACGACCCTTGTGGGAATGACCAGCATGGTTGTTTTTTGTGACTTAAATCCGGCATTGGCGGGAGAAGCTGGCCTCTCGGCTGATCCAGCGAAAAACCCGGTGCGGATGAATTGCGGGGCGCAGATCGAATGTGTCGCACCTGACGGTCACGCCGGACAAGTCTCTCGGTTGGCCGATCACGATCCGGCGGCGATTGCCTTGATCATGGATGACGATACGGTCACCTGTCTCTTACAAGAAGGCGAGACCAATTTTGTGATCGAACTTCCGCGAAGCGCAGTGCCTGATCGTTTTACCTTTTTGAACGAAAACGCCACCGCGCACGGTGAACTCAAGATTGCAGTGTCAAATCAGCGCTTGCCGGCCAACAGCCCGGAATGGACTGAGGTCGAAGGCGTCGTCCCATTTACTCATAAGCGCCTTTTCGGGGTCTCGCTTATGGGCGTTGAGGCCAAGTTTGTCCGACTCTCCTTCCATGTTGAGAAACAAGGCAGGGTGGCGGCGCTTGCCGCCTATGCTGACGCACCACACGGTGGGTCACCAGACCAGCAGCACCAAACCACGCAGCTTCCTCCGCGATTTCAAAAGTGCGATCTTGACGATGCGCTGAATTCAAAATTTGCGGCCCTGCACTCTCGGGGCAGTACACTCTTGCTGACCGCCAGGTCGCTCTCCGTCGCGCCATTGCCACAGATGTCGCACGACTAACGGCGGATCTTATCCGCCTGTCGCGAAGCCGGGATAAAGCGTCATTCCTCCGTCCACAAACAGGGTTTGTCCAATGACATAGTCGGACACGTCCGACGCCAGCCAGACGGCCGCGCGCGCAACATCTTCCGGAACGCCAACGCGACCTTCGGGAATTAAAGTTAGCAACTTCGCTTCCGCTTCTGGAGTATCCCAAGCTGGGCGGTTGATCGGCGTCTTAATCGCACCGGGCGCAATACTGTTCACACGGATTTTCTTCGGCGCGAGTTCCTGCGCGACGCTTTTCATCAATTGCATGATCCCGCCTTTTGAGGCCGCGTAGTTTACGTGCCCGGCCCACGGGATCACTTCGTGCACCGAACTCATGCAAATAATCTTGCCGGCGGCAGTCGAGACAGATGACACAACGCCTCGTCGCAAGAATTCGCGAGCAGCTTCACGCGCGCAAAGGAATTGTCCGGTGAGATTGACACTGATGACCGTGTTCCATTGTTGCAAAGTCATTTCATGGAACGGGGCGTCCTGCTGAAGTCCGGCATTATTAATCAAAATGTCGATCGTCCCGAAGTGTTGAATCATTTGCGCGAACATTGCTTTCACTTGGTCTTCGCGGCTAACATCGGCGTGGATCGCGATAGCATCGCTGCCATTTTGGCGAATTGCTTCGACCACGCGATTCGCTTCGGCGGCATCGGAAAGGTAGTTCACCGCCACCGCGGCGCCAGCCGCGCCCAAGGCAAGCGCGCAAGCCTCACCGATGCCGGAGTTCGCACCGGTGACGAGGGCTTTCTGATTTTTGAGAGGCGGCTGCGGGTCAATCGTATTGCCGGACATATAAATTTCAGGCTAAGCAATACTTTTTCAGAAATCACGATGGCAAGCGTTTTCCGATTCCGAATCGCAAAAACCAAGGCACAGAACTAGCTACTTTGAGCGACGTCTTTGATTGTCGTGACGCATGGGATTAGCTACGGGGAGCGAAATTTTCGATCGAGTGGCAACTTCAGCGGAACGCGATAATTCACCGACGCTCCATGACAACACAATCCATCAAAAACAGACTGACACCCTACCTGAAAGTGATTCGGCAAAAAGCCCGGAATATCTTCCACTCCTTGCCCGGGCTACGCACGATGCAATTCGGGATTGGGATGTAAGCAGCAGCATCCTCTGCTGGCCCCAAGGCCTGGAAACTTTGCTCGGCTACGAGCAGTCTTCCACAAACTGCCACATCGGATTCTGGGAGCAGCGCATTCACCCGACCGACCGGACACGGGTCGCGGGAAGCATCCGCGACGCCTTGTTCGGTAACGCCGAACATTGGAGTGGCGAGTATCGCTTTCGCCGGGCCGATGGGCACTATCTTCAATTGCTCGAACGCGCGGTGATTATACGCGATTCGAATGGCAAAGCCGTGCGGTTGGTCGGTTCCCTCATGGACGTGACCGCGCGCAAACAGTTGCAGGACCAGCTGACCCGGTCGCAGAAAATGGAAGCCTTTGGTCAGCTCGCCGGTGGAGTGGCACACGATTTTAATAATTTTCTGACTACGATTCTCGGCTACAGCGATTTGGTCTTGGCCGAGATCGGCACGAACGGCGCAGTGGCGAATCATGTCGCGGAGATCCGCGAGGCCGCGGGTCGCGCGTCCAATCTTGCGGGTCAACTGCTCGCCTTTAGCCGCAAGCAGGCCCTCGAGCCGCATGTTATCGAGGTGAACTTCCTCATCGGGAATCTCGAGCGCTCGCTTCTTCGGCTCTTGGGCGACAATATCACCGTCGTTTGCCATTTACATCGAGAGAAGGAAGGCGCGCACCTCAAAGTCGATTCAGGCCAACTCACCCAAATCATTCTGAACCTGGCCGTGAACGCCCGAGATGCCATGCGCAATGGTGGCCGACTGACGTTAGCGTCAACGGTCACTAAGTTGGGCGAAGATGGAAAATCATTGGCCGGTCTGGAGGATCTTGCCCCCGGCGAGTATGTCGTCATCAGCGTTATCGATACGGGAGTTGGAATGACTGATGAAGTGAAGGCCCATTTGTTTGAACCATTCTTTACCACAAAGGATGAAGGCGCCGGCACTGGTCTTGGGCTGGCCACCAGTTATGGAATTGTCCGCCAAAGCGGCGGACAAATTCGCATCGAAAGCGAAGTGGGCACAGGCACGACCGTGCAAATTTTTCTGCCGAAAGTTCCGGCCCCTCCGCCTCCGCCGTACAAAAAGCCCCGCACCCAGAATTTGCCGACTGGCACGGAAACAATCCTGGTGCTGGAAGATGATATCAGTGTCCGGCACCTCTCCGTGCGAATTCTTAGGAATCTCGGTTACGAGGTCATTGAAGCGGCTAATGGCGATGACGCGCAACGGCAATTCACCCAACGAGCGGGAAAAAACATCGATCTTTTGCTGACCGACATGGTCATGCCGGAGATGAGCGGACGTTTCTTTGCCGATTGGCTGTGCAAAGCCAGTCCACAAACGAAAGTCATTTTTGTTTCCGGCTATTTGGAGGAATCGCTCCAGCCGGGCGATCGGATCGAGCACGGTATGTTCTTTCTGCCAAAGCCCTTTGATCCCGAGCAGCTGGCAACCACCATTAGAGGAGCGCTCGACTCGCCTGCGCTGGCAAGCTAGACGAAGAATGTGACCGCGGCCTTCCCCGGCGCGCCGTAGCCTTTGGCGAAGGAGGCAGCGCCGCGATCGGGACACTAAGGTCCCTCCCACATTGTCCTCTTGATCGAACATATTGCCGCTGGTTTGCCCACAGTATATTGAACCTGTGTGGTAACGTTCGAAGATATCGAAGCGGCGCGCCAACGGATCAAAGGCGCGGTCGTGTATTCGCCCTGCTCGCCCTCCATTCCGCTGAGCGAGATCACCGGCATGGAAATTTATTGCAAACTGGATAACCTGCAGCGCACCGGAAGCTTCAAAGAACGCGGCGCGCGCAATGCCCTGGCCCAGTTGCCGGTCGAGCAGCAAAAGCGTGGGGTGATTGCGGCGTCCGCCGGGAATCATGCCCAGGCCCTTGCTTATCAAGGAAAGTTACTCGGTATTCCCGCGACCGTCGTCATGCCGAAGTTTGCGCCCCTCATCAAAGTCAGCAATTGCCAGAAGCTTGGCGCGAACGTCGTGCTGCGCGGCAGGGATTTTGGCGAAGCCAAGGCGCATGCGCATGAGATCGCGGCAAGAGAGGGTCTTGCCTACATCGATGGCTATGATGATCCGGCCATTATTGCCGGTCAGGGCACAATGGGACTCGAGATCATGGAACAAGTTCCCGACATCGATGTGGCGATCATTCCGGTGGGCGGCGGCGGTTTGCTCGCCGGTGTTGCCCTGGCGCTCAAAACCTTACGGCCGCAAGTCAAGATAGTTGCGGTGGAAGCGGAGAACGTGGCCAGTTTCTCCGCGGCTCTCGAAGCGGGCAAGCCAAACAGAATCGCGCTCTATCCCACGCTTGCTGATGGTCTCGCCATCCCACAGGTTGGCACCAATGCCTTCGAAATTGCACGGCCTCTCGTCGATAAAACTGTTCTGGTTACGGAAGAACTAATCGCCATCGCGATTTTACGAATTGTTGAACTGGAAAAGGGTGTGGTGGAAGGCGCGGCCGCCACGACCTTGGCAGCATGCCTGGCCGGAAAAGTGGAGGAGTTTGCCGGCAAGAAATGCGTCCTGTTGTTTTGTGGCGGTAACATCGACCCAAATGTATTGAGCCGTGTCATCGAGCGGGGCCTGGTCGCAGATGGAAGACTCGGGCGCTTTGTCGCGGTTATTAGTGACCGACCCGGCGGCCTGGCCGACCTCGCCACCCAAATCGCTTCCACCGGAGCAAGCATTAAACAAGTCGTGCATGATCGGGCCTTTGCCAGTTCCGATGTGTCAGCAGTAAATGTTCTCTGCACGGTAGAAACACGAAACCGCGAGCACTTGGCCGACCTTCGCGCGCAATTGAAGAGCCACGGCGTCGAGACCTACGACTCGAAGTAGCGCGATCGACCCATTCGACTGCGCTGGCAATGAACTTCAGGCATTTTGTGGTGCGAGTTGAGTAAGGGTTATGCCGATTTCTGGTACCCGTTACAGGCCAACAACGCCCAACGCCCAACGCTCAACGCCCAATGTCTCAAT
>WNGO01007503.1_pt1 | contig 12972 bp, 10 predicted proteins | sample 5400511 | NCBI WGS metagenome assembly WNGO01 (sample SAMN13153380, study PRJNA577476) | soil metagenome | isolation source: 20 cm soil or saprolite under Garry oak tree replicate 2 | place: USA:California | collected 2016-06-15
GCACGACTTTCTCACAGTCGGCGCACCCGCACCGCTCCAGGAAGCAGTCGCGGTCGCGATGGAAACACTCGCGGACGACTACTACGAAGGTTTGGCGCGCGACTACCGCCGCCGCCGCGACATTCTGTGCGCCGGGCTCGTGAAAGCGGGTATCAAATGCCGGCCGCCACAGGGCGCTTACTACGTCATGGGCGATTTCTCGGCCATATCGGACCTTCCCGACGACGAATTCGCTAAGTGGCTGACCGCCGAGCACGGCGTCGCGTCGGTGCCGGGCTCGAGCTTCTACTCGCGCCCGGAGCTGGGTCGCACCTACGTGCGGTTCGCATTCTGTAAGACGGAAGACATGCTGCAGCAGGCGGTCGAGCGACTGCAGCGTGTGCGCGACTAAAGCGCGTCTTCCACCTCGCGCAGCCCCTCTACGTGCGCGTCGATGTCGCGCGCCAGCTCGCGCGCCAGTCCCAGATCGGTCGTCAGACTCCGCACGCTCCCCGTCCCCGCGTGCAGCCGCAACAGATTCAGCCGGATCGTCTCGAGCGCGGCGACGGCGTCCTTGAGCCGCTGCTGCACGAGATCGCGCTCGGCACTGAGATCGGCGACGATGCGATTCTGCCGCGCCGCGATTGCCGGATCGGGCGTCCCGGTGTGGCCCACGTCCGCCAGCGCCTCCTGCAGCTCCTCGAGCCGGGCCCGCATGCGCTGCGCGTCCTGCTCGAGCCGGTGCACGACATCCGGCAGATCGCGGAGCTGCCGGCGCGACTCCTTGGGAAGCGTTTCGTAGAGCTGTTCGGCCGCCATGCTGAGCGCGAGCTCGGTGGGACGATGGGTCAGCGACGCCGGGAGTGCCTTCGGCCCGGTGAACATGCGCGCGACGCCGAACAGCCACCGGCCGACGCGCCCCGTCCACAGCCGCCCCCAGAATTCGGCGTCGACGTCGCGCCGGCGCTGCAACATCACGAGTGCGCCGATGCCCGACGCGATGCCGCCCGTCATTGACCACGCCAACAGGATCATGAGCGGATAACTCTCCGGGTCCGAAGCGGCGAAAGCGGCGAGCGCGAACACCGCCGTGCCGAGACCGATCCCGCTGACCCAACGCAGGATCCGCTCGAATACCGAAGGCCCGCCGCCGTGGCCCAGGCCAAACGAGCGCTCCTCTCGGCTGCGCTCGATCTCCGCCTTGAACGCCACGCCGATGTCGCTGTGTCCAAATCCCGCGTTGAGGAGCCGGCGCGCACGATTGATGAGGACGCCGAGGGGGACGAGAGAATAGCCGGCAACGAGCGTCACGAAACCGGTGGCGACGGATCCGGTCCAGAAGCCGACCAGCGGTGTGGCGATGAGCATCGCGAACGGATAGAGCAACACGCCGCTGCCATCGAGCCGCGCGTCGTGTTTGACGAATGCGCGCAGCGCCACCGGTAGCTCACGCCGCTGCTCCAAGGCGTGGCTCAGTTGCTCCGCGAGCGCGGCGGGCCCGTCCGGACGGTCCGCCGGCTCCTTCGCGAGGCACCGGTCGATCGCCTGAGCCAGGCGCCGCGGCACGAGCGGCGCGACTGCTGATAGCGGCGGCGCGGGCTCCGTCACCTGCTTCGCCAGCACATCGGTCGCCTTGTCCGCTTCGAAGGGCAAAGCGGCCGAACACGCGAAATAACCGACGATGCCCAGCGAATAAAGATCGCTGCGCGGATCCACCGCTTCGCCGAGCGCCTGCTCCGGACTCATGAACTCGGGAGTGCCGACGACTTCTCCCGTCGAGAGCGCACCGGCGCCGGCGACGACGCTCGCGATCCCGAAATCGGCGACGAGGACACGGCCGTTGTTCTCGAGCAGGATGTTGTCGGGCTTCACGTCGCGATGGATGACACCCTGCCCATGTGCGTATGCGAGCGCCCAGGCGACGTCGCGGAGAACACGCGATGCTTCGGAGGGCGCCAGCGGCCCGCGGCGCCGCACTCGCTCGGTCAGGGTCTCGCCCTCGATGTATGCCATGGCAAAGAACACGAATCCGCCGATCTCTTCGACGGCGTGAATCGGAATGATGTTGGGGTGGGAGAGCTTGGCGGCGGTGCGCGCCTCACGCAGGAACCGTTCGCGGAGTTTGGGATCGGATGCCTTCGAGGGCGGCAGCAGCTTGATCGCGACGGGCCTGTCCAGCCGCACCTCTCGCGCGAGATATACGACCCCCATCCCGCCGCGCCCAAGCTCGCGCTCCAACGAATAGCGACCTGCGACGGCGGACTGGAAGTCAAGAAAGAGGCGGTCTGGCTGCTCCATGAACCCCTATTTTAATGAGCGGGGATCACGCCGGGGTCTCGAGCCGCTCCCCCAGGATCGTGACGATGTTGGGTGGGGGCCGTAGCCCCAAGCCCGCGAGCCGGAAGAGCCAGCGGCCCATCGGGCCGCGCCATAGCCACAGTCGCCGCGCGCCGCGGGGATCGGTACGCAGTTCGCTGCGCGCGCGCGCCACGACGGCAGCGAGGAGCGCCAGCCCCGCCGCTGCCGCCCCAGGTTCGACCGGCGCTTCAGCAGGCGACAGCCAAACCCAGAGTGCCACCGCGAGGGTCGCGATCCTGGCCAGCCACTGGACGGCGCGCTCGAACGGGCGTGGCGCCGCGCCGTACACAAAACTCAGCTCCTCCCGCCGGCGCCCCCGATCCTCGATGAGCGCTGTCACCACGTCCTGATGACCGTAGCCCGCGGCCAGGAGCCTGCGGGCACGGGCAAGCTTCATTCCCACTGGGAGCAGCAACGCCGCTGCGAGCGCGGCGCTGGCCGCGGCGCGCAGCGCAGGATCGTTCGTATAGATCCAGCTGAGCGCCGCCACCAGCAGGAGCACGAGGCCGATGAGCGCCCGATTCCCATCCCCCCCTCCTACGCCTAGCAGGAACGCCCGCACCGCCAGGGGCGCGCGTGGTGGTTGGACGGCTTCAGCAATCGCCCGGATCAGCGCGGGGGCGTCGCGGAAGCGCAGCCACGGTTCCTTGACGAGACAGCGATCCACGATTTGGGCGAGGCGCGGCGGAACGGCACCCGCCACGGTCCGCAGTGGCGGTGCCGGCGTGGTGATGTGGAGCATCAGCAGGGCTGCGTCGGTCGCGGCATCAAACGGCAACCGGCCGGACAGAGCATAGTACGCGACCACGCCGAGTGAGTAGACGTCGCTGCGGACGTCCACCGGGTCGCCCCGCGCCTGCTCCGGACTCATGAAGGCCGCCGTGCCGAGGACCGGCCCACGCGGCACGGATGGCTGGCCGTCCGCACTGGCGTGTGCGATCCCGAAGTCGGACAGCAGGGCGCGGCCGGTCGCCGAGTCGATCAAGATGTTGTCGGGTTTCACATCGCGGTGGACGACGCCGCGGGCGTGCGCATACGCGAGCGCGTCCCCCACCTCGGTGAGCAGCCGCGCGGCCTCCTCGTGACCGAGCGGGCCGCTGGCTGCAACGCGCTGGGCCAGGGTCTCGCCGGCAACATACGCCATGGTGAAGAAGACAAAGTCGCCCATTTCGTGCACGGTGTAGATCGGCACGATGTTGGGATGCGCGAGCTGGGCAGCCGTGCGCGCTTCGCGCAGGAAGCGTTGGCGGCACGCCGCGTTCGCCGCCAACTCCGGCGCGAGGAGTTTGACGGCAACCGGACGGTCGAGCCGCAATTCCCGCGCGAGGTATACCAATCCCATGCCGCCGCGACCGATGGGTCCGCGCACGTCGTACCGACCGGCGAGCGCCTGCCGGACGACGGGAAGGTGTGATTCCGATATTGGCATTTCCCGCGATCGATCAAAGGAGACCGCTATACACTGCGCGCGTCACCCAGGTTCGTCCTGGACACCCACGCCATCCGAGGCGCAGATTGTGCCCCCTATGACCAGCCCAGGGGGCCAGCCCGCCGCGGCGCCCGCCGTTTCGGGCGCAGCGTACCAGCCCTACATCCCGGCATCCCAGTCGCCCGCCGAGCTGACCGTTCGCGCCATCGTGCTGGGAGTCGTACTAGGGCTCATCTTCGGCGCTTCGAACGTGTACCTCGCGCTGAAGATCGGGCTCACCGTCAGCGCATCGATCCCGATTGCCGTTCTCTCGATCACGATCTTCCGCTGGCTCGGCCGCTCCACCATCCTCGAAAACAACATCGTTCAGACCACCGGCTCGGCGGCGGACTCGGTCTCGGCGGGGGTCGTCTTCACGATCCCCGCGATTCTGTTGATGGGCTACGATCTCGACATCTCGCGCGTCACGATCCTAGCGATCGCGGGCGGCTTGATGGGCGTCCTCATGATGATTCCGCTGCGCCGGGCGCTGATCGTCAAAGAGCACGGCAATCTGCCCTACCCCGAGGGAACGGCGTGCGCGGAGGTGCTGATCGCCGGTGAGCGCGGCGGCATCCATGCCAAGACGGTATTCCAGGCGTTTGGAATCGCCTTCGTTTACAAGTTCCTGATGACGGCGCTGAAGCTGTGGCAGGAGTACCCGGGCAAGGTCATTCGCTCCTACCAGGGCGCCGAGGTGCGGGTCGAGGCAAGTCCGGAGCTGATCGGCGTCGGGTACATCATCGGGCCCCGTATCGCGGGCTATCTGTTTGCCGGAGGCTGTCTCGCCTACGTCGTGCTGATGCCGGCGATCAAGCTGTTCGGCAGCGCGATGACCGAGCCGATGTTCGGCACGACCAAGCTGATCCGCGACATGTCCGCCGGCGAGATCCGGGCAGCGTTCGTGTTCTACATCGGCGCCGGCGCGGTGGCCAGCGCCGGCATCATCGCGTTGGCCCGCTCACTGCCGACGATCGTCGGGGCGTTTCGCGCCGGTTTTGCGGACATGCGCGCCAGCCGTCTCGGCCAGGCGGCCCTCGCGAAGCTCCGCACCGATGACGACCTGCCAATCAGCGTGACCGTCTTCGGCTCGATCGCCCTTGCCGTGGCGATCTCCCTCTTGCCGCAGATCGGCGTGAACCTGCTCGGCGGCATCCTGATCATCATCTTCGGGTTCTTCTTCACGACCGTGTCGTCCCGCATCTGCGGCCAGGTGGGAAGCTCCGCCAACCCGATCTCCGGGATGACGATCGCAGCTCTGATCGCGATCTCTTTCGTCTTCCTGCTGCTCGGGTGGAACCAGATCGATGATCGCGTGCGTGCCATCTCGATTGCCTGCGTGATCGCGGTGGCGGTCGCGAATGGCGGCAACACGTCGCAGGACCTGAAGACGGGATTCCTGGTGGGCGCGACCCCCAAGCGCCAACAGATCGCGATCCTCATCGGGGCCATCGGATCGGCCCTGGCCGTCGGCTGGACCCTCACGTTCCTCAACGGCGTCTATACCTACCCGGTCCCCGAAACGCGGCCCGGCTTCGTGGCCCCGGCAAGCGGTAAGAGTCCCGACGGCAACGTGGTCGTGCACACCGAGACGATGTCACGGTTCGGCATTGGCGGTACCGACTCGATCGACAACGGCAGCTACCAGGTGATTCGCGTGTACGTGGAGACGCAGGGCGTGCCGCCCGGCAAGTACCTGGTCGATCCTGGGTCGCACGAGATTCGATACGTCGTGGATCCCGGCATCGGCGGACGCATTCGAGAATACCGCGGTCACGAGCTGAAGCGCCTGGATTCGCCCAAGGCGACACTGATGGCGCTGATCACCGATGGGATTCTGACGCACCGGCTGCCGTGGGCCCTGGTGCTCATCGGGGTTTTTCTGACGATCGCGATCGAGCTGATGGGTGTGCAGTCGTTGCCGGTCGCGGTGGGCGTGTATCTTCCCATCACCACATCGGCGGGGATGTTCGCGGGCGGCATCATGCGCTGGCTCGTCGAGCGGAAGGTTCGCTCGGCCAACCGTTCTTTGGCGGAGATCGAGTCGGGTCCCGGCGTTCTGTTCGCGAGCGGCTTGATCGCAGGCGGCGCCATCTGTGGCATCGCGGTCGCGGCGATCGCGGGCTGGGGGTCTCGGAGCGGCAAGGCAGCCGACTGGCTCGCCGAGGCCGTGCCGTTGTATCACCACCTGGGCTGGTTCGCGACGTCAGCCATCTTTGGGTTGATCATGTTCGGGATCCTGGGCTTCTTGCTCTACCGCACGGGCCTTCGCCGCCAGTAAACACCATCACGACACTATAAAGACATCTCAAACGACAGCGTGACCATCGAGACCGTCGGATTTCTGAAGAAGCTGCTCGACACGGCTGGGCCGTCGGGGTTTGAGCAGGCACCGGCCCGCGTGTGGCGCGAGGAGGTCGGCGCCTTCGCCGACAGCGTGCGCGTCGACGTGCACGGCAATTCCGTGGCGGCATTGAACACCAAGGGAAAGCCGCGCCTGATGCTGGCGGGGCACATCGACGAGATCGGCATCCAGATCACCCACATCGACGACGAGGGCTTTCTCTACTTCAGCGGCATCGGGGGATGGGACTCGCAGGTCCTGGTAGGGCAGCGCGTGCTCATTCTGACCCGCGACGGGCCGGTGCACGGCGTGGTGGGAAAGAAAGCGATCCACCAGCTGAAGAAGGAAGAGCTGGATCGGGTGACGAAGGTGATCGACTTGTGGATCGACATCGGCGCGGCAAGTCGTAACGAGGCCGCGGCGCGAGTTCGGATCGGCGATCCCGGAGTGCTGGATAGCCGCGTCGAGGAGTACCCCAACGGCCGCATCGTCTCCCGCAGTCTCGACAACCGCATCGGCGCCTTCGTCGCGGCGGAGGCGATGCGCCGGCTCGCGAAGCAGCGGCCGCCGCATGCCGCGGTGTTTTCGGTCGCGTCGACACGCGAGGAAATCGCCTGGACCGGGAGCGGAGCGCGGACGAGCGCGGTCGGGATCGAGCCCGATGTGGCGATCGTGGTCGACGTCACCCACGCGACCGACTATCCGGGCGCCGACAAGAAGCACGCGGGCGATCACAAGCTCGGTGGCGGCGTGGTCCTGAGCCGCGGTTCTTCGGTGAGCTCCGTCGTATTCGATTTGCTGGTCGAGTGCGCCGAGCAGGCGAAGATCGCCTATACGATCCAGGCGGCCCCCCGGGACACCGGAACGGACGCCGACGCGATCTACAACGCCATGCGCGGCATCCCCACTGGGCTCGTGAGCGTCCCCAACCGCTACATGCACAGCCCGAATGAAATGGTGGCGCTCGAGGATCTCGATCGCGCCGCCGATCTAGGAGTTTGCGACAAAGCCTACTGCGGCATCATCCCGAACGTGCCCTGGAATTGCTGTGCGATTACCGTGTTGGGCGAGAACGGGTAGCCCATACCACCACAGTTTGGGTACAGATTGACCGGGTACTTCTGCGTATAGCCAGCCTGGCCAACGACGCAGATACTGTACGAGCTGTTGCCGATCCCCAGGAACTCGAAATTCCCGTCCGCGTCAGTCGTGCTGGTGGCAATCACCTGGCCGTTGACACTCCAGATGAGCTGAACTTCCCACCCAGCTAGGCCCATCTCACCGGCGAACGGGTCGCGAGAACCGTCGCCATTGATGTCCTCCCACACCATCCCAATCGCCGAATGGGGCCCGGTCGGCGGGCTCGGAGGCGGCGGCACCGGAGCCGGAGGCGGCGACGTCACATTGACCGTTTGGGACAGTGGACCGCTGGTTGCTCCCTGATTGTCCGTGACCGTCAACGTAACGCTGTAGCTGCCAGCCGCCCCATAGCTGTGTGACGGATTCTGGGCGTTGGATGTCCCACCGTCGCCGAACGTCCAGCTATACGCGCTGATCGTCCCATCGGGGTCGGTGCTAGTGCTCGCGAAGCTGCAGCTGAGGTCTGAGCAGATGAACGTGAAGCTTGCCGCCGGCTGCTGATTCGGAGGCGGCGCCGCCGGCGTTACCGGGCATTTCTTTACTTGTCCCGGAGCCGTCGCAAGACCGACGCCCCGTCCGTTCGGCGAGGACGGCGTGGTCTTGCATTGGTTACCATTGCCATTGCCCTGGGCAGCGACCGCAAAGAGCGGCAGCGCCGACAGGCCAAGGACAACAAACAGTACGCGAACGCTTTTCATGATCTCTCCTGACCGAAGAGGTCGTGGATATGGAACTGCACCACCCCCACGGGCAAGAACCGCACCCAATGTGGCACGGCGCATATAACACGTTCCGTGGCAACGACATAGACGCCAGTAACACCTGTTGTCTTAATACTCGACGTTGTGTTATGCGGTTTTTCTGGCGATCTGCAAGTGACATTCAGGCAGGCAAATCTGCCCTATTTTCTCTTGAGATCGGCGAGGGCGGATTGAGCGGCGGCGCGCACCTGCCGGTCACCGTCATCGGTGAGACCCTCGAGCGTTCCAATCGCCGCCGGTGTCGCGGCGATACGGAGCGCCTCGACCGCCGTCGCGCGTTGCGCCGCCGGTCTCCGGCCGAACAACCGGCCGCCTGGCTGCGCAAATTTGATGAGCGCCTGCACCGCCGCCGTGCTGGCGATGCGCCCGAGCGCGAGAATGAGCTCCCGCTCCACTGCCTCATCCTCTTCCTCTTCCATCGCCACGACCAGCGGCATCGCCAGCGCGCTCGACTTGCGGCCCCCGACGCCGAGGGCGGCCTGCATGCGCACCTCCGGGGACTTGTCCCGCAATGCGCGACGCAAAGGCTCCGCCGCCGAGCTCGATCCGATCTTCGCCAACGCCAGGGCGACCGCTTTCCGGACACGCTCGTCGTCGTGCTCGAGCTGCTGGGCGAGCGCCGGTACGGCTTCATCCAAGCCCAGCTCACCCGCCAGCTCGGCGACGTTGCGCACGACGAACCATTGGTGATGTCCCAGCATGTGCACCAGCTGGTCGGTCCCCTCCTTCATGCCGGTCAGCGCCATGAAAATCCCGCGCCGCTCCTCGATGGTCGGCGCCGCGACCAGGAGATCCAGTAGGACTTCGACCCCGTCCTCCCCCGCCCTCCGCAGCACCAGCAGTGAGTCCTCCCGGTCGGAAGGATCATTGGCCACCTCGGCGATCGCTTCGAGCAGCGCCTTGTTGTACATGCGCTTCAGCGCGATCGAATACTGCCGCCGCCGGCTTGCGTCGCTCACTTGCTGCTCGGCACGAACAATCCCCGCGACGATCGTCAGCGCCTGCGCGATGCGGTTTGTCTTCATCGCCGTCTCGAGCTGCCGTCCCAAAACCGCAAGCAGCTCGCCGACATGTGGTCCCTCGGGCTTCTCCTTCAACTGCGCGATCAAATCCCCGGTCGTACGCGTGGCCGCGGCTGCCGGGGAAAATCCAACGCCCTGGGCGGTCGCTTCGCGAACGATGTCGGGGATGTCGTCGGTCCCGCTCTCAGCGGCAGCCCTGTCGCGGGTCGCGCTTGGCACATCACGCGGCGGAGGGGGCGCCACATCGGGGCGAGGATGGGGAGCGGGCGGCGCGCTGACGGGAGCGATCGGTGTTCCGAAGACGAACGTCTGCATCCTGACCGAAACCCGTGTCGCCCCGCTCGCCCGCAGCCGGGACGCGATGTCCTCTTCGCCCGGCTGAGTGGCAAGCGCACGCAGCAGCTCGAACATCTCGGCAAGCGGGGGATCAGCCGGAATGGCAATCTCTTTTACCGAGTGAAATTCGAGCCGCTGCAGCAGCGTGTCACCAGCCACCGGCGCCCCATTTACGAGGAGCTTTCCATCCTGCGCCGAGATCGTGACACCATCAACCTTGAGGATCCCGGCGAGCGTGCGAAACTGCGCTTTCTGCTCCTCTTTCGCCCCTGGATCGCGAAACAGGTCGAGAGCGCGCGCGAACGACGCGGCGAAATCCTGCGGGGTGGCCATGGGGAGGCTGAATCTATAGAGTACCCCCCATGATCGCACTGCTCTTGCTCACCACGGCCCTGTGGGGGAGTCCGCAAGACACGCTCTCGCCGGCCGCGCGACGGATCCTTGCAGACGTGCAGTTCCTCGCCGCCGACAGTCAGGAAGGCCGGGGCGTCGGCACTGCGGGGCTGCAGCGCTCCGGGGCCTACATCCGGGACGGCTTTGCGCGGGCGGGGTTACGCGTCTCGTTTCAGGAATTCACGATTCCAGCGGATGCGCCGGCGGTGCTGCATACCACGCTCGGTGGTACACCCACCCGCAACGTCGTCGCCATCATCCCGGGGTCATCGCGCGGGCTGCGTGGGGAAATCGTCGTGGTCGGTGCGCACTACGATCACCTGGGACTCGGCGGATTCGGTGCATTGGATCCTGATTCCACCGGGCGAGTGCACAACGGTGCCGACGACAACGCCTCCGGCACCGCAGCCCTGCTGGAGATCGGCCGCCGGCTGGCCGGGCGCCACCCGGCGCGGACCGTCGTACTCGTCGCGTTTAGCGGCGAGGAGCTGGGCACCCTCGGTTCCTCGTACTTCGTGCACCACTCCGTGCCACAGCCGATCGACTCGCTGTATGCGATGCTGAACCTCGATATGGTGGGACGGCTGCGGAACGCGCGCCTGCTGGCGCTCGGCGCCGGGACCGCGCGCGAATTCCCCGCCCTGCTCGATTCCCTTAACAGGCCGCAGCGGTTCGACTTACGGGCATCGGGAGACGGCTGGGGACCCAGCGATCACGCCGTTTTCTTCGCGACCCGCCATCCGGTGCTGCACTTCTTCACCGACTTGCACGACGACTATCACCGCTCGACCGACGACTGGGAAAAGCTCAACGTCACCGGAATCGCGCAGGTCGCGGAGTACGTCGCCGATCTCGCCTGGTCGTTGGCCAACCGGACCGGTCCCCTCACCTTCGTGGATGCGCCGCGTCCGCAGGCCACCACTGGTGGGTCCGGATATGGGGCCTACCTCGGGACGATTCCCGACTTGAGCGGCGGCGGCGTGTCCGATGGTGTGCGCATTACGGGCGTACGGGCGGGTAGTCCCGCCGAGCAGGCAGGGCTGCAAGCGGGCGACGTGATCACGGCGATCGGCGACAAGCACGTCGGAAACTTGTACGACATGACCGACGCACTGCGCAGCCATCAGGCGGGTGATACCGTGGTCATCGGGAGCCGGCGCGACGGCGTCGAGCAGCGCGCGACGACGGTTCTCGGAAAGCGTCCGTGACGAGCGGCGCCGCGTCGGAAGCCACGAAGGTCGTACGCGCGCTGCGCGCGGCACATCTCCACGACGAGGGGCGTCACGCGCTGTTGCAGATGGCCTGCGAGCGTATTCGGTCGTGGGGCCCGCCCTACACCTCTGTCTACGCCTACATGCTCCACGGCGCCGAGCTCGTGCTCGAGGCCCACGCCGGCCGCGAAACGGAGCATACGCGGATTCCCGTCGGCCGCGGCGTGTGTGGGACGGCGGTCGCGGAGCAGCGCGACCAGAACGTCGCCGATGTGAGCGCGATCGGGAATTATCTGGCCTGCAATCTGTTCACCAAGTCGGAACTGGTCGTGCTGATCCGGCGCGGTGACCACATCCTCGGACAGATCGATATCGACTCCGATGTGCCGAACGGCTTCGGTGAGCGCGAGCATACCGAGGTGAAAGAAGTCGCCGACGCGCTAGCCGTTCTGCTGTAGTGCACCTGTTCACTCGGCGGGTCGGCAGCGGTCCCCTGGTTGTGGTGCTGCACGGCGGACCGGGCGCGAGTCACGACTATCTCCTGCCGCAGTACGACCTGCTCGCGCAGGGCCGCTCACTCCTCTACTACGATCAGCGCGGCGGCGGTCAATCTCCCGTGCCGCGCGACACGCCGGTGGGATGGCAGGAACATGTCGCTGACCTCGACGGCATTCGCACGGACCTCGGCCTGGAGCGGCTGACCTTGTGCGGGTACTCCTGGGGCGGCCTGCTGGCGGTACTGTACTTCGTCGAGCATCCGGAACGCGTCGAACGCCTGGCGCTCGTTGCTCCCGCCTCGCCGACCGCCGAGTACCGGCGCCAGTTCGAGGAGGAATTCGCGCATCGCATGGCGGCGCCGGAGATCAAACGCGAGCGCGACGCGCTGCGCGCCAGCGGCCTGCGCGAGCGTGACCCGGCAGCCTATCAACGACGGGCGTTCGAGCTTTCTGTCGCCGGATATTTTCGCGACTTCCACGACGTAAAGAATCTCACGGCGTTCCGCGTCAATGCCCGCACGCAGCAGGCCGTATGGGATAGCCTGGGCAACTATGATCTGCGCCCGCAGCTCACGGACGTGGCGTCCCGCTTCCCCCTTCCCCCTTCTCTGATTCTGCACGGGACGTTCGATCCGCTCCCGATCGCCGGTTCGCGCGAGCTCGCCACGCTGCTGCAGGCTCGTCTGAAGGAGTTGCCGGTGGGGCATTGCCCGCACGTCGAGGCGACCGCCGAATTCGTGCGCACGCTCGACGACGTCCTCCCGAAAGCATGAGAGCGACTCCGTTCGCGCTGGCTTTTGGGGACATCGAGCCACGGTTTCCCGCTATCGCCGAGGCGCTGCAGCAGGACGGCGCGGCCCCCACCGACCGCGATCGCTTTGTGTTGCTCGAGCCAGTTGGCCGATTGCTGCGCGAGATCGTACCGGAGGACGCCGGCGCAGACGCGCTCGAGGCGCACGTGCTGCTGCTGCATCACGCATATCTCTTTTGGGCCGCCGGGCAACCTATCTACCAGATCAGCGACCAGACGCTGCGTCGCGCCGTCGCGGAAAAGCAAATCACCGAGCGGCTGCCTCATCCGGCGCAATATCTGCAACTCCCGGAGCTCCGCGTCTGGGGCTCGCCGAACGAAGCCAGCCCCCCCGAACCGCTCGACGGCATGTTCGTGAGCGCGGCCTCGTCCGAAGCCGGGGGGGGGGCCGGTGCGATCAGCGTTTTGGCGATCTTCGGGATGCGCCCCGATCGACCGGGGTTCAGTGCGGTGGGACTCGAGGGGCGAGCCGACCCGATCGAAATAACGGCAGCACGCGACGATGGCACCGCACCATTCGCTCCGAACCTGGCGGGCGGCACGGCAGCCGGGCTGTACTCCGTGGCCAATGCCGGCGAGCTGCTGCTGCTCACGTGCCGGCTCCTGACGCTGCTAGATTCCGGCTGACCCATGAAGACGAAAGTCGCGGCGA
>WNGO01002050.1_pt1 | contig 12964 bp, 9 predicted proteins | sample 5400511 | NCBI WGS metagenome assembly WNGO01 (sample SAMN13153380, study PRJNA577476) | soil metagenome | isolation source: 20 cm soil or saprolite under Garry oak tree replicate 2 | place: USA:California | collected 2016-06-15
CGGATCGTCGTCCCCGTCAGCCCCCGCACGGCCTGCCCGGCGGCCGCGGCCGCGACCTCCACCACACTGAATGTCTCCCGCACCTCGATCCGGCCGATGTCGCCCTTGGCGATGCCGGCCTCACGGATCAGCGCCCCGACGAGATCCTTGGCGCTCGCGCGGTCTTTCTTTCCCAGGCCGACGAAGACCCTCACGCGCGCGCCCCCTCCTCCCCCCTCGCCGGACGCGGGGACTACCGCATCCCGCATCCCGCTTCCCGCCTCCCGTTGCAGAGCGAGCAACGCTGCTGCCACCTCCGCCGGATCGAACCGCTCGAACAGCGGATCCAGCAGGGCGAGCTCCGCGTCGACGCTGCCGGTCGTGAGGAGCCCCGCCACCCGCTCGCGCAGCGCTTCGGCGCGATCGCGTGCGCGATCGGCGCCTGACGCGAGCGTGAGGGGCGTGAGCGTCGCCACCGATCGGAGATAGGGCAGTTGGTCCGCGGCGATGAAGACGACCGGCTCGCCGCCCCCCCCTCCCACTCGGGCGAGCGCTGCTATCTCGTCACGGGTCGGGAGCGCCGTGCAGAGCACGGCATCGGGCGAAGACTCGGGTGGTGCAATGGGACCGCCGCTCCAGACGAATGGCGTCGTCGCGCTCAGCGCGTCGAGGGCGTCCCGCACGGCGACGGCACGACGAAGCGACGGCACGACGGCGAAGCGGGCGCGGCAGACGGGTGGGAGCGGACGACCGCTCTCGTCCACCGGCAACGTCCCGACGACCAGGGCGCGCCGGGCGTGTCGCTCGAGGAGGTCGCCGAGCAAGGCGGGATTCCAGCTCAACACGATGCGCTGAGCCTCGCGGGCTTCGCCGAGCAGCGTGTCGAGCGCCGCGGCGCCGTCGCCATTCACCAGGGCTTCGGGCCACGCGAGCACGACGTTTGCGACGGCCGCGAGCTTGAGGGTAGCGCGCTCCAGCAGCGCCGTCAGGTCCTTCACCGCCCCGGCGAGGATATCCACGGGGCGTTCCTTGAGGACGCGGGCTGAGCGGGCGAGGCCGGTAACGGCGTGGATCGCGCGGTCGCCCGGCGCTGCGGCGACCCACTCCGCCGCGCCGGCGTCGTCCGCACAGACGATGAGCACCGCTGGACTCGTCCCAGGGCGCGGCCCCCCTCCTGGGATCGGGAGGAGCTCCCACAGATCCCGCGCCTGCTCCACCGCTGGTGGCCGCACCAATACCACCGGCCGGCCGCGCTCCAGCGCGACCTTCACATCTGCTGCCGTCACACGATCCTCGGTTGTCAAAGGGCGATCCGACGGGAGGATCGTACCGTGCCAGCCATCCAAAGGCAACCGTGTCACGTCGTCCCCACGGTTGCCCACCATGCTTCGCGGGGCTATCCTCCCGCCCATGACCCCGGGATCCGGCCTCTCACCCAACCTGCACCACCTCGAGACCTCTGCGACGATCGCCATTTCGCAGGAGGCGAAGCGGCGCAAGGCGGCGGGCGAGGATGTGATCGACCTGGGGGCGGGGGAGCCCGATTTCCCGACGCCGGCCCTCCCATCCGACGCCGGCGTTCGCGCCATTCGCGAGGGCAAGACCCACTACCCGGCGAACGAAGGGATCCTCGAGCTCCGCGCCGCGGCGGCGAAGCACCTGTCGCTGCTCTCCGGCGGCCGCCCCGTGAATGCCGACAACATCGTGGTGTCGAACGGCTCGAAGCAGTCGCTCTTCAACGTCTGCTTCACCCTGTTCGGACCCGGCGATGTGGTGGCGATTCCCGCTCCAGCGTGGGTGTCCTATCCGCAGATCGTGTACCTGTCCCGCGCCCGGCCGGTGCTCGTCCCCGGGGAGCCCGAGTGGAGCCTCAAGGTGGCCGTGCGGGATCTCGATCGCGTGGTCCCGGGAGCGCGAGGGCTGATCCTCTGCTCACCGTGCAATCCCACGGGGGCCGTGTATACCCAGGCCGAGATCAAGGCGATCGCGCACTGGGCGCGCGATCGCAAGGTGTGGATTGTCGCGGATGAGATCTACCGCCGCATCCACTATGGGACGGGCCCGGCACCCTCCTTCCTCGATCTGCCGGACGAGCTGCTCGAGCGCGTCGTGGTGATTTACGGGGTGAGCAAGGCCTACGCGATGACCGGATGGCGGATCGGTCTTGCACTCGCGCCCGGCCCGGTGGCGAAGGCGATGGCCGCGCTGCAGTCGCACACCACCACCGGCGCGAATCATCCCGCCCAATTCGCCGCCGCCGTGGCGCTGGGCGACGACCAGGTGGAACGGGACGTGGCCCGGATGGTGGCCGAGTTCCGCAAGCGGCGCGACGTGGTGGTCGCGCGCTTCCGGCAGGAGCTCCCCGGGGTCGAGTTCGTGGAGCCGCTCGGCGCGTTCTACTTCTTCTTCCGGGTCGATTCGTTCGGCGGGATCAGTGGGACGGAGTTCTGCACCCGACTCGTGACCACCACCGGTGTGGCGCTGGTGCCGGGCGCGGCCTTCGGGGACGATCGCTACGTGCGGTTGTCGTACGCGGCCTCACTGGAAAACATCCAGAAGGCGCTCGATCGGATCATCGGATTCGGGAAAAAACTCAGCGATTGACCGTACCTCCGCTCGTCCCCGGGCTTGCGCCCGGGGTTAGTCTGAGCGTCGATCGAGTCTCTAACTGACCCCGGGCGCCAGCCCGGGGATCTCGGTCGCCTAGAGCTTGGATGCTCGCTTACTCAAGACCTCCACGCCGCTCTCCGTCATCACGCAGTCGTCTTCTATCCTGACCCCGAACTTTCCGAGCTGATAGATCCCCGGCTCGATCGTGAACACCATGCCGGGCTCGAGCCGGGTCTTGTTGCCCTCGACGAGATACTCGGGCTCGTGGCCATCCATTCCGAGCCCGTGGCCGAGGCGGTGCGTGAAGAACGGGCCGTAGCCCGCGGCGGTAATGACCCTGCGGGCGGCGCGGTCCATCTCCTCGCACGGCGTGCCCGGGCGCCCCAACTCCATCGCGGCGGTCTGGGCGTCGTGCACCACGTTGAACACCCTGCGGAACTCGTCCGGCGGATGATCGCCGAACCAGGTGGTGCGGGTGATGTCGGAGGTGTACCCGCCCACGCGGCAGCCGCAGTCGATCAGGACCCCCGTCTCGCGCTCGAGCTTGGGGCCGGCAGGGCCGCCGTGCGGCAGCGCGCTCGAAGGCCCGAACTGCACCAGCCCGCCTCCCGGCGCGCCGCGCTGCTCCATCTCCCGCGACAACGCTTGCGACACCTGGACCTCCGTGGTGCCGACCGCGAGCTGGGCAAAGGTCGCCGCCATGGCGTCCTCGGTGATCGCGATCGCGCGACGCAGCAGGGCCACCTCCTCGGGCGACTTGATGGCGCGTAATCGTTCCGTCACCGGCGCTGCGTCCACGATCTTCCAGCCTCCAAGCGCGCGTCCGAGCCGGAGGAACGTTTGATACGCCGTGGACGACTCGAGCGCGATGGCACCGCGCCGCGATCCCGGCCCGAGCCGGCGGGCGGTCTCGGCCACCAGGGCGTGGGGATCCTCCTGCTCTTCCCAGCCGTGCAGGTCCGTGATGACGCTGTGGCGCTTGATGCGCTCGACCTCGAACGATGGGCAAACAATCGCCGGCGCGCCCGCGACCGGCAGGAGCAGGGCGATCAGCCGCTCGCTCCGCCCCGGGTTGTAGCCGGTGAGGTACTCGTAGTTGGTGCCGGGGGTCGCGATGAGGAGGTCGAGCCCGCGCGCCTTGAGCTCGCCCCGGGCCCGCTCGAGGCGGCGGGCGAAGACTTCCGGGGAGAGGGAGGGCTCCTGGAAGGCGGACAGGCGGTCGGGTGGACGGGCGGTCGGTCGCTCCGTTGCATTCGCTGACCGCTGGTCCGCCAGTCCGCCCGTCCGCCCCAGCATCAGCATTCCTCCGGCCGCGGTGACGAAGTCCCGCCGCTGCATCGTCCTAGCTCCTCCCCATAGTGCGGCCTATATTACCCGCCCTCCGCGAAGGCTGGAAGGCGGGTCCCCGATGCCGTTCGAAACACGGATCGAGCCACTCACGGGTAAGCTGCCCAAGGTGAGCTATCGCTGGGACCAGGAAACCGACATCCTCTCCGTCGCCTGCAAAGGCATCGGGAAGGCGACGGGGCTCAACGGGACCGTGGACCTGGAGGGCGGCGACGGCTCGTTCGTCGTGATCGACGTCGCCGGCGGTTGCATCCGCGGCGTGGACGTCGTCACTTGGCCGGACGACATTCGCACCCGCGACGACCTCCCCATCCCGGAGCCGGCCAAGGACGCACGCGTCGTGTTCCCGGGCAAGAAGTCGCAGCCGCGGGTCGCCGCGGTCGAGGTGGACACCGCCCTCACCGTGGAGAAGAACCAGGCCGAGTCGGTGCTGCATATCCGCGTGGGGCGCCAGCGGGTGGCCAGCGTTGTGCGCGTCGCCGACCTGCTGCTCGTCGAGGTCGACAAGAACTCGCGCCTGGCGGGCCTGTGGTTCCTCGACGTGCCGCCCTTCCCGAACGTGGAGGCGACTGCCTGACGGAGGCTGGGGGAGGTTGGGGAGGTTGGAGGAGGTTGGTGGAGGTTGATCGCGGTTTTGTGACTCTCCACGCGCTAGAATGGTGCGAGATTCTTGCACGCTCCAGATATTCTGGCGCGCATGTCACGGTACGAGAAACTGCACGCGTGGCGCGAATGCCACGAGCTCGCACTGACGGTCTACCGGGTCACAAAAAAATTCCCTGATGACGAGCGCTACGGGCTCACCTCGCAGACGCGCCGCGCTGCGTTCTCCGCCGCCGTGAACATCGTCGAAGGATCTGCGCGTCGCAGCACCAAGGAATTCCGTAGATTCCTCGACATCTCCCTTTCCTCCCTGAGCGAGGTGGGATACGCGCTCCGATTCGCGCACGAAGCCGGCCTACTGGCTCCCCTAACCTCCTTCTCGCCGTAGATTCCCTGTTCATGAGCGACCATCTCCCCCGCCTCGGCGGCCTCTCCGAGCCCGAGAAGTACGAGCGCCTGGTGGAACGGGTTCCCGGCGTGTGGTGGAGCGACACGGGCCCCTTCGCCGGGCTGCACGAGCTGAACGCGTTGCGGGTCGAATACTTCCGGCGTGTGTTCGGCGGGTTCGGCGGTAAGCGCGTCCTCGACGTCGGGTGCGGCGGCGGCATCCTGGCGGAGACGCTCGCCGCCGAGGGAGCCACGGTGACCGGCATCGACCCGTCGGAGAAATCGCTGGCGGCGGCACGGGAGCACGCGCGGCGCTCGAGTTTTGCCATCGACTACCGCCGCGGCACGGCCGAGGACCTGGGCGGCGCCGCCCTCGAAGGGACCTTCGACCTCGTATTCGCCGTCGACGTGCTGGAGCACGTCGACGACCTGGAGCGCACCGTCTCGGGGCTTGCCCGCGTGCTGGCACCAGGCGGCGGGCTCGGCTTTCTCACCCATAACCGCACGATCGCCGGATTCCTGCAGGTCGTGTGGGACGAAGAGTACGTGCAACATACGATGCCCGAGGGATTCCACGACTTCGCACGCTTCATCAGCCCCACGGACCTGACCGAAGCGCTCGCCCGCCATGACATGGTGGTACAGGAGATGAAAGGCGTCGAGCACGCGGGCGATGGAACTGGGCGGCGGGTGCTCACCGACGATCTGAGCGTCACCTACCTCGGCTGGGCGCTCCGGACGCGCTGACCGTGTCGCGCTCCTGGGTCGATGCGATCCTCGCGGCGGGGGTGGTGCCCGCCTCCTATGTCCCCGAAGCCAGCGTCGGCCGCAGCGATCTCGAGGAGTTCACGGGCGCCGACCCGGTGGAGAACCCGGAGCTCCGGGTGCATTCGCTGGTAGGGGCGCGTGCGCTCGCGCCCGCGGCGGTCGGTTTTCTCGACGGCATCGAACAGTGGCGGGTGGTGGGGTACGCCGGGGTCACGCCCATCGTACGCGCGTACGTCGCCGCCGCGATCCGCCTTCGGGGGGCGGATTGTCGCCCCCGCACGATCGCCGAAGACGCATGCGAACTCGCGATCACCCGGCTCGACCGCTTGCCCGCCGCGGTGCGCGGCGCGCTCGAGCGAACGGGGATCCGTGTCGTCGAAATCTCCGCGGATGACGCCGCCCAGCCTGCCCGTGCCCTGCCGGCCGCGCGAGTCGAGGTGCAGAAAGCCCGCGCCGCGCTGGAGCGGCGCCTGGCGGAGCAGCGACTCTCGGGCCTCGGCTCCGACCAATGGCTCGTCGTGGACGGCGTGCTCTCCGATTCCGCCACGCTGTCCGCGCACCCCCGTGTGCTGGGCGTGGTCAAGAGCCACGGCGCGCAGTACTTCGAGGGCGCGGAGCTCGAGCGCGCGCTCACGCTGCCCGCGCTGCACCGCACCAGCGTGTTCCGGCCGAAGAGCCGCGGCGCGCGCCGCGAGATCTACTCCTGGTACGTCCGGCTGTGGGCCTGGGAGGGGAACGACCTGCTGTACGGGCTGCTGCGCGTGGAGGCGCGCGCCCATCCCGACACGGTTGCGCTCGCGCCCCGAGTGTCGGCGTGGCTCGTGGACGAGCGCGCTCCGCTCGCGACCCCCGACCGCCGGTGGGATCGGTTACTTTACCCTATCCATGACGTGGAGACCTATTTGAGGGTACGCGCCCCGCGCGACCTCGTCTCGCATCCCGCATCCCGCATCCCGCATCCCGGCCCTCATCTCCCGAGAACCGGGACGTGATCGACAAGGCCTCGTCCCAGTCCCCGCCCGTCGGTCGCGTCGTCGCCACCGAGCAGAAGCCCGCGACGCCGCACCAATTCCACTTCTGGACTGCGAACGAGACGACCATCGGGATCGGGGCGATCGTGCGGGTCGAGGGAGCCGGGAGCGGGGAGCAGGGAGCAGGAAAGGTGGTCTACGGTGTGGTGACGGACGGGTTCGCATACTCGGACCTGGCCACGCCGCTGCACGACGTGGTGGGTGCCGAGGGCGACCCGGCGAAGGCCGCCGAGCACCCGACGGTCCGTCAGGAGATCCGACTCTGGACCGCGGCGGTGCTGCGTCAGAGGCCCGAGGAGCCGCTGCAGCCGGTCCCGCTCGCGGCCGTGCACGTCGCGCGCGACGTCGACGTGGCACAGGCGCTCCGCATGGACGCCTATCTCGGGAGGGCACAGCCCACCGCCATTCCGGTGGGCCTCTACACGTCGGGCGGGCTCGAGGCGCCGGTCTACCTGGACGCCGATTTCCTGCTCGGACCGGAAGCCGCGCACTTGAACATCTCCGGGGTCTCGGGGCTCGCCACCAAGACGAGCGCGGTCGAGTTCCTGCTCGGGTCCATCTTCCAGCACTTCCCGCCCCACAAGGGGCGGATCGCGGCGGTGTGCTTCAACGTGAAGGGTCCGGATCTGTGTTTCCTCGACCAGGCCGGCGCCCTCGAGGACGAAGACCGCCGTCGCTACGAGCGGCTCGCGGTCCGGGCGCAGCCGTTCGAGCGGGTGCGCTACTACGCCCCCTTCAAGGCCGACGGGGTGAACCTGAACACGCTGCGCACGCATCCCGACCTGGTGGGCGACGTGGAGCCGCTCGTCTGGGGCCTGCGCGAGGTGCTCGACTACGCCGAAGTCCTGCTCAACCGCGACGACATCGATGCCAAGGCCGACGCCTTCATCGACTTCCTGTCGGACCGCGTCGTGGACAAGGAGTTCGACGACGGGTTCGGCGGGACACATCGCGTGATCACCTTCGCCGACCTGGAGCGGCTGTTCCGATCGATCTTCGACGGCCTCGAGCTCGGGGGAGGACGCGGCGACACCTGGCGGACGCACCACATCGCGACGATCCGCAAGGTGCGTAATCGCCTGTCGAACATCTCCATTCGCTGCAAGGGCCTGGTGACCGATGACGGCCCATCGAACGATCTCCCGTGGGGCCGGTTCGAGGATCGCGCGGTGTACGTGGTCGACGTGGCGAACGTCGATCCGCTCGGCCAGGATCTGGTGTTTGCGCGCGCGGTGTCGAAGCTGCGCGAGCACCTCGAGCGCCGCGACTTGGGCGTCGACGCCGTCGTCGTGTTCGTGGACGAGCTGAACAAGTACGCTCCCGGCGACGGTCCCGAGACGTACGTGAAGAAAATGCTGCTCGATATCTCGGAGCGCGGGCGTTACCTTGGTCTGGTGCTGTTCGGCGCCGAACAATTCCGCTCCCAGGTGCACCGGCGGGTGGTGGGGAACGCGGGGACGATCGTCTTCGGTCGCATGGACTCGGATGAGCTCGCGACGCCCGGCTACCAGGTGCTCTCGCCCGCCACCAAAATCAAGCTCGCCACGCTCCCCATCGGGGAGCTGATGGTGCGTCACCCGCACTTCACGCAACCCATCTTCGTGCGGTTCCCGCGCCCGGCGGTGCTGCGCGGCCGGGACGGCGTCGAGCGGTTCCCGCCTGTGGCGGACCTGCCGTTCGAGGACGCCGTGGTGCGGCAGCTCGTGAAGCTCGACCGGCGCGTGCGACCGAACCTCGTGAAGGATCTGATCGCCGACCGGCGGGAGGAGGACGTGCGCCGCGCCCTGGCGCACACCCGCCAGACCAGGCCCCAGGACGCGTTCGCGCACTTCAAGAGGCAGCTGGGCGGCCGCATCGCCGCCGCTCCGGCCACCGCGCGCGAGCACGTGCCCCCGCTGAATCCGATCTCTGACGAACCGTACTGAAGCGATAGGAGTACTCGCATGCCCGCTGCCCGTACACTTGCCTGCGCCGCGACGGTGCTCGTCATGATCGGCGGGTGTCGCCCTGGTGCGAGCGGACCCAAGGTCACCCTGCGCTACCATCCGCCGGCGGGTGCGGCCTACCACTACGCCCTCGATCAGCAGAACGCGATGCGGATCGAAGGCGGACCGATGAGCGCCATGCCGGAACAGACCTTCAGGATGAAGATGTATTACACGCAGCTCGTGAAGGGTCCGGCGGCCGCGGGAGCCGGCGGAGGCGTGGCCGTGTTGGTGACGTTCGACTCCACCTCGCTCGACGCTCCGGGGATGGGCGCGGGTGCGATGCAGCCGGCGCTCGACCGGATGCGCGGCATGAGGAGCAACATCGTGTACGACGATCGCATGCGCGTGCTCAGCGCCGCGTTCACCGGGCTCGCGGGGGCCCCGTCGCCCGTGACGGAGCAGCTGGGGACGAGCCTCAAGGCCATGGCCTTCCCGCTTCCGGAGGGGCCGGTCGGCCTGGGCGACTCGTGGGTAACCGAGCACGAGATGCCGCTCGGCCAACAGCTGAACGCCAGCCACCCCATCAAGGCGCGCACTAAGCTCACGGTCAAGGAAATCACGGTGGCGGGGCCGGACACCTCCGTGGTGTTCGCCGTCGAGACCAGTTTTCCGGGCGAGCCGATCGAGCTGAAGCAGCAGGGGCAGCAGGTTACCATGACGCTCACCGGTAACCTGTCGGGGGAGCAGGTCTATTCGGTCGCCCGCAGCGCTCACGTGCGCTCGAACATGGGCGGGACGATGAAGATCAGCGTGCGCGGTGGGCAAGCGGGCCGGGGTGAAATGAGGATGGCCATGACGCAGCAGACCTCGCTCCAGCTCACCGAGGCCAAGTGACGCGGTGAAGCTCGCGCACCTCGCCGACCTGCACCTCGGCTTCCGCCAGTACGACCGGCAGACGCCGCGGGGGGGGAATCAGCGCGAGGCCGACGTCGCCGAGGCGTTCCGCCGCGCGGTGGACGATTTGTTGGATCAACGCCCGGACCTCATCCTCCTCGTGGGCGATGTATTCCATTCCGTGCGGCCGACCAACCCGGCTATTCTCTTTCTCTTCCAACAGCTGCACCGCCTGCGGGCCGGCCTCCCGGACGCGCCGATTGTCATGATCGGCGGAGAGCACGACACGCCTCGCTCGGCGGAGACGCGCAGCATTCTCCCGCTGTACGCAGCGCTGGCCGTGGATGTGGTGGTGGATCACGCGCGGCGGCTCACCTATTCGAAGCTCGATTGCTCGATCCTCGCCGTGCCGCACCAGGCGCTGGCGCAGGCCGAACGCCCGTCCATGCGACCCCAGCGGGGCACCACCTTCAACGTGCTCGCCGTACACGGTCAGCTGCCCGGGACGGGAGAACGTCGTGGGACGATGGAGTACGGCGGCGCGCCGATCGAGCTGCAGGATCTTGCCCCGGCACAATGGGACTACGTCGCCTTGGGTCACTACCACGTGGCTCACCAGGTAGAGGCCAACGCGTGGTATGCGGGCAGCCTCGAGTACGTCGCTCCCAATCCGTGGGGGCAGATGAGCGACGAAGCGGAGTACGGGCTTCGCGGTAAGGGGTACTTGCTCGTTCAGCTGCCGGCCGCAAAGGTCGAGTTCCGCCACGTGCCGCTCGTGCGACGTCACGTCGAGCTCCCGCTGATCGAGGGCAAGGGCCTCACGCCGAAGGAGCTGGACGAGCGGATCGCCGCCGCGGTCGCAGGCGCGAAGCCGGCGATCGACGATCAGATCGTGCGGCAGCTGGTGTTCGACGTGTCCCGGGGCACCGCCCGGGACCTGGATCATGCTGCGATCCGCGCGTGCAAGGCTCGCGCGCTCCACTTCCAGCTCGATCTGCGCCGGCCCGAGGTCCACCGCGTGGAGGCGTCGGGCGCGGGGGGCCGCCGACAGACGCTCCCCGAGACGGTCCAGGAGTTCCTCGAGCACCGGCCGCTCGACGCCGACTTGGACCGCGCCGAGTTCGTGCGGCTCGGTGTCGAGTACGTGGCGCATGTGGGCCGAGACGGCGACGTTGCGGTGGAGGGGGAGGGGGAGGGGGGAAGCTGATGCAGTTGCTGCGGCTCCGCCTCGTCAACTTCCGGCAGCACGCCGATACCGAGCTCGAGTTCGGTCCTGGGATCACGGGGATCATCGGGCCGAACGGCTCCGGCAAGACGACGATCCTCGAGGCGATCGCCTGGGCGTTGTACGGCGCGCAGGCGGTGCGCGGCGACAAGGACTCGATCCGCCGGCTCGGCGCGAAGGGCCGGGCGGGCGTCCAGGTGGACCTCGAGTTCCGGCTCGGCGCCCACGAGTACCGGGTGACGCGCGGGCTCTCTACCGCCGCGCTCCACCAGGACGGCCAGGTGATCGCGAACTCCCTCAAAGCGGTCACCGACAAGCTCGAGCGCACGCTCGGCATGACCCACGACGAGTTTTTCAACACCTACTTCACCGGCCAGAAGGAGCTGGCGGTGATGGCGGCGCTCGGCAAGACCGAGCGGGCGGCGTTCCTGTCGCGCGTGCTCGGGTATGAGCGCTTGCGCGAGGCGCAGGAGCGCGTGCGCGAAGTCCGGAACGCCGTGGCGGCGGAGGTGCGGGGTCTCGAGGCGGGTCTCCCGGACGCCGCCGCGCTGGCCGCGGCGCGGCGGGCGGCTGAGCAGCGGCTGGCGGAGGCACGCTCGGCGGCGAAGGCGGTCGACGCCGCGCGCCGGGCCGCGCAGGACGCGCTGGGCCGCGAGGAGCCGCGCTGGAACGAATGGACCGCGCGCCGCGAGCGTACCCTGTCGCTCGACGGGGAGCGGCGCATGGCGGAGCAGGCCGTCGTGTCGGCGCGCCAGGAGTTCCAGCGGCTCGACAAGGAGCTCGCGAACGCGCTCGCCGCCCGGGAGCAGCTCCGCCTGCTCGCCGCGGAGCTCGCCCCGGTGGCGCGCTTGAAGGAGGAGGTCGCGGCGCTCGAGCGACTGCAGCGGGAGACGGCGGCGCGGCGCACGGAAGAGGCGCAGTTGGCCGAGCTGGCCCGCAACATACGCATGCTCGAGCGCCGGCTCACCGAGCTCGGCGACGTGCCGGAGGCCGTCGTCCGGGCGGATGCGGCGGCGCGGGGACTGCAGGAGCGGCTCGAGGCGGTCGAGCGGGCCGCGGAGGAGGAGCGCACCGTGTGGGTGCGGGACCGGCAGTATGCCGAGACGAAGCGCACGGAGCTGCTCAAGCTGTACGAAGAGGTCAAAGAGCAGCGCGACCAGATCGTGAAGCTGGGCCCGGAGGGGACGTGTCCTACCTGCAAGCGGCCGCTCGGCCCGGAGTACGCGAGCGTTCTCGCGCTGCTCGATGCCCAGCTCGAAGTGATCACGGGCGACGGGAAGTATTTCCGGCAGCGGCTCGAGCAGCTCGCCCAGCCGCCCGCCAAGCTGCTCGACGCGGAGGCCGAGCGAGACCGCGTGCTCGAGGAGAGCCGTCACGCCAGTGCTCGGGCGGGGGAGCTGCGCGCGCAGGTCGAGGAGCGCGAGCGCGCGAGCGCGGAGCTCTCCGGCGCGCGCCGGCGGGCAGGCGACCTCGAGCGCCGGCTCACCGCGCGGCCGGCCGGCTACGACGCCGCGCGGCACGACGCCGTGCGGGCCGACCTCGCGAAGCTCGAGCCCGTGGCGCTCGAGGCGGCCGCGCTGGAGGAGCGGGCGCGGCGCGCCGAACGCCTCGTGCAGGAAGCAGAGCAGGCCGAGCAGCAGCTGTCCACGGGCGAGCGCCGAGTGCGGGAGCTGACCGAGGCCGTCCGCGCCGAGGGCTTTTCGGATGCCGGGTACCGGCAGGCGAAGGATCGCTACGATCGGGCGGTGGGTGCCCTGCGCGAGGCCGAGCTCGCGGTCGTCGAGGCCCGCGGCGAGCTGAGCCGCGCCGAAGACGACCTGGCGGAGGCGAAGCGACGGGAAGCCGAGCGGGCGCAGCGCGAGCGCCAGATTGCCGCGCGCAAGGCGCGCCAGCGCCTTCACAACGAGCTGGACCGCGCATTCTCGGACCTGCGGGGCGAGTTGAACGCGCGCATGCGCCCCGAGATTGCCGAGCTCGCCTCCGGTTTCCTCGCCGACCTGACCGACGGCCGGTACGACGAGCTCGAGCTGACGGAAGACTACACCCTCACGATCCTCGAGGGCGGCATACCGAAGCCGGTCATCTCGGGCGGCGAGGAGGACATCGCGAGCCTCGTGCTGCGGCTCGCGATCTCGCAGATGATCGCCGAGCGGGCGGGCCAGCCGCTGTCGTTGCTCGTGCTCGACGAGATC
>WNGO01008723.1_pt1 | contig 12962 bp, 12 predicted proteins | sample 5400511 | NCBI WGS metagenome assembly WNGO01 (sample SAMN13153380, study PRJNA577476) | soil metagenome | isolation source: 20 cm soil or saprolite under Garry oak tree replicate 2 | place: USA:California | collected 2016-06-15
CACTGCCCCGCCTCCGACGTGACCGTCGCCCTGACGGTCGACCAGGCCGAAAACTTCGATGTGCCCTCGCAGCGGTTCCTCGCCACGATCCTACGGCTCGTCAGGTAGGCGGCCGCGTCGTGAGCGCCGTCACGAAGGTCGATACTCGTGGCCGAAATTCGATGAGAGGCGCATGGTTGGCGACCAGGCGGTAGCGCGTCGTTTCTCTGCGCTTGGCTGTCGGCGCTTCCAAGCGATCTACCAACGCGCGCTAGGTCGATTTTGATATTCGCGCGCGCGCGTGAGACTAAATTCGTGCGACAGCGATCTAAATTCGTGCTGCAGCGATCGGGCGGCAAGCTCACGGCCGGCTGCCCTCAGACCTGCGCAGGCGCTGATCGCCAATGCTGCGGCGCTCGAGGCGGTTTGCAAGCGCAGCCCGCGCAGCCACTTGGCGCTCTTCCAGAAGTAGAGGTGCGGGATGAGCATGCCCCGGCTTGAGCCACGTGACAACTCGCTCAACTCTTCGGCAGTCGCCTCTCCGAGGCACTAGACGGAGCGAGCCGTCTGCGACTTTGTAGCAGCCGATGAAACTCCCACTGCGGGTCGGAATGGTGTCCGGCTTGCGACGAGCTCCCGGCGACGAAACAACGACGGCAGCAACACCGATCATTGGCAAGATTGACAACGACTGCAAGCGACCGAACATCGCTACATGCGAGTCAAACACGGATCGTCGCTCCCGCGAGGCGAGCAGGATCTTTCGAGAAGTCGTCCGCAAGCCGGACCCCGCTACAGCGCCAACTCCGCGAGCGTGCGCAAAGCCTCGACGTCGGGCGTCCCGACGAGCAAGGTCGTCACGCCCGACTCGCGCCACGCATCGAGCCGGTCGCGGATGCGCTCGCGCGGGCCAATCAGCGCCACCTCGTCGATCAACCTGTCGGGAACTGCGGCGATCGCCTCACGCTGTTTCCCGGCGAGGTAGAGCTCCTGGATGCGCTCCGCCTCGTCCTCGTAGCCGTATCTCCGGACGAGCGCGTTGTAGAAGTTCGCACCGCGCGCGCCCATGCCGCCGATGTACAGCGCGAGCATCGGTCGTAGTGCGTCGCGCGCCGCGTCAAGGTCGTCCGACAGCACGACCTGCACCGTCGGAACGATCTCGAAGCCCTCACGCGGCTCGTACCCGAACGCTTCGCGGGCGCGGTCCGGCGAGAAGAAGATCGGCAGCCAGCCGTCGGCGATCTCGAACGCGAGCCGGACGTTCTTCGGGGCGAGGGCTGCGAGGTAGATCGGGATCGCGTCTCGCAACGGACGGAGCATCAGCTTGAGCGGCTTTCCAAGCCCCGTTGCGTCCGCGCCCGCATAAGGCACGTCGTACTGGTCGCCGTGCAGCTCTACCGCCTCGCGCCGCAGTGCCGCGCGCACGATCTCGACGTACTCGCGCGTCCTCGTCAGCGGCTTGCCCCACGGCTGCCCGTGCCAGCCCTCGACGACCTGCGGCCCGGACGTGCCGAGCCCGAGCAGGAAGCGTCCGCCGGACAGCAGGTCGAGCGTCGCCGCCGTCATTGCCGTGTTCGCCGGCGTGCGCGCGGGGATCTGCATGATCGCCGAGCCGACCTTGATCGTTGACGTCGTCGCCGCGAGCCAGGACAGCACGGTGACGACGTCGGTGCCCCACGCTTCGGCCGCCCACGCCGAGTCGTAACCCAGGCGCTCGGCCTCCTGCGCCAGCGCGATCAGCTCCAGGGGGCTCTTTCCGGGCGGCGCATATCCCATCGTGAACCCGAGCTGCATGACCTGCGATGCTAGGCCAATGGAGTGCAGGCTCGAATTGTTGTCGACCCAAATTGGTGCGTTGGACGGCCGCGCCGGCGGAGCCGGCACGGCCTCTCTGGTCGGCGCCGCCAAGTCGGCGCCTTAGACGCATGCCGACCAACAGACGCGTCACGCTGGCCGCGCGTCCCGACGGCTTCCCGAAGGAATCAGACTTCGCGTTCGAGGAAGTCGACATCCCCGGCCCCGGCACGGGCGAGGTGCTCGTCCACCTCTCGCACGCCTCGATCGACCCGTACCAGCGCGGACGGATGAGCGAAGCGCGCTCCTACGCGAAGCCGATGGAGATCGGCGACGTGATCACCTCGCAGAGCATCGGTGAGGTAGTCGAGAGCAACGACGCACGCTTCGCGCCGGGCGACCGCGTTGTCGGGCAGCTCGGGTGGCAGGAGTACGCCGTCGCACGCGGCGGCTCGCTGCGCAAAGTGCCGGCCGCGCTCGAACCGCCGACGCTCGCGCTGCATGCCGTCGGCGCGACCGGCATGACGGCCTACTTCGGCCTGTTCGACGTGGGCAAGCCGCGGCCCGGCGAGACGGTCGTCGTGTCCAGCGCCGCCGGAGCGGTCGGCCAGATTGCCGGACAGCTCGCCAAGCTTGCAGGTTGTCGCACGGTCGGAATCGCGGGAGGGCCTGAGAAGGCGCGCGATCTACGCGAGCTCTACGGCTACGACGCCGTGATCGACTACGAGGACGGCGCGGTTTCGGACGCGCTGCGCGAGGAGCGCGTCGACGTGTACTTCGACAACGTCGGCGGGGAGATCTCGCAGGCGGTGCACCGGCGCCTCAACGTCGGCGCGCGCATCGTGATCTGCGGTCAGATCTCGCAGTACAACGAGGTCCGCCCGCAGCCGGCGTTCCATCCGGGCCTCCTGATCGTGCACCGTGCGCGCATGGAGGGCTTCCTCATCAACGACTTCTCGCACCGGTTCGACGAGACCGCGACCCGGCTCGCGCGCTGGGTCGCGACCGGCGAGCTGCGCTGGAAGGAAGATGTGACCGAGGGTCTGGAGAACGCGCCTCGCGCTTTCATCGGGATGCTCAACGGCGGCAACCGCGGGAAGGCGCTGGTCAAGATCCGCTAGCGCTGCGGCAGCACGACCTGCGTGCAGCGCGCGCTCGCGAGGTGGTTCCCGTCGGCGTCGTGCAACTCCGCCGAGCAGAACACGGTGCGCTTTGTCTGATGCACGACACGGCCGCGCGCGCGAAGCATCCCTGGGCGAGTGGGGCGCAGGAACTCGGCGTGCAGGTCCGCCGTCAGGAAGGTCGCACCGCTGTCGAGCACGGAGTGACACGCGCCGCCCATCGCCGTGTCGAGCAGCGTCGTCACGAGGCCGCCGTGGACGATCGGGCCCGAGGCGCCCGTGAAGCAGTACTCGACCGGCGCGTAAGACGATCCGGTCCGGGAGCCACCATTTGGCGAAGTGGGGTGCAAGGAACTCCCTCAGCTGCTCCTCGGTCGCTGTCGCACCCTCTCTTAGGACGACGACGCCGAGCGGGCGCTCCTGCCACTTCTCGTCCGGCACAGCGATCACCGCCGCCTCCGCAACCGACGGATGCGCCATCAACGCGTTCTCGAGGTCGACGGAGGAGATCCACTCGCCGCCCGACTTGATCACGTCCTTCGAGCGGTCCTTGATCTGGATGTGCCCGTGCGGATCGAAGGAGACGATATCGCCCGTGCGGAACCAGCCGTCCTCGGTCCAACGCTCCGAGGTACCGGGCGTGTCGTAGTAGGCGCTTGCGACCCACGGGCCGCGCACCTCGAGCTCGGCCATCGTCTCGCCGTCGTGCGGGATCTCGTTCCCGTCGGCGTCCCGCGCGCGCAGCTCGACGAGCGGCAGCGGGAGCCCTTGCATTGCGATGTAGTCGAACTGCGTGTCGTGATCCGCCCGCGCGAGCTCGCCCGGCAACGATGCCATCGAGGCAACCGGCGACGTTTCGGTCATCCCCCAGCCGTGGCAGACCCGCAAGCCGTGACGGTCCTGGAAGCCGGCGATCATCGCCCGCGGCGCCGCTGAACCGCCCACGAGCATGCCCTTCATCGCGGACAGGTCCCACTTGTCCGGATTGGCGTCCAGGAGCTGGAGGATCGCGAGCCAGATCGTCGGCACGCCCGCAGTCCATGTGACCCGCTCCTGCACGAAGTCCTGCAGCAGGCTCTCCGCATCGAGATGCGGCCCGGGGAAAACCTGGGTCGCCCCCTGCATCGCGGCGATGTAGGGATATCCCCACGCGTTCGCGTGGAACATCGGAACAACCGGCAGGATGGTGTCCTGCTCGGAGAGGCCGAGCCCGAGCGGGTTTGCGGCAGCGGTGCCGAGCGTGTGGAGCATCGTCGAGCGGTGCGAGTAGACAACACCCTTTGGCAGCCCCGTAGTGCCGCTCGTGTAGCACATCGCCGCAGCCTCGTTCTCGTCGAGTTGTGGATCGCTCCACTCGTCGGGGTCGGCCGACGCGAGCAACTCCTCGTACGAGTCCTCGACGACGAAGACGTGCTCGATCTTCGTGCGTCCGAGGAACTGGTCGACGAGCGGCATGAGGCTCGCGTCGACGATGAGCGCACGGTCGCCGGCGTTCAACGCGATGTAGCCGATGTCGTTCGGGTGCAGCCGGATGTTCAGGGTGTGCAGGACGTAGCCGCCGCAGGGGATGCCGAAGTACGCCTCGAGGTGCTGGTAGTGGTTCCAGCAGAGCGTCCCCACGCGGTCCCCGCGCTCGAGGCCGAGGCGCTCGAGCGCGACCGCCAGCTGCTTCGTTCGGCGCGCCATGTCCGCGTACGTGTAGCGGTGGAACGACTTGTCCGGCAGACGCGTCACGACCTCCTTGCCGCCGAAGTACGCCTCGACGCGCCGCAAGATGGTCGGCAAAGTCAGCTGGAAATCCATCATCAGCCCGTCCACAGATCCTCCTTTTAGCGCAAGAGCAGCCGTTCGTACACCGAATCGCGCACGCGGTCGGGCAGGCGCTCGACTCCCGAGCGGAACCTCGCGTCGCGGCCGACGAGCTTTCGCGTGCGCGGTCGCTGCTTCGTCAGCGCCGCCTCCACGGCGCTCGCGACGGCTTCGGCGGAGGCGCCCTTCGCACCGCGCTCGGCAGCGACGCGCCCGAACGCCGCGATCCGCTTGCCGTAGAGCTCACTCAGCTGTGGTGGCGCGCCGTTGGCGAGCGAGTCGGCGAGCTGCGCCGACTTCGTCCAGATCGGCGTTCTGATCGTGCCCGGCTCGACCAGCGAAACCTCGATCCCGAACGGGCGCAGCTCCACGCGCCAGGTATCGGCGACCGCCTCGAGCGCGTGCTTGGACGCCGCGTATGCGCCGAGAAACGGCAGCGCGCTGCGGCCGGCGATCGAGCCGACGAAGACCACGCGCCCGCGTGAGCGGCGCAGTTGCGGCAGGAACGCCTGCGTGACCGCGACCTGTCCGACGACGTTGACCTCGAGCTGCCGCCGCAGCTCGTCGAGGGGAATGAACTCGAGCGGGATCGCGATCGCAATCCCCGCGTTGTTTACCAGCGCATCGAGCTGGTCGATGCGCTCGGCGACCCGCGCGATCTCGTCGTCGCGCGTGACGTCGAGCAGGATCTCCTCGGTCCCGGGAGGCGCGGCGCCCGGACTCCTGACGCCCGCCAACACGCGCCAGCCAGAGGCGACGAGCTGCGCCGCGCACGCTGCGCCGATCCCTGACGATGCGCCCGTGACGAGCGCGGTCCGCATCAGTCGAGCAGCCAGGCGGCGATCTTCGCGCGCTGCTCGCGCGAGTAGCCGCCGTGTGCCTGGATCCAGAGCGAACGTTTGTAGTACGTGTGCAGCACGTGCTCCCAGGTGAAGCCGATGCCGCCCAGCACCTGGATCGCGCGCTCGCACGCGGCGACGGCCGCGTCGCCGGCGTAGCTCTTCGCCGCTGCGACCGCGATCGCGGCCTGTTCGTCCTCCTCCGCGACGCACCACGCGGCCCAGTAGGCGAGCGAGCGTGCGAGCTCCGCCTCGACGTACGTGTTCGAGAGCGGATGCGAGACAGCCTGGTAGACGCCGATCTTGCGGCCGAACTGCTCCCGCGTCTTTGCGTGCTCGACGCCGAGCTCGAGCGCGCGGCGCGCGATGCCCGAGGCCTCGAGGGCGAGCGCCGCGAGCTGCTCGAGCTCCGGGGCGTCGGCGTCGAAGAACTCCTCACCGCGATTCGCACGACCGGCCTCTTCGAACAGTACTGCGCGATCGAGGAAGCCGAGCTCCGCCAGCTCGTCGCGGCCCCAGCCGCCGTTGGCGAGCACGTCGCGAGCTTCACGTCGCAGCAGCTCCTGGTCTTCGGTGACCGCGAATTGCATCAGCGCGACCTCGGGAGGCCGAGTACGCGCTCGGCGATGATGTTGCGCAGGATCTCGCTCGTCCCGGCTTCGATCGTGTTGCCGCGGCTGCGCAGTTGCTGGTAGCCCCAGTAGCCGTCGTCCTTGCCGCCGAGGATCTCCATCGCGAGCTTCGTCAGGCGCTGGTTCTGCTCGGACCAGAAGAGCTTCGAGCCCGAGCCTTCCGGGCCCGGGATCCCCGTCTGTATCAGGGTCGTGAGCGAGCGGTAGTTCGTCAGCTTCAGCGCCTGAAGCTCGACCCACTCCCGCGCGACACGATCGCGGATGATCGGGTCGTCGGCCGCGCGCTCCTTCGCCAGCGCGATCAGGCGCTGCACCTGCGCGTCGAGCACCCCCGTGAGCGCGAAGCCGAGTGTGCCGCGCTCGTGCAGCAGCGTCGTCATCGCCACCGCCCAGCCGTCGCCGATCTCGCCGAGCAGGTTCTCGGCGGGGACCTCGACGTCGGAGAAGAAGATCTCGTTGAACTCGGCCTCGCCGGTGATCTGTCGCAGTGGACGCACCTCGACGCCAGCGGCGTGCATGTCGACGATGACGTACGTCAGCCCTGCGTGACGCTCGGACTGGGGATCGCTCCGGCCGACGAGGATGCAGAAGTCGGCGAGGTGTGCGAGCGACGACCACACCTTCTGGCCGTTGACGACGAAGCCGCCGTCCCGCGGCTCGACGCGCGTGCGCACGGCCGAGAGATCGGATCCAGCGTCCGGCTCCGAAAAGCCCTGGCACCAGATCTCCTCCGCGGAAAGCATCCTCGGGAGATACCGCTGCTTTTGCTCCTCGGTGCCGTGCACCATGATCGTCGGCCCTGCCATCCCGAGCGCAATCACGTTCATGTGGTTCGGCGCCCCCGCCTTCGCAAACTCCTCGAGCGCGATCGCCTGGTGACTGTACGGCGCGCCGTTTCCGCCGTATTCCTCGGGCCAGGTCAGCCCGGCGAAGCCGGCGTCGAAGATCTTGCGGCTCCACTCCGGGCCGGGATCGGCGGGGAGGTTGTCCTCGAGCCAGGAGCGGACGCGCGTGCGGAAGGCGGCTTCGTCGGGGCTGTCGCGCAGGTCCACGAGCCGAGATTAGAGCACGATCACGGAGCGGATCAGGTCGGGCGACGACCTGAGCTCCTCGAGGGCGCGCTCCGCGTCGTCGAGTGCGATGCGTCTGGTGACCATGCCGGCAAGGTCGATCTTTCCCTCGAGCGCCCACTGTGCCAGCTGCGGAAAGTCCTCCTGCGGCAGATGATCTCCGCCGTGCGAGGTCAGCACGCGCGCGCGCTTCGCGAACAGGCGCGGCAGGTCGACCTCCGCCTTCTCGCCGGCGGGGGACAGGCCGATCAGCACTGCCGTCCCGCCGCCGCGCAGCAACTCGAGCGCCAGCTCGAATGTCGCCCGTCGCCCGACGACGTCGAAGGCGAAATCGACGGGACCGGCGCCCGTGTCGGTCGCGCCGAACTGCGTCGCCTGCTCCTGCTTGCGCTCGTCGACGTCGATGGCGCGGATCTCGGACGCACCTGCGAGCCGCGCGCCCTGCACGACCGAGAGGCCGACCGCACCGCAGCCGATGACGGCGACGCTCGCGCCTTCCGGGACGCGGGCGGTTTCGAGCACGGACATCACGCCGGTGGCGACTGCACAACCGAGCAGGCACGCCTGCTCGGACGGAAGCTCGGCGGGAACCTTCACGGCGGCGGTCGCGGGCACGACCGTCCGAGTGGCGAACGTGCCGGTGCGCAGGACCGCCGAAAGGACGGCGCCGTCGCCTCGGTGCAGGCGTCCGGCTGCGGCGGGCGGCCGCTTGCACTGGCGCGGCAGCCCGCGCACGCACATCGCGCACTCACCACACGCGGTGTGCCAGCCGAGCACGACGCGGTCGCCGGGAACGACGTGCTCCACGCCGGTGCCGACAGCCTCGACCGTCCCCGCCCCCTCGTGCCCGAGCAGCACCGGCAGCGGATGCCCCCAGCCGTCCTCTTCGACGACATGAAGATCGGTGTGACAGACGCCGCTCGCCTCGATCCGGACGGCGACCTCGCCCGGCTCGGGCTCGTCGACGACGATCTCCTCGAGCGCGACCGCGCCCGGCTCGCTCAGGACGACGCCGCGATCCACGACGAGTCGATCTCGGCGATCGAGCCCGCGCCGAGCAGCGCGAGTGTCAGGTCGGTCTCGGCCGCGAGTTGCTCGATCAACGCGGCCACGCCCGGCTCGCCGCCGACGGCGAGTGCGTAGACGTACGGTCGCCCGACGAGGACCGCGTTCGCGCCGAGCGCCATCGCCTTGACGACGTCGGCGCCACCGCGCACGCCGCCGTCCATGAGCACCGTCGCTTCCGGGCCGACGGCAGCGCGCACCTCGATCAGGGCGTCGAGCGCGGCGACGGCGCCGTCCACCTGGCGTCCGCCGTGGTTCGACACGACGATGCCGTCGACGCCGGCGGTCAGAGCCCGAACGGCATCCTCGGCGGTGAGGACGCCCTTGACGAGAATCGGCAGAGACGTCAGCTCGCGCAGGTAGGCGAGGTCCTCCCATTGCAGCGCGAGGTTGGGGAACATCGACAGCATCGTCGCGGCGGCGACGAGCGGATCCTGCTCGGGCGCAACCGGAAGCAGCTCGCGGAAGGTGGGGTCGCTCGTGAACTGAGCGATCCCTTCGCCCTGCCGGAACGGCAGGTAGGCGTTGCGCAGGTCGCGCGGGCGCCAACCCAGGATGAGGGTGTCGAGCGTCACGACGATCGCGCTGTAAGCGGCGGCCTCGGCGCGGCGGACGAGGCTCGCCACGACGTCGCGATTGCTGACCCAGTAGAGCTAGAACCAGCGCGGCGCGTCGACCATCTCCTTCGCGATCTCCTCGATCGAGTGCGACGCCGCGGTCGAGAGGACGAACGGAACCCGTGCGGCGGCGGCTGCGCGTGCCGGCGCGAGCTCCCCGTCGGCATGCGCGATGCTGAGCACGCCCACGGGGGCCAGCAGGAACGGGTACGGCGAGCGGGTGCCGAGCACCTCGACCGAAAGGTCGCGTTCCGTGTGCCCAGCAAGCATGCGCGGTCGCAATCGCCGGCGCTCGAACGCCTCGCGGTTCGCCCGCAGCGTTGACTCCGCGCCGGCCCCGCCTGCGATGTAACCGTACGGCCCGGCGTCGAGCTGCTCTGCCGCGCGCGCCTCCCATTCATCTGCGCCGACGGGCCACGGCGACTCGCCGCTCAAGTAGATCTGGTTTTGAACCTGGGTGCCGTCGAAAGTCATCTGTGTGCGCGACGGTCATATCATCCCGCGAATCCGATGGCGCTTCTGGCGGTAGAGGACGTCACGCGGCGATTCGGCGGCATCGTCGCGCTCGCCGACGTCTCGCTCGCGCTCGAGGCCGGCGAGATCGGCGGTCTGATCGGCCCGAACGGCGCCGGGAAGACGACGCTGTTCAATCTGGTCACGCGGCTGTACAAGCCGAACGAGAACCTGCTGGTCGGCGCGCACACGCAGATGCGGCCGTTCGGAGAGCGCCGCGGCCAGCAGCAGGCGCTCGAGGCGCTCGACTACGTCGGGCTCACCGGCATCGCCGGTCGGTTGCCCGGCGGGCTGCCTTTCGGAACGCTGAAGCGCGTCGAGCTCGCGCGCGCGCTCGTCGCGAAGCCGCGCCTGCTCTTGCTCGACGAGCCGGCCGGCGGACTGAATCACGAGGAGGTCGGCGCGCTTGCGGACGTGATTCGCAAGCTGCGCAAGGACTTCGACCTGACCGTGCTGCTCGTCGAGCATCACATGAACCTCGTGATGTCGGTCTGCGACCGTGTCCACGTGCTCAACTTCGGGCGCTCGATCGCGGCGGGGACGCCGGCAGAGGTGCAGGCAAACCCCGAGGTGATCGAGGCGTACTTGGGAGCCGATGCAGCGTGAGGACACGCCGCAGCCTCGATCACGTGGAGGGGTCCTGGGGAACCGGGAGGTTCCCCCACCTTCCAATCTCGATCACGCGCGGCGATCGCAGCGGCGCGCGTGATCGAGCGCACAGAAGAAGGAGGGGGTGCGCGGGGGAAACATGGTTTCCTCCGCGGGAGCGCGGCGAAGCCGCGCGACGTGATCGAGGCATACCTGGGAGCGGACGATTCCGCCGCTGCTTGAGCTGAGCAACGTCGAGGCGCGGTACGGGCCGATCAAGGCGCTGCACGGCGTGTCGATCCACGTCGACGACGGCGAGATCGTCGCGCTGCTCGGAGCGAATGGCGCGGGCAAGACGACTACGTTGCGTGCGGTGTCCGGGCTCGTCCGCCACACGGGCGGGGTCGTCTTCGCGGGCAGGCAGCTCTCCCGGGCGCGAGCCGATTCGGTGGCGCGCGCCGGCGTGGCGCACGTTCCCGAGGGCCGCGGCCTCTTCGCGGAGCTCAGCGTCTGGGAGAACCTGCGCATGGGCGCCTACGTCCGCGGCGAGCGGCGGACGATTCGCGCAGAGGCGCCGCGCGTCTTCAAGTACTTCCCCTGGATGGAGCGGCGCCGCAACCAGCAGGCCGGGACGCTCAGCGGCGGCGAGCAGCAGATGCTCGCGCTGGCGCGCGCGCTCGTCGCGCGACCGCGCCTGCTGATGCTCGACGAGCCGTCGCTCGGGCTGGCGCCGACCGTCGTCACGGAGATCTTCCGCATCGTCAAGGAGCTCAACGCAGAGGAAGGGCTCACGGTGCTCGTCGTCGAGCAGAACGCGAACGTCGCGCTCGACGCTGCGGCGCGCGCGTATGTGCTCGAGGTCGGGAGAGTTGCGATCGAGGGCGAGAGCGGTGACCTGCGGAGGCACGAGGGCGTTCGCAAGTCGTACCTGGGGTACTGATGGTGCCGCTCTTCTTCACCTGGACCGACTTCGCACAGCAGATCACCAGCGGTCTCGCGGCCGGCGCCGTCTACGCGAGCCTCGCACTCGCGCTCGTGTTGATCTACCAGACGACGAACGTCGTCAACTTCGCACAGGGCGAGATGGCGACCCTGACGACGTACATCGCGTGGACGCTCATGGACCGCGGTGTTCCGTGCTGGCCCGCGTTCGTGCTCACACTTGCGATCGCCTTCGGCGGCGGCGTCGCGGTGGAGCGCGTGCTGATCCGCCCGGTCGAGCACCGCCCCGAGCTCGTGATCGTGATCCTCACGATCGGGATGCTGATCGCGATCAACGGGCTCACGGGGTGGATCTGGGGGCCGGAGGTGAAGCTGTTCGACAGCCCGTTCCCGAACAGCTCGGTGATCGTCGGCGGCGTGGCCGTCTCGGTCCGCGACATCGGCACCTTCTGCGTCTGCCTCGGGACAGTGGTCGTGCTCTGGCTCTTCTTCCGCTTCACGACGCTCGGGCTCGCCATGCGCGCCGTGGCGTTCAATCCGGCCGCGAGCCGGCTGATGGGCGTGCGCGTGGGGTGGATGCTGGCGCTCGGCTGGGGGTTCGCAGCCGCGCTCGGCGCGATCGCCGGGATGATGGCGGCGCCATCGGTCTTCCTCGACCCGGACATGATGATCGTCGTCCTGATCTACGCGTTCGCGGCGGCGGTGCTGGGGGGCATCGACAGCCCGATCGGGGCGGTCGTCGGCGGCCTGTTGCTCGGCGTCGTGGTCAACCTGCTCGGCGCGTATGTCGACTTCGTCGGTCAGGAGCTGCGCCTGCCGACGGCGCTCGCCGTCCTGCTCGTCGTTCTCATCGTCCGGCCGACCGGGCTCTTCGGCCGCGTCCACGTGCGGAGGGTGTGACGAGGCGCTCCGTCACGACGGTGCTCGGCCTGCTCGTGGTCGCCGTCGCCGGCGTCGTGGTGGCGCTGCTGCCAGGCGTCGTGGGGGAGTTCCGGCTCGGTCAGTTCACGTACGTCGCGATCTACTTCATCGCGCTGCTCGGTTTGAACATTCTGACCGGCTACAACGGCCAGATCTCGCTCGGCCACGGCGCCTTCATGGCGATCGGCGGATACACGTCGGCGGTACTGATCCTCGGCCGCAGCGGCTTCGAGCTTGCGGGGCAGCATCCATCGCAGGTGCTCCCCGAGCACGGCATGCGCCCGATCTGGACGATCGCGCTCGCCGGCCTCGTCACCGGGATCATCGGCTACCTGTTCGGCCTGCCTGCGCTGCGGCTCGCCGGCGTGTCGCTCGCTCTCGCCACGTTCGCGGTCGCCGTCTCGATGCCGCAGATCACGAAGCGCTTCGACCATCTCACCGGCGGGGGCGGCGGCCTGTCGCTCCCCCTGCCGCAGGCCCCGTTCGGCTGGGACATCTCGCCGTCGCACTGGCTCTACTACGAGGCGTGGGTGACGGCCGGGATCCTTCTGCTCGTCGCCTGGCTGCTCGTCCGTGGACGGGTCGGGCGGGCGTGGCGGGGGATCCGCGACGGTGAGGTCGCCGCGGTCTCGTCGGGCGTCAACCCCGCGGTCTACAAGACGCTTGCGTTCGGCATCTCGTCCGCTTACGCGGGCGTCGCCGGCGCGCTGTTCGCGATCCAGAACTCGTACATCAATCCCGACACGTTCCCGCTCACGCTCTCGATCCTGCTGCTCGCGAGCGTCGTGATCGGCGGTCTCTCGTCGCTCTCCGGAGTGATCGTCGGCGCGCTCGTCCTCGAGTTCCTGCCGATCTACGCCCAGGACCCGCCCTTGCTGCACGCGAGCTTCGCGAAGCAGGCGGCCCCGGTCGTGTTCGGCGTCGTGCTGATGATGATCGTCTTCCTGCTTCCGGGTGGCGCCGCCTCGTTGCTGCGCCGGCTGGCGCGGCCGCTCGTCGCCGTCGCGTCGCGGCGCGCCGGTTAGGCGGGTGCGGACTGCTCGTCGAGCGCGATCGCGATGAGCAGTTCGAC
>WNGO01003220.1_pt1 | contig 12959 bp, 7 predicted proteins | sample 5400511 | NCBI WGS metagenome assembly WNGO01 (sample SAMN13153380, study PRJNA577476) | soil metagenome | isolation source: 20 cm soil or saprolite under Garry oak tree replicate 2 | place: USA:California | collected 2016-06-15
CCGCCGCGCGCCACTTGTCCATTAACTGGACAGAGTCTGCAGGATGAATTGCGACCGTCCAGCCCCAATTCCGTGCCTCCTCCGCCGAGAGACCTGTATAGTCAAGCCAGCGTTGATTGAGAAATTCGACAGAGCCGTCCGCCAGAGCGCTCCACGCCAGCGTGGGGATCGTATCGATTATGACTCGAAGCCTATCTTCCGATTTTTTGATCTCGGCCAATGCCTTCTCCAAGGCAGCTCTAGCCTGACGTTGCTCCGTAACATCAATCGTCGTACCGACGAATTCGACGATATCGCCCGCCGCATTAAGCACAGGATGTCCCACGATGCGAATCATGCGATTTGATCCGTCCGGTAAAACCATGGGGAATTCGCCCTCGCACGCGGCGTTGTTCCGTCGTGCAGTTTCGAACAGCTCTAATATTCCGGCCCAGGCGTTTGGAGAAAAATGCTTGCTCACTTCTTCGTTGATAGGGGGATTGTCTCCTCTTGGAAATCCCATTATGCGAAACATCTCTGCCGACCAGTAAGTCGACTTCACAAGATCTGCGGTGCCGGCCCAACTGCCGGTCTGGCTCAACTTCTGCGCTTCAGCTAAGTATGCCTCGCTACGTCGCAGCTTCGTCTCGGCGCGGTTGCGCTCGCTGATATCTCGTACGACAACCTGGGAATATCCATAGCGCATCGAGGATGTTGAAACTTCGACGGGCACTTGAGTGCCATCCTTGCGCACGAAGGTTCGTTCGAATCGCAATCCGGCTCCCGCTTTCAGTTTCTCAAGTCGCATTCGGTAAACGGCTCGCTCTTCGGGAAGATAGGTTTCGACCACCGGCATGCCGGCGACCTGTTGCGCTGTGCAGCGCAACAGGTCAAGACCCGCGGGATTCGCCGAGACTAAATTGCTCTCTTTGTCCACCAAATAAATCGCATCAGGAGAAAGATCGACGAGATCGCGATACTTCTCTTCGCTTTTCCGCAGGTCGTCTTGCGCTCGCCGTTCCGCAGTAATGTCCATCGCAGCGCCGACGTATTCGATGTTGCCTGATGGATCCCGCACTGCATGAGCCAACACATGGACATATTTAACGGAACCCTCAGGCAGGAGGAATCGATGTTCAAAATCCAGATCGGTCCCGCCCTGGGATGCGCGCTCGAGAATCTCTTGCACGCGGGAGAGGTCTTCCGGATGAATCCGCTGCAATATCAGCTCGACTGTCGGCTTAGTCGCCAGGTCGTAGCCCGCAATTCGATGTGTTTCTGCGGACCAGAAAATCTCTCCTGTAGAAACATTCCATCCGAAGCTGCCGGTCTGACTTAATTTTTGCGCTTCCGCCAAATACGATTCGCTCTTCCGCAGAGCGTCTTCGGCCCGCTGGCGCTCGGTGTTCTCCGCTTGCAGCACTTCATTGATTCGCTTGAGCTCTTGAACTGTTCGGTGTAGGTCATCGCGCGCATGTCTGAGCGAGTCTGCTGCGCTCCTTTGCGCGGCGCTCAGCAACACAATAAAAAGGCCTGACAGCCCAAAAAAGACAAGGCGCGGTAATTCCTTGGTCAAATCCAACGAATAGATTGGCGGCAAAAAGTAGTAATCGAACGCCAGAACGGAGAATGCAATCGCGAGCAGGCCCGGCCTGATTCCACCAAACCAGGCACTGAACATAACGGCGCAGAGGAACAGCGATACATGAGGAACAGATTGCCAAACGCTCTCTATCCACCACGCGAGGATAAGCGCCGCGACAACCGACAGAACAGCAACCCCATAGTTTAAAATCACAGGCGGCTTGGCCCACCACAGAGGATTAAAGTTCCACATACTTTTACGCCCGCCCGTCCTCTAGGTCTTCGAAATAGAAAATTGCGGCTTCTATCCATTCATTGACGAAATCAAGGCAACACTGACAACCAAAAATTGTCCGGCTGAATGCCGGAGTTTATCGGTTTGTTTGTGCTTCATTATGCATGATCAACTCGACACGACTGTTGCAGTACGGTTGAGCGCAATCCGACTGAATGGAATAGGAACCGTAAAATACTCTTGTTGATACTCGTAGATCGAGCCAAGCGCGGTCACGTGGACTGAACTGTTCGAGTGCGGTGAAGGGGAGGGTTGTCGGCGCGTCAGAATCATAAGTCCTCCTTCGCCAACCACTGCCAAAAGGCACTCGTCCCTCTCGGTTGAGCGCCGAATGGCGGAGACTAATTCTAGCAACGGCCTTTACTCTTCAATACCAACGTCCAATGTAAATTGAAACGTCGCGCCGGGACCGTTATTCGGTACGGCCCAAAGCCGCCCGCCGTGATTCTCGACAATCGAGCGGCTGATCGCCAAGCCCATACCCATCCCCTTGGGCTTCGTTGTAAAGAACGCCGCGAAGAGATGATCGAGACTTTCCGGGTTGAGGCCGATCCCGGAGTCTTGTACTGCGATCAGCACTTTGTCGGATTCGTATGGATCGGATCGAATCAGCAAGTCGCGCGGTCGATCCGTGACCGCGCTCATGGCTTCGATGCCGTTCATCACCAGATTGAGAATCACCTGTTGCAATTGCACCCGATCGCCCATGACGCGCGGCAGCCCCAGAGCCAACGCCATGCCCAGCGCGACGCGGTTTTTTTGTATTTCACTTTGGATCAATCCCACGACCTCGTAGATCACTTCATTGATGTCCAGCAGGGCCTTTTCATCGCCGCTCTTTTTGAACAATGCGCGAATCCGTCCGATCACATCGCTGGCGATCGAGGCTGTCAGTTCTCCCATGGTCATGGCCCGGGTGACATGTGCCAGTTCGGCTTGGGCCTCGCGCAAAGCCGCTTCGGCCCGTCTGCGCTGCGCGCGCGTGCGCAGCGCGATCACGCCATAGGCTAAGTTATTGGCCAGTTCGGTGAACTGCTCGAGGGTCCGTTCATTAAAAGCGTTGGGTTCTTTGGCGTAAAGAGTTAGCGCGCCAAACGTTGCTTCATCGGACATCAACGGCAGCGAGATGTTCGAACCATAGCCGCGCTTGAGCGCCTCGGCGCGCCAGGGAGCGATACTTGAGTCGGTTTGAATGTTCTTGGTCCACGAAGGTTTGCCGGTCCGGATCGCAGTGCCGGTCGGCCCATGACCTCTTTCGGTGTCTTCCCAGGTGGCTTTGACACTTTCCACGTACCCTTCGTCGTATCCCGCTTGCGCCACGGGCCGAATCGATTTTTCTACATCAAGCTCTCGGTAACCGACCCATGCCATCCGTAGTCCGCCGACCTCCACGAGAATGCGACAGGCCGCGTGCAAGAGCTCGTATTCATCGGTGGCGTGAACCAGAGCCTGGTTGCATTGGTAAAGAGTCTGCAGGGTCCGATTCAGCCGGGCCAAGTTATCTTCGGACTGTTTGCGCTCGGTGATATCGAGCAGCGCGCCCGCAAACCGGACAACGGCGCCTTCAGGATTCCTGATTGGTTCGCCCATGCTTTGCACAAAGCGAATCGAGCCATCGGGCCGCATGATTCGATATTGGGTATTGTAGGGCTTAGCCTCGTGAACGAGCCGATCGTAACGGTCTATTGCATATTGCCGATCTTCGGGATGAACGACGCGCTCGACAAACTCCGAACGGCTCAAAGCACCATTTTGCCGATTGAGTCCGATGATCCGAAAAATTTCATCCGACCAATGCGCAGCACCGGTAAGCACGTCGATTTCATAGCTTCCAAGATGGGCAACCGCCTGCGCCTCTTTGAGCTGAGCTTCACTCGACAAGAGCGCCACTTCCGCGTTTTTCCGCTCAGCGATTTCGGCACGAAGTTCTTCGTTCATCCGCTGGAATTCTGCCGTCCGAGCCCGCACTTTCAACTCCAGTTCGTCCCGGGCCTGCCGAAGCGACTCTCTGGCGCGCTTCTGGCTTGCGCTCAACCAACTGATCGAGGCCGCAGAAAGGAAAAATACAATCATGCGCGGCAAGTCTTCCGCGCTCAAGGCTGTAGTATAGTACGGCGACGTAAAGTGATAGTCGATCAGCCCGACTGAAAGTGAACTCGCCAGTAGTCCCGGTCCAAGCCCGCCTAACCAGCTGCTGAGCACGACCGCGCAAAAGAACAAGGAGTTGGGCGTGGGGTCAAAGTAGGTCCTCAGCAACTCTTTGATAAAAAGCGCGGCAGCGACAGATAAGACCGCGAGTCCGTACCTGAGAACGACTGACGTAATCCGCTGGGTTCGCGTCGCCAACTTCGACATAACTTTACGTCCGATTCACAGCATGTTATTCAAACGGACCGAGCATGGACTGGCTATGCGAACGCGCTTGGGTCGTTCGGGTTTTCGCCAGTCGCGCACCAAAAGATATCTAACCGAGTCGCGCGCCGGGAATCTATTATACTTTCGTATAGTGCGTTGAAAGCATCTGCACAGCCCGATAGAAAATTTGGTCCTGGTCGGCTGAAGCTTTTTTGCAGCCACGCAAAGCCGAAGCGGAATAAGCTTTAGCGCTGGACAGTGTTGTGAAACGGTCCGTTCCACCTCAGCGAGCCCGGAAGAACACTCAGTACTCGACGCTGCTTGGCCCCGGATCCATTGACTCGCAGTGAAATCGATCGAGACTTGCGCGAAGTTCGGACGCAATCCGTTCTAGCGGCGCTGTAATTCATCCAGCTGTTGCTGGCTCTGGTTAAGCCGTTCCTGGAGCTGTTCCTGGTTCAGCTGTTGATCGTTCTGAATCTGATTCAGTTGCTGCTGAACTTCATCGAGCTGCTGCTGTCGTTGAAGAGGCTCGTTCATTTGCTGTTGCTGGAGAAACTCATCTTGTGGAAAGGGCTGAGCTGCGGCGGATAAATCTCCGACCGGTAAAGCGTGAAACGATAAGATAATGAGTGCGAACAAATAAAACTTCCTCATGGACGTCCTTCCTTACCATTACTCGCCACCGGCTGATTGCCGGCACCGCCGCCGACGATTGGAGTCAGGTTCAATCTTCCTGCTAAAGTTGAATCAGGACGAGGGCCAAGGATTTCTGCCAGTCTGCTTTGTGCAACGGTTTCTTCCTGTAGCAGAACATTGAGCAAGCGGTCTAACTTCTCCCGCGCCTGGCTCAAGAGTTGGTGGACCGCTCGGTGTCGTTCCTCAAGCAGCCCTTGGACTTCTCCGTCGATTCGCGCAGCCGTTGCTTCGCTATATTCCCGACCTTGAGAGAGTCCATAGCCCAGAAACGGTTGGCGCTCATCAAGCTGAAACGCCATCAGACCCTGCCTTCCCATTCCCCATCGCGTGACCATACGTCGCGCCAGGCGGGTGGCCTCAATTAAGTCGTTCTCAGCCCCAGTGGTGATCTCTCCTATGGCAATCTCCTCTGCCCCGCGTCCTCCGAGCATCACTGCCAACCGAGCCATCAGATAACTCATACTGTAGTTATGGTGATCGTCGTCCGGTAATTGCTCAGTTAGCCCCAGGGCATGCCCGTGGGGGACAATCGTCACCTTACGCACAGGATCAGCGGCGGGACTGAGCCATGCGACCAGCGCATGTCCAGATTCATGGATGGCTACAGTGCGCCGCTCGTGAGCATCTATCAGCGAAGGTTGTGCTCCGCCGAGCAGTATCTTGTCCTGGGCTCCTTCAAAGTCGGCCATCACCACATCTGTCCGATTGTGACGGGCAGCAATCAGCGCAGCTTCATTGCATAGATTTGCCAGATCGGCTCCACTAAAACCTGTTGTCGCGCGAGAAACTGTCGATAGATCCACACCGACACCCAAGCGTAACTTTTGGCTGTGAATGCGGAGAATTCCTTCTCGGCCTTGGCGATCGGGTAACCCCACGACCACCTGCCGATCGAAGCGTCCGGGTCGTAGCAGCGCCGGGTCAAGGACATCAGGTCGATTTGTTGCCGCAAGAACGATGACTTCGTTGCGCTCATCAAAACCATCCATCTCGACTAAGAACTGGTTGAGTGTCTGCTCGCGTTCATCATTCACGGCGCCGACGCCAGCGCCCCTTCGTCGTCCGACGGCGTCGAGTTCATCGATAAAAACGATCGCTGGCGCGGCCGCTCTCGCTTGGCTGAAGAGGTCGCGCACACGACTTGCCCCGATACCGACGAACATCTCGACAAATTCTGAGGCGCTGAGACTGAAGAAAGGCACGCCTGCCTCACCGGCCACGGCTTTAGCCAAAAGTGTTTTTCCAGTTCCGGGAGGTCCAATCAATAGGACACCGCGCGGAATGCGCGCCCCCGCATCATGGTACTTCTGAGGCCGTTTCAAGAAATCAACTTCCTCCTGCAATTCTCCCTTGGCTTCGTCCGCGCCGGCGACGTCGTCAAAGGTGACTTTGGCTTGGTCAGTGCCATAGCGCCGGGCTTTCGTGCGCCCGATGCCAAAGAGCCCGGACTGGCTCTTACGTGCATTGACGCTCATCCACCAAAAAAATCCCACCAGAAGCAGAGTCGGAAACCAATTCGCCAACAGGTCAAGCAACCAATGGCTGGCGGGAGGTCTGACATCGACGATGACCTTGTGCTTCTCCAGTAGTGACAGCAAGCTCGGATCACCAATGGCTGTCGGAAACGTCGTGTCAAACTCAGTGTAGCTACTTGGCGCGGAGGAAGAGACGTTTTCCGGCTGTGTTTTGGATGAGGCCGATGGCTGCGTGGACTGTTTTTTTTGCGGCGACGCGAGGGGCTTTACAAAGGAACCGGTGATCTTGTCTCCGAGAATCTGAACTTGGGCGACGTTGTCTGCTCGAATCTGGTCGAGGAAAACTGTGTAGGGCACGCTGATTTCCGGGACTGGCTTGGGCCAGAGATGCGCAACATTCCAGACCATCAAGCCAAAAAAAATGAGCCACCAGAAGCCCGGCGACACCTTTTGCGGCAGTTCTGGTTTTGGCTTTTGTTCGGCTGGTGTCATTAAGAGGCTCCTTATGGCTTAGTTTTCGTCGGTGCCGTGGGTGCTGATGCCGGTACTTCGTCGCGGGCCGCGGGGGAGCGATGCAGAGGCACATACATGAGAGCGAGAGAAAATGACTCCAAAAAATAATCACCAGGAAATATTTCGCCGAACATCGCTCTCCGTTCTTTGGATCTCACTGGTTCTAGTGATCGGCCAGGCCGGATAGGATTAATCTAGATAGCCCTCTAGAGCGAAACTTCGCAGGCGAGGCTAACATCATTGCTGCGCCATCGCTTGAGTGGTGGCGTCGCCGTCCGCGTTCCAGGCGAAATAGACTCGCGCATGTCCTTGGGAGGGCACGTGGACCGTCTGCTTCAGAGCTTTTCCCATTGCCGTCGCCTCTACGGTGTAACTTCCTGCCGGTAACGCCGCAAAAAACAGAGGGCCTTCAGAAGGCGCTTCGAGAACGTTGTTTCCCTTGGCGTCTTTGATGACCACGTTAGCACCGTCCAGGTATTCCGTATTTTGCAGCGCGAAGCTGAGCTCTAGATTGTCCCCCCCGGCGATGCTGCGAAGTCTCTCACGTTCATCTTCCCCGAAGCCGCCGCTGAGATAAGAAACCCCATTTGAAGTTTTCATTGTCAGCTCCTCAGCGGCAACGCCGGATACAAAATTCGACGCCACAAGTCCGCCCAGGACGACAAACTGAGCAATGATTGGAAGAATGATTTTTTTCATCGGGCAAACCTCCGATTTTTTTATGTTCAAAGGAGCAACACCCATGCCATCCAAGAAAACGCAGCGTGTTCGTACAGGGCGGCGTGAGCGCATAGCAGATATATGAGAGGGATTGGCAGAAAGGTAAAAATGTTGAGCGCCTTAAGAAACCATCAAATACTCAACTGTCGAAATATCGTAAACTGTCTAACTGAAGACACGGCTGCGTTTACGTCGGAATTGATGAGCGCCTGAGTGCTGTGGTGCGTGAGTCGTTCGTGCTAAAGCAACTGATAGCGCTGTTGAATGCTGCAGTTCGAGCTCGATCGTTGTCGCAGATCGCCAGCCAGTCGGTTCCCGTTGATGGATGATTCTTCGGTGTGCTTACGCTTGTCTTGCTTCTCTGGAGATCTGGCTAGAGCTTCGGCAGATCGTCGACGTGCCAGCCGCCGCCCAACGCTTTGACCAATAGCACGCTGGCGTCCATACGGCGTCGCATGATGTCGACCTGGTTGCGTTCGTTGGCTAGCGCCACGGTCTGCGCCGTTATGACCTGGAGATAGGTGTCCACTCCGCCTTTGTAGCGATTGGTGAAAAGCTGCAGGGATTCCTGCGCCGAAGCCACGGCGCGCTCTTGTTGCTGCGTTTCCTGCTCGAGGATGCGCAGCGCGGCGAGATTGTCTTCCACTTGTTGAAAGGCATCCAGCGTGGCTTCGCGGTAGCTCGCCACGGTTGCATCATAACTGGCGAGCGCCGCCTCGGAAGTGGCTCGCCGCCGCCCGCCATCGAAAACCGTTTGCGCTAAAGAGCTTCCGACCGCCCACAAAAAACTCTGCCAACCCCCGAAATTTCGGATCGAGCTGCTTTCTAAGCCGAGCAAAGCATTGAGTGTTACGGTTGGAAAGTAAGCCGCCTTGGCGATGCCGATTTGTTCGTTCGCCTCGGCGACGCGCCGCTCCGCCGCCGCGATGTCCGGCCGGCGCTCCAAAAGCTCCGACGGGAGCCCCGCCGGGATATTGGGCGGCTGGAGATCCAGCGGCGCGGCTGGAAGACTGAAGTCGGCGGGAGGTTTGCCGATCAGGACGGCGATGGCATGTTCGAGCTGCGACCGCTGCACGGCGATGTCCGTTGCCTGCACTTGCGTCGTCTCCAGTTGGGTCTGCGCCTGCGCCACATCGGACTTCGGCGCGGCGCCGCCTTCGAAGCGATTGATCGTGAGCTGCAAGGCTTCCTTGAAGGCCTGGACCGTGTCGTTGAGGAGCCGTTGTTGCGCATCGGCGCTGCGCAGCTCTAAATAATCGAATGCCAGCTCTGCCTGAATGCTGAGTCTGGCGCTTTCCAGGTCGCCGGCGGTTGCTTGCGCTTCCTCGCGGGCGGCAGTCACTCCCCGGCGAATGCGGCCCCACAAGTCGATCTCGTAGGATATGTCCCCGGTCAAAAGAAATTCGCCGGTGGATTTTCCACCCGGTGACGTTCCACTGGATGCTCCGACCGATGACGTTGAAAAGGGGCTGACTGCCCCATTGCGCACGGAGGCTGCGCCGCCTCCGGCGGTGACCGTGGGAAACAAGCCGGCGCGAGCGAAGCCGATCAACGCGCGGGCCTGGCGAAAATGCGCCTCGGCCACTTTCACGTTCTGGTTGGCCTGGCTCACCTGTTCTTCCAGCGCGTTCAACTGCGGATCGCTGAAGATCTCCCACCAATTACCGCGCGGAATATTGTCCCTTGGTCGCGCAAGCTTCCACCCCTGGTCCTCCTTGTAGGCGGCCGTCATCGGCACCGATGGCTTGAAATAATCGGGTCCCACCATGCAACCGGCGCACAGCAACACCACAGCAGCAGTAAGAAAGAGGTAAAAAGACTTCATCGCGCGGCGGCCTGAGCGGGTGATGGATTGACTCGAACGGCAGTGCTGTCGATCAGAGAGTCGCTTGGATTGATGATGACTGAATCCGTAGGTTGGAGCCCACTGACAACCTCCACACTGTTGCCGTAGTCGCGGCCGATGGTCACCGGGACGAGTGCCGCGCGGCCGGTGCGAACCACGCCGACGCGCAAGCCCTCGGAGCGAAACAGCAGCGTGTTAGCTGGCACTGTGACGGAGCTGACCGATTCCGGCAATTTGAGATGGACGCTGACGTAAGCGCCGGGAAGCAGCGTGCCGCTGCGATTATCCACATCGACCTCGACAAGCAGAGTTCGTGACGCCGGATCGATGGAGTTGGAATTTCGCGCGATCGTGCCGCTGAAAGTTTTGCCGGGAAATTCGTCGAGCGTCAGGAATGCCGTTGCGCCCGGGCGCACTGCCTGCGCATAGAGTTGCGGCACGGCGACAAAGACCCGCAAAATGTTGATTGCCGTGAGGTGGAACAGCTCCTGCGTCGGCGTACTCGCGCCTGAATTAATGAGCGCGCCGATATCCGTGTTGCGCGCGGTGATCACGCCGGCGAAAGGAGCATAAATCTTTTGGAACCCCTGCAGTTCCTCCAAGCGGCGGACATTGGAGGTGTTCGAGTCGACCGTGGCTTTCATCGCATGGAAGGCGCTCACCGCCACGTCGGTTTCCTGCTTTGACACGGAGTTGGTTTTCCAGAGGGCCTCCCAGCGGTCCGCGGTGATTTCAGCCTGGCGCAAGTTGGCCTGCGCGGTTTGAAGATCCGCCCGAGCTTGTTGTAACTGCTGGTCCACTTCCGGTGTCTCGATCTCGGCCAGCAGCTGGCCTTTCTTCACCCGTGTCCCGATGTCAACGTGCCAGCTTTTCACATAACCGTTGGTTCGCGCAAAGATCGGCGCGTCGGTAAAAGCCTGGGTGTTTCCCGGCAACACAATTTCATTGTTGGGAGCGCCGGCCTTTGGATAGACCACATTGACGATGGGTGTCGCGGCGGCCGCGGTCGACTGTTTCAGATCCGCCTCCGCTTTTCTGCGGCTGATGAAGCCGAAGCCAATCACGACGATAAATATGACCAACAGCGCGGCTGGAATTAGATAGGTACCGAGCTTAGCGCTCCGGCGCTTTGCCCCCTGCGTGGTATCTTTGAGTTGGGTTTCTTCCCCTATTTTCTCTTCAGTTGCCATCGAAATTACTCCTTGAATAGACTGTCCGCCGTTCGCTTGTTAATGATGTGCCGATTGAGCGGCGCCACGTCTGCCGTGGAAAATGCTAAACACCGCCGGGACAAAAATCAGCGTTGCAACCGTGGCGAGCAGCAAACCACCGATGACGGCCCGTCCGAGCGGCGCGTTCTGCTCACCGCCCTCGCCCAATCCAAGCGCCATAGGAATCATGCCGATGATCATTGCGAGAGCAGTCATGAGCACGGGGCGAAAGCGCGTGAAACCCGCCTCGATGGCCGCCTCCACAGCGTTGGCATGCTCGGCAAGCCGCTCTTTGGCGAACGACACGATCAAAATGCTGTTGGCGGTGGCGACGCCCATGCACATGATCGAGCCCATCAACGCCGGCACGCTGAGCGTGGTGTGAGTGATAAACAAGAAGACGATGATGCCGGCCAACGCGGCGGGCAAAGCCGTGATGATAATGAAAGGATCCAGCCAGGACTGGAAATTGACCACGATCAATAGATAGACCAGGACGATCGCGAAACCGAGACCCGCCAGCAAGCCGATATAGGAGGTGTGCATCGTGGAGAGCTGTCCGCGAATCGTGATGAAGCTGCCGCGCGGCAAGAGCTTTTGGTTGGCATCGACGATGCGCGTAATTTCACTGCCGACGGCGCCGAGGTCCCGGTCCTGCACGGAGGCATAAACATCCACAACACGGCGGATGTCATAATGGTTTAACACGGCCATTTCATTCGACCGCGTGATCGAAGCGACGTCGGCCAAAATTTCCGGGCTCTTCATCGTCGCCGAAGTAATCGGCATGTTCTGAAGATCTTGCAAGGATTGAATCCGGTATTGGGGCGTTTGGGTCGCCAGATTATAGTTGACGCCATTTTGCCAATTCAGAAAAAAGGTTGGCGTGGTCTGGAAGCTGCCACTCAAGGACACCAACAGGCTGCTGGAAACGTCGCGTTGGGTGAAGCCGCCGCCGGCTGCCTTCGTGCGGTCGACGTCGACGCGGAAAGTCGGGTAATCGAAATCCTGCTGAATGCGCGGATCTGCGATGCCAGGCACTTGGCTAATCTCGTTCAGTATCTTGTCGGCGATCTTTCGATTGCCTTGAACGTCCGCGCCTTCGATCTGAATATCGATCGGAGCGGGTAAACCAAAGTTCAAAATTTGAGTGACGATGTCGGCGGGCACAAAGTAGAAGGTGTTGCCGGGAAATTCACCGGGCAGCCTTTTGCGCAATTCCCGGACATATTCGGCCGTCGGACGATGATTTTCTTTGAGGGATACTAGAATGTCGGTGTCGCCTGCGCCGATCAGACCGGACGTGCTGTGCATGTAATTGATGGTGCTGTAGGGCAAGCCGATGTTGTCGAGAATATTGTCCAGTTCCTGCGCCGGAATGACCCGCCGGATCGAGTTTTCAACGAGATCGGCAAGGCGCGCGGTTTCTTCAATGCGCGTGCCGGTCTTGGCACGCACGTGGAGGCTAAACTGGCCGCTGTCGGTGTCAGGAAAAAAGTTTTCACCCAGCCAGGGCACGAGCCCCCAGGCGGAAAGACAAAGCACGAGGAAGACCGGAACGAAAACAACCCGGCGATGGACCAGCGTGGTGAGCCGGCGCTGGTAGGACTGGCGCAGACGCTCGAAGCCGCGCTCGAACGAATCCTGAAACCGGATGAAAGGATTACGCGAAGCGGCAGCAGCATGATGATCTTTCGGTTTCAGGAGATACAGGGCCATCGTAGGCACGAGCGTTCGGGACAGAAAATACGACGCGAGCATGGCGAAGACTACCGCTTCGGCTAGCGGCACGAAGAGATAACGGGCGACGCCGCTCAAAAAGAACATCGGCAAGAACACGATGCAGATGCACAAGGTCGACACGAGAGCGGGAACGGCGATCTGTGAGGCGCCGTCGAGGATCGCCTGCCTAATTTCCTTGCCCTGATCCAGATTTCGGTTGGTATTCTCTATCTCCACAGTCGCATCGTCCACCAGCATTCCCACCGCGAGGGCGAGCCCGCCGAGCGTCATAATGTTGATGGTTTCTCCCAAGAAGCTGAGAATGATGATCGAGGTCAGAATCGACAGCGGGATGGAAACCGCAATGATCAGAGTGCTGCGCCAGCTGGCTAAGAAAATCAAGATCATCAAACCCGTCAGACAGGCGGCGATAACGGCTTCGCGGATGACGCCGCTCACGGCAGCGCGCACGAAGATCGATTGATCCGCAAGCGGCTGAATTTTTAGCTGGGGCGGCAGCGTGGCCGCGATACGCGGCAGAATCGTGCGAATGCCGTTGA
>WNGO01006779.1_pt1 | contig 12959 bp, 8 predicted proteins | sample 5400511 | NCBI WGS metagenome assembly WNGO01 (sample SAMN13153380, study PRJNA577476) | soil metagenome | isolation source: 20 cm soil or saprolite under Garry oak tree replicate 2 | place: USA:California | collected 2016-06-15
AGTCTCCACGCCCATTCGTCCGAGCGCGCCCTCGAGCACGTGTTGCGCATCCTCTCTGATGGGAGGGACGTCGCGCTCATTACGGACGCGGGGACGCCGGCGATCAGTGATCCAGGCGCCGAGCTCGTGGCGGCGGCACAGGCACGGGGAATTCCGATCGTGACCATTCCAGGTCCCAACGCCGTGGCCGCCAGCCTGGCCGTCTCCGGCATCCCTGCCGACCGCTACGTGTTTCTCGGGTTCTTGCCCCGTAAAGGAAGCGATCGCCGCCGTCTTCTTTTGACCGCCGCCTCCAGCGAGTGGACCGTCGTCCTGTTCGAAGCGCCGAATCGGGTCACGCAACTCCTCGCCGATCTGATCGAGGTGTGTGGTCCTGAAAGGCAAGCTGCCGTCTCTAGGGAGTTGACCAAGGTATTCGAGGAGACGCGTTCGGGGACGTTGCAAGAATTGTCAGAGCACTATGCAGAGGCTCCCGTGCGTGGCGAGGTTACGATTGTGCTCGCGGGAACTGGAAAACAGCGGAATGAAGAACCGCCGCCCGATCCGAGCGAACGCGCCAAGGCTCTCCTTGCTGAAGGATTGTCACGCAAGGATGTGGCGGATCGTCTGACGGAGGAGACAGGGATTTCCCGGAACGCTGCTTATCGATTGGTCAACGAGCTATGAAATCGTTTCTGCTGGGTCTGGTGCTCTTTTTCGCACCACGCACGACGCACGACGCACCACGCACGGCTTCTCTCACCATCGGCCGCCTCCACTACGATGGCGGCGGCGACTGGTACGCGAATCCCTCGGCGCTACCCAACCTGTTGACCGCGCTACGCGAGCGCACGACGCTGCCGGTCACGGACCGCGAGCGGGTTGTGACGCTGACCGGGCCGGAATTGTGGGACGTCCCTTACATCTATATGACGGGCCACGGCAACGTTCACTTCTCCGATGTCGAGCTGCGCAATCTGCGGCACTACCTGGAGCAGGGCGGGTTCCTGCATGCCGACGACAATTATGGAATGGACAAGTCATTCCGCCGGGAAATCGCGCGCGTGTTTCCGGACCATCCCCTGGTTGAAGTGCCGTTGAGCCACCCGATTTACAACCTGGTCTACGCCTTCCCGAAGGGGATTCCCAAGATCCACGAGCACGACGGGCTGCCTGCCCAGGGGTTCGGGATTTTTTTGGGAGACCGCCTTGTCGTATACTATTCCTATCAGTCCGACCTCGGGAACGGTTGGGAAGACCCCGAGGTCTACCATGACCCTCCTGAGCTACATGAGGCGGCGTTGCGCATGGGCGTGAACCTCTTCACCTACGCAGTAAGCGAGAGCAAATGACAGAAACGGCGCGCCGGCTGCGTCGCTTGGGGCTCCCCCACGCGCGCGCCCGCGCGTTCGCCGTGGTGCTCGGTGGGCTCGGCGCGGCGCTGGCCTGGGCTGCCCTCGGCCTCGCGCTCGCGCCCGCCGTGCCCGGAGTGACGGTCGCCTGGGTCCTGATCGCGCTCAGCGCGGCTGCCGCCGTCTGGCTCGGCCGGCGCGCGCGGCGCGAGGCCGCGGACGCTCCAGTCGCCAGGCTCGTCGAGTCGGCGACCGGCGGCCGCGCCGGCAGCGTGGTCGGTGTCGTCAGCCCCACCGCAGGCACTGGCGCCGGAATGAGCCCAGCTTTGCTGCTCGCCGCCGATGCGCGGGCCGCCGCATTCGTCTCATTCGCCGCACCAACCGTCGGCACTGCGCTGCGTCGCACCACCACCCAGCGCCTGGCATTCGGTGCGGGGGCTGCCTTGGCCGGCGCATTGCTCTTCGTCGCGGCCGCACCCGCGTCCGGCCGTGCCGCGGCATTCTGGCATCCGGTGCGCGCATGGCGCGATGCGCACGAGCCGGTGCGGCTCTCTGTCGATCGGCAGCGCGTGCGCCGTGGTGGCACCGTCACGGCGACGATCACGGTTCCCGGTGCCGAGCGCGTGACACTGTGGACCCGCGGCCCTGGCGAGCCGTGGAAGGCGACATTGCTCTCGCTCGATGCCGCTGGACAGGCGGTAAAGCAGGTCGGCCCGATCGAATCCGATCTCTTTCTGCGCGCGGCGAGCGGTGGCCGTTCGAGCCGAGAGATCAAAGTAGACGTGGCTCTCCCTGCATTCCTCGCAGACCTGGCACTCACCGCGCGCTTTCCTTCTTATCTCGCTCGCTCCGATGAGCCGCTGCTCATTGGACCAGATCCGATTCCATTGCCCGCCGGCACGACGGTGCTGAGTAACGGCACGGCGAGCGTGCCACTCGCGAGCGCGGTGTGGAGACTCGAATCCTCCGCTCAGTCCGAAGCGCTGCGCGTGGCCGGCACGCGCATCGACGGCCGTTTCACGCCGGCGGTGAGCGGCACCTGGCAGCTGCACGCCTTGAGCGCCGATGGCTCCGCGCTCGAAGGCACCGCACCAGAGCTGCACCTGATCATCGTCCCCGATTCCGCGCCCGTTGTGGCGCTGCCTGTCCCCGGCCGCGATACGACGCTGCCGATTTCGCTCACACAACAGATCGTGGCGGACGTGCGTGACGATCACGGCATCTCGCGGCTTGCAGTCGTGAGCTGGCGCGTCAGTCGCACCGGGCGGATCGACCCCGCGGTGCGTGAGTCGCTCGATGTGAGCGGTGTGGGCGATCGCGCGATTGTCCAGGGCCGTCTCGATGCCGAGAACCGCAGCCTGCTGCCGGGCGACACGCTGCGGCTGTATGTCGAAGCGTGGGACAACGCGCCTGCGCCCCATATGGGCCGCAGCCAGGAAATCGCGCTGCGTCTGCCGAGCATGGAAGAGTTGCGCGCTCAGGCGCGCCAGGCAGCGCAGGCGGTGGCAGGCGCGGCCGATTCCGTTGCGGCGGCGCAGCGTGAGTTGAGCGATCGCACGCGGGACCTGGCGCAGGAGCGCAACCGCGACACGGACGCCCGGGCTGGCGCGCGGGCGGGCAGTCAACAGCAGAGCGGCGCCATGTCGTTCCAGGCCACGCAGCGTGCCGAAGAGATCGCGCGCGATCAAGCGGCCATGTCGCAGCGCGTGCAGGAGCTGGCGCAGGCGGTCGATGAGATCGCTCGCGCGGCGAAGGCTGCGGGCGTCGATGACACGGCCTTCCAGAACCGGCTGCGCCAGGTGCAGGACCTGCTCCAACGCGCGCTGACGCCGGAGCTCGAGCAGCGGCTGCGCGAGCTGCAGGAGGCGCTCGCCCGGCTCGATCCTGAAGCCACGCGCCAGGCGCTGCAGCGTTTGGCAGAGGCTCAGCAAGAGCTGCGGCGCGAGCTGGAGCGCAGCCAGGAGCTGTTCAAGCGTGCCGCCCTGGAGGGAGAGCTCGCGTCGCTTGCGAAAGACGCGGAAGATCTGCAGCGGCGCCAGTCCGAATGGACGAAGGAAGACGCGCAACGCGCCGACTCGGCCGCGGCCGCGGCGGAGCGCGATCTCGCCGGTGCCACCGATTCGCTCGCGCGTGGCCTCGACCGCGCCGGGGAGAGTGTGCCGCTCAAGCAATCGCAGAACGCCGCGCGCGGCGCCCAGCGCGCGATGCAACAGGCGGCCAATGCGGCGAGCCAACGCGATTCCCATGGCGCGGGACGCTCCGGTCAGGAAGCCGCCGATTCGCTCTCCCAGCTCCCCGACCAGCTGCGGCAGCGACGCGATTCGCTGGTAACGGCGTGGAGACAGGAGACGCTCGACGCGCTCGATCGTGCGCTGTCGGAGACCGCGGCGCTCGCCAAGCGTCAGGAAGACATCGTCGACGCGCTGCGCGATGGCGAAGCCGGTGCGGCGACTCGCGCCCGCCAGGCAGCCGTCGAGGAAGGAACGCACGCGATCGGGCAGCAGATCAGCGAGGCGGCGGGACGGCACGCCCTGGTCTCCCCGCAGCTCGAGGCTGCACTCGGCTACGCCCAGAATCAGATGCGCCAGGCTCGCGAACAGCTCGAGCAGGGCGATCCGAATCCGGCGACCGCGTCTCCCTTTGCCGAGCAGGCGCTCGACGCGCTGAACGCGACCGCGCACGCGCTCGTGCGTACGTCGCAGCAGGTCGCCGGCGCGCAGTCCGGCTCGGGATTCCAGGAAGCGTTGGAGCAACTTGCGCGGATGGCGCAGCAGCAGCAGGGCATGAACGGCGAGGCGCAGGGGATGCTGCCGCTGATGGCGTCCGGGGGCCAGGCGGTCCTGCAGCGGCTGCGTGAGCTTGCGGCTCAGCAGCGCGCCCTGGCCGAGCAGCTCGAGCGCCTGCAGGCCGAGGGCGATGCCAGTGCTGCCGGAGAGCTGGCGCAGGAAGCGCGCGATCTGGCCCGCCAGCTCGAGGCGGGCCGGCTGGATCGCCGCACCGTCGAGCGGCAGGAGCGTCTGTACCGCAAGCTGCTCGATGCCGGCCGCAGCCTTCAGGGCGAGGAGCCGGACGAGCAGAAGCAACGGGTCAGCAAGTCCGCCATCGGTGACAGCGTCCACATCCCTGCCGCGCTGCGTCCGGGGGCCACAGGCTCAGGGCCGAAAATGCGCTATCCGACGTGGGAAGAGCTGACCGGGTTGACGCCCGAGCAGCGGCGCATGGTGCTCGAGTACTTCCGCCGCCTGAATGAGACGAAGCCTTAGCGTAGCGCTCGGCCTGCTGCTCGCCTTGCCGGCGCTCGCCCGGGGTCAGGCTATCGGCCCCGGGTTCGAATTGGAGCGCAGCGGCAAATACGGCGATGCGGCGACCGTTTACTTCAATACACTGCGCACCGATCCGAACAACATCCCCGCGCTGCTCGGGCTCGAACGCGTACTCTTCGTGCTCAATCGAATGCCCGAGCTGTTGCCGCTGGTGCAGCGCGCCCGCGCGCGCGCGCCCGAAAACGTGGCCCTGCGCAGCCTCGAGGTGCGCGTCTACGCCGACCTGAACCAGCAGGATTCGCTGGAAGCAGTCGTGCACCGCTGGGCTGCGGCGGCACCGCAGAGTGACGCGCCCTATCGCGAATGGGGCCTCGCGCTCGCCGACCGCCGCATGTACGACGACGCGCGCAACGCATATCTGACTGGCCGCAAAGTGTTGGGAGGCGCGGGAACGCTGGCGATCGAGCTGGCGGAGGTGGAGCAGCGCGCCGGGAACTGGGAGGCGGCGGCGCGCGAGTGGGCGCGTGCCGTCGCGGAGTCACCCGACGTCGAGCCCAACGCCGCGAGCCAGCTTTCCGATGCGCCCAGCACGATGCGCGACCGGATCGTGCGAATCCTGATCGGCCCGGACGCGGGCGTGGCAGCGCGGCGGCTTGGCGCGGAGATGCTGCTCACGTGGGGCCAGCCGAGTGAAGCATGGGCCGCCTTCGAGCCGACGCTGGCGAGCGGCGACCCCGAGACGCAGGCCGCCTTGCGGCGTTTCAGCGATCTTGCCGCAGCACTCACGACGCCTGAAGCGCATCGCGTGCGCGGCCTGGCGTTGGCCCGGTGGGCGGATCTCATACCTTCACCCTTGTCGGAGCGCGCGCGCGCCGAGGCGGTGCGCGAGCTGCTGGAAGGCAATGACCGCGTTGCCGCTCGGCGCGTGCTCGAGTCTCACGGCGACCCTAACGGCGTCGGCCAGGCCGCCTTGCTGCAGCTGCTGATCGCTGATGGTCAGCTCGAGGTGGTGGAGCGGCGCCTGGCGAGTGACAGCAGCGCTGGGTTAGCCGCAGACGACCGCGCCGCCTTGCGCTTGTCGCTTGCGCAGGCGCGCATCGCGCGCGGCGAGCTCGACCGCGCGACCACGGTGCTGGGAGACGACTCGAGCGTCGCGGCCCTCGCGCAACGCGGCTGGATCGCGCTGTATCGCGGCGATCTGAAGGGTGCGATGGACGCATTCCGCATTGCCGGTCCGTACGCGACGGACCGCGCAGCCGCCACCGATCGCACCGCAATGATGGCGTTGCTCCAGCGCGTACAGGAGCCGTCCAGCCCCGAGCTGGGCGCCGCTCTTCTGTCGCTCGCGCGCGGCGACTCCGCCGCGGCTGTCGGCGCGCTGCGCCACGCCGCCGGGCGACTGCCGGTGCAGGGGGGACGTCTCGAAGTCCTCCTCCTCGCGGGACAGCTGGCGGCGCGGCTCGGACCGCAGCAGGAGGTCACCGCTGTGGCGTTGTTCGACGAAATCGTCCGTGGCGGCGGTGAAGGTGCTGCGCCCGCGGCGGCGGAGCTGGAATGGTCGCGCCTCTTGATCCGTCAGGGGCACTCGGCCGAAGCAATTCCGCACCTCGAGCACCTGATTCTGACGTATCCCAGCAGCGCTGTCGTTCCCCAGGCGCGGCGGGAGCTGGAGCGGGCGAAGGGGGCGATACCGAAGTCATGAAGCGGCGGGACTTTGTTCGGGCGATCGGGGGGGGGGCCGGCGGGCTGGCGGTCGGCTGGAGCGTATTTGGTTTCCGCCCGCGAGCCCGCCTGTCGGCGACCGCGTCCCTGTTGATCCCGATGGACGATGCCCAGACAGATCACCTCAAGGCCTACGGTCTCACGTATCGCGCCATCCAGGCGGGGCTCAAGGCCGAGTGGCTGCTCAACTATCGCGGCGGCTCGTTCCTGATTCCCGACCTCGACGCGCTACGGCGCGACGCGGCGCTGAACGGGATTCGCGCCGAGCCGGTCGACAGCGCGGTGACGTCCATCCGCGGAGAAATCGAAGCCAGCAACATGGACGCCGTGCCGCTCGAGAAGGCACCCAAGGTCGCCGTGTACGCGCCGCCCAACGCCGCACCATGGGACGATGCGGTCACGATGTCGCTGCAGTATGCCGGGATTCCGTTCACCAAGATCTGGGATCCCGAGGTCGTAAACGGATCACTGCGGGATTTCGACTGGCTGCATCTGCACCATGAGGACTTTACCGGCCAGTACTCCAAGTTTTTCCTCATCTACTCCGGTATGCCATGGCTCGCGGAGATGGTGCAGCGCAACTCTGAGATGGCGCGGCGGCTTGGCTTCCAGACGGTGCCGGATTTGAAGAAGGCGGTCGCGCGGGGCATCCACGGGTTTGTCGAGAACGGCGGGTTTCTGTTCGCGATGTGCACGGCGACCGAAACGATCGACCTCGCGCTCGCGGCGAAGAGCGTAGACATCGCCGCGACCTTCGCCGACGGCACCCCGATCGATCCGGACGCCGATTCCAAACTCGATTGGTCTCAAAGCTTTGCCTTCACCGGGGCGCATCTCGAGCCCAATCCGCTGGTGGCGAGCTTCTCCGATATCGACGGTCATCAGGTGAACGGCGGCTCGCGCCGCCAGCCGCTCGGCGCGTTCAAGCTCTTCAACTTCAGCGCCAAGATCGATCCCGTGCCGACGATGCTGGTGCAGAATCATCGCAGTGTGATCCCCGATTTCTACGGGTTGACCACGTCGTTCATGCGCAATCGTCTCAAACCGGGCGCCACCATCATGGGCGACGAAGAGAGCGCGCCGTGGGTGAAGTACATTCACGGCGACCTGGGGAAGGGAACCTGGACATTCTTCGGCGGGCACGATCCCGAGGACCCGCAACACCAGATCGGTGGTGTCGTTCGTGGTGCGCGCCGACGCCAACGGGACGCTCACGGACGCGCGCGTCGTGGCACGGGGCACGATCGACGCGGTGCTCGCGCTTCCCGGGGTCGCCACGCGCGGCGAGATGTTGCTCCACAACCATCCCAGCGGCTTTCTCGAGCCCTCGGGCGCCGATCTCCACGTCGCGGCGCGGCTGCATGACGAAGGGGTTGGCTTTGGTATAGTCGACAACGCCGTGAACGCGTTGTACGTCGTAGTCGAATGTCCGCGCGCGCGCACGCTCACCCGGCTCGATTCCCTGGATGTCGCGAACCTCCTCACCGAGTCTGGTCCCGTCGCTCGGGTCCTCGGGTCGACGGCATTCGAAGATCGTCCGGGGCAGCGCGACATGGCGGCCTACATCGCCGACACCTACAACGACGGCGGGATTGCGCTGCTCGAGGCGGGCACGGGGGTCGGGAAGTCGTTCGCCTATCTGGTCCCAGCGCTCGAATGGGCGCGCGTGAACGGCGAGCGGACGATCGTCTCGACGAACACGATCAATCTGCAGGAGCAGCTCGTCGGCAAGGACCTGCCGATTCTCGCGCGCGCCTTCTCCAGCGGCGAGCGCGGCGTGACCTTCGCGCTGCTCAAGGGATGGCGGAACTATCTCTGTCTCTCACGGCTCGAGCAGGCGCGCGCGGGCCAGGAATCGCTGTTCGACAACGCGCGCGCCGCCGAGCTCGAGGCGATCGCAGGCTGGGCCTCCCGAACCGCCGACGGCAGCCTCGCCGATCTGGTGGAAGAGCCGTCGAGCGAAGTCTGGGACGCGGTGGCGGCCGAGTCGGACCTGTGCACGCGACTCAAATGCCCGCACTTCGATCAGTGCTTTGTCTTCGCGGCGCGACGCCGCGCCGCCGAGGCCGATGTCGTCGTCGTCAATCACCACCTGCTCGCCTCCGACCTCGCGGTGCGCATCGCGTCCGACAATTGGCAGGAAGCGGCGGTGCTGCCACCCTACCGCCGGCTGGTGCTCGACGAAGCGCACCATCTCGAGGACGTCGCCGCGCAGCATCTTGGCACCCAGGTCAGCATGATCGGCGTGCAGCGGCTGCTGGGCCGCCTCGAGCGCAACGGGCGCGGCCTGTTACCCACGCTCGCCCTGGAGCTCGGGACCCGCGATGACCTGCTGGCCTCGGCGAGCCGCGATCTGCTCACGCGCACGGTCTTCGACGCGCTCGTGGCGGCGCGGCGCTGGGCCGATGAGCTGTTCGGCCGATTGGCAAAGCGGCTGGATGCGGAGCAGGGCACGGCGCCCGTGCTGCGATTGACCGATGCGTTCTCGAGTGACGGCGTGTGGCGCGAGGGGCTCGATGTCGCCCTCGATAATCTGCTCGTCGCCTTCTCCAAGCTGCGCGACAGTGTGGAGACGATCGCCGACCGCCTCTCGATCGACGATCCCGCCGAGATGCGCACGCGATTGATCGGCGAGCTGCGTGGCGTCGTCCGTCGCCTCGACTCGGCTGCGGAGGGTCTCAAGGCGACGTTGCAGCCTGTCGGGTTCAAGGTGCCCGCCGGTCCCGCGGTCCGCTGGCTGGAAAGACGCGGACGTCGTACGCCCAACCTCACGCTCTCCGCAGTGCCACTCGACCTCGCGCCGGTCCTGAAGGACGCGCTGTTCGATCGCGTGGAGACGGTCGTCCTCACGAGTGCCACCTTGGCCGCCGGCGGCGAGTTCACATTCCTCGAGGAGCGCCTCGGCCTGTCGCTGCCGCCGTCGCGCGTCGTGGTGCGCGAGGTCCTGCCGTCGCCGTTCGATTTCGGCGCGCAATGCGTCTTCGGGATTCCCACCGACATTCCCGAGCCGCGCGACGACGAGTCCGGACATGGAGCCGCGGTGTCGCGCGTGCTGCTCGAGCTGGCGCACGCGTCCGACGGGGGCATCTTCGCGCTGTTTACGAGCCACGGGGCGCTGCGCCGCACCGCCGACACGATCCGCGGGCAGTTGGCCGGGCGCTGGCCGCTCCTGGTCCAGGGTGAGGGGCAACGCGATCAGCTGCTCCGCCGCTTCCGCGATGCCGGCTCCGCGATTCTGCTGGGAACCGATTCGTTCTGGGAAGGCGTCGACGTCCCGGGCCGCGCCCTGCGGGTATTGATCCTCGCGAAGCTTCCGTTCAAGGTGCCCACCGAACCGCTAACTGCCGCCCGGCTGGAGCGTCTCACGGAGGCGGGCGTCGATGGCTTCACGCATTACCTCGTGCCGCTCGCCGCGCTCAAGCTGAAACAGGGGTTCGGCCGATTGATTCGCACCAAATCGGATGTTGGCGCGGTAGTACTCCTGGACCGGCGAGTCTTAACGAAACGGTATGGCACCACGATGCTGGAGGGCCTCCCCCCCGCCACGAGAGCGATCGGCAATTGGCCGGATGTGCGGCGCGAGCTGGAAGAATTCTTTGCAATGCACAGCATCGGCGTGCCCGCGTCCTCGAGCTAGATTTGTGGGGTGTACTGGATCGTATGGTCGTATGACGTGAAGCTCGCGCATGAGAGAGCGTTCGAGCGGGCGTACGGTCCCGACGGCGATTGGGTCAGGCTGTTCCAGCGCGCGCCAGGATTCGCGGGGACCGAGCTGCGGCACGGGACGGATAGCGCCTCCCACTACCTCACCATCGACCGCTGGCGCACGCGCGAGGATTATAATCGATTCAAGGACGCGTTCCGCGCTGAATACGAGGCGCTCGACGCGCGCTGCGTCGGGCTGACCGAGTCGGAGCACAAGCTCGGCGCTTTCGAAACGACAGCACAGGAGCAGCAGTGACGGCATTCAGTAAGCGGGTCGCACGGCTCCCGACGTATCCTATGGCCGAGTTGCCGGCGATCAAGCGGCGGCTGATCGAGCAGGGCGTGGATCTGATCGACGTCGGTGCAGGGGACGCGGACTTTGCTCCCCCCGAAATTGCGGTGAAGGCGCTGACGCGCGCGCTGCAGGATCCGGCGATGAGCCGGTACGCGTTCCAGCTCGGCCTCCCCGCGTTCCGCGAATCGGCGGCCGCGTACATGCAACGCCGTTTCGGCGTGTCGGTCGATCCCTTCAAAGAGCTGCACCCGATTCTCGGCTCCAAGGAAGGCATCGCGCATCTGGCGACGGCGGTGCTCGATCCTGGCGATGTCGCGATCGTTCCTGTGCCCGGGTACGCCGTGTACCACGGCGGCACGGTGCTGGCCGATGGCGAGCCCTACCTCGTCACTCTCACGCCGCGCACCGATTTCCTGCTCGAGCTCGACGAGATCCCGCGTGACGTCCTCAAACGCGCCAAACTGATCTATTTGAACTATCCGAACAATCCGACGGCTGCTGTGGCGCCGCGCGACTATTTGGAGCGCACGATTGCGGCGTGCCGCGAGTATGATGTCCTGCTCGCGTACGACAATCCGTACTGCGAGGTCACGTTCGACGGGTACGTCGCGCCCTCGATTTTCGAGATTCCGGGCGCGATGGACGTCGCGGTCGAGTTCCACTCGCTCTCCAAGAGTTTTTGCATGACGGGGTGGCGGCTCGGCTGGGCGGTGGGGCGTCCGGACCGGATCGCGGCGCTGGCGCGCGTGAAGAACTACATCGACACCGGCGCGTTTCTGGCCGTGCAGTCGGCTGGCGCCGAAGTACTGAAACAGGCGGAGCGCCTGGCCGCCGGCTACGTGGCGCAGTTCAAGGAGCGGCGCGACGCGATCCTCCCCGTGCTGCGCGCGAACGGCTTCGAGGTGGAGACGCCGCGCGCGACGTTGTATCTCTGGATTCCGCTGCCCGACGGGCTCACGTCCGCCACGTTCCAGAAGCGGGCGCTCGAGGACGTCGGCGTCGTGACGCTGCCGGGCAGCGCGTTCGGCGCCGGCGCCGAAGGATTCTTCCGGATCGCGTTGACGGTCCCCGCGCCTCGGCTCATCGAGGCGACCGAGCGACTGGGAAAGGTGCTGGCCGCTGTTTGATCGTCCGGTAACGGCGCCTCCGAGTGGTCGCGCGTGGCTCATGGCCGCGGCGATCCACATCGTCGCCGTGGTTCTGTTTTTCACGGTGTCGTGGCAGGCGCCATGGCGCCGCGCCAACTACATCGTCCTGCAACCGGTGGACAGCGGCGAATCGCTCGTGTTCGTGCCCGGGACGCGGGAGGCGCGCGCGAAACAGCCTGTGCATCGCGTTTCCGATCATACATCGCGGTCGCCGGCTGCAGCGGCAGCCGCCGCAGCCGCCGCTGCCTCCGCTCCCACTCCCGTCCCTCCCCCTCCGCCTCCACCGGCTCCCGCGGCGGTGATTGGCTCCACAGCCGCCGCGTCGCTCACCCGACGCGATACCGGCGTGACGATGCCGGCGTATGACCCCAACGCCAGTCGAGTGGCGCCGTCGCCGCAAGTGGGTGACGGGCGGTTGTGGGTCAGCCCCCGCCCGGCACTGCCCGCGACCGTCGCGTCAGCGCTGTACGGCGACACCGCTGCGCAGCACTCCGCGGCCGTCGAGCGGTTGCGCGCGATGGTGGACTCGTTGAACCAGATCCTCGATCAGGTACAGCGCGAGAAGCAGCGGCCCAAGTGGACCACAGGCGGGACGCCGGAGAATCCGACGTGGGGAATCGATTCGGCGTACATACACGTCGCCGGCATCAAGATTCCCACGCCGGCGCTCGCGTTGCTCGGTAATCTGCTGCCGCCCGGCAACTTCGACGAAGAGATGCGCATGCGGCAGCTCAATTACATGCGCCAGGACATCCTCCAGGCAGCCAATCGCGCGCAGTCGCTCCAGGAATTCAAGCGCTACGTCCACGAGCTCCGGGACCGGCGCCAGGCCGAGCACGAGGCCGAAGAGCGGCGGCGCGCCCAGGATACGGTCAAAGCGGTCCCCTAAGTGCAACGCCGCCGTCTCGCGACCAGCCTCGCCATTCTGTCGTTCATCACCGCCGGGGCCGGTGCCCAGTCGCTCGACCGCCAGGAGCAGCGCATCCGCACGACCATCGCTACTGCGCGCGAGGCACAGATCGGCTACCTGCAGCGCGTCGTCGACATCCCCAGCAGCACTTTGAATTTCGACGGCGTGCGGAAAGTCGGAGCGGTATTCCGCGCTTCACTTGACTCCCTCGGCTTCACGACGAGCTGGGTCGCCGTGCCGGACGCCGTCGGTCGCGCAGGGCATCTCGTGGCCGAGCATCGCGGGAAACCGGGCGCTGTTCGTATGCTGCTCATCGGGCATCTCGACACGGTTGTCGAGCCTGCCGGAGCCAGCTGGGTGCGCCAGGATTCGACGGCGCGCGGCATCGGCGGCGCCGACATGAAGGGCGGGGACGTGGTCATTCTGTACGCGCTGAAGGCCCTGCAAGCGGCGGGTACGCTGCGCGACATGAACATCACGATTGTCTTCACCGGCGACGAGGAGCATCCGGGCGAGCCGCTCGCCGACGCCCGCCGCGCGCTGATCGAGGCCGCGCAGCGCACTGACGTGGCCCTGGCGTTCGAG
>WNGO01005443.1_pt1 | contig 12958 bp, 10 predicted proteins | sample 5400511 | NCBI WGS metagenome assembly WNGO01 (sample SAMN13153380, study PRJNA577476) | soil metagenome | isolation source: 20 cm soil or saprolite under Garry oak tree replicate 2 | place: USA:California | collected 2016-06-15
GCTACGAGACGTTCGCGGACGGCTTCTGGAAGCAGGACTCTGCGGGACCCAAGCACCGGCCCGTGGGCGTGGCGGTGGGCCCGGACGGCTCGCTGTACATCACCGACGACGCGGCCGGCAGGATCTGGCGGGTGATGTACAAAGGGCGGTAGGGGGCGGCAAAGGGCGGTAGAGGACGGCAAAAGGCGGCAGAGGTGGCAGGGTACTCCGGGAAGCCCCTGATGCAGAAGCTCGGGATCAAGCCGGGCTCGACGATCGCAATCCTCGGGGCGCCGCGCGGCTACGCGCGCACGCTGGGGAAGATCCCGTCGGTCGGCCGGAGGTCGACGGCCACGGGCCGCCTCGACTTCATCCATTTTTTCACCAAAGAGAAGCAGGAGTTGGAGCGCCGGTTTGCAGAACTCGCGCGCGCGCTCGCGCCGGCCGGCATGCTATGGATCTCCTGGCCCAAAAAGGCGTCCGGGGTGGCAACCGATCTCACCGAGGACGTGATCCGCGCGATCGGGCTCGCGCACGGTCTGGTGGACGTGAAGGTGGCGGCGGTGGACGAGGTGTGGTCGGGGCTCAAGTTCGTGCGAAGGGTGAAAGATCGGTAGCGAACGGCCCCGCTACGAGTGCCGGGGCCGTCGCCGTCTTCACTGCACGCGGGGGTCGCTCAGGGCAATGCGCACGCCTGCTTGGTGAGATCGTTGTTCCGAGCCGCGGCCTCGTTGAACGGAATCGGAAAATTCCGGTACGGCTGCCCGGGGGCGGGTTCCTGCTCCGCCCCTACGCCTGCCGGCGGGGGGTTGCTGTTGAGCTTACCGAACATCCGCGCGTCGAGCCAACGCGAGCCGCTCTGCCATAGCATCGAATAGCGCTTCTCGTATAGAATGCTGTTGAGTACCGAGTCGGGCGCGACGCTCGTGTCCGCAGCCAATCCCCCATCGTTCGTGCGGACGAAGTTCGCCTGCCCCAGGGCGGTCGCGTAGTTCCCGCGCCCCCACGTCACCTCGGCCTGGAGGAGCAGGAGTTCTTTGTTGGTGATGATCGGCGTCGGTGATGTCGGGTCCGGGTAGAGCTTAAAAACGTACTTCGACGAATAGCCGCCAACGCCAATTGTGCTGAACGAAGAGTCGATCTTCCGGGCGATACGCTCATCACCCGCGTCCGCTTCCGTCACGACGCGTGGATTCGCGCGGAACGCCGTCTTCGCGAGCCCCTGATCCCACAGGCCGCTGGTCGCGTCACCGGTGCCCGTGCTGTAGCCGTGCGCCGGACCCAGATCGAGCTTGCTGGCATCCTGCACGGCGAAAGACGCCGCGAGGTCCGCCGCGGCCGAGTCGAGATAGACCGCGTCAATGGTACCGACAACGGTGCCGAGCGGCGCGTAGCCTCGGAACGCGAGGTACACGTCCACTTTCGCCGCCAGCCCACGATTGAACTCCCGGAACGTGGCTGGCGTGTCAAACCCGGCAAAGGTGGAGGGCAACGCGAATGGGAACGCCGCGCCACCCGCGGCGAGGTTCGTCGCGGCGGTATCGAGCAGCGCCGCGACGTACGCCAACACGTCGTTCTTGCAGCGGAGCGGCGCCAGCGGGCCGCTGGGGGCGATGTCTACGTCGATCGCCGCCCCCGTCGTATCGTGCATCTCCACGACGCGCAGTACCAGCAGGGCCTTGATCGTCTGGACGAAGCCCAGTGTCGCGGGCTTGCCCTGAGCGTCAAGCAGGCCGGTGGGTGCGGCCGCAATCCCGTGCAACCCGATGTTGGCGACCCGAACCGTCCCGTACGGCCACAAGGCTCCCCCCAAGAAGTCACTCGGGTCGATGCTGCTCGGACCGAGCAGCTCTGTGACGAAGCGCGGCTCGGATCCCGTCAGGCGCATGCCGTCGCGCCCGATCGTCTCGCCGTAAATGATCTCGTTCTCATTCTGAGCCCGGTCGCCGCGCAGCACACCCGTGACCAGGGCCTGCAGGTGCGGCAAGTCCGTGATGGTCGAAAAGTCGTCCACGCTCGGATTGTTCAAGTTCGGCTCGCCGATCAAGTTACACGCGCCGACCGCCAATGCGCCGAGCGCAAGCGTCAGGTAAATGATCCTCATGATTCCCCCGCGGAGCGGTAGGATTGTTTCGATCTGGGGTCGCGTGGCCATGGTCAGAAATCCACCGCGACGGTGAAGAAGAAGCTGCGGGATGGCGGGTAAGGCGCCAGGTCTTGCCCACGGTTGATGTTCTGATTCCCGAAGTTCGAGACCTCGGGGTCGAGCCCGGCGTACGGGCTCCAGGTCGCAAGATTTCGACCGCTCAGTTCCGCACGAGCGGACGTCACACTCCCGTGGAACAACGAATGGATCACGTTGTCGGGCAACTGAAAGGACAGCGTGACTTCCCGGAGCTTCACAAAGGTCGCGTCCTGGATGTACACGGCCAGCCGTTTTCCGGTGGCGTGGAAGAGACGGAGCCGCTCCGCCGACGCGGCGGAATCCGGCGCGATGCCGTCCTCGTCGAATACGTTCTGCGTGACGTTGACTACGCTCCCGCCGTGTCGCCACTCGAGCAACCCGTAGAGTCGGAACCTCTTGTAGCTGACTTCGTTCGAGAAGCCCATCGTGAACTTGGGCTCGTAGTCGCCGAGCGCCGCCAGCCCGTTGTTGCCGTCACGCCCATGGATCTGTGACGGAGAGGTTCCCTGTTGAATGAACCCGGCGCCGTACGAGAAGCCGAAGTTGTTGGGGGGAGCGAAGGCAGGCACGGCCAGCGTGTCCACCTTGCCGACGTTCTTGGCGAACACGACGCGCGCCCCCCAGCTCAGGTCTGTGGTCCGAACGGGGAACGCCGACACGGAAGCGTCGATGCCGCGGTTGCGGATCTCGGCGACGTCACCACCATTGAACACACGCTGTGCGAAGCCGGTGGTGGGTGCCAGCGTCTGCTGCAGGATGAGATCGGTGTTGTTCTTCTGGTAGACGGTCGCCGAAATCGCCACGCGGGAGTTGAACAGCCCCGCGTCGATGCCGGCCTCGATCTCCTTCTCGCGCTCCGGGTGGAGAGTCGGATCCGCGAGGATCCCCTGGATGGCGATGGCGTTCTGACCGGTGTACGACAGCCCGGTGAACGTCGTGAACTTCTGGCCGTAGAGCGGCTCGTTCCCTGTCTGCCCGTAGGCAACCCTGACCTTCAGCTCCTCGAAGGGTCCCAGGGTCGGCCAGCGAAACGATGCCGCCGCCTTGGGAAAGTAGAATAGCTTGTTCACGTCCGCGTTGTTCGTGCTCTTTTGCGCCAGCACGCCGCCCGAGACGAGCAAGCGCTCGTCGAGCAGGAGCACCTCTTCCTGCGCAAACATCGCGAACGTGCGCGTCCTCTGCCGGTTGTTGAACACGCTCACTGCGGAGCCGCGGTCCACGTTCTGCTGGCCGGGAAGGAGGTTCTGCGTCACGACGTTGGTGGTACGCAGGTTATCGTAGCCGCTCCGTAGGCCCGCCGACGTCGTCGCGGTGAACGCCCTGGAAGCCGGCGAGTAGCTGTGGGTGAGCGTACCCGCGACGGTCGTTTGCGTCTCGCCGCCAGTGAGGTCGGTGGCCAGGCCGGGCAGGCTGGTCTGCTGCCAATAGAGCGTCGCCGGCGCGTAGATGTTCGCTTTGTCCTGGTAGCTGTCGATCCCAGCGTCCACTGAGGCGCGCAGGGTGTGGCTTTCGCCGCTCAGGAATGTGTAGGTCGCGTTCGCGGAGCCGATGAGGCGGAACACGTCTTCGGGAATCTGGAACTGGCCCAGCGTCTGCAGCAGATTGGTCCCGCTGCCGAACGTGAACGGGTTGAAGGGGTACACGCCGTTCTGATCGGGGCGCATGTCGAAGAAGCTGGGCGTTTCTCCAATCACGAAGTACGGCGTGATGTTGACGTTGTCGTTGTTGCTGATGCCACGCTTCGTGAGCGAGTGGACGAGGTTGGTGTTCGCCCTGACCTGCAGCTTCGATCCGATGAGCTGTGTGAGATTGAGCCGCAACCCCTGCTTGTCGTAGCCCGTCCCGTACATGATGCCGTTATCGTGCTGGTTCAGGACGGAGAAGAAGTACTGCGTATTCTCGTTCCCGCCGGTGATGCTGAGGTCGGTCTCGTACGACGGGCTCTTGTTGCCGTACACCTGACGCTCGAAGTCTTGGAAGCCGCCGCTGCGTTGGAACCATGCCGTTGTCGTGTCGGCGTCGATGTTGCAACACGCCGAGTCGTACGCGATGGCATCCGCCAGCTTGAACCGGCGGAGCCCGAGCGTGTTCGACAGCTCGTGTGTCCCAAGGCGCTGGACCACGGAGAAGCGTGCCGGGCCCGGTACGCCGTGCCTGGTCGTGATCACGATCACGCCGTTCGCCGCCGACGAGCCGTAGATCGCGGCGGCCGACGGTCCCTGGAGAAAGTTGATCGTCTCGATATCCGATGGGTTCAGATCCGCGATCCGGTTGACCGGATTATCCTGGTTCGACGAGTTCAGTCCCGCGCCCGCACTCGTCGCCGCGTTGAGCCCGTTCGAGATCGCCGTGTTCGTGACCAGGACGCCGTCCACGACGTAGAGCGGCTGGGAGTTGCCGAAGATGGAGGTGACGCCGCGCATCCTGACCTGCAGACCACCACCCGGCGCGCCGGAATTCGCCGTGATCACCGCGCCCGCCACCCTCCCCTGAAGCGCGTTTTCGACGGTTTCGCTGTGCGTCCGCGTGAGCTGCTCGCCACCGATGGACTGGACGTCGTTCGCCAGGTTCCGGCGCAAGACGGTGGTCGCCTGGCCGGTTACGACGAGCTCGTTGAGCTGCAGCGGCTGCGACTTGAGCTTGATCGCGACCTCAGTTTGAGTGGCCCCCACGGGAATCGACGCCGTCTGGTAACCGATCCGCCGCACTTCGAGGGTGACCGCGCTGTCGGACACCATCAAGGCGAACCGGCCGTCCGCGGTCGTCGCCGTCGCGGTACGGGTGCCCTTCACCGTGACGCGCGCGTCGCTGATGGGCGACCCCGTGTCGAGGTCGGTGACAGTTCCGTGGAGCGGCCGCTGCGCGAGTGCGGCGCTGTTCCACGCCGCGCTCAACAGGAAGGCGCCCACTAGCAGACGTGATGGTTGCACGTCGCCTCCTGGTTGGGAATGAAAAACGCGAGCCGCGGCGCGCACGATCGGCGCCGACGGACTCACTTGCCACTGCATATGTCGGGAGTTTCGAACGAGTCGCGAGGCGGGCGCGAGCTGACGGCTCCGCTCACACTACTGATTCAAATACCGCGAGTTCGAACTCTCTCGGCGGGCGCGAGCTGACGGCCGCGCTCACTGTGCTGGTGCATATATCTCGCGGCGCAGCGCGCCGCTAGAGTCGCACGGCGTTCCGACATGGAACGCTACGGCGGGCGGCTCGTGGAAACACGCGGTGGCGATTCGGCGCCGGGATCCGGCCGCGACGCTAAATTGGGACCGCGATGCCCGAGCTCACGACCACACCCCCCCTCACCAAGCTCTCCGAGGAAGAGGAGCTGTTCCGCGACACGGTACGCGACTTCGCGGAGCGCGAGGTCCGGCCACGGGTCGTCGCCATGGAGAAGGCCTCAGCCATCGACCCGACAGTACTGCGACAGTGCTTCGACCTGGGGCTGATGGGCATCGACATCCCGGAGGTCTACGGCGGCGGGGGCGGGAGCCTCCTCATGACGGTGCTCGCTGTGGAGGAGCTGTCGGCGGTGGACGCCTCGGTGGCGATCTTCGTGGACGTCCAGAACACCCTCGTCAACACGCTGCTCCGCAAGTGGGCGAGCGACGAGATCAAGCGGCGCTACCTCCCGCGCCTGGCGAGCGAGCTGCTCGGCGCCTACGCCCTCTCCGAGCCCGACTCGGGGTCGGACGCGTTCGGGCTCCAGACCCGCGCCACCCGGCGCGGGAGCACCTGGATGCTCGACGGCCGCAAGCTGTGGATCACAAACGGCGCCGAGGCCGGGCTGTTCGTCGTGTTCGCGAACAGCGACCTCACCAAGGGCTACAAGGGTATCACCGCCTTCGCCGTGGAGCGCGGATTCAACGGGTTCTCGGTCGGCAAGAAGGAGGACAAGCTCGGCATCCGCGCGTCGAGCACCTGCGAGCTGATCCTGGACGGCTGCGAGGTCCCCGCCACGAACGTGGTGGGCGAGGTGGGCCTCGGATACAAGGTGGCCATCGAGACGTTGAATACCGGCCGCATCGGGATCGGGGCCCAGATGATCGGCGTGGCGCGCGGCGCCCTCGCGGCGGCGCTCAAGTACGCGAAGGAACGCACCCAGTTCGGCAAGCCGATCGCGGAGTTTCAGGCGGTCCAGTTTCAGCTGGCGCAGGCCGCCACCGAGCTCGAGGCCGCCCGGCTCATGGTGTACAACGCAGCGCGGCTCGAAGCCGCGGGCGAGCCGTACACCACGCAGGCGGCGATGGCGAAGCTGTTCGCGTCCCAGGTGGCGGAGCGGGTGACGTCGCTCGCGGTGGAGCTGTTCGGCGGCTACGGCTACACCAAGGAGTATCCGGTGGAGAAGTTCTACCGCGATGCCAAGATCGGTGCGATCTACGAAGGGACCAGCAACATGCAGTTGAACACGATCGCGAAGCAGATCCTGAAATAGAGGGAGGACCCGATGCGCAGGTACCATGCGTTGGCCATCGCCGCGCTCGTCGCATTCGCCGCGCCACTCACGGCGCAGGGGAAGGGCCCGAAGAAGTACGCGGTCACGAACGACCGGGCCCTGGTCGTCACGCGGGAAGTCCTGGTGAAACAGGGCTATGAAGTCGTGCGAGTCGAGAACAGCGGCCGGGATTACGTCGTCTGGTATCGTCGGGGTAACCGGGGACGTGGCAAGGGAAAAGGCCCGCCGGTGAAGATGGTGATCCATCGGACCGAGGATCGCGTGGTGTTTCTCAGCGCCCCCAGTGCCGTGCTGGTGGATATCGACATCCGCTTGAAGCTGTAGGGGCCGCTATCACGACAGTATTGCGTCGCTGACGATGCACATAGTACGTCAAGCTACGCTAGTTTATGCAATGAAACAGGCGTTCTGCAAGAACAAGCAGAGCGACGGTCTCGGCCAAGTGACGTGTTTTAATCCCACCTACTTATGGGGCACCCTTCTTGCTCCATGCCGCCCCAGGAGATAGTAAGTGCCATGTGCACTTGCGCTTAGGTACTGGGTGATATGCCGCACCGCCCGCCAGAATCACGCAAGCGACATTACGCGGGTCGGTTGATGGTGCAACACTGGACAGGTTCCGCTGAGGCCGCAGCGCCCCTCCTCAGCCCTAAACGAGCTAGGAGTGACACGAATGCGAGCCCTCATAGTCCTGTTTGCCTTAGTAGCCATGCCCCTCGTCGCGGGCGTGTCCCAAGTCCGCAACAAGTGCGTCAACGGTCAGAGTGACCTGCATCGCTCGGCCCAGGGAACGGCGAGCGCCCATCAGGGGTTGTGCGCGCCGCAGGATCCGCCCCCGCCGCCGGTGCTCGACGCCGATCACGACGGCGTGCCGGACAACCTCGATACGTGCCCAGGGACGGCGGTCGGCACCTCAGTGGATGCCTCTGGCTGCTCGGTGCAGTCACCGCCCCCGACGTCCGGCGGCTGCGTGAACTCCGGCCCGGCCGGGGGGAGCGCGTCAATCGACGGCCAGGTGTTCGTTGATGCGTCGCCGTGGCCCGGTCTCACGGGCTGGTGCGTCGAGCTCAACGGCCCGGTCCACGCAACGGCGGCCACCGATGCCGCAGGCAACTACTGGTTCTCAGGTCTGCCGGCCGGCGTCTACACGGTCTGCGAGACGGTGCAGGCGGGTTGGCACCAGACCTTCCCGGGGAACGGGCCGACATGCGCCACCGGCTTGGGCTGGTCGATCACCGTCGGAGAAGGCAGCGGCAATAGCTTCATCTGGTTCGGCAATCTGACGCCGTAGCGTCGCACAGCGGGACGAGTAGGGCTCCATCGAAGGCCCCGGGCTGGTTCGCCGGGGCCTTTTATCTTGTGGCCCGCCCTTCATGCCGCGACAGTGCCATGAGTAGCGTGCTCCGCGTCGCGGAGGCTCGCGACACCGCCCACGTTCTTGTAACCAACCGCACAGTTTTCCCACGCCGCTTCGAGCGACCTTCCATGTGCCCCAGTAAATAGGGGGGTAGCGCGGGTTGTGCGTCCGCCCGGCTCCCCAACACTGAGGCAGACCCGCTGAGGCGGCAGCGCCCCTCCCTCGGCCCTACGAGCTAGGGGTGATACCATGCGAGCCCTCATAGTGGTGCTTGCTTTGGTGGCGACGCCATTCTTGGCAGGCATGTCTCAGAGTGACGAGCATCGCTCGGAATCGGGGCAGATCCATGCCCATAGGGGGCTATGCGCAACTCAGCCCCCACCCCCGGACGCTGATCAGGATGGCGTCCCGGACGATCTCGACCAGTGTCCCGACACTCCACTCGGCACAACCGTGGACCCTTCTGGCTGTCCGGTCGCGCCGCCGCCTGGTTGCGTCAACTCCGGGGCCACAGGGACCGCGAGGATCCTGGGCCAGGTCTTCGTGGATGATCCGGCCCAGGATTTCCCCTATCTCGCGGGCTGGTGCGTCGAGCTCAGGGACGGGAGCGGCACGGTCATCGCCACGGCGGTAACCGGCGGTGTAGCCCTTGATATAGAGGGGAACAACTACGCTTTCGCCGGTGTCCCGGCCGGTACGTATACCGTCTGCGAGGTATTGCCGACCAACACGACCTGGCACCAAACCTACCCGACCAGCGGGGCGGATTGCGGGGGCGGCGTCTTCGGACAGGCGGTCACCCTAATGGACGGGGGCATCGCCGATTTGATTTGGTTCGGGAATCTGCCGTAGCGTGAGGACGACAGACTAGGCTGATCGAAGGCCCCGGGCTATTTCGCCGGGGCCTTTGTCTGGTAACTTCCGCTTCCATGCACACGGCCCGACGCACGCACTCGTTCACGGAGTCGGTGATCCGCGGGATGACCCGGCTCGCGAGCGAGCACGGGGCGATTAACCTCGCGCAGGGGTTCCCGAACTTTCCCGCGCCCGACCTCCTCAAAGAAGCCGCGGCGCAGGCGATTCGCGACGACGTGAACCAGTACGCCATCACCTGGGGGGCCAAGCGGCTGCGGGACGCGCTCGCCCGCAAGTACGCGGATTGGTACGGGATGACGGTGAACCCGGAGACCGAGATCACCGTCACCTGCGGAGCCACCGAGGCGATGGCGTCGGCGCTGCTCGCGATCGTCGATCCCGGCGACGAAGTGATCGTGTTCGAGCCGTTCTACGAGAATTATGGGCCGGACACGATCCTGTGCGGCGCGAAGCCGGTATACGTGCCGCTCGCGGCGGGCCAGGAGCTCGACCTCGACCGCCTGGCGGCTGCGTTCTCGGCGCGAACCCGCGCGATCATCGTGTGCACCCCCAACAACCCGACGGGCCGGGTGCTGTCCCGGGGTGAGCTCGAAGCGATCGCCGAGCTGTGCCGGCGGCACGATGCCTACGCGGTGACGGACGAGATCTACGAGCACATCTATTACGAGGGGGAGCACATTCCGATCGCGACGCTCGACGGGATGCCCGAGCGCACCGTCACGATCAGCGGGGCGTCCAAGACGTTCAGCGTCACCGGCTGGCGCATCGGCACGATCGTGGCCCCGCCGGACGCGACCGACGCGATCCGCAAGGTGCACGACTTTCTGACCGTGGGCGCCCCGGCCCCGCTCCAGGAGGCCGTCGCTGTCGGGCTCGAGACCCTGGGGGACGACTACTACGAGCGGCTGGCGCACGAGTACCGGGCGCGGCGGGATCTGCTGTGCCGGGCGCTGGTCGACGCCGGGTTTCGCTGCACGCCGCCCCAGGGCGCCTACTACGTCCTGGCGGACTGTTCGGCCGTCTCGGACCTCCCGGACGACGCGTTCTCCTTCTGGCTGACGAAGGAGATCGGCGTGGCCCCGGTGCCGGGCTCGAGCTTTTTCAGCCGGCCGGAGCTGGGTCGGCGGCTGGTGCGGTTCGCGTTTTGTAAGACGGAAGAGATGCTGGCCGAAGCGGCACGGCGGCTCGCGCGCGTCAGGCGTCCCGCGCGTCCGGTACGGGCGTAGCGACCCGCGAGAGCACGCCGGGCGCCGGCGTGGCGCGCCGCTTCACCTGCAGCCCCGCCAGCGTAAACAGCCACCCCCCCAACGGTCCGCTCCAGAATCGCAGTCGCCGCTCGGCCTTCGGATCGGTGCGATGCTCGGTGCGCGCCCGCGCCACGACCGCCGCGAGAAGCGCCGTCACGGTGACGACGCCGAACAGCGTGGGCACCCCCACCAGGCCCGCCAGCCCAGGCATGCGCTCCAGAACCACAGCGATGCCGCCCGCGACCGCGATGCACGCGTAGCACAACCGTCGTAGCGCGCGCTCCAGGGGCGACGGCCCCTCCCCGTACAAGAACGCCAGCTCCTCGCGCCGGTGCGCCAGCTCCGCACGCAGGGCCTCGACGAGGTCCTCCCGCCCGTATCCCGCTTTACGCAGCCGGCGCACGCGCGCGACCATGACGACGAGAGGCACCGCCGCGATCAAAACCGCGGCCGCGCTGAGCGCGGCCCGGGCGCGGGGACCTTCCGGCCCGAGCAACCGAACGGCCAGGAGCGGCAGGGTGACGCCCGCGAACGCCCCGTAGAGCAACGCGGTGGTCGAGAGGTGGCGCGCCTCCGTCACGAAGGCGCGCACCGCCATCGCGGCGCGCCGATCGAGCGCCGCCGCGAGCGCATCGGCGAGCGCTTCGCCGTTTGGGAAGCGCGCGCTCGGGTCCTTGGCCAGACAGCGATCGATGGTCTCGGCCAGGCGCGGCGGTACGCCGGGCGCGACCGATGCGAGGGGGGGTGGCGGATCGCTTACATGACGGGCCAGTACCGTCATGTCGTCCGGGCCCACGAACGGCAGCTCACCGGACAACGCGAAGAATCCCACCACGCCGAGCGAATACAGATCGCTGCGGGGGTCCACCCGCTCGCCCAGCACCTGCTCGGGGCTCATGAACTCCGCCGTCCCGACCACGCGCCGGGGCTCCGTCGAGGTGGCGGAACCCACGCGCGCGATCCCGAAGTCCGACACCAGCGCGCGGCCGGTCGCCAGGTCGAGCAGGATGTTGTCGGGCTTCACGTCTCGGTGTACCACCCCACGATCATGCGCGTACGCCAACGCCCGAGCCACCTCCTCGAGCAACCGCGCGCCCGTGTCATACGGCACGGGACCCCTGTTTCGTACCCGCCGCCCCAGCGTGCCACCGTCCACGTACGCCATCGCGAAGTACACGAAGTCCGAGACCTCGTGCACCGCGAAGATGGGGACGATGCCGGGATGCGAGAGCTGCGCGGCGGTCCGGGCCTCGCGCAGGAAGCGCTCTCGCGCGGCCGGCTGCACCGACCGCTCGGGGGGCAGGAGCTTGATGGCGACGCGGCGGTCGAGGCGCAGGTCGCGGGCCAGATACACGACCCCCATGCCGCCGCGCCCCAGGCGTCGTTCCAAGAGGTAGCGCCCGGCGAGGGCGCGCTGGAAATCCGGGAGAAGTGGGTCGGCCGTCACGGTCACGGGGCCTGTGTACCCCGAGGGGTCTAGGCGAGGTTCCGCGAAACGTGCGCAGTTTGGTCACAGCTTCGAAACAACATTCGAACGGCGCGATGGTGATGATGAGCACACAGACGCGGGTCTCCTTCCGCCATCCCACTTCTCTCGCCACATTCCCCGCCCTATGCCCGACGTTCACCAGCCCTACGTCCCGGCAAGCCAATCGCCCCCGGAGCTGACGGCGCGCGCGTTGATCCTGGGCGTGCTCCTGGGGCTCATTTTCAGCGCGTCGAGCGTCTACCTGGCCCTCAAGATCGGGCTCACGGTGAGCTCCTCCATCCCGATCGCGGTGCTTTCGATCACGATCTTCCGCGCCCTCGGCCGGACCTCGATCCTCGAGAACAACATCGTGCAGACGACCGGATCGGCGAGCGACTCCGTGGCGGCCGGCGGGTCGCGGTGCTCGCGACCGCCGGCGGTCTGATGGGGATCCTGATGATGATCCCCCTGCGCCGCGCGCTGATCGTGAAGGAGCACGCCACGCTGATCTACCCGGAGGGCACGGCCTGCGCGGAAGTCCTGATCGCCGGCGAAGAGCGGGGCCTGCAGGCCAAGCGCGTGTTTCAGGCGTTCGGCGTGGGCTTCGTTTACAAGTTTCTGATGGGTGGGCTCAAGCTGTGGCCGGACGTACCCGGCCGGGCCTTCGGATTCTATCCGGGCGCAGCCATCTCGACGGAGATTTCTCCGGAGCTCCTGGGGGTGGGCTACATCATCGGCCCGCGGATCGCCGGCTATTTGTTCGCCGGCGGCTGTTTCGCCTACCTGGTGCTCGCCCCCGCGATCAAGCTCGTGGGGTCGGGTCTCACCGAGCCGTTCGGGTTCCCCGCCGTCAAGCTGATCCGCGACATGAGCCCCGGGGAGCTCCGGTCCAGCTTCGTGTTCTACATCGGGGCCGGCGCCGTCGCCTCGGCGGGCATCATCGCGCTGGCCCGCTCGCTGCCCACCATCGTGAGCTCCTTCGCCTCGAGCCTCAAAGATCTGCGCGAGTCGCGGCTCGGCCAGGCGGTGACCCGGCTGCGGACCGAAGATGATCTCCCCATCTCGCTCACCGTGGGCGGCTCCGTCGCCCTCGCCATCGTGCTCACCTTGCTGCCGCAGGTGGGCGTCAACCTGCTCGGTGCGGTCCTGATCGTGATCTTCGGGTTCTTTTTCGCCACCGTCTCCTCCCGCGTCACCGGGCAGATCGGGTCTTCGGCGAACCCGATTTCCGGCATGACGATCGCCGCCCTCCTCGGGACGTGCCTGATATTCGTGGCCATCGGCTGGACGGGCGTGGATCATCGGGTTCAAGCGATCTCGATCGCCGCAGTGGTCGCCGTTGCCACGGCGAACGCCGGCAACACGTCACAAGATCTGAAGACCGGCTTCC
>WNGO01002052.1_pt1 | contig 12957 bp, 11 predicted proteins | sample 5400511 | NCBI WGS metagenome assembly WNGO01 (sample SAMN13153380, study PRJNA577476) | soil metagenome | isolation source: 20 cm soil or saprolite under Garry oak tree replicate 2 | place: USA:California | collected 2016-06-15
CAGACCTCGCTGACCTGGCCCGGCGATTTTCCGCGCAAGGCAAAACACCCAGATCCCGCGTAGCGGGACTGTTACGCGCGGCGGGGTCAGGGCACCACGATTTCGGCGTCTTGCCACTTGCTCTCATGCCACCGCTTTGAGACCATGCCGGCGACAACAAGCAAGACCCGCCTCCCGCGCGCGCTTTGAGCCGAGGAACCCCGATGCCGATCGTGCAGGCCGACCGTCTCACGCGCATTGGCGCGGCTCTGCTCAAGGCCGCCGGCGCGCCGGACGAGGAAGCCAATGCCGTGGCGGTCGGCTGCGTCAACGCCAACCTCGCCGGCCATGACTCACACGGGGTGATTGCGATCCCGACCTATATCGACCGCATCAAGGCCGGGCACATCGTGCCCGGCGCGAAGTGGACGATCGTGCAGGAATCGCCGACCACGACGGTGATCGACGGGCATTGGGGTTTTGGATTTCACGTCAACGCCAAGGCGATGGCGCTCACGATCGAGAAGGCGAAGACCGCCAACGTCGCGGCCTGCACGGTGTTTCGGCAAAGCCACGTCGGACGCCTCGCCGCCTATCCGATGATGGCGATGCGCGAAGGCATGATCGGGCTTGCCACCGCCGATTCCGGCCGTTCGCCAAAGCACGTCGCGCCGTTCGGCGGCCGCGAGGCGCGGCTCGGCACCAATCCGATTTCGATCGCAGTGCCGTCGGACCTCGAGGCGCCGTTCTATCTGGACATGGCGACGTCGGCGGTCGCGGCTGGAAAGATCCAGCTCGCCGCCGCGCGCGGCAAAGAAATTCCGACCGGCTGGATCGTCGACAGCGGGGGACGGCAAACCACCGATCCCACGCAATTCCGCAAAGGCGGCGCGCTGCTGCCGCTCGGCGGCACCGAAGGCTACAAGGGCTCTGGCCTGGCTGCGATGGTCGAGGTGCTGTGCGGGCTGCTTACCGGCCTGGGCTTCGGCGTCGAACCGACCGGCCGGCACAACGACGGATGCTTCATGGCGGTGTTCAACGTCGCCGCGTTCCGTCCCTTGAAAGAGTTCAAGAAGGAGGTCGCGGAGTTCGCGCGCTATCTCAAGGCGACGCCGCCGTCCGAAGGTTCACCCGGCGTGTTCTATCCGGGCGAGGTCGAATACATCCGGGAGCAGCAACGCAGGATTTCGGGGATCGAAGTCGAGGACGCGACATGGGAAAAATTGCGCGCGCTGGCCGGCGAATACAAGCTGGCCACTGAGCTCGATCTCGCGTGAAATTATCATCCGGCCGACACTGGGAGAGCAGCATGACACGGCAAATGGTGATGGTCGGGTTCCTGCAGGCGCAGAATTGCACCAACCTGCCGAGCTCGTGGCGCCATCCGGATTCGCGCGACGACTCGATGTCGGCGGATTACTACCAGCAGATCGCCCGGATCCTCGAATCCGGAAGATTCCACATGGCGTTTTTCGACGATCGCCTGGCGATGCCGGACCGCTATGGCAACGATCACGCCCACACCGTCGAATACGGCATCCGCTGCGTGAAAATGGATCCGATCGTGGTGCTGACCACGATGGCAACGGTGACCGACAAGCTTGGGCTCGCATCGACTTGCTCGACCACCTATTACGAACCGTTCGATCTCGCGCGCCGTTTCGCTACGCTCGATCTGATGAGCGGCGGCCGCGCCGCCTGGAACGTGGTGACATCGGTCAATGACGGCGAGGCGCTCAATATGGGAAAGGACGCGCATCTCGAGCATGACCTGCGTTACGACCGCGCCGACGAATTCATGGAAGTGGTGCTCGGCCACTGGGATTCCTGGGAAGACGGCTCGCTGTTGATCGACAAGAACAGCGGCCGCTTTGCCGACCCGGCCAAGGTTAAGCGTCTCGACCACAAGGGGCAATTCTTCAAGTCGCGCGGGCCGTTCACGGTGCCGCGCTCGCCGCAGGGCCACCCCGTCATTATCCAGGCCGGCGCCAGCGGCCGCGGTCAACGTTTTGCCGGCCGATGGGGTGAGGTCATCTTCACCGCGGCGCGCAATCTGACCGGTGCCAAGCAGGGTTATGACGCCATCAGGAATGAAGCCGCGAAGGCGGGCCGCGATCCCGACCAGATGTTTCTCTGCAATCTCGTCACCCCGGTGGCCGGCGCGACCAAGTCCGAGGCCGAAGACAAGATGGCGGTGATCGAAAAGCTGCCGCTGGAAATCGACGCGCTGTCGCTATTGTCGGAAGGACTGAACTTTGATTTCGCCTCCAAGGGCGTCGATGAGCCGCTGACCACGGATGAACTTCAGGGCATGCAGGGGATGCTCGGCATTCGCGACGGCGTGCTGAGGACCTCGGGCAAGACCAATCCTAGCGCGCGCGATTTTATTGCCTTTTCCGGCCGCGGTCAGACGGCCGACGCCATCGTCGGCGGGCCCAGGGAGATCGCGGACAGGCTGGAGGAAATGTTCGTCAATCGCGGCTGCGACGGGTTTGTCATTGCGGCGACCTATGTGCCGGGATCCTACGCCGACTTCGTCCGCCACATCGTTCCGGAGCTGCAGCGCCGCGGTCTGTTCCACAGCGAATATGCCGGCAAGACCTTGCGGGAGAATCTCGGACTGCCGCGTCCTGCCGCCGGTGCATGGAAGGCATCGCCGCAGATCGCGGCGGAATAAAAGGGATAGAGCATGCGCTGGCTGAAGTTCACCGCGAACGGACAAACATCCTGGGGCATTATCGAAGGCGACCGCGTGATTGCGGTCAACGGCGACCCGTTCGGCGAATGGCAGCGGACGCCGCGCGCTCATTTGCTGGCAGATGTAAAGATTGAACTGCCGCTGATGCCGCGCACGTTCTATTGCGTCGGGCTCAATTACCTCAAGCATCTCAAGGAAGCGGCCGACAAACGCGGCGAGGTGCCCAACGTGCCTGACAGACCCGAGATCGGCTATCGCGCGCAAAACGCGCTGATCGCGCACGATGAGAATGTCGTGATACCGGCTACTGCCACCGAAAAAATCCACTACGAAGGCGAGCTGGCCGTCGTCATCGGCAAAAAGGCAAAGCACTTGACCGAGGCCGACGCGATGGGTTGCGTGTTCGGCTACACCATCGGCAACGACGTCAGCGAGCGCACCTGGCAGAAGGCCGACCGCGGGCTGTGGCGGGCCAAGAACGCCGACACTTTCAAGCCGATGGGACCCTGGATCGAGACCGACGTCGACCTCGACAGCATGGAGACCATCGTGCGAGTGAACGGCAAGGAAAGTAACCGCTTCCGCACCAACGACATGATCTTCGGCATCAAGCCGTTCATCGTCGAGCTGACAAAATATTTCACGCTGTGGCCGGGAGACGTGATCTGGATGGGGACCGACGGCGCCTCTCCGGACCTCAGAGACGGCGACATCGTCGAGATCGAAATTAGCGGCATCGGCACCCTGCGCAACCGGTTTGTCAAAGAGACGGCGCCGGGAAGCTAGTGGCCCCCCGGTCGCCGCTCTTTCTCGTTGCCGAGGCCGGCAGCATCAAGATGGAGCAATGACGCCGCGCCGCCGGTCGGGCGAGACCCGTGAGGGCACGGCGGCCATATCGCCGAGCATTTTCACGATTGCCGGAAAGAAATTCCTCGCCGTTCACGCAAAATGGATTGGACGTCGCGGCCAGCCAGGGGCCTAACTGCAGCATGGGACAACCTTATCCAGCTGGGCGATGCGAGCGCTGCGGCGGCTTGATGGTCCTGGTGATGCCGGTTGACGGTAAAACGTCGGGCACTCTCCGGTGCCTGGAATGCGATCGGATCGATCCGCTGGAGCTGCCATCGATTACGGCATGGCTTGCCGGCGAGCTTCGTCCCCCAAAATAATCGGATATCCTAATTTTTCGCGGCCGGAAGGCGCTCCATCGCCGCTTGCCCCCCGTGGACGGCTCAGATCATCCGCGCCACGGCGGGGATTTTCCGCAGCAACAAGGTGAGGCCCCAGCTCAGCGAAAGCGTGCCGGCGAACACGATCGCAAACTTGACGCCCGCTGGAAACGAATAGTCATAGACGGTGTATTGCAGCCAGATGATGAAGATGTAGTGCAAGAGGTAGATGCCGTAAGCCGAGGGCTGCATCGCATCGAGCAAGCCTGAGCCGGGTCCGGTAAAGCGCAGGAAGATCGCCGGTACCGTGAACGCCATCGCGGCGCTGTAGGCCGCAAATGCGAGGCCGTAACCGACTTTCCACACCAGCGGCGGCGTACCGAAATCCGCCACCCAGTTGTGGTGGGCGTAGACCAGAATGAGGATCGCAACGTAGAACGCAGTCGCAAAGGCGAGCCAGACCGGCCAGCGTCTTGCGAGTTCGCCGTCCTCGGCGAGCAAGCCAAGCTTCAGGCTTGTCGCTCCGACCCCAATGCCGGCGAAGAAGTAGGCAGCGTAAAGCAGGATACGGCTGGTCTGGATCGGAAGTGGAAACCGGCCCGGCTCCAGCCAGCTGGTGTCGCCAAATGCCAAGTGCATCGGCAGATAGGCTGTGATCGAAACCATCAGAAATATGCCGAAGGCCGTGATCGGCCGCTTGCGGGCGGCAAACATCAGCTGGCCGAGGGCCGGGATGACACGAGGCGCCATCGACCAGACCGCGGCGGCGATCACGTCGAGCGCCAGCAGCACCCACAGGAACCAGGCCGGACCCGAAGGCCATGGCCCGACGCTAAACGTGCGCCACCAGAAATGCAGGAAGTTGAAGTCCGTCGTGCCCGGCAAGTGGTAGCGCAGGAATGTCGGATAATAGGCGATCGGCATCAGCACGAAGATCGATATCAGGAATGGCACACCGAGCCGCCACGCGCGGTCGCGCAGGAAAATCGCCGATCCCTTTCGTATCAGGCTGTCGCGAACGAACAAACCCGAGACGAAAAACATGAAGGCCATGAAGAAGCTGTCATTGAACAGCACGACCAGGTCGAAGCCGAGCCAACGCATCGAATCGCCATGGCCGAACCAGGTGTAGTTGACGACGGAGTGGTGCAGCAGCACCAGCAGAATGATGAACGTCCGCGCGCGATCGAGCGGCACGATTCGGGCTGGCGCCATAGTGGCCTGGTCGATTTCGTCCGGCTTCCGCAGCATCTGATCCCTTCCGTACAAGGCCGATCAAAGGGCCATTCTGGATCATAGCCAGACGGGGGATCGAGCACTAGATCGTCCGCGCTACCACCGGAATTTTTCGCAACAGCACGGTGAGCGCCCAGCTCATCGAAAGCGTGCAGGTGAACACGATCGCGAATTTGACGAACGCCGGGAAGGCTGGATCGTAAACGATGTATTGCAGCCAGATGAGGAAAATGAAGTGCAGGAGAAAAATCCCATATGCCGAGGGCTGCATCGCGTCGAGCAGCCAGAGTGAAGATCGCGCAAAGCGCAGAAAAATCGTGGGGACCGTGAACGTCATCGCCGCACTGAACATCGCGAAGGCGAGGCCATAGGCCGTGCGCCACCAAAGCGGCGGTGAATTGAAATCCGTCAGCCAATTGTGGTGCGCATAGACCAGAAGCAGGATTGCGCCATAGAAGGCAAATGCAAAGGCGGGCCACACGGTCCAGCGCTTTACCAGCGGCCCGTCCCCTGCAAGAATCCCTGCCCTCAAGCTGACCGCACCCACACCGACGCCGGTAAAAAAATATCCGGCATAGAGCAGGATACGGCTGGTCTGAATCGGAAACGGATAATGGCCCGGCTCCAGCCAGGATGAATCGCCAAAGATCAGGTGCATCGGCAGATAGACGATGATCGAGAAGATCAAAAACGCGAAGAAGGCGGTCATCGGCCGGTCACGCCGCGCACAAATAACGTGCCCAAGCCCTTCGATCATCCGGCGCACCAGCGCCCACAGCAGCGCCGCGATTGCACCAAGCGCCAACAACACCCACAAGAACCATGCTGCCCCTGACGGCCAGGGACCGATCGTCAATGTGTGCCACCAGAAATGGAAGAAATTGAAATCAGTCGTTCCTGGCAGATGATAGCGCAGAAAAGACGCATAGTAGGCGATCGGCGTCACCACGAAGATCGAAATCGTAAACGGCACGCCCAGTCGCCAGGCCCGGTTGGCCAGGAAATTTCCGGGTCCCCTGCGCGCCAGGCTGTCATGAACGAACAATCCAGAAATGAAAAACATGCAGGCCATGAAGAAGCTGTCATTGAACAGCACGATCAGATCGAATCCGAGCCAGCGCATCCTGTCGCCATTGCCGAAATAGGTGTAATTGACGACAGAGTGGTGAAGCACCACCAACAAGGTGATAAAGGTGCGCGCGCGGTCCAGCGCAACGATGCGTTCCGTCGCCATCACCCCTGCCCGCCGCTACCGGGTTTTTGCAGCATCATTTCTCAAACGCGTCGTAAATGATCTTCTTCAGCGTTACCTGAACGTGCATGCGCCCGGACGGCGAGTTTTCCATCGCAACGAAAAACATGTCCTGCGCCCGATCGACCACGATGTAGACCCCGGTGGCGCCGTCCCATTTGATCTCCCCGAGCGAGCCCGGCGGCGGCGGCACAGCATTGCCCGGATCGGTGCGGATGCCGAAACCATAGCCGAATCCGAAACCGTCGCCGGGATAGTAGAAAGAGTTGCGCGCGACGCCAGACCCCGGCCCGATGTGGTCCGTTGTCATCGCGGCGAAGGTCGCGGGGCTGAGATAGGTTTTGCCGTCCAGGGTGCCGCCGTTGAGCAGCATCTGCCCGTAGCGTGCGAAATCGGAGATCGTCGAGACCATGCCGCCGCCGCCGGATTCCCACCGCGTCACGTCAAGCGAGTTTCGTTCGACGTGGCGGTCCTTGCCCAGCGGCTGGGCGTAGCGCGCCCGCTCGGCCGGATCGGTCAGGAAGAATTTTGTGGTGGTCATGCCGAGCGGATCGAGCAGATTCGTCTTCTCGAACTGATAAAGTGATTGGCCCGAGGCAACCTCGATCACGCGGCCGAGAACGTCGGCCGAGTGCCCGTAATCCCACAACGTGCGCGGCTGCTCGGCGAGCGGCAGCTTCGCCAGCCTTTCTGCGAATTCGGCGTTGTCGAAATCGCCCAGATAAATGCCGGCATAGGCGGCCTTGACCAGCCCTTCGCCATAAAAGCCGTAGGTGATGCCGGAGGTGTGCAGCAGCAAATCCTCGATCGTGATGGGCCGGCGCAGCGGCACCAGGTCGAGCACCGGCTTGCCGGTGCCATCTTTTCTCTCGACGCCGACTTTCATGCCGGCAAAGGAAGGGATGTACTTGCTGACGGGATCATCGAGGGCGATTTTCCCGCGATCGACCAGCATCATCGCCGCCACGCTGGTAATGGTCTTGGTGACGGAATGGATCGGGAAGATCGCATCCGCCGTCATCGGCGTTCCTTTCTCGACGTCGCGCTTGCCGAAGCATTTGAAAAATACCGGCTGGCCGTGGTGCTGGATCAGAACGATGGCGCCGGGAATGTTGCCGGAAGCGATCTCGCCATTGATAAAATCATCGATGGCCGAAAGCTTTTCCCGCGACAGCACCGCGTGCGGCGGCGGCCCAAGCTCGGCAGCAGCGACCGACAGCGAAGCCGAGAGCGAAACCGCGGCGACCGCCGCGGCGGCGGTCCTGGATAACGCAACATTTCGCCAAATCATTTGCCGACCGACCGTTTGGACGGGCAGAGGTTATTGCATTCCTGTAATCCGATCCAGACAGCAGGATGAAAAACGGCCGGCGCTGCTTCGTGACCGACACCTCGCTACTGGCCCGCAATCATCTCGAGGAGTCTTTCCGCCACCTTGCTGTGTTGGCGCTCGCGGTGATGCAGCACATGAAAATGCCGATCCGGAATTTGCAGAGGCACCTGGTAAAGCAGGCCTGCCTCTATGCTCGGCGCCGCCACGGAAGCGGAAATCGCAGTGGCGCCCATGCCGGCTTCCACCGCTGACCGGACGGCCTCGTTCGAGGGAAATTCCAGCGGCACCCGCAGACTGTTCGGCGCGATACCAAAACCGATCAGTGCCTGCTCGAAGGCCGAGCGCGTACCGGAGCCCTGCTCTCGCAAAACCCAGTCGGTGTCGGCGAGTTCGGCCGGCGTCACGCGTTCCCGCCCGGCCCAGGGATGTTCGGGTCCGACCACCACGATCATCTGGTCGCGGGCAACGGGCCGGCTCACCAGCACGGGATCGGTCACCTCACCTTCGACGAAGCCAAGTTCGGCAGTGCCCGCATGGATGGCCGCCGCGACCTGGGCGGTGTTGCCGATGGAGAGGCGAATATCGATGCGGGGATAGGCCCGGCGGAATGCAACGAGATGACGGGGCAGCCAGAAGCTGGCGATGGTCTGACTGGCCTGCACGGCAAGCGTTCCGCGCTCCAGACCGCCAAGCTCGGACAGCACCAACTCAGCCGATTCCGCGCGCGCCAGGACCGCACGCGCCTCGGCGAGAAACGCCGCGCCGGCCTGAGTGAGTTCGATGCCGCGGCCGACCCTGTTGAAAAGCTTGACCTCATGCCGCGCTTCAAGCCCCGCGATCGCGGAGCTGACCGCCGACTGGGCCAAATTAAGTGCCTCGGCCGCCCGCGTAACATGCTGGCGCTCGGCCACCGCAACGAAAACACGAAGTTGTTCAAGTGTCATGGGGACATCATAACAGACGGTCCGCCTCAGGCTAAGTCAACTTCAAGCCACCACCATGCGCCATAGCCCCAAAGCACGACACCACAGAATTACTCCTGCGCCGGCAACAGCAACGTCTGAAATTCACAGGCTTCACGATCGCGGACCTCCAAAATGGTCTACGAATACTTCAATTGGTAACGAGTGATTGATGACGTAGGTGCCGTAGTTCTGGTCGTGCTTATCAGGTTGGATCAGGCCGCCCGCATCCTTGGCGCGGGCCAGCAACGTGTACTGCCCCCGTTCCTTCGGTGTCAGCCAATCGAATTTCCAACGTCGCCACGCATGCCGTCGCGCAGGGTCCAGGAATTCTGCCTCGGCCCAGCTTCGGCCACCATCGGTGCTCACTGCAACCTCGGTCACGTCGGTCTCGCCCGCCCATGCAGCGCCGGAAACGGTGTAGATACGGTTCGGGGCTAGCGTCTCGTAAACACGCGGTCGCGCGATTTCGGACTTGAGCTGCATTTCTCCCAACGGGCGCCGCACCGGCTTTCCATCCATCGAAGCCCAATAGGCATAATCCGATGTCTGCCAATAACCGTGAAACGGCTTGCGTACGGCTCGGATACCCGTCAGCCACTTGACCGAAGCCATTCCATAATGTCCGGGCACAATTGCGCGCACCGGAAATCCGTGATCCGGCGAAAGATCACGGCCATTCATCTGGTAGGCGATCAGGACTTCCGGCTGAATTGCCTTGGCTCGGGGCAGACTCCAGGCATAGGAGATCGGGTCGGGAGGAACGGGCTCTTCTTTAGGCGTTCCGCGATCCGCTCCTTCGAGCACGATCTCGCAAGCATCTTCCTCTAGTTCGGCACACTCCAGCAATGCCCTCAGGGGCACACCGGTCCATTCCGCGTTGCTGACTGCCCCGAGCTCCCACTGTGCTCCCTGCACCTGCGGGACGAGAAAGACCCGGCTATTACCCGCGCACTCCAGCGTGGCGACCCGCGTTTCGGATCGCATGCTTCGCAACTCCTCATAGCTCAAAGCAAACGGATGCCTGACCGCACCATCGACGCGTAGTTGATAAGTGGCGCGGTCCAAGCCTGGTATCGGAAAATGACTGCGGATGTAGAACAGCTCCGTCGGAGTGAGATACGAGTCGATCTGATCGAAGGGAGACTCCAGATTCCTTGGTTCCTTTTGTCGGATGATCAGACCTGCCGAAGAGAGTTGAGCAGTGCTGTCGAGGTATTGAGTTTTGGAACGTTCCATCATCTTCTCCTATCGATCTAGTCGGCATTCGGGTGAACTACCCATGCAACGCGTCTGGCGGCTGGAACAAGGTCAGGTAAATCGTCATGGCGGTGCCGAGCAGCGCCAACAACAAGGCCACAATCACACCTTGCATGGAGAGGGAGCGGTGCAAGAACTGATCGCGGTTCAATTCGCCGACCAGGCGCATAAAACGCTGTGCGGAAACGAGATTGACGGCTACGCCGATCGCGACAAGCGCCGTTCCAAACCAGAGTGAGGGCCCGTGGGGGTGGAGGCCCGAGGCGCGTTGCGCGATGTGCGGCTCATCCGCGAACAGCTCAAAATGCGCTATCACCACGAGTCCAAATCCCATCAAAGCGATGCCGGTGCGAACCCACGCGAGGAAGGTTCTCTCCTCCGCGAGATAATCCCGCAAATCAGCCATGGGCTTTTCCTTGATTGAGGTGTCCATCGCGGTTTCGCTCCTCGTCCAGACAGTTCTTGTCTGCCACTGACCTAATTGCCGATGAGGCACACTTCCAATCGAATGTTCCGACGGGAATGTTCTCGGAGACAGATTGATCGTTTGGGAACGGCGCCTTGGATACCTCGCCCCCGGTCGAAGCAATCAATCAACGAAGATGTAGATCAATCCAATCGAAAATCTGCGTTGGAACGATCGCCGGACAGGGGACACTTTGTGGTGCATGCACACGATCAGCTGTGATCGTTGTGAAGACGAAAGGAAGTTCTGTTATGACCAAGCTGCGTCTCAAAACGATGGCCCAATTGTTTGTGGTTTCGATCGTCATATTGACCGGTTCACCTGCGCTCGCGACCCAGACGGCGCGCCATGACGCTCATTGCCGTTCCTGCGAGCAAAAAGAGGGCGCGTATCGTCATCGGACATTCGGGCCGGGCGTCGTGCGTCAGAGCGATGCGCCGCGTTGGAACGGTGCGAATACAACGCATGATGATTGGCCGGCCAATATGATCCTGGGGTAACTCTCCGATCGCGCTATACGCGCGCGACGAGAAGCTGGATCCCATGTTGGAACGGAAGCGCCCTCCCCCGCTTGGGGGGCAACGTTGCGTGGGGCAGCGACCTGCATGAGGGAAACTGCGGCCGTCTTTGGCCGAGCGCACGAGCGCAAAGCGCCTCGCCTTTTTGAACCTTATTCCGGGCTGACGTCGACGCTGAACGTATTGCCGTTCACCGTGCGTAGCCGCAACATCGTGGCGTTGCGCAGGCGGCCGGTGTCCGCGCCGCTCGCGGCAGGCAACGTGATCGTCGCCATCGCCCCCATCTCCGCCCGCAGCCCGAACGGACCCGGCGCAAAGCGGTTATAGGCGAACTCGTTGGTAACAGCGGAAGTCGGCAGGCGGCTTAACGCTGCACCGTCCCATTGCTCGAGCACCGAGCCGTCATTGGCTTTCAGCACCGCCGTCATCACGTTGGAAGGCGCCGCCGCGGTGCCGCCATCGAGATATGCATGGAAACGCACAGCGCCGTCCGGGAGCAGGACGCCATCTGTCAGATCAAGATGATGCTTGCTAGGACTGACCGGACCGCCATGAAATGGCGTGATCACCGAACCCCGATAATGGTCATAGGTGGCGACATTGAAGACGACAGTGGCCGCAAATACCGCCAGCGCGAGTTTCTGGAAAATGCCGCTCCGCATCGGGAGCGGCAAGGCTCCGCACATCCACCGAAACCACCCCCGTTGGGCCAGCGTCGGGTTGCGCGCCAGCAGCGCGTTGTCCAGCGAGAATGCGGCGCTGCCGCCAAGCATCAGAGTGGCACCGATTGCCAGATTGCACGCCGCCATTGTCCATTCATCTATGCAAGTCGCACCCTGCCAGCCGAACATCAGCATCAGCACGACCGAGAGGCCGATCGAGACCAGCGCCGCGGCGCGCGTGAGAAAGCCGGTCATCAAGAGAAACCCGGCGATCAGCTCGGCCGCGCTGAACAGAATCAGCGCGGCATAGAGGAGATAGAAATGATGCAGCAGAAAACCGATGAGATGGTCGGTTCCGAGCAGCGCACCCGGCATCGCCGATTGGAACTTGTTGGCCATCCAGCTCGCAGCGTTCGGATCGAGTTTGGCGGGTGCGTAGATGAAGCGGCGCGAACCGCCGCCCCAATAGATGAATCCTTGAATGAAGCGGATGGAAAGCAGAGCGAGCGCCGCGATGCGCAGCGCATCGGCCTTGCTGCGTTGGGCGGCCGGTTTGGAGGCTGCCGCCGTGCCCTCGAGCATGAGAGTGGACATGATGATTCTTCTTTGCCCTGACGGATTCAACGGCCGACGTTGCTATGCGTAGTGAAAGCCGGCCTGTTGCAACTCGAGCATCGTGGCGCCCGCACCGGGGATTAGAACGACGCCATCCACCAGATGGTTGGTCAATTCGGCCGCGAGCGCGGCTTGAGAGAGCTTGTCAGGATTGACGCCGGCCTTGATGAGGATAGCTGCTTGTTCCCAAATCGCATTGTGGCAGCACATGAAAACAACGCCGCGCCGCATCAGCGCCGGTATGGAATTGTCCGCGCTGGAGAAGACCCCCGTCGGGTCTTCATAATTCGTGGGGTCGGCAGCCGCGGCCTTCTGCTCGATGATCAGCGTATTGGTCTTGAACTTCTCGCCGGCCAGTGTGGCGATCTGATACTTGTCCCACATGGCCTGATCGTAGAGCGCAAGATGCGCCGTACCATGTGTAACCGAAACAGCGAGGAAATCCGCGTGTTTGAACGACCAGATCTGCGTATTGAGCGTGTTGCGAATCAGGCTCAGCCAGGGAATTCCGATGTCGGTACTGTCCCAGCCCTGCTTGGGCACAGGCCTGTAGGAGAGCACTTCCGTCAATGCTTCGTGATCCCATTGCTCTGGATCGTTCAGGATCATTGGCACGGTCTTGAAATCGCGGCGGCGCGGTGCCTGCGCGAGATGCTTCTTCAGTGCGTCGAGATGCGTGGCGCCGGGAGGCGTCAATGCGGACTCGACGGCCGCTGCCGCCGGCTTGGCCGCTGCCGATGCGAGACCGATCGCGCCTGTGGCCATGGTCAACGCGAACGTTCCCAATACGTCCCTTCTTCCAGTAAC
>WNGO01004780.1_pt1 | contig 12954 bp, 6 predicted proteins | sample 5400511 | NCBI WGS metagenome assembly WNGO01 (sample SAMN13153380, study PRJNA577476) | soil metagenome | isolation source: 20 cm soil or saprolite under Garry oak tree replicate 2 | place: USA:California | collected 2016-06-15
CAGCTCGAACAGCCGCTCGTTCAGGATCAGGTCACGCGTAATCGGCCCCGCCAGCTGCGCGGCCACCGTGTCTTTGCGGCCCCGGACCTGGTTCAAGAGGGCGAGGGCAGCCGCGCTTCCGGGCAACTGCTCGTTGAGCGCCTCGGCCTTGATGAGGTACATCTCGGCGAGCCGGAACCATGCAAAGTCGTTACCGCTGTTCGCTTGCACGTGCTTCGGGTCGATCGGCCACTTGTAGATCCGCGCGCCCTCGCCCTCGGTGGCGGACGTCACGTTGGCGATCGTCGGTGAGAAGTTGAGGGGGTTGCCCGCACGGTCTTTGGCCGGCTGCAGCGTCTCGACGTTCACCTGGGGTCCCGCGAGGAACATGTTGCGGCGCTTGTCGGCCGGATCGAACGCGTTGTACGTCTGCGCCAGGGTCGCGAAGCCGTTCCAGGGCGTCGGGCTGCCTATTTGGTTGTAGTGCAGCGTCCGCCACAACATGTTGAATCCCACCTGATCTGCGGCGGCGAACTTGACGACGAAGATGTTCTCCTTCGACGCGTTGTTGTCGGCGCGGAAGTTCAGCCCGAACGTGTCCGCCAGGACGTACAGCCCCGAGGTGATGACGCTGTCCGCGGCGTCGCTCGCGGCCTGGCACGCGTCCCTGGTGCCGTTGACAGTTGCGACGTTCACACCGGAACACGAGTTGTAGCCGGTCGCGTTGATCCCCGCTCCCGCACCTTCGCTCGTATACACCCGGGCATTCAGATACAGGTTCGCCAGGAGCGCATCGACCGCGCCTCTGGTAACGTGCCCGCCGGTGGAAATCGTGGTGACCCTCGGCAAGTCCGACCGGACCGCCAGCAGCTCCGACTCGATGAACTTGAACGTCGAGTCCCGGGTCACGCGCGGCCACTTCTTGACCTCGATCGTGGTCGCGAGCGGCAATCCCCCGAACATGTCCATCAGGAGGTAGTAGTAGAAGGCGCGGAGATAGCGGGCCTCGCCTTCGATCTGCGCCTGGTTCGGGACCGTCGTGTGCTGCAGCGCGTCGAGCAGCACGTTGGCCCGCGCCACGCCGGCGTAGGTGTTGTTCCACACGTTGTTCAAGAAGCTGAGCGTGGATGGGCTGCCCGCCGTCCAGAGCTGGCGGTGCTCCTCGAGCCACGTGCCGTTGTCGTACCAGTCCGAGCCGCGGGTCGGCACGACCATCTCGTCGGTGGTGACCTCACTCTCGCCCCAGTAGTCGCCTTCGCCGACGGTGCTCCGCAGCTGGGCGTATACGCCTGCGAGGGCAGCCCCCACTTCGCCCTCGGTATGGAAGAAGTTCCCGGGGGTGATAGCGCTGGCAGGGGTTTCGCTCACGTCCGTGCAGCCCTGCAGGGGCACCAGGAGGAGCGAGGCGAGTCCCACCGCTCCGATCGACGTCGTCACAAAGAGTCGCTTCATAGATCTGGGCTCCTTAGAACACGACACGAAGGCCGCCCGTGATGGTGCGGGGCCGGGGATACGTCAAGTAGTCGACGCCGCGTGAGGCGAGGCCGGCGTCACCCGTATTGACCACATTGTCGTTCGACACCTCCGGATCCAACCCCGAATACCCGGAGATCACGAAGAGGTTATCGAAGGACACGTAGAGGTGCGCGCTCCGAGCCGTGCGGGTCAGGGCCGGCAGGTCCAAGGAGTAGTCCACCGTGAGATTCTGGAGGCGGAGGAACGAGGCGCTTTCAACAAAGCGGGACGAGAAAATGGCCGGCTCGTGCAGATCGGTTCCGTCGGTCAGGGCGGGGCGCAGGAAGTTCTTGTCCTGCAGCGCGTCGCTCTTCGTGGAATAGACGAGCGCGGTGTTATTGAACACGTCCTGACCCACCGCCGCCCGCAGCAGGAAGCTCACTTCGAACTTCCCCCAATTCACCGAGTTGTGCAGCCCGAGAGTGGAGTCGGGATTGGCGCTCCCGATCACCGCATCACCGCATAATCCGCGGCGTCCGGCCCTCCGCGGAGCGTCGTCCTGCCGTTGACGCACCCCGCCGTGGCACCCGAGCACTGGAACACCTGGAACCCGGTAGTCGCGTCGACGCCCAGGAACACGGGTCCGAAGAACGTGCCGATCGGGGACCCCGGCATGATACGCTGAGACCACTGGTCGGACTGGCCCTGGCCGCTCACCTTGCCCGACCTGATGAACGAATGCGGGCCGAGATCGAGCACCTTGCCCGTCTCGGTCGTGAATGCCAGCCCGGTCCGCCAGGTCAGCCCCGGTTTCGACACGAGCAAGGCGTCGATCGTGGCCTCAAACCCCTGGTTGCGCAGCTTCCCGACGTTCTCGAGTCGAGTGCTGGAAGGCTGCGGCGGTGGCACGGGAACGTCCAGGATCAGGTCGCTGGTGTTCTTGACGTAGTACTCGAGGGCCCCCGCGAACTTGTTGTTTAGGAAGCCGAAGTCGAGACCGACGTTGTACTGGTCCGTTTGTTCCCACTTGAGGTTGGGGTTGCCGACGCTGTTCGGAATGACGCCGGGCTTCGGCACGTCGCCAAACGGGTACGCGGCGCTGGCGCCGCCCACGAGCGTCCGCAAGGACTGATATGGCTTGATCCCCGGGTTGCCTTGACGCCCCCAGCCGATGCGCAGCCGCAGGTCGGAGAACGGCCCGTTGCGCAGGAACTCTTCCTGGCTCAAGTGCCACGACGCCGACAGTCCGGGGAACAGCGCCCACTTGTGGCCCTCGGCGAACACGGACGATCCGTCGTAGCGGATCACACCGGTAACGAAGAAGCGGTCCTTGTAGCCGTAGTTGGCGCGGGAGAGGAACGAGACGAGCTTCGTCTGCAGCGCGTCCGACGAGTCCGATAAGGTCTGAGCCGCGTCCAGCTTGTTGAACGTGAACGCATCGGTGACGTACCCGATGCCCTGGCCCATGGACAGGTTCTTGTTGAATTGGCTGTACTCGTACCCGCCCACGATGTCGAGGCTGTGTTTCTCACCGAGCTGCTTCCGGTACGTCAGCAGGGTCTGCACCGTCTGGGTCGAATTGTTCTGACTGTACACGCGCGCCAGGCCGTTGCCCAGAGAAGCGCCGACGGGGCTGGCATTGGGATAGTAGATCTGCCGCCCGCCGCCGGAATAGTCCAACCCGACGGTCACCTGTCCCGTCAAACCCGAGACGAAATCGAACTCGGCCGTCCCGTTCGCGAGGGTGCGGGTGGTCTGCCCTTGATCGATGATCTGGTTGGCCAGGCCCACGGGATTGCGTACCGACTGCGAGCCCGTGATCTCGTAGTAGTGCGTGCCGGTCGCATCGCTGAACGTGACCGGCTGCGTGGGATTGAAGATGGCGGCGTTCTGAAACACCCCGCCCTCGAACCCGCCGGTGTTCTCGAACGTGATGTACGTGTTGTTCGCCCTTGAATCCGCTCGAGGCCGTTGGAGAGCGCCACGCCCTGCTGGTTCATGTAATTGATCGACGCCCGATACCGGGTGGCTTCGCTGCCACCGGCGAAGGACAGGTCGTTGTTGTACGTGACTGCGGAGCGGGTGACAGCGCGGTACCAATCCGTGTTGGCGCTGCCCAGCTGGCCGAGGTGCGAGGGTGGCAGGCCGTCAAGTTTGCCCGCCACCGAGTCCTTGAAGGTGGTGGTGTCCGCACATAAGGCCGGTTTTGCCGCACAAGAGCTCGTTGAATCCGTCCGCCAAACGCCAACTTGCCCCTGAACGTACTGGGTGAATTCGCCCGCGCTCGTGACATCGAGGTACTTGGCCGGAGACGCCGTCGAGACGTAGCCGTCGTACTCGACGGTCGGCCCGCCCGCCGCGCCGGCCTTGCGCGTTTCGACGAGGATCACGCCGTTCGCCGCGCGGCTGCCGTAGATCGCGGTCGCGGAAGCGTCCTTCAGGATGGTGATCGACGAAATGTCCGCCGGGTTCAACAGATTCAAGGGGTTGCGCGGCAGCGGTGGTGAGCCGCCCACTCCGTAGCTCGGCGGCTCGGACGCATACTGGTTGTAAATGGGCACGCCGTCGATGACGTAGAGCGGATCGTTGGTGTTGCTGATCGAGCTGCCGCCGCGGATCAGGATCTGGGTGCCGGCGCCGGGCTCACCGTTGTTCTTCGTTACCTCGACGCCCGCGGCGCGGGCCTGCAGCATTTGGTCGACGTTGGTGATCACGCCGACGTTCGCCGCGTTGGCGCTGACGGTCGACACCGACCCCGTGATCGCCTCGCGCCGCTGTGTGCCGTAGCCCGTGACGGCTCGCCCGCACACGAACTGCACCGGCATGGACGCCGCGCAATTCGAATGTGCCGTCGGCGCGGGTCAGCTCACGGATTGGCGACCCGGGGATCGCGACTTCGACGTTGAAGAGCGGTTGTTGGCTCGTGCCGTCCAGTACTTTGCCGGCCACGGAGCCCGTGGAATCCTGGGCGCAAAGCGGGACGACACCGAACAAGCCGGCGACTAACGCGGGAACGACGTGACGGAGCAGTCTCATACGTCTGTGCCCTCGACCGGAGGAGGATTAGGAATGTTGCTGTATGATTCCTCCTTACGGGCGGTTGTCAAGGAGGCTATTTCGCGTCGTACCCCGCATACTCCCCCCGCTGGTACACATTCCCCTTGTACTGCTGGTCCACGTGAATCCCGATCTTGGACGTGTAGTAGCCCCGGACCGTCCAGGCTTTCAGCTCGTGAAAGAACCCCTCCTTGGCACCGGACATCTCCGTCAACACGGCGACCCGCTGGTCGGGTGTTGCCTGGAGAAACGCCTTCCCATGTCGCTCGCGGGACGATGCATCCACGCCGGCCAGTCCGGTCCGCCAGGCCTTCTGCCAGTCGGGCTCCAGGGATTCCGACAGCCGAAAGTCGATGTACGCGGCCACCCCCGCCGCCCGCGCGCCGGGGGACTGCGCGTCGGTCGGGATGATCAGCTCGGTGAGCTCGTCGAGCAGCGCGAACTCCGAAGCCGTCAGGAACTTGGGGGCCTGAACCTCACTCGGCGCCCCTGCCCCTGCCGCTTTCGCCGCCTCGCTCACCAGCGGTGTGGCCAGTGCGGCCGCGGTGGCCGCGAGCAGATCGCGTCGTGAGACCGTCATACGTTCCCCTTTCTGAATTCGTCCGCGAGATACTCGCAGGAGCGCCACGCCAGCGCCATGATCGTCCACGTGGGGTTCTGACACGACGCGCTCACGTGACTGGAGCCGTCGACGACAAACAGGTTCTTCACGTCGTGGGACTGCTGGAATTGATTCAGCACGGAAGTCTTCGGATCGGTCCCCATGCGCGCCGTGCCCAGCTCGTGGATCGACCACCCCTCCGTGAGCATCTTGTCGTCCGTGTTGATCACTTGAATCCCCGCGGCCTCGAACATCTCGCGGCCCGCGGCGACCATGTCCTGGCACATCTTCTTTTCGTTGTCGCCGAACTGATACTGAAACCGCAGCACCGGGATCCCCCAGGCGTCTTTGACGTTCGGATCCAGGTCCACGGCGTTCTCGTAGCGCGACAGCACCTCGCCGAAGCCGCCCATACTAATGAAGGCCGCCGAGTAATCGCGTACCAGCTTCTTGTATTGCGCGCCGAATCCCGGCGTGTCATTGGCGTTCGCCGGGAAGATCGAGTGGCCGCCGCCCCCCTCGAACCCGTAGCCGCGGATGAATCCCGGCTGGCGGTCCTTCAGATTGCGGAACCGGGGGACGTAGAACCCGCCGGGACGGCCGTCGTCGAGTGTGTGCGGCTTCCCCACCTGCTCCTTTACGAGACCTGTGACGCCCGGCCCCATCACATGCTCGCAGAAGTTGTGGCCCACGTGGCCGCTCGAGTTGCCGATGCCGTTCGGATGCTGGGGCGAGCGCGACAGCAACAACAGGCGGGCGGACTCGAGCGTCGAGGCGGCCAGGATCACGACCTTGGCCTTGGCCTCGTAGGACTTGTGGGTCACGCTATCGATGAACGCCACCCCCCGCGCCTTCCCGGTGTTGCGATCGACCAGTACCTCGTGCGCGACCGAGTTGGTGCGCAGCGTGAGATGCCCGGTGTCCATGGAGGGATAGATCAGGCCCGTGGGCGAATCGAAGGCGGCGTGAATGTCGCACCCGCCGGGCCGGCGATCGCACGCGCCGCGTCCATAACATTTGCTGCGGTACTTGTTGTGCTTCACACCATCGGTCGTGACGCCCGCGCGATACGGCGTGAGCACGCGCCCCATTTTCTTCAGACTCTGGCGCAGCCCCACTTCGGCCGCGGTGAGCTTGTTGGGTCGCTGGAACAGGCTGTCCGGCAGGTGCGGCAGATTCTCCTTGACGCCCGAGATGCCGAGGTAGAGATCGACCTTGTCGTAATAGGGGGCGAGATCGGCGTACGCGATCGGCCAGTCCTCGCCGTAGCCGTCGTGGGTCTTGCCCTTGAAATCGTAGTCCGACAGGCGCAGCGCCAGCCGGCCCCAGATGTTGGTCTTGCCGCCGAGCGCGCGCGCCCGCACCCAGGCGTAATGCGTGCCGGTGTATGGATGGTCCTTCTCGTCCACCAGGATGTTCTTGACGTAATCCGAGCCCGACCATCCGCCGACGTACGAGTAGACGTGCTTGAACGCGCTACCCTTGGCGTAGGGCGGCGTCCGGATCGTGTATTCGTTGAACGACAGGTGATGCGACCCGGGCGGCGCGTCCCCCCGGCGGGGGTGATCGTACGGCCACTGCATCGAGCGCAGCTCCTGCTCGATCGGGAGCTTCCGCCCCGCCTCGAGCATCAGCACGTCCATCCCCTTCGAGGTGAGGACGTGAGCCGCCATCCCGCCAGCGGCGCCCGAACCCACGACCACCGCGTCGTAGGTACGCGTGAGATCGACGTCCTGTGTGAGCGGCGGTGGCGGGGCGACTTTCACCAACGTCATCGTGACCGTCCTTGGTTGGGTGCGCTGGGGTGCTCGCGAGGATTCCAAACTGCGACGCCGACCCGGGAGTCGGCCGTTCCATAATAGAGGTACCAGCGTCCGTGGAAAGGCACCAGCCCTTCCACAAAAGTCGTTCCGGCCCCGTACTGCCCGGTCCGCTCGTACTCCTCGGTGGGCTGGATGAACGGCCGATTCGTGCGAGCCATGAGCTTCAGCGGGTCGCGTCGGTCGAACAGCGCCTGCCCGCCCGTATAGACTCGATCGGGCAGGGTCGAGTCTCCGGATGCGGCGCTGTTGCCGGCGTTGTACAAGAGCAGGATACCGTGCGGCGTGAGGATCGCCGGCGGCCCGGCTTCCACCAGCCACGAGTCGAAGTGGCCGGGGCGCGGTGAAAGGACCTTCACGGGCGTCCCGTCGGAGCCTTCCAACACCGTCCAGTCGAGCAAGTTGTCCGACGTCGCGATCAGAATGTCAGGGACGTTGAAGTACATCCAGTACGTTCCGTTGACCCGGGTCGCGACCAGTCGATCCCCCACCACACGAGCGACGATGGCTCCGGATTTCGATTCCCGCGTCAGGTACTTCCCGCCGGCGGTCCGCGCGAATGCCGGGCCGTGCTTCGTCCAATGCGTCAGATCTCGGGACGTGGCGACCGCGAGCCGTGGGACATCTCGATTCCATTGGGTGTAGGTGAGCACGTAGGCGGTGTCCTCGGTCTCGACGATACGCGGATCCTCCACCCCGCCGGGCCACTCGTACCGCGCCTGCGCATCCTTCGCGGGATACAGCACCGGCGCGCTGCCACGGGCGAAGCGCAGCCCGTCCGCGCTCTCCGCGAGCCCGAGGCGCGAGGTGTGGCGACCGATCTCCATCTCGCCCGATGCGTCCTCCGCCCGGTACAGCACGAACACCTTGCCGCCCCGGACCACGGCCGCCGGATTGAACGTGGCGTGCTCTTCCCAGCGCACGAGGCTGTCGTTCATGGGCGAGACGAAGCTGGACGTGGGGCTCGGCGATATGACGGGGTTCGCTGGCGTGGGCTTCTCGAACGGACCGAAGGTCCACGCGCGCCCCTGGGCGGACACGGGCGCTGTCGCGATCAGGCCGACGAGACAAAGGAAAAGCTCGGCCGCAGTCGCGCGCCGCGACCCCCTTCCATCTCGCGGTACACCGGTGCACGTTGTCACCATTCCCCCGTTTGAGGATCAGCTCATGCCCCCGATCAGCTTCACTGTGAACGGTAAAAGCGAAACCGTCAACGTCGCTCCCGACACGCCGCTCCTCTGGGTGCTGCGCGACACGCTCGGCCTCACCGGCACGAAATTCGGCTGCGGCATCGCGCAATGCGGCGCGTGTACCGTGCACCTGGACGGCACCGCCACGCGCACCTGCGTGCTCCCGGTGTCGGCCGTGGCCGGCAAGCGCGTGACCACCATCGAGGGACTCTCGAAGAACCGCTCGCACCCCGTGCAGCGGGCGTGGATCGAGGAGGACGTGCCGCAGTGCGGCTACTGCCAGTCGGGCCAGATCATGGCCGCCGTCGCGCTGCTCGCGAAGAACCCGCATCCGAGCGACGCGGACATCGATACGGCCATGACCAACATCTGCCGCTGCGGGACGTACCAGCGCATTCGCGCCGCCATCCACCGCGCCGCGCAGGGAGCGTGACATGAGCGGCTCGACACAAATCACGCGGCGGGATTTCCTCGAGACCACCGGCGCGGCCGGCGCGGGCCTGGTCATCGGGTTTCATCTCCCCGCTGGCCGTCGCTTCGGCGCCGGTTCGGCTGCCCCCTTCGCGCCCAACGCGTGGCTGCGGATCGGCGCCGACGAGAGCGTGCTCGTCGTGGTGGACCGCTCGGAGATGGGCCAGGGCGTCACCACGTCGTTGCCCATGCTGCTCGCCGAGGAGCTCGACGCCGACTGGTCCAAGATCCGGATCGAGTTCGCGCCCGCGGACAAGGCGTACATCAACCCGATGTTCGGCATGCAGGGCACCGGAGGCAGCACGAGCGTCCGCGCCGCCTACACCCCGCTGCGGAAGGCGGGTGCCGCGGCCCGGGAGCTGCTCCTCACCGCTGCCGCCGCGACGTGGGGGGTCGACAAGGCCACGTGCCGGGCCGAGAACGGCGCCGTGGTGCACACGCCGAGCAAACGGCGTCTCACCTACGGGAAGCTCGTCGCGAAAGCCGCCACGGTCTCCCCGGCCTCCGTCCCGGCCGACGTGCCCCTCAAGAAGCCAGAGGAATGGAAGATCCTCGGCACACGGGTCAAGCGGCTCGACACGCCGCCCAAGGTTGACGGCAGCGCCCAGTTCGGCATCGACGTCAAGACGCCGGGGATGCTGGTCGCGGTGATCGCGCGCTCCCCGGTGTTTGGCGGGAAAGTCGGGACGTTCGACGCCACCAAGGCAAAGGCCGTCCCCGGCGTGCGGCACGTCGTGCAGGTCTCGACCGGGATCGCCGTCGTGGCCGACGGGTATTGGGCCGCCAAGAAGGGCCGCGATGCGCTGGACGTGACCTGGGACGAGGGAGCCAACGCGCAGGTCTCGAGCGCGAGCATCTCCCAAGTGTTCGCGCAACGGGCCCAGCAACCGGGCGCGCAAGCGCGGCACGACGGCGACCCGGAGTCGGCTCTGGCAGCGGCCGCGACGAAGGTCGACGCGGCGTACGAGCTGCCGTTCCTGGCGCACGCGACCATGGAGCCGATGAACTGCACGGCACACGTGCGAGCCGACGGCGTGGACATCTGGGCCCCCACGCAGTTCCAGACGGGGGCGCAAGGTCTCGGCGCCAAGATCGGCGGTGTCACGCCCGACAAGGTGCGGGTCCACACGACGTACCTGGGCGGGGGCTTCGGGCGCCGCTTCGAGCTGGATTTCATGCAGGAGGCGCTCGAGACGTCCAAGGCCGTCAAGGCACCGGTAAAGGTCGTCTGGTCGCGCGAAGACGACATCCAGAACGCGCAGTACCGTCCGGCGTGCTACCACCAGATGCGGGCCGGGCTCGACGCCGCGGGCCAGCCCGCGGCGTGGACCCAGCGGATCGTCGCGCCGTCCATCATGGCGCGCGTCTTCCCGGACACGGTGAAGAACGGACTCGACGGCGAGGCCGTCGAGGGCGCCATGGAGATGCCGTACACGACGCCCACCGCGCACGTCGACTACGTGCTCACCGACACGGGCATCCCGGTCGGCTTCTGGCGTTCCGTGAACAACTCGTTCAATGCATTCGTGGTCGAGAGCTTCATCGACGAGCTGGCCCACGCGGCCAAGAAAGACCCCTACGAGTACCGCCGTGACCTGCTCGGCAAGGCGCCGCGGCACCTCGGCGTGCTCAACCTGGCGGCGAACAAGGCGGGCTGGGGTACGCCGCTGCCCGAGGGCCGCTCGCGCGGCATCGCGGTATGGAAGTCGTTCGACAGCTACGTCGCCGAGGTGGCGGAGATCTCGATAACGGACGGTGACGTGCGCGTACACCGCGTGGTGTGCGCCGTGGACTGCGGGCCGGTCGTGAACCCGAGCATCGTCGAAGCGCAAATGCAGAGCGCGATCGTGTACGGTCTCACCGCCGCGTTGTGGGGTGAGATCGGGATCGACAAGGGCCGGGTGCAGCAGAGCAACTTCCACAACTACCGGATGCTGCGCCTCGCCGAAATGCCGGTGGTCGAGGTGCACATCGTGCCGAGCACCGACGCGCAGGGGGGCGCCGGAGAGCCTGGCACGCCGCCGATCGCGCCGGCCGTGTGCAACGCGATCTTCGCGGCGACCGGGAAACGGATCAGGAAGCTGCCGATCGGGAAGATGGCGTAACGACGGGTGAGTGGTGCGCAGTGCGTGGTATTCTCCGTTGCTGGCTAGAGCCTAGTCGGACGTGGTCTCGCATCGGAGACAACCACGCACCACGCACCACGCCCTGATGGTACCGCGGAGGCTCTCATGAGCGCTACGATTTCGCGCCGCGAGTTCGTCGAGACCGCGGCCGGCCTCGTCATCGCATTCCATCTGCCTTCTGGCATTGCGGAGCGGACCTTCCGTCCCGCCGCAGCCCCATCATTCTCCCCCAATGCGTGGTTGAGCATCGGCACCGACGGCGTCGTCACACTCACGGTAGACAAGTCCGAGATGGGCCAGGGATCGCAAACCGGGCTCGCCATGATCCTCGCCGAGGAGCTCGAGGCCGATTGGTCGACGATCCGGCTCGGCACCGTCCCGGAGAATCCCGCCGGCTGGTCGCGGCGCATGTCCACCGGCGGCAGCACGGCGATCCACACGTCGTGGGACATGCTCCGCAAGGCGGGCGCCACGGCGCGTGAGATGCTGATCGGCGCGGCGGCGGCGGCGTGGAATGTCGATCGCGCGACCTGCCGCGCGGAGCGCGGCGCGGTGGTACACACGCCCTCCAAGCGCCGCCTGCCCTACGGCAAGCTCGCGGCGCGCGCCGCCACGCTGCCCGTACCGTCGGACGTGCCGCTCAAGGACCCGAAGGATTTTCAACTCATCGGCACGCGCGCGACGCGCCTCGACACGCCCGCCAAGGTAGACGGGAGCGCCGTTTACGGTATCGACGTGAAAGTTCCGGGGATGCTGATTGCGTCCATCGAGCGCTGCCCCGTTTTCGGTGGCACGATCAAGCAGTACGACGCGGCAAAGGCCAAGGCGAGCCCCGGCGTGCGGGGCGTCGTGGAGCTGCACCCTAGTCCCTGGACCGGCAAAGACGGAGCGTGGGGCGTAGGGTGTGCCGCCGGGATTGCGGTCGTCGCCGACACCTACTGGAACGCCTTCCAGGGGCGCAAGGCGCTGCAGATCGAATGGGATGGCGGGGAAGCCGCGTCGCTCGACTCCGAAGGGATTCGCGCGGAGCTGGTCCGCCGCTCCGACCAGGCCGGCGTCGAGGCGCGCAAAGTCGGGGATCCCGCCGCGGCACTTGCCGGCGCCGCGCGGCGGGTCGAGGCGGCGTACGAGGTGCCCTTCCTCCATCATGCGACCATGGAGCCGATGAACTGCACGGCGCACGTGCGTGCCGACGGATGCGACGTGTGGGTGCCGACCCAGAACCAGACGCGTGCGCAGGAGGTGGCGGCGGAGCTGACAGGGCTTCCGAAAGAGAAAGTCCGGGTTTACACAACGTTCCTCGGCGGGGGGTTCGGCCGCCGCCTCGAGTCCGATTTCGTATCCGAAGCGGTGCGGGTATCGAAGGCGGTCGGCGCGCCCGTGAAAGTCATCTGGTCGCGCGAAGACGACGTGCAGCACGGCTTTTACCGCCCCACGAGCTACAACCGCTTCGTTGCGGGACTCGACGGCGCGGGGAACCTCATCGCCTGGACGCACCGCGTGGTCGGGACCCCGATCCGGATCAAGTTCGGGCCGCTACCGAAAGGCCTCGACGGGTCGCTCGTTGACGGCGCGGAGGACCTACCGTACGCCATCCCCAACCTGCTGGTCGATCAAGTCGCGGCCGACTTCACGCCGATCCCACGGGGGTTCTGGCGGTCCGTGGGAATCTCTCACAACGCGTTCGTGACCGAGTGCTTCCTGGACGAGGTGGCCGCGGCGACGAAGCAGGACCCGTACGAGCTGCGACGCGCCCTGCTCAAGGACAAGCCGCGCCAGCTCCGGACCCTCGAGTTCGTAGCCGAAAAGGCCGGATGGGGCACGCCGCTCCCATCCGGGCGGGGGCGCGGGATCGCGCTGGCCGAATGGCAGCCCACGGTGTGCGCCCAGGTCGCCGAGGTGTCCGTGAACGGCGAGGGCGCGGTGCGTGTGCATCGCGTGGTGTGCGCCGTCGACTGCGGGCCGGCGGTCAACCCGGGACAGATCGAAGCCCAGATCCAGGGTGGGATCGTGTACGGGCTCACCGCCGCCCTGTACGGCGAGATCACGATCGACAAGGGGAGGGTCAAGCAAGGCAACTTCACCGACTACCCCATGATGCACATCGACGAGATGCCAGCCGTCGAGGTGTACGTCGTACCGAGCACGGACAAGCAGGGCGGGATCGGCGAGCCGTCGGTCGGGCCGATCGCACCGGCGGTGTGCAACGCGATCTTCGCGGCGACAGGGAAGAGGATAAGGAAGCTGCCGATCGG
>WNGO01010414.1_pt1 | contig 12954 bp, 12 predicted proteins | sample 5400511 | NCBI WGS metagenome assembly WNGO01 (sample SAMN13153380, study PRJNA577476) | soil metagenome | isolation source: 20 cm soil or saprolite under Garry oak tree replicate 2 | place: USA:California | collected 2016-06-15
AAGAAAGCTATCGCACGAGCATCCCGAATATGCCGACGCGGCCTTACGTCAATAAAGACCTCGTCGCGCGCGCTCTCAAGATGTCGCGCCGAGACGCCGCGCGCCGGGCTGAGCCGGAACAATTCTACGACAACGGGATCGTCAAAGAACTGGATGATTCCGATTTCATTAACGCGTTGTTTGGCAAGCGTTAGTCTAATCCGGCGAGTGGTTCGCCGTCGAAGGGGCGCATCGTGAAAAAACAAACTCATATCTATGCAGTCGCGGTCGTAATCGGTATCGCTGCGGCGTCGTGGAACCCGTTTTCAAGCGAGACCGATTTGCTGCTCGGGCAGGCGGCACCGCCGTCCGCGAATTTTCAAGTCGATCCCTTTTGGCCCAAGCCACTGCCGAATGACTGGGTCACCGGCAATGTCGGCGGCACGTGTGTCGATAAAGACGATCATGTGTTCATCGTGACCCGGACCGCGGACTCGACGAACCTGACCGCGGCGGAAAAAGAAATCGGCAAAGCGGCGCCGCCGGTTATCGAGTTCGATCCCGATGGCAATGTTATCAATTCCTGGGGCGATCCCAAGGTCATGCCCAGCGGCGCGCACGATTGCTACTTCGATTACGAAGGGAATATTTGGATCGGCGGCAACACGGACGCGATCGCGCAGAAGTATTCGCGCGACGGCAAACTGCTTTTACAAATCGGCACGAAGAAGAAATTCGACACGGCGGACGGCACGGACAAAGGTGCGGCGTTGAATGCCAGCCAAATCTTGCTGAACAAACCGGCGAGCTTCGCGGTGGATCCGGCCAACGGCGAGATCTATATCGCGGACGGCTACGGCAACCGCCGCATCGTAGTTTTCGATCGCCATGGAAAATTTATTCGCCAGTTTGGCCGACAGGCCACGGCCGCGGAGAACGATGCCGGCGTCGGTGGGGTGTTTTTGGGAATTGTGCATTGCGTGGTCATCGCAAACGATGGGCTGCTCTACGTCGCCGACCGCGACGGCAAGCGCATTCAGGTTTTCGACAAGCTCGGCAACTTCAAGAAAAACATCTTGATCAAAAGGCGGAGAGCAGACCTCGCAGGCAACGGTTCGCCGTGGTGGTTCCTCTTGTCGCGAGACCAAGCTCAGAAATATCTGTACGTCGCAGACGGGTTAGACGAAGTGATCTGGACGCTCGACCGCGACAGCGGGCAAACTCTGTCCGGCTTCGGCCGGCTCGGTCATATGGCCGGCGAGTTCACTTTCTTGCATACGATCGCGATGAATTCCAAAGGCGATTTGTTCATCGGTGAGACGGTCGGCGGCCGCCGGGTGCAAAAATTCAAAGCGGTGGGTAACTAACAACGGTTTCGCGTCCGCGTCTGTCGCGACGGATGCCGAGGTCTCAGCTTTGAGAGCCAAAGCAGCGACCGGCGAATGATCTTTGTAGAGATTGTTAACCGTAGCGATTTGGGCGGCTATGAGGAATACTTAGATGTAAATCGGCAGGATCGCTCAGACGTTTTACTAAAACGCTCCGCAAAGGGGATGCGATCTGATAAACGGTCTTGATGTTGTTGCGCGGCGACACCCTTGCTGATCGGAAGTCGATTTTGTAACAGCGCTGGGATGTTTCACCGCCGCGCTGCTGACTAATAGAACGAATGCTACTACGAGGAGAAATTTATGCCAAGAATAGCTTTGGACCTAAACAAGGAAGCGGATCGTCAGAAAGTGAAAGGCCAGTGGCGCTTGGGACCCGGCTTGGTGCCCGGGGAGCCTAACGAGGGTTTGGTGGCGCAGATTCTAAATACTCCCGCGCGGCTCGCCGAGTATGATGACTCGAAGTGGGAGATCTGCAATAACATTCGTCAGAGTATTTCCAAGGGTTTTACTTTCGCGTGGTACCGAATTGCGGTGACTTTACCGGCGGAGATCGACGGTGTCGCGTTGACCGACTCTCGGGTTTATTTCGAAACCAACGTGGATAACTACGGCGAGATTTGGGTCAACGGGAAAATTGACCGCGCCACCGGAGTCATTATCGGTATCAACACGCAATATCGAGTCGAGGTCATGAACAAAGCTGTGCCGGGGAGCAAGCACATAATCGCCTGCCTCGTCGTCAATGGTCCGCTTGCTGAACCGGTGGGCGGTATCTTTATGCGCTATGCAATGCTCGCGTTTGAATCGCGGAACTAGCTTTCGAATGGGATTACACAGGGGGCGAATGTTTCGAGCTAAAATGAGGAATGCGCAAATACACTATGCTAAGCACTGAACTTTCTCGATTGCGGAGGGACCATTTTGTCGCGTTGATTCTCGACAACGAAGTGACAGTCGGTGAGTTTGTCGTGGATCCGCCGCTCACCTGGATCCGCTTCGTCCAACAGGCCGGAGTCTTTCGAATGGCCGACGGCTATCCCAACGTCTTAACGATGGCACCTGCGAAGTTCGAGATGAGAAATTGGGACGAGGTTTCTTCGCCGAGCATTATGCGCGGGTTGGCCGAGTTGAACGACGGCGTGGATTACGTGCTCTTCGGCAACAACGCCGGTCAAGGTCTGCCGTTGGCAAAGAGTTTGGCGCCAAGGTTGATCGCAAAAAATGCGGCGATTATTTACGCCAACAGCCTGCCGGAGAAAGTCGCCTACGAGCAGCTGGGCTATCGAACGTTTTTTCGCAGGAGTGATGCAGTGTCCCGACTCATTCGATTGGCGAACGATTCGACCCGGACTTTGAGCCTCTGCTTCATCAACACGATCCAACACAACGATGGCAACTACCACGATCCATAGGTGCGGCGCCTGACACTTTCACGGAGCGAGCCGCCATCAGCTTGGTGCGGTGGCGCTTCCTATTCAAAAAATAGGTGAGGCGTTACGCGGCGCGGTTGGTTGCCTGGGCTAGATTCTCGATCGATTCTTGCCGTTTTTGCGCGGCGTCTCGGAGGACACGCTGGCGGACGGCATCGGGTTCCAACGACAAGTGATTACAAATCCAGGTGAAGCTGCCGATGGAATCGTCCTTGGAACAAAACCACAATCGCGCCGAGCGTGCGAGAGGATCGCGTCCGCTAATATCGGTATGGGCTTGAAGAAGTACGTAAGCCCACAACTTTCGTTCCGGATCACTCATCTGTTCAGATTCTATCATCGGTCGTCGCTCCTTTTATTGCTGACTATCTCTATGGAATACACACCATGGGTTAATGACCTTGATGGGAGATAAATTTGTCGCCCCAATGACTTTGCATACAACGCCGACGACCAACTTCTCCCCTACCGCCATTCCGCAAATGGTCTCAAGCTTAGCAAGCACGGTGCCCAGATGACCTTAAATGCTTATGTCGAGGGTTTACTCTAGTATTCCCGCTAAGTTGGCGCGCTTGGCGGGCCAAGCCGTGTTTATGTCGCTGAGCACCCAAACGGATCATCTTGGGCAAAAATCGACAATTTTGTACCAAGAGAAGCCAGTCCATTAACGACGTGGAGGCGTATCTGCGGGGGGATATGTGATCGATTACTCAGGCGAAAGTTCGCACTGGGTGAAAAGTGAGCAAACTGTCAGTTAGGTTTTTCTATTGATCTCCTTCCGTCGGGCGTACGTTTGCAACAAAATTGCTTTGACATCTCAAGTGGTGATGGTGTCGCTCGTTAGGAAACGGAAGGTTGTATTTTCTTGTCTATCCCTTGCGTTGCAACGTTCTGAGCGGCGTGGACGCGCTCCTTTGCGCCTACAGTAATTGGCCACCGGGCATGTATGGGAAGGCGCTCATTTCATGCACCGGATTTGATGACGGTTCAACTCTGTATAAGTGGGCCTGGGTGAGTTGATCGAGGCGCGTGATGCCGAGCAGCGCCATGGTGGTCACGATTTCGTTTTCGAGGATTTCGAGAACTCGTACCAAGCCTGCCTGACCAGAAGCGGCGAGGCCCCAACCCTGGAGCTTACCGATGGTCACGGCGCGCGCGCCGAGCGCGACAGCTTTGAGCACGTCGCTGCCGCGAACGATACCGCCGTCGAGCAGGATCTCGGCCCGACCACCGACTGCGTCAACAATTTCCGGCAGCATGTCGATGGTCGCCCGACCGTGATCGAGCTGACGTCCGCCGTGATTGGAGACATATATCGAACTGACGCCGTGCTCCACCGCCAGTGCCGCGTCTTCAGCGGTGGCAACGCCCTTTAGAATGAATGGAAGTCGGGCCGCCTCTTTGATGGCATCCAAGGTCTCCCACGTAAGTCCGGCGCGGTACTCGTAACCGACTCCGCGCCGGCTCGGCGGCAGCCAGCGATCCATCATTTGGCGCTCGCGCCGGCCGTAGTGCGCCGTATCGACGGTAAGGCAGAGAGCCGAATAGCCGGCATGTTTCACGCGGGTTAGAAGATTCTCGACCCATTTGAAATCTCCCTGCACGTAGAGCTGAAAGATTTTCGGATTGCGGCTGGCCTCGGCAATCTCTTCGAGGCTGGGTTGGGTAACTGAGCTGACGAAGTTGACGGTGCCGAATTCTTCGGCCGCTTTGGCGACGGCGATGCCGCCCTCGGCTGTGATCGATTGCAATGAGCCGATGGGCGCAAGCATGACCGGTATTCTCAGTCTTTGGCCGAGGAAATTTGTTGAGTGGTTGATCTCTGCGACGTCAGCGAGCACCTGCGGGCGAAATGCAAAGCTGTCGAGACCGTAACGATTTCGTCGCATAGTGGTTTCCGATTCGGCGCCGCCGCTGAGATAGTGCCAAACGTTGTCCGGCAGATTGCGTCGCGCCGCCATGATAATTTCCTGATTGGTGACAAACTCTAGCGGTGCCATCTTTGCTCCTTGCGCGATTTTTGAAGATCTGAGCCACAACGGCTTCGATTCCGGTTAGCGCAAAGCGCAACTTTTGACAATCCCCGGAAATCGGTTGGCAAAGATCTTAAAGTGAGCAGGACAAGAGGCAATGACGGCTGGGAATGAAAAACTCCACTGAGTGCTGCGTGCATTCAGTGTTATTCGTCCGTTAGATCAGATTGACCGCGAGGGGTCCGATTTCTTGCCGTCGAACCCCTCGCATTTTAAAAATAACTTGACCCGTAAGTGAGTCATTCGCGCTCAATCATTATAGTGATCCCTGAACGGATTGCTCCGGCTGTAGCGGCGATCATCATCACGATCGTAACGCCAATCACGACGCCAATCGCGGTCGCGATCGTAGCTGTAGCGCCGCTCCGGGTAGCGGTGATATCCCCAGCGGTCATCTCGATCGTAATAACAGCCGGCTGCAAACGTTGTCATCAACGCTAGGAGCACTAGCGCAGAAATCGATCCGTGTTTTGCTTGTTTCATAAATACTCCTTTGTGTTTATCTCTCGCTCTTTGAGTTAAAATTTGCGCAATGTCTATGCCAGGAAAACTAAATCTTTTGAAAACACGGTGTTCCACGTAAGTCAGAATATTTTGTGTGATAAAGGTGTGGGACTTCGCGGAAACGGACGGAGGAAAACTACGGAGTGTTGCAATTTTGCGACAGAGAGAGGGATATATTTGACATCGCCGCCGGCGCGTGATTCGTAATGAAAAGTGAATACAGGAGGTGGAGGCTGCGACCCCGCACGACCCGAACATGAAAAAAGCTTTTTTTGTGATTGGTATGTTCTTCACCGTCATATTCCTTGCGCGGATTGCTGTAATTCGCGCCGACGAGACGCCGGTGAAACTGGTGCCGGTGCTGAAGATCAACAAGGAGTACGACAAGCGGACAACGATAAAACCTTCGACCGTGCCGAATGGCGGAAATGGCCTGTTTGCCGCCGCGCCTATTAAAAAAGGAGAAGTGATCGGCGAGCTTGGCGGCCGCCTCGTTACGGCCGAGGATCCCCCGGCAAATCAGCCTTATCTCGCGTCGATACCTGAGTGCGCATGGGAAGAAACTCAACCGTACAGATACCTCGATAGCAAGGATTTCGGCGGCAACGTGAGCCGGACCAATTTCGCGCCCAGCAAGATCAATGGCATAGAGACAGATTTCCAGAATGCGGCGATCGCTCAACTTTGTTCGTATCCCTATTTTGTTTTTGTTGCGTTGAAAGATATCGAGCCGGGGGCAGAAATCTGGTCGAGCTACGGCCCGCACTATGAATACGACAAGTTCATGACCGCCCCTGAAGTTCACCATCTTGGTTCGTTGACGGGAGGGAGTCTACAGGAAGGCAATGACTGGCAGGAGCGCGACTATACCAACCGGGTGCGGATCATGGAAGCCAACGCTGTCACGATGGCGGCGATCCTGGCGGCGACGGGATATATTCAGGCAGACGGTATCAAGGATACGATGCGCTGCAATGATACCGTGGCCGCTTATCGTAAGCGCGATCCGAAGCGCTTCCCGGTCGCTTGCGGCATCGTCGAACCGCTTCACGGCGTGCGCTCGCTCGCCGAGCTCGAACGAATGAAACATGAGCTGCACCTCGATGGCGTCGTGTGGCATAGCCGGTTTCAGGGCGTCGCCGTCGATCATCAGTTGATGCGGCCGCTATTGAAAAAAGTCCGCGAGGTTGGGCTCGTGCCGCTGGTGCACACCAACGCTGAGTCGAATCTCGAAGCGGTGTGGCGCCTGGAACGGCTGGCGTTGGAATTTCCCGAGTTGACGTTCGTTTCGATGGATGCCTTGACGACGAATACCAATAGTCAGCTGGCGCTGGATATCGCCAAACGCACGAGCAATATTCTCTTTGACACCGCGCATGTGCGCGGTCCGGCCTACATACGCCAGTTTGTCGAGGCAGTGGGCTCGCACCGGCTGATCTTTGGCAGTCTGTTTTATTCCTACCCGGCAAGCTACGAGCACTGCGCGACCCTGGACGAGATCAAAGCGGCAAAGATCAGCGACGAGGACAAGGCGAATATCCTCGCGCGCAATTCTAGAAAACTCTTCGGGCTGTCATAATCTTTGACTGACTATTAAGAAATCCAGAGTCGGGTGTTATGATTGGAGTTGTGGAGACGGGTATATTTCTGGCCTAGGCTGACTGAATTTGACGGCGTGCACAAACGGTCCAGAACGTTCTCCCGCGCCCGTGTAGATAAAACTCATGCGAACGCTATTCCTGCACACCGTTGGAATCTGCCTTGTGACGCTTGGCTTGGCTGCCTGTTCCACCACCAATCCCAGCGTCCGGCGCAATTTCGAAGACGAGTTCGTCAGTCAACTCCGGGCAGGCGGTATCGATGCGCTGCCGAGCTACCGCTACCTATCCGACGATGAAGAAGTCGATGAAGCTAAGATCAAAGAAGCAGCACAAAAAGCCGGCGCCGATGCCACGATCTTTACGCGAGCGATCCAGGTGGAGCGAAAGACGCAACCTGGCCCGAGTTATTATCCCGCTCCCTGGTTCGGACTTTACAGCTCCCACGTCGGCCTCAGTTGGAGCGGACTCTATGGCGCGCCGAGCGTGTATCGCTACAACGAGTATACATCGGAGGCTACGCTCTATGACGTGACAAAAAACGAGGTGGTGTGGACCGCAACGATCCGGACCACCGAGCCGGAGGACGTCAAAGCCGCAATCAAGACGTACGTCGCGGCGGTAATCCATGCGCTCGATGAAAAAGACCTGTTAGGCAGAAGATGATGATGAAGCACCTTTATCGCAAACCGTTCTAACTCGCGGCTGAGAGAGGATTGAATTCCAAGAGGAGTAAAAACCCCCGCCAAAACACTGCCGATGAAATTATATTATTTTCTTGAGCTACTTATCGCTGCGGTATTTATCGTTCCGGACTCAAGGCCAGCAACCGCGCAAACAAAAGCGCCGCCGCAGGTCGCGCTGTTAAAAATAGACAAGAAGTACGAAACCAGAACTGTCGTTAAGAAGTCGACGGTCCCTGGCGCCGGCAATGGCCTGTTTGCCGCGGTGAAGATTAAAAAAGGTGAAGTGATCGGCCAACTGGGAGGACGGCTGGTTTCGGATGACGATTACCCCAAAGGCAACCATTATCTGGCGACAATCCCGGAATGCGCGCTGGAGAAAATCAAGCCGTACAAATATATCGACAGCCAAGACTACGGCGCTCACGTGAGCCGCATCAATTTCGCGCCGAGCAAGATCAACGGAAAGGATACCGACTTTCAAAATGCCGCGATCAAGCAACTTTGTGATCATCCGTACTTCATTTTCGTCGCTTTGAAAGATATCGCGCCAGGCACGGAGATTTGGTCCAGTTACGGTCCCAACTATGATTACGAGAGGTTTATGAAAATACCGGCAGTACGCGATTTTTTCTGCGGGTTACAAAAGATCGATTGTCGAGAAAAATACACCTATTCGTATTGAGATTCTGCCGAATCCCCCTTTGCCATCGGCACGGTCACGTGCGCAACAATTGTCCATCAATCACTTTTCTTGTGTAAGCTTTTGCTTCGTGCGCCATGGCGTCATCAGTCGGCGTTTCGATGGTTCAAGCTCGGCCTGATTGGGTCTCCGGTTAGCCGCTTGAACCCCGCTTAGCGTAGTTCCCCTGGTGGACTATATGCTATTTTGTTAAGTGAGTGGCGGATGGACATGAACTACAAAACCGACGATTTACGAATACGCGAGATCAAGGAGCTCGTGGCGCCGGTGGATTTGCTGGGCGAGTTTTCCATCACCCGAAGCGCCGCAGAGACCGTCTGGCAGACGCGCCAGGAAGTTCACAAGATCCTGCACGGCGCCGACGATCGGCTTTTGGTGATTATCGGGCCGTGCTCGATTCACGACGTCCAGGCGGCCAAGGACTTTGCCCAGCGGCTCCACGAAGCCAAAACCCGGCTCACGGCCGATCTATTGGTTGTGATGCGGGTGTATTTCGAGAAGCCGCGCACCACGGTTGGTTGGAAAGGGTTGATCAACGATCCTAACTTGGACGGCAGCTATCGCATCAATGACGGTTTAAGGGTCGCGCGCCGATTGCTCCTGGATCTCAACGAAATGGGGATGCCGGTCGGGTGCGAGTTCCTCGACATGATCACGCCGCAATATATCGGCGATCTGGTTTCCTGGGGAGCGATCGGAGCACGCACGACTGAAAGCCAGGTGCATCGCGAACTCGCCTCCGGTTTGTCATGCCCGGTCGGCTTCAAGAACGGCACGGACGGCAATATCCGCATCGCCGTCGACGCCATTCGCGCGGCGCAGGCGCCCCATCATTTTATGGCGGTCACGAAAGCGGGGCGCTCGGCGATCGCGGCGACCACCGGCAACGAGGATTGCCACATCATTTTGCGCGGCGGCAGACAACCGAACTACGATGCTGAAAATATCGCGGCCACGGTAAGGGCTCTGGCCGAAGCGGCGATTCCGGCGCGGATCATGATCGATTTCAGCCACGGCAACAGCGGCAAGGATGCACAGCGCCAGCTTATCGTCGGGCGCGACGTGGCGGTGCAGATTGCCTCCGGTGACGGCGCGATTTTCGGCGTTATGGCGGAAAGCCACTTAAAAGCCGGCCGCCAGGATCTTCTCGCGGGTAAGGAACTGGTCTACGGATTAAGTATCACCGATGCTTGCATCGGTTGGGAAGAAAGCCACGCCCTGCTCGACACGCTCGCCGATGCTGTGCGTCAGCGGCGCCTCAAGGCAGCGCTGGACGATGAGTCCGAATAGTAAATTACCTGTCTCTCGAGTTTGACGCTGTTACATTGTTTAATACTGAGTGACTTTCTCGAATCTGAACCGTGCCCGGTATTCGCAGCGGTGCTTCGCCTTGCCGTGCCGGTACCCGAGGGGAGAATTCACTTCCTATTGCCGTCTTGACTCGCTTTGCCCGTCCGCTTTATCTTTGCGAAAAAATTCACCACGGGTTTTCTCTGATCGGACAGGCTGACTCGCTTCGACGGGCGCCGTTTGCGCCGTGGCGGTAATAGAAACAGGAGTCCCAAACCAATGAAACTTTCCCTGTTGCGCTTGCTGGTTTTGCTGCCGTTATTTTTTCTCGAGCATCTGGCGCAAGCTGCGGCACCGCTGACCAAGGTGGTCATGACCTCCGGTTCGGCGAGCGAGCGCGACGGCGTGGTCTATGTCGCGCAAGAGCAAGGGTTGTTTCGTAAGTATGGCCTCGATGTGAGCTTTGTCCAAGTTCGCAACGGCCCGGTTGCCATGTCGGCATTGAGCTCCGGGGAGACGCAATTCCATTGGGGCTCGGTTTCCGGTGCAAATCTCGGCGCGATCGCCGAAGGCGCGGACTTGGTTTTCGTTGCCGGATTCATCAATCGGCTCTCGGGCATGTTTATGGTCAATCCGCAAATCAAAACCCCGGCGGAGCTTAAAGGAAAAAGCGTCGCCGTCAACAGTCTGAGCGGCGGCGGTTGGATTTTTTCGATGTTGATGTTGGACTACTGGGGCCTCTCACCCGAGCGCGACAAAATACAGTTCAGGACCTTGGGTGAGCAGGCAGTGATGGCGCAGGGAGTATTGAACGGCACGGCGGACGCGGCGTTTTTGGGCTACACTTTCGGCAAGATGCTTCAAGGCAAAGGATTTCGCGTCCTGGCGGATAGCGAGAAACTGCCGATTCCGTATCAAGGCTCGGGTGTCATCGCCAGGCGGAGCTTCATCAATTCGTCGCCGGCGACGCTGGAAAATCTGCTGCGCGCCTTGCTCGATGGCACGGCTTTCATTCGCAATCCGGAAAACAAGGCGCAAGTCACCAAAATTCTAGCGAGAGCGCTACGCTTCAAACGGGTTGAGGACGCCGATGACGGCTATCAAAGTATGGTCAATCTTTACGAGCGAAAGATTTATCCCAGTGTCGATGGCATTCGCAACGTGATCCGCCTGCTCGGCGCCAGTAATGAGAAAATCCGCCGCCTTAGAGCAGAAGATTTGGTCGACGATAGCGCCGTGCGCAAATTGGAGAAGGAAGGGCGGTTCTAGGCGCGCGCTTGTCGGCGGCGATCCGCTCGGTGCGAATTATCGATTTTGCTCACGCCATCCACGCCTTTAAAAATATCAGTGGTTGTGTCATAGAGGATGCGTTCTAAACGGGAGACAGCTTACGGCCGAACATTTCCGCGCTAGATCCAGTCTGAGGAGAGAACAGTGGCCTTTCAAAAAATCGGTATCATGAGTATCGGCGAGATGGGATTTCACTGGGCCAAGCTGCTCAAGAGCCATGGCGTGGAAGTCCTGACCTACGACCAGGACCGCGGCGAGGTGAGCCGCAAGCGAGGCGAAAATGCCGGTGTAAAATCGGTCGGATCGATGGTCGAGCTGGTGCGCGAAAGCGAGTTGATCGTTTCGATCGTCGTGCCCTCAGCAGCGACGCGGGTGGCAGGCAAGGTTTCTGACGCGGTGAGTAGCGCCGGGCGCAAGGATCTCCTTTATCTCGATGCCAATGCGATCTCGCCGATGACCGCAGATGAAATCGCCGAAATCTTAAAACCCGCGAGCGTGAATTTTGTCGATGGGTGCATTATCGGCGCGGCCGCTAGGATGGGCAAGGGGACAATCGTCTACGTATCCGGCGCCGAAGCGAGCCGGCTCCAGGCATTGGAGGCTTTCGATATTCCGATCAAAGTGCTGGGACCCAACACCAACCAAGCATCGGCGTTTAAAGTCGTCTACGCGGGGCTCACCAAGGGGCTGCAAGGGCTGTTTTGCGAGCTCTTTATGGGCGCGCGCCGTTTTGGCCTACTCGACGAGATTCGCGCGCAATATGAGGAAAGCTTTCCCGGACTGCTCGATAAAGTGTCCGGCTCCATTGTCGGCTTGCAGGTTCACGCAGGCCGGCGCGCCGAGGAGATGGATGAGCTAAAACGAACTTTTAATCATCACGGGATGAACTCTTTCCGAGCGAGAATTCAAAAGGGGGCCTATAGCCATAGGGCTACATTCTTGGTATGGAGTGCAGAACATGAATTTGAGGGAGGGCTCAACCAGTGTCTAGAGTGGAAAAGAAACAACCGCAGTACGGTTCCGATGTCGTCGTCGATTTGATGAAGGCGTTCGACATCGAATACGCCGCATTCAATCCGGGCGCGACCTTTCGCGGTATTCACGACTCTATCGTCAACTACGGCGGTAACTACAAGCCGGAAGTGATCTTCTGCCATCATGAAGAAATTTCGGTGGCCGTCGCGCACGGCTATGCCAAGGCCAAGAACAAGCCGATGATTGCCATCGTACACAACATGGTCGGCTTGCAGCACGCGAGCATGGCAATTTTCAATGCCTACATCGACCGCGTGCCAATGATGGTCCTCGGTGGCACCGGACCGATGAATTCAAAACGGCGCCGCCCACGCATCGACTGGATTCATACGGCGCTTGTCCAAGGCAATCAGGTGCGTGATTACACCAAGTGGGACGACCAACCGTATTCGTTGGCGGATGTGCCGGATTCCTTTATCCGCGGCTATCGGATTGCGACGACGGATCCGACGGCGCCGGTTTACATTAACTACGATGCTGACATCCAAGAAGATGCGCTTACGAGCGCATTCGAGGTTCCCGATGTCAGCCGCTATTCCGCTCCGGCTTCCATGCAGGCAAACCCGGAAGCGCTACGGAAAGCGGCGGAGTTGCTGGTCAACGCACAGGCGCCGATCATCATCGCCGATTCGCTCGGGCGCAATCCCAAAACGGTGCCTGCGCTGATCCAGTTGGCCGAATTGCTGGCCGCGCCCGTGGTTGACAAGGGCGGGCGCTTTAATTTTCCGTCCGTTCACCCGCTGGATGCCACGGATGGCGCGCGTGAGCTCCTGCAGAAAGCCGACTTCATCTTAGCTCTCGATGTCGCGGACCTTTTCGGCTCATTGACCACGGTGAGCAAACAAACGCGCAACTGCGAATACATCACCTCACCGTCAGTAAAAATCGCCACCATTTCGATGAACGATATGCTGGTGCACTCCTGGGCCAATGACTATCAGGCGCTCCAACCCGTGGATGTGCCGATGAGCGCGGACACGGCGGTGGCGGTGCCGGAGCTGACCCGGTTATGTCGGGA
>WNGO01002130.1_pt1 | contig 12949 bp, 12 predicted proteins | sample 5400511 | NCBI WGS metagenome assembly WNGO01 (sample SAMN13153380, study PRJNA577476) | soil metagenome | isolation source: 20 cm soil or saprolite under Garry oak tree replicate 2 | place: USA:California | collected 2016-06-15
TCTTCCTGGGAGAATTGCTATGCTTCTTCAAGGTCGATCTCCTTATCCACTGTGATTGCACCTTAGAGTGCGTTGATCAACGGTAGCTTAACGCCATCCGTGATCGGGGATCGACCTTCTCATCCCATCTAACTTAAGGAACAGGTTTTGGTGTTCGCGGGCCTATTCTTGGTGAATGCGTATTGCCGAAGAAAACTGGAAGGTTCTCGCGTCGTTGTTTCCCGCAGGATGGCAGCAAATGGCGTGGCAGGCGGGTGCGGTCGAGCGATTGCGTGGTTTTCCATCACCTGAAGTGCTGTTGCGTACGCTAATGCTGCATGTGGCACGGGGGTTACTCGTTGCGGGAGACAGTTGTGCGCGCTAAGCTGGCGAACTGGACCGACATTTCGGATGTCGCCTTGCTCAAACGCCTGCGCAACAGCGAGGAGTGGCTGCGTTTTTTGTCGAATTGCTTCGGGAGAATGTCGCGCATCGGCTCGAAGAACCTGTCAATCGGACGATCCGGATTGTGGATGGCACGATCGTTAGAGAGCCAGGCAAGACAGGGAGCCAATGGAGGATTCTGTACAGCATCAGACTACCGAGTCTAGTGTGTACCTTTTTTCGAGGTGACGGCCACGATGGGTGAACGCAGCGGAGAGTCATTGAACCGTCTGCCCGTGGGTCCGCACGAACTTATTCTCGCGGATGCCGGCTACTGCTCAGTCGCGGGGATTGAGTATGTTTGGCAACGTAGTGCTGACGTATTGGTTCGCATCAACCCTCAGAGCTTCGTTGCAAACTCTGCATCCGGCAGACGCATTTCGGTCCTTCGGCGATTACGTACTTTGTCCAAAGTGGGGCAGTTCGGCGAATGGTGGGTTGTTTTGCATGGGCACGATTCGGCGATCGCCGGTCGTTTGTGTGTTGTGCGAAAAGAGCGACAGGGCGATTCACAGGCCCATCGGCGATTGCAGCGCAAGGCGAGTAAGAAGCAAATGATCACCAGGCCTGGAACATTTGAATTTGCTAAGTACGTAATCGTGTTTACGACCTGCTCCAGCGGTTCGACGGAGGACGTTCTGGGAACGTACCGTATGCGTTGGCAAATTGAATTAGTATTTAAGCGACTGAAGAGCCTTGCACAACTGGGGCACCTGCCCAAGCATGACGATCGCAGCTCCCGCGCTTGGCTTTATGGGAAATTGTTTGTCACGCTCCTAGCCCAAAAATTGATGCGCATCGGGCGCGACATTTCCCCCGCGGGCTACCCACTCTGGGCGCGCCGAACCATGGAGTCCGTCGCGTGAATTCATTTTCGCGCTTCACCAGATACAGCAAGCCATCGAACCACACCTCTCCTTGCAGCAAACGATCTACTCATGGAATCAGATTGCGCAGGCTCTTGCGGAAAAGTCGCGCAGCCGCCTACTTCAATTGGCGAATTGGCGTGCCGAGTAAACATTTTCGGCAAAAAAAGTGACTCTGTTTCCGGCGGATTGCCGTGATTCGGGCACAGGCTGGCAGTACTCAGTACGGGGAGGAAACCTTCCCGAGCCTCGGTGGACGGTCCATTAGGCGCGCAGTAGCGGTATCGCTTTGTTTCGGAGGTGGACGCAATCAGCTTCCGTTCTTGGTTTCTTGTTAAACAACTTCTTTTTCACCACGGATTGCCGGTGAAAAGGACGTCCGCGCGTTTGCGTAGGCATCCCCGCACTCTAGAACAGGTTCCAGAGGAACTGGTTGTAAACGTCGTGGTGATACTGCACTTCGGGAGCCTTCACACACGTTCCCAATAGGCGGGCGCAACGATCCGCGGCCGCCTGCTTCAAGTCCGCATAGCGCCCCTTGACGTCCTCACCCAGAAGCGTCGTGGTCCACTCCGCTTTGCGGAAATTCGCCAAAGCGTCGTAGATGTTGTCCGGCAAGTAGCGCTCGGCTTGGCGAAGGTTCTTGATCTTCGCGGTTTCGCCGTCAATCCCCGCCTTGAAGATCGACAGCATCACGAGGTAGGGATTCGCATCCGGCGCCACCGATCGCACTTCCACGCGCATACTTTTCTCGTTGCCGATCGGAATGCGGATCATCGAGCCGCGGTCCACTGCCGATGCCTTGATTTGATTGGGCGCCTCGAAGTGCGGATCCAAACGGCGGTAAGCGTTCACGCTGGGATTCAGCAGCAGGCAGATGTCATTTCCGTGGGTGAGGATGCGATCAAGGAAGGCCCAGCCCAGCTTGCTGAGTTTTTCTTCGCCCTTCGCGTCCCAGAACAAGTTCTTTCCATTCTCGCTGATGGAAACATTGGTGTGCATGCCACTACCGTTCACGCCCACCACGGGCTTGGGCAGGAACGACGCAGTCAGGTTCATGTTGGTCGCGACCTGGCGGCAGATCAGTTTGTAGAGTTGAATCTGGTCGGCAGCCGCGACGACTTCGCCATAACCATAGTTAATTTCGAACTGCGACGGCGCGACTTCCGGATGGTCTTTCTCGTTCTGGAAGCCCATTGCACGCTGTACTTCAGCCGTTGTGTCGATGAAGCTGCGCAGCGGGTCGCCGGGCAGGGAATGATAATAGCCGCCCGTGTTGACATATTCGAACTTTCCACTCTCGTGATAATGTCGCTCGGCATCTGGCCCCTTGAACAGGAAGCCTTCGATCTCGTTGGCCGCGTTGAGGGTATACCCCTTCTTCTTATTCAGATGATCGGCATACCCCTTCAATACGCCACGAATGTCGGCGGTGTAAGGCGTGCCGCCTTTGTCGATGACTTCGCCAAAGACCAACACCTTACCGGAACCGAAGACGTCCGCGGGAGCCCAGTAGAACGCCGCCCAATCTATGCCAAGGCGCAGGTCGCTCTCGCGTTGCGCAGTAAACCCACGGATCGAAGAGCCGTCAAAGGTTAGATTGTCCCAGCTCCTGAGCAGGAACTTCTTGTCGTAGTCGAGCATGTGAAGCCGGCCTTCGAGATCGCTGAAAAGCACCGTCACGGCCTTGATCCGTTTTTCATCAGTCAGATACTTGAGTCGTTCTTCGCGGACTTTGTCGATTGCAACGCGGTTCCTGCGCTGCTCCTTCGCCTTCAAGTTGAGTTCTTCCAGTTCGTCGTATGAGAGCGCGAGGAAATTACGCAGTTCGTTCGGCATGTCTCTCCTTAGAAGTAGTGTGGATTGGGCTTGACAGTGAAGCCCCAGACGCGATCACTCGCGAACAGACTACAGTGCCGGGCACCCGGACACTTATAGAAAATATTTATCGACCCTATTGAAGGCAGATCCGATGAGGTGACCAGATCAACAGTGCTCGAGTCACATCGAAGGTCAATGGCACGATGGGAGAAGTCTTCCGAACTGTCATCAATATTATCTCCGACGTTTCCGATGAGTTCGTCGATTCAGCCCATGGATACTGAGCAAACCGGAGCGACAATGCGTCTTATCGTTATATGCAAATCCAATTCCGGTAGAGTCTCGTGGTACACCTACACGTTGCCCGGAAAATAACTATTTGATTATTTCTCTCACAGATTTCCTTCTACGCAATTTCTCTGATCGAAGCGAAACAAAAAATGAATTGGACACGCACCTCGGTTCCCAATACTTTTGCAGCCTACTGGTCAAGTGACACACGTGGGACCGGGGCGAAAATCAGTTTGCCGAAAGCACTCCCGCGCTGACATGCCGCAGAAGGTCACGAAATGACTAAGCTTTCGACAAGGAGATCACCTTTGCGTATACGATTGGTGGCTTTTGTTGTTCTGTTCTTTGTAGCGTTGATGGCGCTTCCGTCCTTCGGGCAGAGTGCACCTGCGGACTCTCCAAGCGCGCCGACTTCCACTCCCGCGGCTAGTCCTGCCGCCGAGGCCAAGCCCCCTGATCCGCAACCTTTACCTATGCCTTCGATGTCAGGGCCACTACAAACTGCTCCACCTCGTGAGATGGAAGGTGGGAGTCTGAAAGTTACAGGCATTTTGAGCGGCATGATGTTGACGGAAGGAAATCACGTCTCAGGAGACGCGCCGACGCACTGGGATGTTAGCAACGCCCAGGTTTTCGTCCAAAAGACCACGGGCTGGTGGCAATTTTATTTGCAGGGCGGCGCCTACAACTTGCCGGCTATCGGCGTGCCCTTCCTCTCGACGGCAGATACGATCAAGAATATCTACGGGCCTTTTCCACAAGGCTATCTGAAACTTGTCAAAGGAAATTTCAACGTAGAAATCGGCGCGCTGCCGACCCTGATTGGGGCCGAGTACACGTTCAGTTTTCAAAACATGAACATCGAGCGTGGCCTGCTCTGGAATCAGGAGAACGCGGTCAACCGGGGCATACAACTCAACGAGACCTACAAAAAGTGGACTGCGGCACTGAGCTGGAACGACGGCTTCTACTCTAACCGCTACACATGGGTGTCGGGCTCCCTGGCATACACTTTCAATTCTGCGAACAGCCTGGCGTTCGTAGGCGGCGGGAATGCCGGCGCGTACGCGAAGAATACCCTTGCGACCCCCCTATATCTCAACAACGAACAGATCTACAACTTGATCTACACCTATACCAAAGGACCCTGGGTGGTTCAGCCGTACTTTCAGTACTCCGACGTGGCCACCAACGCGAAGATTGGAATAGATCAAGGTGCGGGCACAAAAGCAGGGGCAGTCTTGGTCACTTACAATTTCAAGCGCGGCTTTTCACTGGCAGCTCGCCCCGAATACATAAAGAGTACAGGCGGCGTCAGCACCGGCGCTATCAACTTGCTCTACGGTCCGGGCAGCGGGGCCTTTGGGTTCACAGTGACGCCGACCTATCGCAAAGACCCGTTTTTCCTTCGGGGAGACTTCGCGATTGTTCACGCAACCAATATGACGCCTGGTGCCGCTTTCGGAACCTCCGGCCTGAACGCGACGCAGGCGCGCGGTGTTCTTGAAGCAGGCTTCATGTTCTGACGCGAGTGGAGCCAAACATCTTCGTGGTTTTCCTGCTTCGGCAGTACGCTCTACACCTTTAGCAGCGCGGACGCCAAGTAGAGACTGGGAAAAAGTCTAGCGGCTAGGACGGAACGAATGACCGACTCGTTTCACCTAAGGGATCTCTTGGCGATACTGGCGGCGTATGGTGGCCTGGTCGGGGGGCTACTTCTGTTGGCGGCCTATCCGCTCGTTGGCGTCTTGCTCGTGCTCGGTTCCATGGCCTTGCTCCTGAGGTCAATAGCGAGTTGCTGCGGGGCGCAAACGGCGCCAAGTGAAGTGGATGCTGAGAACGATGCAAGAGTTTAGCCGCCCTCCGCACGACAACTGTTGTTAGAGAGTCTTGGGATCTAAGAGAAGATTTACTCACGGCCCGGCGAGAGGACAGACACCCTCTGTTCTTGCAATTCCGAGCCACATTCGGTGGGACGTGCTCCTTCTCCGATGCGGGATTTTGGCTTGATTGCCAGCCGGATTGACGTTGGCGTCATACCTCGTCGGGCCTTTCATAGACTACGATACCCAAATGACGTGTGGTTGGCCCCCGCGGACGCGCCCGCCAGGGCTCGCAGGTGGAGGCTTCTTCCGCGTAAAGTGCAAAAGGAATCTACACGCCAACGCTGTTCAGGTGGGAGACGACGCCGTGACTAGATGTTCGCGTGGTGCACATACTTATGTTGGACGTTGAGTTCTCCCAACTCTCTGATCCTGGCCGCGTTCGTCCTCGCAACGAGGACTATCTGGGCTATGTGGTGCCCCGTTCCCCAGCCGAGGCCCGTTCCCACGGCTGGTTGTTTGCCTTGGCCGACGGTGTCGGTGGCCAGCGTCAGGGAGAAGTTGCTTCACGCGCAGCAATCGAGGAAGTAATCGGCGGCTTCCGACGCGCAGCAGCCATGGTATCCCATCGGGAGTTGGTGATGAATCTGGTGCAATCGGCGAACGCACGCGTGTGGGAGACCGGGCTTCTATCCGGAACCGTGGGATCGGGTATGGCATCCACCATCGTTGTTTGTGCGTTGCGTTCTGATTGCGCCACCGTGGCTCACGTTGGTGATTCCCGTTGCTATCTGATTCGAAACGGCGAAGCGCGGCCAATCACCCGCGATCATACCGTTGCCAGTGAACACGAACGTCTCGGCATTCTGTCGGCGCAGGAAGCTGCTGAAGTAAGCACACGACATGTTCTCAGCCGCTCTCTGGGCAGCCGCCGCTTGGTTGAACCAGAAATTAAGCAAATACCGTTACTCTCTGGTGATGTACTGGTGGTTTGTTCTGACGGCTTGCACGGAGCCATTAGCGCCGCGGAGATCGCGGACACGGTGAGCCACGGGCGTGATCTGGATGTCGTGGCTCGCGATTTGGTCACGAGCGCGAACCAGCAGGACGGCAGCGACAACATCAGCCTTCAGGTGATTCGCATCCGCAGAGTGGAACGCACGGGAATGTATCGCGGTCGCCCCTATACGTTCCGCTGAGTTCAGACTCCCGTTTATGCCTTCATTATGAATTCTTTATGCTTTGCTGGTGGAATTTCTGGCATGATGAACGGGTACCACGTTGAACGGAGATTCGCAGCGCGCTGTCCGTGCCTTGACCGGACTTGCTCACGATGACCTTCCTCCAGTCTGGCGATCAACTCGACCACTACCGCATCGAGAAATTAGTCGCCGACGGCGGCATGGCCAGCATCTTCCGCGCCACTGACCTGCGCAACCAGCACGCAGTTGCCATCAAGGTTCCCCACCCAGACGTAAAGGGCGACCCAGGCTTGTCCGATCGTTTCCATCGCGAGGAAGAAATCGGCAAAACGATGGATCACATCGGCGTGGTGAAAGTTCTTTCGGACGAGGGTCGCAGTCAAGAGTACATGGTCATGGAATGGGTGGAGGGGCGACTACTCCGCAAAATCCTCGACGAGCAGCGCAGTCTGGGGCCAGAACGCAGCGTGCGCATCGCACTTCGCATCCTCGATGCACTGGAGTACATTCACTCCCACGGGGTAGTGCATCGCGACCTGAAGCCAGAAAACATTATGGTCGACGAGCACGACAACATCAAACTCATCGATTTCGGCATCGCGGCCAATGCCAAGTCGCGCCGCCTCACCTTCGCGAAGTTTTCGCAGATGGGAACGCCCGACTACATCTCCCCGGAACAAGTGAAGGGAAAACGCGGCGATGCACGTAGCGACCTGTATGCGCTTGGTGTGATGCTCTACGAAATGCTGACGGCCAAGGTGCCATTCTCCGGTGCGAATCCCCTCCTCGTCATGAATGACCGCCTGCTGAATAGCCCCGTGCCGCCGCGCGAAATTGATCCCACGATTACGCTGCACCTACAAGAGGTCATCTATCGCGCACTGGAACGGGATCCCAAGAAGCGCTATCCGAGTGCGCACGACTTCTCTTGGGACCTCACACATCCCGACCGGGTCGGAATTGCCGAGCGTCCCGAATTGCATAACTGGAAGGAACGCCGTGCGCCCTGGCGGAAGAAGATCCTGTTGTATGGGATGTTGATTCTGATTCCGCTGCTAATTTTCGCTTTGCTGCTCTACGTGGCACGACACAGCTAATCTCGCCTGAAGTATTCGCGTCGTGCGGAGTGGCAGGCGAGTCAGCCCTGAATGAAATCGTCGCTGTGGACGACGAACTCCGGGTAGGCCCCGGCACCCAGCTCTTGAAGATCCATTCCCCGCCACTCGCCTTCCACGTCGACACGCTGGCGGTAGACGCGATTCAACAGCCAGTTCAAGCCGTACGTCAGAGGCAGGACAAAGCCCAGCAAAGTTGCCATGCCCACGAGTTGTGCCAGCCATTGTCCGCGAGATCCGCTTTGAGCGCCGACCTCGGACAATGATGCCACCGCACACAGGCCCCAAAGTCCGCCGATGGCATGGACCGAAATCGCACCGCCTGGATCATCCACTCCCAGCCTGGATTCCAAAAGGTCGATGGCGAATGGGACCAGGGCGCCTGCTACCGCACCCACCAGAATTCCCGCTGCGGGTTTCAGGAAAGCGGCCCCCGCGCTGCTGGCGACCAAACCTGCGAGCCAGCCGTTCGCGACCAGCGACGCATCTGGTCCACCAAAGCGGATCCGCGTAACCGCTGCTGCCATCAACGCCGAAGCGGCTGCGGAAAGCGTAGTGTTGACGGCAACCAAGATCACGCGCGAAGGTTCGGCTCCACCGAAGAGAATTGCGCCGGATGAATTCAGTCCCAGCCATCCAATCCAGGCGAAGAGGCAGCCCAGGAGAACCAGCACGACATTGTGTCCGGGAATCGCGGCAGACTTTCCTTCCGGTGTGTATTTTCCTGGGCGGGGACCCAGAATCCATGTGATCGATAACGCCGTCAGTCCGCCAACAACCTGGATCGTGCTGCAGCCGCCACCATCTACGAAACCTGAACCCACCCCGTAGTTCGCGCCGAGCTGGGCCAGCCAGCCTCCGCCCCACACCCAATGCGCGAATAGCGGATAGGTCAAGCCCGCCAACAACGCCGTCGAAACGCAGGTTGCTCCCAGTCTCCAGCGGTCAGCACCGGAGCTCAGCGGGATCAACGACGCCAGTCCCACGCTGAAGATCTGCAATAGGACGATCAGCGAGACGGGGGAGAAATCGAGACGAAGACCTCGGAGAAAGAACGGCTCCGCAGCAATCCAGTTCCAAGTCTTTCCTCCGATGGCGAAAACGTGGGCTTGTCCGCCAGGCGTGCCCTGAAAGGAGAATCCGATGATCACGTAGACAATTGCAGACACGGAGCACACGCACAGAGAAGACAGCATCGCATGTGCGGCACTGCGTGCCCGGCCCAAGCCCGTGTTCACAAGAGCTAAGCCGACGCACGCCATGGGAACCATGAGAACCAGAACCGCGCACAGTACCGCCGACGCATCGGAAAGGGAAGCAAGCGGGTGAGTCGTCACCCTTTGCCCGCGCTCAGGACAAGATGAGAGTTGACAATCAGAGCCAGTCCAAGCAACTCCACCGCAACGCCTGCCAGGACAAATCCGGCGCGCCCCATCAGAGATGGTAGCAGGGCCACGGCGGACATAACGATGCCCCATCCTGCAACTAACAGCAGCAGACCTGCAAGTTTCATCCCGACCCTTCCTCAAGACCGCGCGGAAATCAGCCAGGGTCAATCCCGCGGCCGTATGGATGCGAAAGTCCGCCCACTCATGGGAGCAAACGGCACCGATACCAAGGCTACGAACCCGGCTACAGCCCGTCAAATAGATTTTTCTGATCTAGTCTAAACAAAGAACGACTCAGCGCCCGTACGAAGTGTCTCTCTGGGGACGGATTGCGGTGATAAGATCGGGGACGCCACATCCGCCTTGCAAGGACCAAAGGCAACGGGGCGCTGCTTACTGGCTAATATGACAGACACTCTTACTCATCTCTTTGCCAAATCTGATGCGAACAACAGTTAGCTCGGGCGACAAACTCGATCACTATTTGCTTGAGGAAGTAGTTGCCCGCAGTCGCACAGTCTCTGTTTTTCGTGGAACCGATCTCAATACGAACCGCCCGGTCGCAGTCAAGGTCCCCCATCCCGACATGGAAAGCGACCCCACCTTCTCCGTCCGCTTTCGCCGCGAGGAGGAGATTTGCAAGTCCATGGATCACCCCGGCATCATGAAGGTTATTGCTGAGGACGGCCGCAATCAGACCTACATGGTCATGGAGTGGTTCGAAGGAGTGACCTTGCGGCGACTGCTTGACGGCGCAAGAAAGCTTCCTTCCGATCGCGCAGTACGGATCGCCTTGAGCATCTGTGAGGCGCTTGACTATATTCAGAATCATGGGGTCGTTCACCGGGACCTCAAGCCGGAGAACGTCATGGTCGATGCCGGCGACCATATCAAGCTCATCGGCTTTGGTCTTGCGGCACAAGTCGGAGCGCGGCGAATCACGTTTACCAACCTTTCACAGCTGGTAGGCACGTCCGAATACGTTTCCCCCGAAGAGCTGAAAGGGAAACGTGGCGACGCTCGCAGTGACATCTACTCGCTGGGAGTGATGCTGTATGAGATGCTGGCGGGCCAGACACCGTTTCCAGGGGTTGATCCTTTCGAGCGGGTGCTCAAGCAGCCAATTCCGCCGCGTGAACTCGAACCTTCGATTTCTCCGCAGCTACAGGAAGTGACCTACCGTGCGCTCGAACCGGAGGCTAAGAACCGATACGTGAATGCCCGCGACTTTGCCAGAGACCTCGAGCATCTTGACCGTGTCGGCGTCGTCGACCGCTCGGAACTGCGTGCATGGAAAAAACAGCACACGGCTCGATTGAGAAAAGTCCTCACTTACGTGGCTGTCGCACTGGTCCCCATTGTGGTTTTCACGTTGCTACTCTACTTCGCGCGGCATTAGCGGCGAACAACTAGAATCTGTTTCGCCCGGCGACGCGGCCGTCACGCTCCCACTTGCGGTTTAGTTCGGGCTTCCTTACCACCAGAAATTGAAGTGATGCTCGCCATAAAAAATACGAATTTGACTTTGTTGGTACCCGATGAGAGCATCGCCGCCAAGACAGCGCACGCGCTTCTCTCCGGCGTTGACGCGCTGGAAGGGTCAGGGGTTCGAAGCGTTATTTCGTTATAAGTGATTTGGGAGTAGGAGAAGCTGCAAAGCGCTCCGACGCCTGATGTGCCTTGCACATTTGGCGCGAAGGAAAAAGTGTGCGAGTTGGGCTTTCGAGTAAGAGGAGCTTGGGATGAGCGGGAAATTGATGCTGGCGGAGTTGTTGCTCGCGGGCTTTTTTGCGATCGCTTGTATTCGAGCGCACGGGCCGGTGGCAACTGGTGAACGGATCACGTTCGGCGAACTGTTCCGATTCCCGGACCGCCTCGACAGGCTGCGGCGGTCGCGATGGCAGTGGTTTTCGATTGTGGCATTGATGCTGGTTCTTCGTCTGCAGGAACAGTTGCCTCTGGTTCTGGAGATCATGGTGGCCGTGGAGTTCGCGGTGTTTCTGGCCTTACCCGCCCGGAGCCATGCGAGAGCCAAATGAAGTTCTCTGGGTTGGATCACACAGGGCACCACAGGAGGATCTGAAATATCGCACGTGGAATTGGCAGTCAAACGGGTGACCCGCTTCGGGTCGAGGAGGCAGTACTCATGGCAGCAACGACAGGGCAAGGACGTTCCTTTACCACATTCATTGTGGGACTGACTGGGCTGTGCGCTGGGATCGCGTATTTCTCCACGGGTGTGGGCAAGTTCATAGCCGTGGCGGGAGCACTCGTCGTGGTGATGAGCCTGCTCGCCTTTCTGAGGATCAAACCACTAGAAGGGAAACCTGCGCAGAAAGCCGGAGCCGGAGGCATGAAGTTGATGGGAGCTTTCGTTTCCGCTCTCGGCTGGGTTCTCATTCTGGCCGGTTTGCACGTTGTGACCGGGACGAGCGGCCGAATTGTTCTCGGGCTTGTGGGCATAGGGGTGAGCCTGTTCGGGATCCTCTATATTCTGCCGGCGGCTTTCAACAAGAACGCGATTTGGAAGAGCTAGACGCGCCGGTTTTTCCGGCAGCCAAAAAATGACCATGGAGCCATCAATAATGAAGATGCTTCGACGTGTATGTCTCAGTGCATGTATCTTGGCGATCGGCTTGATGATCGGCGGACTCGCCCACGCTCAGTCGTCGGCTGCGGCTTCCGCGCCGGCTCCGGCGGCACCTCCGCCTTCCGCCTCAGCGGCAGAATTGAAAGACGCCGCGGGCAAAGCGCCAGCCACGGCGGACCTGCAGAAGGGCGATCCGGGCGGCACTTTAACCGGCACAATCAGCGATGTTCCGGCTGCCGATCCCAAGGCTGGGGTTACTCTCCCCGATGTGGCCAACATGGCCGGTCAGAACAAGATCGCCATCAATTTCACTTGGACTCTGGTTTGTGGATTCCTCGTGATGTTCATGCAAGCTGGGTTTGCCATGGTCGAGGCGGGCCTCTGCCGTGTCAAGAATGCCAACCACACCTATATGATGAATTTCTTTGTGTATGGCTGTGGGCTTCTAGCCTACTGGTTGATCGGATTCGCTATACAAATGGGTGGTGCGGCGGGGAACGGAAACCTGGGCGGTCTCCAACCGCTCTCCCTAGAACACACCACTACGTTGTTTGGGAAGACATGGGGCCTGTTCGGTGGTTCCGGAATGTTCTTGTCCGGCCATACCTATGACGTCGGCGTGATGGTGATCTTCCTCTTCCAAATGGTCTTCATGGATACGGCCCTGACCATTGTTACCGGCGCATGCGCGGAACGGTGGAAGTTCTTAACCTTCGCCGTATCGTCGGTGCTGATGGGCGCATTCACTTACCCCCTGTTTGCTAATTGGGCGTGGGGCGGTGGATGGCTGGCACAAATGGGAACCAACATAGGCTTGGGCAAAGGATATTGTGACTTCGCCGGCTCGGGAGTGGTGCATGCCGTGGGAGGGTTGACTGCGTTGGCCGTCGCGTTAATCATCGGTCCGCGAATTGGAAAGTTCAATCGCGATGGTTCCAGCAACGCAATCATAGGCCACGATATCTCGGCTGTTTTGATCGGCTGCTTTATCCTTGCCTTCGGATGGTTCGGATTCAATCCTGGAAGCACCTTGGGTGCCTCTGCAAACGGCAACCTCCGAATCGGATCGATCGCGGTAAACACCATGCTGGCAGGCTGCACCGGCACATTCGGTGCGTTGCTCTACATGTGGTGTCTCAAGGGGAAACCGGATGCCTCGATGAGCGGCAACGGCTTGCTGGCTGGGCTGGTCCTGAGCTGTACATTCATCGAGAATGTGCTGAAAGTGGACGATCCCGTGGGCGCCATTTCAGTGCACGGCGCAAACGGCCTGTGGGGTGTATTGTCTGTGGGCCTGTTCGCAGACGGTACGAGCAACTACGGAGGTAGCTGGAACGGTGTCACCGGCTCCGTTACTGGCCTCTTCTACGGCGACGCCAGCCAGCTTGCGGCACAGTTAGTGGGCATCGCCACGTTACTCGGCTTCGTCT
>WNGO01002057.1_pt1 | contig 12935 bp, 13 predicted proteins | sample 5400511 | NCBI WGS metagenome assembly WNGO01 (sample SAMN13153380, study PRJNA577476) | soil metagenome | isolation source: 20 cm soil or saprolite under Garry oak tree replicate 2 | place: USA:California | collected 2016-06-15
CGAACGTCCTCGTGGCGATGAACCCCGCGGCGCTGAAGACGAACCTCAACGACCTGCCGCCGAGCGGGATTCTCGTCGTCGACAAGGATGCGTTCACGGACCGCAACCTGACCAAGGCGGGATACCCGGGCAATCCGATCGAGGACGGCTCGCTCGACTCCTACGAGGTCCACGCGGTCCCGCTCACCTCGATGACGATCGAGGCGCTGAAGGACATCGATGGGATCACGAAGCGCGAAGCGGAGCGAGCAAAGAACATGTTCGCACTCGGCCTGATGTCGTGGCTCTACGGGCGTCCCACCGAAGGAACGATCGCCTTCCTCGAGTCGAAGTTCGCGAAGCGGCCCGAGATCGCGGCTGCGAACGTCAAGGCGTTCCAGACCGGCTACGCGTTCGGCGAGACGACCGAGGCGTTCGCAGTGCAATACGAGGTCAAGCCGGCGACGATGAAGCCCGGCCTGTACCGCAACATCACGGGCAACCAGGCGCTCGCGTACGGCCTCATCGCCGCGTCGGTGAAGTCCGGCTTACCCCTCTTCCTCGGGGCGTACCCGATCACGCCCGCGTCCTCCGTGCTCGAGGAGCTAGCGCGCCACAAGAACTTCGGCGTGCGCACGTTTCAGGCGGAGGACGAGATCGCGGCGGTGGGCGCGGCGCTCGGCGCGAGCTTCGGCGGCTCGCTCGGCGTCTCCACCTCGAGCGGCCCCGGCATCGTGCTGAAGCAGGAGACGATCGGCCTCGGCATCACGCTCGAGCTGCCGCTCGTGATCGTCGACGTCCAGCGCGCCGGGCCGTCGACCGGGATGCCCACGAAGCCGGAGCAGGCCGATCTGCTCGGCGTCATGTTCGGCCGCAACTCCGAGTCGCCCGTGCCGGTGATCGCGGCGGCGACGCCGTCGGATTGCTTCGACGCGGCACTCGAGGCTGCGCGAATTGCCGTCAAGTACCGCACGCCGGTGTTCCTGCTCTCGGACGCGTACCTCGCGAACGGCTCGGAGCCGTGGCTGCTTCCGGACGTCGACGCGATCCCCCTGATCGAGCCGAATTTCGCCGAGGCGAACGGCGAGGACTTCCAGCCGTACCGCCGTGACGAGCAGACGCTTGCGCGTCCATGGGCGATTCCCGGCACTCCGGGCCTCGAGCACCGGATCGGGGGGCTCGAGAAGCAGGACGTCACCGGAAACGTCAGCTACGACCCCGACAACCACGACCTGATGGTGCGGCTGCGCGCACAAAAGGTCGCCGGCATCGCCCAGGACATCCCGGAGCTCGAGGTCGACGACCCGGACGGAGCAAGAACGCTCGTCCTCAGCTGGGGCGGCACGTACGGCTCGGTCGCCGCGGCCGTCCGCCGTGTCCGCGCAACCGGCAAGAAGGTCGCCCACGCGCATCTGCGCTACCTCAATCCGTTCCCACGCAACACGGGCGAGATTCTGCGAGCCTACGACAAGGTGCTCGTCCCGGAGATCAACCTCGGCCAGCTGCAGAAGCTGGTCCGCGCAGAGTTTCTCGTCGATGCAACCGGCTTCAACCTGGTGCGGGGGATTCCGTTCCGCGCCGGCGAAGTGGCGGATGCGATCGACGCGATGGTGAACTCATAAAGACACTGCCTGTCGAGGGCAGGTGGCTCTGGGCCGCGATCGTCGCCGGCGCGGGCGCCGGCGCGGTCGCCTTCGGGCTCGACAAGAACTGGACGGGTTTCAGCCTGTGTGCGGCAGCCACTGTCGTGGCTCTCACCCAGCTGATCCGCATCCTGCTCAGGAAAAAGGTGAGTAGCGGCGGCAACGGCCACGGCCACGGCAAGCGCCGCTGGTGACCAAGTCGACGGCGTGAAGGTGGGAGCCAGGGCCTACCTCGCCGCCGTCCCCGGGCGCGAGGTGATGCGGAGGCCGCAGGTTCCGCCCCCAGCTCCCACCAGACGCAGGACATCGCCAAAACCGAACGCCCGGTCAGAGACGGGTGTCCGTTGCTCCCCCTGCGTCTAGTTGATTGACGGGCCAGTCGGGGCTTAAACCCGCGCCGCGCCCTTAAGAGGTCAAAATGAGACCACGGTGAGAGCGGCTGATCACCTTGGGCATCTGTGGGATTTCTACGATCTGGACGTCACCGAGCAGAGACTTCGCACGCAATTGGAGCACGAGTCAGAAGCTGCCGGGCGCGCCGAGGTGCTCACACAACTCGCACGAGTCGAGGGTTTGCGGAACGACTTCGACGCCTGCGATCGCCTGCTCGAGCAGGCGGAGGCGCAGGCCGGCTCGAGCGCCGTCGCGAAGATCCGCATCGACCTCGAGCGCGGCCGGAAGCTGCGCTCCAGCGGCGATCCCGAAGGCGCTTTGCCGCTGTTCGAAGCAGCCTTCACGCGTGCGTGTGATTCAGACGAGCACTACCTCGCCGGAGACGCTGCTCACATGTGCGCTCTCGCCGTGTCGGACGATCGCACGGGGATGGAGGAGTGGACGCAGCGCGGGCTCGAACTCGCCGAGCGAGAGCCCGACGCCGCCTACTGGGCGGGCCCCCTGCTCAACAATCTCGGCTGGGCCTACTTCGACGCCGGCGAGCACGAGCCGGCGCTCGAGCTCTTCGAGCGTGCTCTGGAGGCGCGCAGGCGCGATCCCGACAACCAGGACGCGATTGCGTTCGCCGAAGACGCGGTGGAAACGGCCCGCGCCGCGCTGAGCTAGCCGGAGGTCGTCTCGAAGCGGTCGAGCCCGTCGGCGGGGAGGGTCTCCCACGCGGCGACTGAACGAACATAGATGTGCGCGCTCGGGCGAGCAGCGAACCCATCGTCCAGCGCGGTCGCCCGGACGCTTGCGATCTCAGAGTCCGGCCAGCCGCCGCCGAACAGGTTTGAACCACAAGCGACGCAGAAGGTCTTCGCGCTTCCCTCTGCCGGCTGAAACGTCCGCAGCAGTTCCTTGCCATCGAGAACACGGATCGCACTGGAAGGCACGCGGCCGTTCACTGTCGCTGCGCCGCCCGACAGCTTCTTGCAGCTTTCGCAGTGGCAGTGCCTCAGCGTCGCCGGGGTCTCCGTCACCTCGAACTTGACGCCTCCGCAGAGACAGCTTCCACGCAGCGCAGCCACGGCTCGAGCTTAGCGCCGGCGCCCACAGGCCTGGCGACCTCGCCTCTACTTACCGTCGTACCCTGGCTCGAGGGGCAGGCCCTCGTCCCGCGGCGGGCACTCGCCGCAGTGTGCCCGCGCGGTTCCCCGCGAGGGCCTCCCCTTCAGCGCATGACGCGTGGCCATCTTCTCATGGGAGGCCTGCGGACTATCATCGGTCCATGGCGACGAACGGCAAACTGACCCCCAAGGACTACAAGACCGACCAGGAGGTCCGCTGGTGCCCGGGCTGCGGGGACTACGCGATCCTGGCGGCGCTCCAGTCGTTCATGCCCGAGCTGGAGGTGCCGAAGGAGAACATCGTCTTCGTCTCCGGCATCGGCTGTGCGGCGCGGTTCCCGTACTACATGGAGACGTACGGGATGCATTCGATCCACGGCCGGGCGCCGGCGATTGCCACCGGGCTGGCGACGTCGAGGCCGGACTTGTCCGTGTGGGTCGTGACCGGCGACGGCGACTCGCTGTCGATCGGCGGCAACCACTTGATTCACTCGCTGCGCCGCAACGTGAACATCAAGATCCTGATGTTCAACAACGAGATCTACGGGCTGACGAAAGGCCAGTACTCGCCGACGAGCCCGCTGGGGACGAGGACGAAGTCGACGCCGATGGGCTCGCTGGACTGGCCGTTCAATCCGCTGTCGCTGGCGATCGGCGCGGAGGCGTCGTTCGTCGCCCGCGCGATCGACACCGATCGTGCGCACCTGACGGAGACGCTGCGAGCCGCAGCCGCCCACCGCGGTAGTGCGTTCGTCGAGATCTTCCAGAACTGCAACATCTACAACGACGGCGCCTTCGACTTCGTCCGCGAGGACAAGACGAACCGGATCTACCTGGAGCACGGGAAGCCGATTCGGTTCGGTGAGGAGAACGAGAGGGGCGTGCGGCAGCGGGCGGACGGCAGCGTCGAGCTCGTAGACGTGACGGACGAGTCCGAGCTGCTCGTCCATAACGCACACCATGTCGAACCGAGCGCCGCGTTTGCCCTCAGTCGATTGACCCAGTCGACCGCAAACGCAACTCCGATCGGCATCTTCCGGGACGTCGAGCGACCGGTCTACGACGACCTGATGGCCGAGCAGCTCACGACAGCGCGCGCCGAACAGGAGGGCGACATAGCGGCGCTCCTCCAGGCGGGCGACACCTGGACGATCTAGGGGCTCATGCTCACGCCGCCGCCGAGTCCGTCTGCCAGAGGCCGATGGGATTCCCCTCGGTATCCGACCCGGTCGCGAACCAACCCATTCCGGGCACCGGTTGCGGGTCATCGGCCTTCCCGCCCAGCTCTTTCACACGTGCGACGCCGGCGTTGACGTCGTCGACGTCGAAGTAGACACGGATCGCACCGGGGTCTCCCGGAAACACGGCTCCGCCGGTGTCTTCGCTGAGCCGGGTCATGTGGTACTCCACCGGGCCTTCCATCGACTCGAACTGCCAGCCGAACAGGTTGCTGTAGAACTCGCGTGCGCGGCTCGTGTCCTTCGCCGGCACCTCGAAGTGAACGGGCTTTCCAGCCATGGGGCTCCTTCCGGACGCAGGGTCGAGACCCACGATATCCGTCCCTCTCGAGCGTTTTGGTTACGAAGTGGTGCTCGCCCGCCGGCGCGGGCGCGTCGCGAGGTACTTGGCCTTCGCCCGCGTGAAGAACTCCGAATCCCGCTCGTGCTCGCCGATGAGCCAGTCCACGAACGCGTCGCTGTACTGCGGCGAGCCGAACTTCGGCACGTGCACGAACTCCGGTCTCGTTTCCTCGCTGATCGCATGCACTCGCCGGACGCTGAGGACGTCGAACGCATTGACGACCGCGCCGTCCAGGCGGGCATTCACCTCTCGGATCACTTCCTTCTGGCGGTACGGATGCGAGCGGTCCGGATCGACCTGGCCGTAGAGCGGCGCGTGCGGATCTGTCGTCAGCCGGATCAACGTCGGGCGGCCTTCGTCGTCGCGCTCAGCCGTCTCGATCACGGCGACCTCCGCGCCGTCCGGCGCATGCATCACCTGGCGGATGTTCGCGAGCCACTGCGATCTCGTCGCGTCGAGTTGTCGTTTGATGAAGTCACGCACGTCCGCGCCCGTCGCGGGCTCGCTCTTCGCCCCATGCCGGAAATACAGGCCCCCGCGCACGAAGGCGACGTGCTCGTCTCCGTTGGCGGTGCCATATCGGCCCGTACGCGTGAACACGAGGGGCGTGTTCGAGACGCCTTCGACGACGATCGCGGTCGCGGGTCTACCGCTTCGCGTGATGTCGTACAGCTCGAAGGCCTCGAACTCGGGCTCCGCGTTGCGCGCGAGCTCCTCGTGGAGCTGCTCTTCTTCGATGTCGCCGTTCAGAACCACGACGACGCCGCCGCCGGAGTTCGCCAATGCTGCGACGTCTCGAACGAGCTCGAGCCAGACACCCGGTGCCGCCGAATCGAAGCGCTCCACGAGCTCGACGCGCTTCGAGCTCCGTTTCGCTTCCGCGGCCCGGCTCAAAAATCTGTTCGTGTCTGCCACGACATGCTCAATCTAAGCCGTAGCGCACCACGCTGGGAGAGTCAGCAGAGCCCGTCGTAATACACGGTGTGCGGGCCGAGGTACCCGATCGAATCCACGCGTCCTTTCCAGATCGCCAGCACAAAGATGCGGTCGTCGTCCAAACGAAGATGGAGATAACGCGGGAAGCCGCAGCCCGGGAGGAGCTTTCTGCCCTCGACGCGTGCTGCTCGCCTTGCGCTCATGCCGACGTGTGATCCTCGCTCGGTTCTGAAGCGTGGTGACTGAGTCCAGTAGTCGGAAAGCCTGCCAGTCGCGTTGTTGATGGAATAGCTCGTCAGGCACTTCCGGCCGCAGCGGTACTCCAGGGAACGACCGAACTGACCCTTTTTCCCGGGCCAGAAGTCGCTTTCGACTTTCGACGGCTTGCCTGCGAAGCGTCGGATCTGCGCCTCCGTGGAAACGTCGATCTGAAGTGGGCCGATTCGGCCGTCAGGGTGTACTTGCCATGACGTCGGCCCGGAGCCACCGCAGCCGGCGGCCACGGCCGCCGCGATAACCGCGAACGCTCTCTTCACACGACAAGCATTCGGCTCCCGCCGGAAGAGCCATGAGCATCGGCGAGTGATTTCTCAGACTCTGACCCGCGCCTCCATCATCTGGTGCAGGTCGTGGGCCGCGCGCTCGACGTCCGGCTACGTAACCTCCGGTCCATGGACGACTCGCCCGCCGTCTTTACTTCGACGTAACAGAACGCCGCTTCGTTACGCGGATCGATCGACCGATTTGACACATCTGGCGGCTACGGCGACGCTGCGCCCCGGGTCATGGGGTCCTTTCGGAGAGTCATCGTCGGCGTGAGCGCCGTTGCGGTCGCGGTCGGCATCCCGACGCAAGCCGCCGCGGCAGATGCGCAGATGTGTGGCCCATCCGGCTACAAGCTCTCCCTCCAGTCGCTCACGGGACCGCCACGCGCGGATCTCATCATCCGCATCAGCGCGAAGACCGCGGGCTGTGAGCTCCCAGCCACGCTGAACGGAGTCCAGGTCGCGGTACTTAGCTTCAGGAAGCTGCCGGCGCGCAAGCGCATCCTCCTCAACGTTCCGGCTCCCGGCGGGATCGCCACGGTCGACATCGGTCGCGTCCAGCGGCTGCGGCTCGTGCGCGCCACCGTTTCATTCGGTCCGCAGGTCGTGCTTGCTGCCAGGGCGAAGACGCTGCTCAAGCCGGACTTGAGTCTCACGCGGGCCTACGCCGGACGCTCCGCCGTGGTCGGTCGTCCGTTCTTCGTCGTCGCGATCGTGCGGAACCGAACGAAGGACGTCGGCCTCGGCGCCGTCGTCAGCGTCTCCGCCGCCGGCGCCCCGCTCGCGACGAAGACGGTAAGGGTTGGCCCTCGCCGCCGCGTCGTGCTGCAGATCCCGGTCACATTGCCGCAGCTCGGCACGACCGCGTTGACAGTCACGGTCACTCCCTCGAGCCCGATCGAGACGACGATCAAAAACAACACGCGCGGGCTCGCGGTTGAGACCGCCGAGTTCAGGGTGCAGGAATCGGCGACGCTGGCGCAGAGCTTCGCCGGCTACGGGGGGGAGTTCAACCATCACGTGTACGCAGCGATCAGCCGCGCGGCCGGCGTCACCGACGAGAACGCGAAGGACATGGAGCAGAAGATGCGCGACCTGCATCCCCAGTTCTCGCGGATCTTCTTCAACAACACGGCGTTCACCGACCCGGACCGCATGCAGTCGTTCGTCCGTACGGCGCAGCTCGCCCAGAGCACCGGCACGACGATCAACGTCACCTGGCAAGGCGGGACGTTGAGCGTCGCCAACGGAACGATCCCGAAGTTCGCTGCCGTCCTGATCGACCTCGTCCACAACCGCGGCATCACGAATCTGCGCTGGTTGACTCTCCAGAACGAGCCGAACCGGACGCGGATCACGATGGCGCAGTACGAAGCTCAGTATCGGGCACTCGACCCGTACATCCAGAGCATCCGCGGACAGGTGAAGTACATGGGCGGCGATCTCGTCCGTGCGCCCGATGTCGGACCTCCGAATCAGCAGGCGTGGTTCCAGTACATGGCTACAAAAATGTCGGACATTCTCGATGCCTACTCGATCCACGTCTTCTGGGACTACTTCGACACGCAGAAGCTGGTCGACCGGCTCACCGAGGTGCGCGCGATCGTCAACGCGCTGCCGCAGGCGGGTCGCAAGCCGCTCTACGTCTCGGAGTACGGCATCCGCGGCCTGCGGACCTTCAACGGCGCGGCTGCGGGGGACCCGGGCGTCTGGGAGGACGGGACACCGATGGCGCAGACGAACATCAACGCCTTCCAGCACGCCTGGTTCGACGTGCTCGCCGCCGAGCTCGGCTACGTCGGCACGAGCAAGTGGGACTCCTACTTCGGCAAGTACGACAACGGCACGCAGGCCTATTACATGATCGGCAGCCCGGCCGAAGGCTGGCCGCTCTACCCGATCTACAACTCCGTGCGCCTGCTGACGTCCTCAGTGGGGGCGGGCTGGAGGACGGTGAACGTCGCATCGGTGCCGAACACGTCTCGCCTCCTCGCGGCGTACGTCGGCAAGGCGGGCGAGCACACCGTCGTCGGCCTCGATACCGCTGGGGCGCAGCTGAACACGGTCTCACCCACAGTGATGTCGTACACGATCGGAGGCTTGCCGCCGTCCAAGAGCTTCCAGCTCACGATCTGGAACGCCGCGGGCGACGGGCTCGTGGGTCAGCCGACGCCGGCCGCGACCGACGCGGCGGGCGTCGTCACGATCTCAGTCCCGCAACAAGCTGTCTTTGCGCTGAGGAGTTAGCCGACGCCGAAGGTCACGTTCACTACGGCGGTCACGTCCTTGTCGAGAGTGGAGGTGTCGTAGACGCCGTAGTCCTCGACCTCGGTCGAGTTCGGCGAGGTCACCTGGAAGACGCCGACGTCGACGCCCCGCAGCCTGCCGAGACTGCTCCCGGTTGCCTTGACGATCACCTTGGCGCGGTTCTGGGCGTCCTTGGTGGCTTCGGCGAGAAGTTGCGGCCGGAGCGAGGAAAGCTTCGTGTACACGTACTGAGGCGAGTCGGCGGACAGCGGGATCCCCTGCCCGAGCAGCGTTGCGCTGTGATCCGCGACATCAGTGATCCCCTGCACGCGGGCTGAACGGATCTCGAATCGCCGCGTGAGGCGATAGGCCCGAACCTGGCCTCCTTTCGAGATCGCCTCGGTAGAGATCGGCTGGACCGAAAGCTCGGCCGGCTCCACGCCTTGGCTCGTGAGGAACGATCGGATCTTGGCGGTCCAGCCGCCGAGCTGCGTTGCCGCGTTCGTCGCCGATGCCTGCGTGCTCGTCACGGAGAGGGTCCAGATGACGTAGTCGGACGTGATCCGCTTCTTCGCGGAGCCGGTCACGACGATCACGTCGTTCTGGTTGCGGTCGCGGATGCCATGGCCGATGGCGATCGAGCCAATTACGAAGGCGATCGCGATGAGCGCCAATCCGCCCAATAACGGCATGCGCTCACGCACAGGCCGAAGGTTACCGCGCAGTGTCCGGGGGGAGCTCTCTCACCCCCGACCCGCCGCTATAACGGCGGCATGGCCGACCATCCGGATCGCGCACTCGAAGCGGGAACCCCGGCGCCCGACTTCCAGCTCAAGGCGACGCCCGACCAGTGGGTCGGACTCGAAGACTTTCGCGGGAAGGCGCGATACGGCGCCTACGAGTACAAGGAGGGCGTCGCACGACGCGCGCTCTTCGTCCTCGACGCCGAGGGTGGCATCCGTCGGAGCTACGTGGCGCCGATGGGCGTCAATCGGGGGGCCGAGGGCATTCTCGCGGCGCTCGAGCAGATGCAGGAGCAGGCAGTGGGGGCATCGTTATGAGCGTGCTGATGGCGCCGCCGCGGCTCACGGTGCCCGTCAGCGAACGGGATCATGTCGTCGGCTCTGAGACCGCGCGCGTCACCATGGTGGAGTACGGCGACTACGAATGCCCGTTCTGCGGCGCGGCGTATCCCGTCGTGAAGGCGCTGCAGACGGCGCTCGGCGACAACCTTCGCTTCGCCTATCGCCACTTCCCCTTGAGCCAGATCCACCCGCATTCGTTCCAGGCCGCCGAGGCAGCCGAAGCAGCAGGAGCCCGGGACCGCTTCTGGCAGATGCACGACATGATCTTCGAGCATCAGAATCGGCTCGGCACGCAGGACTTGCTCGCCTACGCGAGCGCCGTCGGGGTAGAGCTCGAGCCGTTCGCGGAGGATCTCGCGGAACACCGTCACGCCCCCAGAGTGCGCGAGGATTTCCTCAGCGGCGTTCGCAGCGGCGTCAACGGAACGCCCACCTTCTTCGTCAACGGCGTTCGTCATGACGGCGGTTACGATCTCGAGTCGTTGCTGGGAGCGGTTCGGCAATACACGCGTTGACCCTTGCGGTCCGCTCCTGGGGTAGTTTGGTGGGAGCGAGACGAAAGGGGGCAACACCATGCCGCAGAACCCACCCGTGGGGTACCCGAGCGTCATGCCGTATCTGCTCTATGAAGACTCGGATGCGGCTGTCGAGTTCCTCGTGACGGCGTTCGGCTTCACCGAGAAACTCCGCATGACGGACGACGACGGTCGTGTCAATCACGCCGAGGTGCAGATGAACGACGGCGTGATCATGCTGGGCACACCTCCCGGCGAGTACAAGAATCCGGCCAAGCTCGGCGGCAAGACGCAGAGCGTCTATGTCTACGTCGACGACGTCGACACGCACTGCGAGCGAGCGAAGCAGGCGGGTGCGAAGATCGTGCGCGAGCCCGAGGATCAGTTCTACGGCGACCGTAACTACGGTGTCCAGGATCCGGAGGGGCACGAGTGGTACTTCGGAACCCATGTCCGTGACGTCTCCCCGGAGGAGATGCAGACGGCGGGAGCGACCAACTAGAGGAGGAAGTCATGCACGCACGCGTAGCAAGTTTCAATCTCGGCGAAGGTGTCGACCAGACAGTCGATCAGATCCGCAGCGACGTCGAGAGCGGCAACCGGCCGCCCGGCCTGGAGGATGCGAAGGGGATGATGATGCTCGTCGACCGTTCGAGCGGGAAGTCACTGGGTATCACGCTCTTCGACAGCGAAGACGCGATGAAGAAGGGCGACGAGGCACTGAACGCCATGTCGCCATCGGGTGGGGGAACACGGTCCGCCGTTGAGTTCTACGAGGTTGCCGTCCAGATGATGGAGTAGTACAGGAGGCTTGGCGGCCGCCGGCGCCCGAGTTGGACGCTGGCGGCCGTTTGCTCGTCAGGTGCCGCTGTTGTCGTGATCGCAGTGCGATGAGTTCGACTGTGAGGTCGTCGTGGCTGTCGTGGTCGCGCCCGACGACTTCGTGGTCGAGTTGCCGCCGCTGGCGGCGATCGCAACTCCCGCTCCGCCGAGTGCCATCGTCGTGACTACGCCGGCGAGCAGGGCGGTGCGCTTGGGTCGGAACACGTGAACCTCCTTTCGGTCGCGGTGCGTTCCGACCATGGAACCTCCGCCGCCTAAGAACAGCCCAAGACGCGATTAAGAAATCGCTGTGAGTTCTGCGGGGCGCGTCAGGAGCAGATACGTCACGACCTCGCGGAACCCGAGGCGGCGATACACCGATTCGCCGATCGCGCTCGCTTGCAGGTATGCGAGCTCGGCTCCGGCCGCAAAGCCCTCGCGGACCGCATGCCGACGTTGAAGATCCCGACGTCTCCGCCGACGACATAACTCGCAGCCGTAGTCACATCGCGACCGTCGACCCGACCGAGGTACACCTCGAATCGGTCCAGGCCTGTGACCTCGAGCATGCATAGTGGCGCGAGAAAATCCAGAGTGCGAGGTGCAGCCGGAGGCCCTCCTCCATGCCACGACGTAGTTCGTGGCTTCCGTGGCTGCGACGACGAGCTGCTCGCGCCGACGCAGGCGTGGCGGCGTGATGAACACCGCAACGGCAGCGCCGATCAGCGCGACCACGGCAGCGATCCCGAACGCGATCTTGAAACCGTCCACGGATGGGACGTTCTTCGTGCCGGGAATCGTGTGCGCGGCAAGTAGTGCTGCGCCGACCTGACCGCCTACGACGCCTCCGACCGTGCGCATGACGGTGTTCATCCCGGTGGCGACGCCTGTCTCAGTGGGCCGGACCGCCTCCGTGATCAGCGTCGCCATGGCGGCGAACGCGAAGCCGACACCCACGCCGAGCACGGGCATCGCGGCGAGGATGTGCCACGGCTTGTCGTGCCATTCCGTCAGCGAGCCGGCAGAGATGGAGACGAGCAGCATTCCGGAGGCGAGCGGCCACTTGAAACCTACGCGCCGACCGATGAGCCCGGCGAGCGGGCCGGCGAACAGCAGTGCGAACGAGCTCGGCAGCAGGTACAGCCCAGCCTTCGTCGCGCTTGCGTCGAAGCCGTAGTCCACGGCGTGCTGCACCGAGGCGGACAGCCCGTGCGGCATCTCGACGAAGTTCGGCACAAGTACAAACGTCCCGAACATCGCGAACCCGGAGATCAGCGCGGTGATGTTCGTGAAGAGGATCTCGCGCCTGGCCAGCATGCGCATGTCGACCATCGGCTCGTCGACGCGCAGTTCGGCGTTGCCCCAGGCGACGAGTAGCACGACCGCGGCGGCGGCGAGCCCGAGCGTGCGCCCGGACGTCCAGCCCCAGCTCTCGCCCTCCGTCAGCGCGACGAGCATCGCGATCAGACCTCCGGACAGCAACGTCGCGCCGAGATAGTCGACGCGCGAGGGCGTCTTGATCGGCGACTCAGGGATGAAACGGTGCACGAGGACGAGTGCCGCGGCGATCCCGACTGCTCCGACGATGAAGAGCCAGCGCCACGACACGTTGTCCACGATCACGCCGGAGAGCACGATCCCGAAGCCGCCTCCGATCCCGAACACGGCTGAGACGAGCCCGATCGCCACGCCGACCTTTTCGCGGGGGAACTCGTCGCGAATGATCCCGTAGCTGAGAGGAAAGACGGCAGAGCCGGCGCCCTGCAAGGCGCGCCAGGCGATCAGTGACCAGATGTTCCAGGCTGTGGCCGCGCCGATCGAGCCAATGAGGAAGAGCGCCAGCGAGATCACGAGCAGCCGCTCCTTGCCGTATTGGTCGCCGAGCTTGCCGAGGATCGGGGTCGCGACGGAAGCCACCAGCAGGAACACGGTCAGCACCCAGGTCACCCAGGTCGTGGTCGTGTGCAGGTCCCGCTGCAGGGTCGGCAGAGCAGGGATCACCATCGTCTGCTGGAGTGCGAACGCGATCCCGGCCAGCGTGAGGATCGCGAGCGTCACGTTGTAGTGCTGGCGCTCGACT